>JAEEGH010000855.1_pt1:0-87500 | contig 93635 bp, 82 predicted proteins | sample 9134181 | NCBI WGS metagenome assembly JAEEGH01 (sample SAMN16246544, study PRJNA631951) | gut metagenome | biome: gut microbiome; feature: rumen; material: DP-attached | host: Bos | place: Iran: Karaj | collected 2018-10 | reverse complement strand
AGCAGCGATGAGGCTGAGCACGCGGTACAGCCGTCCACCATGCCAGATGAGCACACCTTCGGCAATGTCCGTTTCTGCCACGTCGCCCACCTCCTTACCCTGAGCCGTCTTGATGTCATCGGCCACCGCCACAGCATCAGACACGTCCTCAGCCATGTCGGCCACATGCTCCGTGAGGTCGCTCAGTTTCTCAGCCAGCGTGACGCGCTGACCATCTTCCATGACATCTATGTCGTCGGCATCCGCGAGGCCTTGGTTGGCCATGCCGCTCTTCAATTTCTGATAAATAGTGTAAGACATAATGTAAAGAGTTTAACGGTTAATGGTTAGGGGACATATACGTTGGTCGCTACAGGGTTGATGGCGTTGGTCGAGCGGTAGCAGTTCCACCCATCCACGGTGATGGCTGGCTCGAAGCCGAACGGGATGACATCGCCCTGGTTAGGCACGATGGTGTTAGGGGTCAATGTACCGGTGCAGCACAGCCAGATGTAACCCGCAGCGTTGCCCGTCGGGGTGATAGTGAGCGCGCCCTGTAGCTTAGCTCGATCCTGTGAGCCGCCGCCGATGAGTGCCTTGATGGCAGCCTCATTGGCCAATGTCGAGGCGGTACTGAAACCATAGTAAGCCTTCTTGGCTCCGACGGTATAGGTCTTCGGCTCAGCGTCGGCCGATGTAGCCCAACCCTCCTTGTCAGCCACAGCCTGTACCTCCGTGGTCTCGTCGATGGGGATAGGACCACTGTACACCTCACCGTCTATCGGGTCAGTGCCGTCCAGAGAGTACTTGATGGTAGCGCCCGACGTAGCGCAGGTGATGGTGACAGAGCGCGATGTGCTGTAGTCGTTGCCCGATGCAGAGATGACAGGGCGCTTCACCTTGCGGCAGGTCGTCACTTGGTGCACCGTCACGCTGCTCCACACGCCGTTGCGCAGGGCGGCGGCACGCAGTTCTATCTGGGTGCTTTGATCGCTCATGCTGACAGGCAGATGCACGGTGGTTCCCGTCTGGGCGGAGGCCGATGTGCGTGGGTCGGTACCTTCCAAAGTGTAGCGGATGGTAGCGCCCGCCGTGGTGGTCGATAGAGTCACGTCTGTAGTCGTTTCGGTTGATGAGAGGATGGCCGTCGATGGCGACACCGTAGGCGCAGCAGGAGCCGCCAGCAGTTCCAGACCGCACACGTAGGTGTCGTTGCCGTCCTTCACCTTCAGCAGGTGGTTGGCTGCATCCACCTCCACCAGACCCAGCAGAGCCGTGAGGTCGCTCACTTGTGCCTTGCCAGCCAGGACTTGGGTCAGTCCCTCGATGTCCTCCATGCTGATAGTGTCAGACACGTGGCGCAGACTGTCTATCAGTTCGGCGAACTGCTCTTCTGTCGGGTACTTGCCCGTCTGGAAGTAGCTTTTCAATATGTCTTTTATCTGTACGCTCATAGTCTGTCAGGGTTTAATAGAGTTTGATGATGTAGGCCAGCACGTAGTATGGTGGTCGGTTCTCGTGGGCTGCATTGCCACCCACCTCAGATGACATGGCGACACCACCGTCACCTCTGCCAGATGCACCACCGCCATCCTTGTCGATATATCCGGTCAGTTTGTTGGGGTTCGTTCCCGTGGCATCATACTGGTCGGGGTTGTTGTCCCTCAGGTCGTCCTCGGCGAAGACCTTGTGACGGTGCGCCGGCATCTCGATGGTCGATAGTGTATGTACCTTCTCGCCGCCCGTGTTGCCCAAGGCATCATACTCCTCGTCGTTCTCGTGGCTGTTATAGCCGACGATGAAGCGGCCACGGAGGTCAGGCAGACGGAACTTGCCCGTAGCCGTAGTGTAGTCCGAGTCGTTCCAGTTGCGGGCGGTGTTGTAGGCCGTACCGATGGCAGCATAGAGGGTGGCATAGTCGCTGATGTTCAACTCGCGGCCGTCGCACAGAGCGTAGCCCGATGGGATGTTACCCACATTGCCCGCCCACATCTTGACGATGCCGGCAGGTTCGCCGGTCAGTTGCTCGAAGGCCGTTTGCAGAGCCGACACGGCGGCACGCAGTTCCACCATGGTACCCACGTTGTGAAAGTCGCTCCAGCTCATCGTACCGCCCGCCACCAGGCTACGCCGTGTATAGGCTTTGGGGTACTGATAGCCCTGGGCATTGACAGCGATGTCCACCTTGCTCACGGCCAGGCCACCCGACACCAGTCCGCCCTCCCAGCGGAGTATCTCGCCTTGGGGGAAGTCCTCTGTGCGGAGGAAGACGTAGCCCTCGCCCCTCGACAGACCGCCGTTGGCCAAGGCACACCCTTGCAAGATGACCTTGTCGCCTATCACATTTCCGAGCACCTCCACCAGAGCACGGTTCTGTGCAATATACTCCAGTGTCTCGCAGTCCAGCGGGAAGTCTCCATTGGGCTGTCCCGTGTAGTTGCCTACTATTTTATCCATATTCAATCACTATTTAATTGATGTTAAACAAGACTTTAAACCGTATGCCAGCCAACTTGAAGCGGTTCACCACCGCCTTGACCTCAGCCTCCGAGGTCGTGCCCGACAGGCGCGTGGGCAGACAGACGCAGAAGCAATTGCCCGCAGCCGCTGCATAGCCCCTACGGTACAGGGTGGTGCGTTCGCCCTCGCCTCGTGGCCGTATCATGCGGTGGCGGCTCATGGCGCGCTGATACAGCACAATGCCCGTGTCGGTCGTGGTGTCGTCTGTCACCGTGATGCTGCGCAGTATGGGGTCAAATCTGTCATTGAGCGCGCCCCTCAGCCAGCACACCTGTCCCGAGTGCACCATGCGGTAGTGCTGCTCCTCTCTGAACTGTTTGAGCGCCTCGATGTGGTTGTGGCCGATGGGAGCCGTCAGCGTGTCCAGCAGGGCAATCATCCTCCGACCTCTCAGGCAGATGGGCAACAGCAGTTGCACCAGCTTGTGATAATTGACATCATACTTGCTCATCGTACACTATCATGTTTATCGTTACACTGTCCGTGGTCATGTAGCCCGCAGCAGGGCGGTGGCGCGCCTCTACGGGAGTGAGGGTCGATTCGTTGTCCACCTGCACCACCGCGTGGCCGAAGTGCACCACCTTGACACCCGTCACGGCTTGCAGCGCATCGACCAACCCCATGTTCGTATATTCACCGTTGAAGGGCAGGTTGTGGATATACCCCTCGATGGCCTTGCGGCACTTCTCCTGCACACTGGCAGCGGTCAGCATGGCATCATAGTAGATGTCCACCTCGCAACTGAACAGGTCGGCAGGTTGGTTCACCAGTCGGAGAGGCACGCCCGCATCCTTCACCTCTTGCAGATAGGCCAATAGTTGCACCTCCGTCTCGCTGTCCAGGGGGCAGAGTTCGCCGCCCTCTTCGCCAGCCACCTTGATGGTCAGCAGCGAGGCATCGGCACTCTCCGTGGCGGCAGCATACCGCACCACATGGGCGGCGGCAATGTCCTGTTCGCTCATATCCGAGGTGTCGTACTGGTCCGAGTCGCCCGACAGCACCATGTCCTTCATGAAGGCCAATGCCTTGTCCCTGTACCACTTCGGGCGGTGCGGCATCATCTCGTCTATTTCGGCCTCCACCTCTGACTTGTGCGACTCCAGCAGACCCTCCAGCACATAGATCGAGCACGCCACTACATAGAGCAGCAGGTTCTCCACGCTCACGCTGTTGTAGTGGTCACTCCAGGCATCGCCCACGTGGAATCCGTATGCCTCTGCCAGATGTTGGTTGGCCATCCAAGCCTCGCACATCTCTTCCTTTATTTCTGCAATCGTTCTCATTGTGCAGTGTCATTTTTCAATTTTCACTTTTCAATTATCACTTTTCAATTATCAATTGACTATAAAGTCTATCCCCACCCTCATATATCCGATGCCGCCCAGGGTGCTCATAGCCTCCTCATCGAGGGCGGTGGCAGGTTCGATGTCACTGTTGGCATACGACCGCACCGTGCGCGGGTCGGCAGTGTCGCCCATGGTCAGGGTCTGACCGTCCTCCAGTTCGGCGGTGATAGGCAGGTCGTTGTTGTCCCACAGTTGCTTCATTCCCTCCAGGCTACCCGCCGCGATGAGTTGCAGGTCGAGCAGCGATTGTCCGTACTTAGCTATCATAGGCTTATACAATGTTTATCGAGCCATCGTCGGCCATCGACACGTTGCTCACGTCGATGCCACAGGCACGTATCATCTTTTTCGTTTGCAGCGCCCAGTAGGGGTCGGGCTTGCCGCCCAACTGACGGCGGGCATCGGCACCCAGCAGCGGGTACTCCTTCCACTCGCCTGGAGCAGTCTCCAGTAGCAGCGCCACCGTCTGCTGTTCCGTCTCGCCCAGAGGCAGAGCGCCGTCTGTCACCATGAGGTCGAGCGTTTCGGGGTCTAACTGTAGTCCTTTCATTGCTTCACGTTTTGGTTTTCGATGTCAGAGCGTTGGGTCAGCGTGAGGGTCGAGGCCGACCACGTAGATACGGCATCCTTTAGCGCCGCGCCGCCATCCTGAGCCACAGGCACCCAGGCAGAGACGGCAGTCTTGAGCGAGTTCAAGTCTTGCTCGATGGTGTTGAGCCGTTGGGTCAGTTCCACCACCTTGACCAGACCGCCCAGGGCACCCTCGTTCATCACGATACCCTGAGCCGAGAGAGACAGCGACATGTCGCCCACCTTGATGTCATAGCGGTCTATCACGTCGGTCAGCACCACCACGCCTGCCTCATAGTCGGCGTAGAGCGCCACCACTACGAAGCTGCCCAGTTTCGGCCATACCACCACGCCCACGGTGCTGCCCTGGTTAGCCTGGAGGTTTACGCCCAATATGGGAGCGCTCTCGTCTATCGGGTTCACGTCGCACGTGCGAGCTTCCGTGTCGATGGCCTTCACGCTGCCCACCACCAGGCGTGTCTTGCTGTTGGTGTCGGCTATGCTTCTTATGATCTCTCTGATGTTGCTCATATCGTAATAACTATTAACTAATAACTGATAACTGACAACTCGGTGGGCTCACCCGCCCACCCGTTGTCCTAAGGTGATTTCCTGTCGATACCCGCTGGCACTGTACTTGATGACGTTCTTCCGCACCTGATAGATACCCATCCTTTGGCCATCTATCTTGATGCCCACATTGTCCAGCTTGTCCACCAGTTGGGCGCCGAAGGTAGTGAAGGAACCCGTCAGTCCGTCCACCTTCAGGCGGTGCAGTTCCTGCTCAGCCCAGGCACGCAGGTCAGCCTCCTTCTTGTTGTAGGCATGCAGGGTTCGATGGGCGCCGTCCTGGTCGCCCACTTCGACCTTGATGCGCTTGTTGTTGGGCATGATGCTGATGGCCTTGATGAGCAGACGCACGTCTTCGGCCTTCTGCTGCTTGAGTTGGCTGTAGCAGATGAGGTTCAACCCCGTGGCAAATACCTGGGCGGCTTTCTTGTTGTCGCGCTCGAAGAGCACCCCACAGTACAGCACCGGCTTGCCATCCTCCAGGCGGTAGAAGCTTCTGATGCCGTTCCTCTGCAACCGCCCCAGCAGCCCGGCCACCGTGTCGTCCGTCACGCGGTACTGACCCAACTCCTGCTCGCCGAACACCCGCACGTCCTTCAGCCCCTGATCCTGGAGCAGTTGCTGTAGGGTGACACTCTTGTAGGCCAGTTTGCGGCACGCCTTTTGTTTCAGCCTCCACATCTCGTCCTCGCATTCTATCACCACGGGAGTCTTGATGCCCACCTCGCGCACATAGCCCACGTAGGCCAGTTCCAGGCGGTCGTCATAACCCGTCCACACGCGGATGCTGTCACCGCGCCGTATGGGTATTTCCTTCTGGCCGTCCCACTTGATACGCTTCGGCAATGTCAGCTTGCAGGTATCGGTCAGCTGTTCGGTGTCGCGTGTCATCTCTATCGAGGTGACAGCCCCGAACCGCCACGTCCTCTCTCCGCGTATCTCTATCTTGGCACTCAGCGTGTACATTGCTCAATGGGTATTTAATGGCCGTTTAACGCCTGTTTAATAACTCGTAATTGGTAATCTGTAATTTGTAATTGGTAATCTGTAATTCGTAATTAGTACTCCGTACTCACCACGTTGTACTCCTCGTCCGCCACGGCACTCAGCGTGATAGGCTGGTAGTTGCTTTCGGTGGCTTGGGTGAGCGAGAAGTCCGTGATGACGATATGGTCAATCTCGAACATCGCCAGGAACTTGCTTCTCACCTCGATGGCCTCAGCCACGTCAAAGAACCGCCGCAACTCCTCGATGCCCTCCGTTGGGTATTCGTCCACCAGCACACCGTCGCGCTTAGCCTGGACACCCACGGCAATCTTGATCTGATAGTCGTCCTGGTTCACATACTCCTTGACCGTGCCGTCGCGTCCCACCATGGGGGTCGATACGATGTTCTTCTTGCGGCTCAGACCGACCACGGCATCATTCATCACCAGTTCCTCCTTGCCGCGCACGAAGGTCACGGTGGTCAGCTCATAGCGGTCAGCCCAGAGGTCTATCGGAGTGAGGGGCGATGTCAGGGCGCTCTCCTGTAGGATGCTCTCGCCGCCCGTCCAGTCGTTGGCCGGATTGGTGCGACTGGGTTTCAGTCTGTACAGTGCCCCCTTCAACTGATGGGCGGCACCCACTGCCACGATGGGCACGAAAGAGAAGGTTATCGGTAGCATAATAACTCTTAACTATTAACTTTTAACTCTTAATTAACCTTGCGCCATCGACACATCATTCAGTGCCGACATCAGCGCCTCGGCCACAGCCTCCTTGATACGTTCGGCGCTCTCGTCCAGGTTGGCGGCGTGTACCTCCATCTTATCTACGAGACGACCGATGGTGATGCTCACGTGGTTGATCTTGCCTCCCGTGGTGCCGCTGCTGCTCAATGAGGTCGATGTTGAGCCCGCTGTCGGGCTGCTCACGTCGGCCATGGGCGACAGGTCTTGCGCATAGACAGGCTTCTCCGAGTTCTGCTTTTTCGACTCTTCCTCCTTCGCCGCCTTCATCTCCGCATTATAAGCTTCGCTAAAGGCGTTGCCTATTTCCGAACCGAAGTCCGAGAAACCGTGTTTCAGTTGCTCGATGGCAGACGATATGCCCGAGGCATCCAGCTTGAAGCAGGAGCGTATCAGTTGGCCGATGCTGCCAAACACTCGGATACCCAGTCTGGCAATGGCAACGAAGTACGTCTTGAACGCGGCCCACAGACCTTTCAGCACGGCGCGGAACGTGGCCGAAGTCTTCCAAAAGTAGGCGCCCAAAGCTCCTAAGGCACTGATGCCTAAGGCTACCCATCCCACTATCGGGATGCTGTGTATGGCGACACTCACGGCGCGGCACGCACTCACGGCCACCATCTTGAAGGTAGCCCACAGTCCAGGTATCACGCCCATGGTCTGGCAGTTCATCACGGTGGCGGCGGTCACGGCACCAAGTCTTAGTTGCACGGCATGCAGCACCGTGGTGACGTGGCTCCACATCGATGCCCATTGCAGGTTCTTGATCCAGAGCATGAGCTTGCCCGCAACAGTCAGTAGCGGCATCATCTGAGCCAAGACAGAGACTCCGTCCATCAGACTGCTCGCCCAGAGGAAGGCGTCGCCCGTAGCCTCAAACAGTGAGATCTTCAGGTCCTCTATCTGCTGCTTTACGCGTGCCTGTCGCTCTGCATAGCTGTCCATTACGATGGCGGCTTGTTCCTGGGCACTGTTGGTACCCGTCACGGCATCGGTAAACGACTGTAAGGCATCGGTGCCCTGGATGAGGGCGCGCGCTGCATTGGCGTTCTCCATACCGAACATCTGGCTGAGCAGCGCACTGTCATTCAAGAGTGGCTTTAACATCTCCAGACGCTCCTTGAGCGACAGGTTCTTGTTGGCCAGTGCCTCCACGTCGATGCCAGCAGCAGCCAGTTCCTCGCGGGTGTCCTTGGGGAGGAAGCGCCCTTTGCCCAGGATGGCGAGGGTGTTGCGCAATGCTACACCACCTTCGCTGGCTTTCTTGCCCGCCTTGTCCAGCACCTGGATAGCGGCGTTGGTCTCCTCAAACGATACGTTGGCAGCCTTGGCAGCCATACCGCACTGAGAGAGGGCGGCGCTGATGGCGGGCAGTTCGGCACTACCAGCCTGGCCAGCCGCGGCCATGACGTTCATCATGTTGGCCATGGTCTTACTTGCGGCAATAGGGTCGTCCATGCTCACGCCGTACTGGTTCATGGCGGTGGTGAGCACCTGGGCAGCAGCCACGCCGTCGCCACCCATCAGTTTGCTCGTCACCTGGATGCTCTCACCCATGGCGCTCAGAGCTTCAGGGCATTTGGCCAGCTCGGGGGTCAACTGTGAGAGCAGCAACTTGTAGCCCTCCACGGCCACTGCTGCATCGGTGCCGAAGGTCTTGGCACTCTGTCGGGCATAGCCCTCTATCTCTTTGAGGGTGTCGCCCGTCACGCCAGCCACCGCCGATAGGTCGTGCATCTGGCTGTCCAGGGTGATACCAGAGCGCCCGAGGTTGGCAAACGACTGACCCAGTTTGTCCACACCATTGGTGATGAAGTCGAACTTGGCGGCATACCCTGCAAACGAGTCAAGCAAGCCTTGTGACCTTTTCACTTCGGCACTGAACTTGCCTGTCGCTTCGGACATTCCGGTTATTTTGGCCGAAAAATTGCCCGCTACGTTGAAAAGATAGTCAAAAACTTGCATAATTCGTTATTAGTTATTATATTTGCGGCAAACTTCAAAACAGAATGCCTTATGATTGATTTCCTGATTTCTGTCACGCAGTTTTTCCACATGGCCATCATCGTCATCGCCTGGATTGCTGCACCCTTCTTCCTGATCTGGCTCAGTTACATACTGATCAAGGTCATTTGGAAGGATGCCTATCTGTTAAGCCCAGCACCCCGCAAGGAGGAGAACAATGTCAAGACCGATGCCCAACCAAAGGTCAATACCGAGGTCATCGATGCCTACTTCCACTGATCATTCTTTTTTACCTCCCCATATAGCTGCTATAGTCTCACTGAGTGCTATGGCAGTTTTTTTTGCCCTCCACTCTTCGAGCCAGAGGGCGGCGGCATAGTTGGCGGCAAAGTCTTCGTCGCTCCCAGCCGTAGGGTCGATGTGCAGGTTGGCGCGTATCAGGGTGCAGGCTTTCAGCACCCCCGTGGCTGCATCCTCCTCGCCATCGCCCTCTACTTTCAGCTGGTGCGACTCTATAAGTTTTTTAGGCTACCCATGCAGCTCTTGAAGACCTTGTCCAACTGGGTCATTGCGGCGGTGAAGAGCACTGCATCCTGTCGGAGGTACTCGCTGCCACCCAGCCAACAGCCGTCAAAGAGGATTTGTGCGCTTCGGGTCTCGTCGGTCTTCGACACCTTACTCATGGCCGAGATAGTCTCCATCGATGGGCGCTTGAAGTAGCCGATATGGCACTCCTCGCCATCCACCACATCCACGCGCGCCACCTTGCGGTGCTGCATCTTCCATTTGTTGATCTGTTCCTCGGTCACTCCACCGTCGTAGGTCATTACCTTATTCTCTTCCATAGTTTTTCAATTTTCACTTTTCAATTTTCACTTTGTATATACTCCCCCTCCCTACTTAACGGGAGGGGGTATGGGGGGAGGGTCTTCTTAGTGGTTCCACTCGATGTGACTCAGCACGAGCTCCAGTTCCACCTCCTGACCGGTGTCGCCCTCCTTCCAGGTGCGGCCGTTGTTCTTAAACATACAGTTGCGCAGATGGTCCTTGGAGACGATGCCCGTGTCAGGCAGATAGCTCACGGTGATGTCGAAGGGCGCGAGGTCCTGGAGACGGCCGTTGGGAGCCTGGCGCTGTATGGCCTCCACCTCCTCCTGGAGCAAGGTGATCTTGCCCGTGGCGGTGATGCGACCCTTGGCATAGCCCACAGGATAGCGGCCGGCACCATACTTCACGGTCACGTCCTGCTCATCCTTATACTCGATGGCGGTGATGCCCGTGACGGGCACTCCTGCCAGGGTCAGCACAATGTCTGCCCAGTCGTAAAGCTTACCATTCACAAATGGTATTCCGTTCATTCCTTGCATAGCTTACACAGATTTAACGTAACCGATTTTCACCCGGAACGTGCGCACCACGCCCACAGGCACATTCTTGATCACAATCTCCACGCGGCTCGTCGAGAGCACGTCCTGTTCGGGGTCAATCTCTACGGCATAGCCCGACAGTTCGCCCGCCTTCTCCATGTCCTCGATTGCCTTTTGGGCGGTGAGTTGGAGATGGCTCACGGTGTAGGGCTGCAACTTGCCCGACTCTGCATCGATATAGACGTTGCCGCCCAGCTCGGGAGTCAGGTAGGTGCGGATGCCGCGCACGGCCTTGTCCATAGTGCGCACCAGTTCGACGGTGTTGTAGTCGCTGGTGGCAGCATCGAGGTTGCTGCTGTCGTTCCAGTAACTACCTGTCAAGCCCACCACGGGGGCGAGGAAGGTGTATCGTGCCGTGTCGAGGCTCTCGAGGGTGGCCTTGTCGGTCTGGCGCACCAGCGAGCCGTCGCCGAAGGCAGGGAGGGTGATACCGCTTGGGAACTTCTTGACCCACCCGATGCTCTCATGCACCGATGCGGCCGATACGTCGCCCAGCCAGAGGCCAATGCAGCCCACGGTGTTCTTCGGAGTGGTGTTGGCGGTGGCAGTATAGAGGCTGTTGCCCGTACCGCTGCCGTCCTGGGCGATGATGACGCTCACGCGGGGAGCGGCTCCTGCCAGGTTGGTGGGGAGCGAACCCACGGCTGTCACCTTCGAGGTGATGCCCACGATGAGGGGCGCGTTCTCCAGGTCGAGGCCGTCGGCCACGCTCTGGAGGAGAGCCACGTTGGCCGATGTGAGGGCCAATGAACCGTCCCAGATACCTATCTGTCGGATGGCACCGTTGGCATACTGCTGCATGGCGCGCACCTCGGCAAAGGTGTGAGTCTCTGGCGAGGCGTAGATGCCCACATAGAGCGAGATGCCCGGGTTCTTGCGTAGCGCTTCGCTGATGTGGTAGTGAGCCAGCTGGGCGAACCAGTTTTCACTGTCCGAGGTCAGACCGAGAGACTCGGCTGCGTCGATGGTGCTCACTGCCTGGATGTGAGAGGTGGCAAAGGCCGTAGGCACCGATGCCGAGGGCACGTACAGCAGGAGGCCGCTCACGTGGTCCTGACCTGCCAGCGTCTTCGGTATGTTGCCGTTCTCTCTGGTTATTTGGATTTTGTTCATAATTGTAAATTTTCAATTTTCATTTTTCAATTAGCTTAGGGCTTTTCCCCTCCCCTCGGGGAGGACGGGAGGGGGTCTTCTTCCTCCTTCAGCTTCTTGCTGACGGGGCAGCACTCGGCCAATTTGCACGTCGGTATCTCCTTGACGGCATCGCTGAATTTCTTCACGTCCCGTCGCAGTCCGCTGATTTCCTTCTTCAGCGGAGTGACCACGGTCTCCATCAGCATCTCGTTGGCCTTACGCACGTTGTCCAGTTCCACGCTGCGCGACTGGGCGAGCGCTTCGTTCACATCGGCCTTCAGTTGGTCCACCTCTGCCTGGTACTTCTGCCTTGTCAGGCGCGAGCTCAGCCAGGCACCCAGTGGCGCGGTGATAGCCGTACAGGCCAGCAGTGCAGTGATGATGGTTGTGAAGTCTATTTCCATGCGATGATTGATGTTAAGAATGACCACCTCTCAATCTCTCAGTGCGGAGGAGACTGTCCCCAAACTCCGTCACGGTTGGCGGTGTTCACCTCCCCACGGGGTCCTCGCAGCAGGAGGATTGATAATCCTCCGCGAGAAGACGGGAGGGGGTCGTAGGTTCTTATTTCAGTGCTTCTTTGAGCCACTTCTGCACGTCAAACGAGGGGCATGCCTTGGCGGCGAGTTCGTTGTGGCCTACTATCTTGACCTTCGGGTGGGCGGCGTGAAACTCTCTGACATAGCGCCGCATGGCCTCCAGTTGTTCGGGGGTGCGGGTGTCCTTCGGGGTCTTGCCGTCGGCACTCAGACCGCCCGCATAGACCACGTGGCGGCTCACCGAGTTGTAGCCTTTGGCGCCGTTGGTCAGTTCCCAGTCATCCACCCAGGCATCTTCGTTGTTGGCCACCAGGCGTTCCACGCTGCCGTTCAGGTGTATCAGGTCGGTATATCCCACCTGTCGCCACCCTCTGCCTCCCTCGCTAACGGGCGCGGTGTGCCAGCGGCGTATCTCCGCTGCCGACACATCACGTCCTTCGGGGGTGGCCGTGCAGTGTATGACGAGGTATTTCAGTTCCTGTCTCATGGCGCGGTCGGGGTTTAGGCTTGATCAGCCATTGGCTGGGTCACGGTCACGCTCATGGTCACGTCGGTGTTCTTGATGCCCACGGTCACGGTGGCGCTACGGGTAGCATCTCCCTCTGCGTCGTAGGCGTAAGCCTGTGGCGTGAAGGTCACCTTGTTGCCGCTCACACTCACGTTCAGCCATGCGGCCTCGGTGGAGGCGGTGATACCGGCACCGTTCGAGGTGCTGTAGGTACGCTTGGCGGCGGTGGTACCGGCGGTCAGCTCTACGCTGTCGTCACCCGAGATGGTGGGGGCAGAACCTTCGGCGGTGTCGCTCACGATGGCACCGATGGCCTCGTTCTTCAGAGGCAAGCAGATGAAGTAGTGACGGAGGTTGTAGCGCCACTCCTGGTTCTGGGTGTCTGGCTGGTCGATGTAGGCCTTGGTCTCGCCCATGGCCTTCATGCAGCGTGGGGCATAGAATGCCACCGATGCGTTGCCGTACTCGGTGCTCTCTGCGCCGAATGTCTTCTTGGTCTTGGCGCCCACGTTGTAGTACGGGGTATCTACATACTCGTAGATCTCGAAGCCGTACATGTCGCCAATCTTGCCGTCCTTCACGTTGTTGTAGCGCTGGGCGAAAGTGGTGTCCTGGAGCAAGAGGTCGCTCACATGCTCTGCCGAGAGCACCAGCACGCGGCCCTGTACAGGCACCTTCATGGCGTCAAACTTCTGCTTCATGGCAATGATGTCGGCCACTACCATGCGCTTGCGTCCGCCGTAGGCTGCACCTGTGGTGAGCAATACGGGGGTCTTCGTGGTGTTGCTCGATGGGGCGATGGCGTGCAGTGCACGTGCCACCTTCTCTGCATCCACCACTTCACGGTGGCGCTCGATGACGCTGCCGATCTTGTCATAGCTCAGGCCGCGAGCCTCATCGTCGGTCACACGGGTTGCCTTGGTCTGATACTTGTCGAGCGGGATGGCCTTGTCGGCATCCTCCAGCGACTGGATACCGAGCGGATACGTGGTATTGTTGACCAATACTTCTGGGTCTCCGCCCAAGTCCACAAAGTGGATGGTGTTGTTCTGTGCCACCTGTGCATCGTAGGCGCGGATCTTCTTGAGCCATCCGATGCTGTCCTGACTGTTGCGGAAGGCCTTGATGGTCTCGCCAGTCCAAATTTCACGATAAATTCCTGCCATTGTCTTATTACTGTTAAATGGTGATTAAATACTTGTTTATTGTTCTGTGCCGATAGACTGTTAGCGTGGCCACGCTTGGCCACCTTTAGACCAGTGCCTTATAGTCCACTCCGTACTCTGCCTTAAAGAGGCGTGCATACTCTTCTGGCTGCTCCTGCTTGAGGGCATCCATCTTGTCGGCTGGCACCTCGCTGAGTTTGGCATACTGCTTGCCTTGGCCGGCACCTGCCACGCCGTTCTCCTGGTTGATCACTTGCGATGGCTTCACGGCTGGAGCCATGAGGCGGAGGGTCTCGCTGAGGTCGGCGGCTCCGATCTGCTTGCCCAGTTTCATGAAGTGATCACGCTGAGCCTCGCTGATACGCTTCTCCGCGATGGCGGTGTTCACGGCCGATGTCACGGCGGCGAGTTCCAACTGCTCCACCTGCTTGGCCTTGTTGGTCAGGGCGAGCACCTTGTCATGCACTTCCTGGTCGGTGGCGTTCTCGCCGAGACCGAGCAGGGTCAATGTTTCCTTGTTCATTGTCAATGTAGGTTTTAAGTTATGGTTATTGGTACTTGGTACTTTGTCCTTTGTACTTGTCTCGATGAGTGGCACCACCTCGTTGGGTGTACCGGCCGACAGAGTCAGCAGTTTGCCCTCGTGCGACAGTTGGACGGCATCGTTGTTGGCACCGATGTCCACCACGCTCACCTCCTCCAGACGGCACTTGGTGATGGTGGCGCGTGTCTGACCGGGCAGCAGCATCGAGGCATCCGTGCTGGTCTCGATGATCTCCACGCCAGCGCTGAACATTTTGAGGAAGCCCTTTTCCCACTTGTTGGCCACGAGCTTCGCAAAGTCGTCTTCCATGTCGAAGACAGGCGTGCCTATCAACTTGTCGCCGTCCACACGGATATTCTCCATGCGGCCTATCGGCATGGTGTGGCCGTCGAAGCAGCGGTTGTGCATATAGAGTAGCACGGGGTTCTTCTTATACTGCTCCAGGTCGATGCCCTCCGTCAGTATGCGGCTACCGTAGCTGTTCAGGCTTGGGGTTGAAATGATTCCTTCTTTCATATCGGTTACGATTTAATAAATTATGTTATATGGCAATGTCCTTAGCGCCATCGGCTTTTAGCGTGGCCACGCTTGGCCACCTTTAGTTTCCCGTAACACACTCGTCCTTCACACGAACTTTACCCGAAGTGCTTTCCGAGGTGGTTACGACCCGAATTGCACTGCAAATCTCCGACTTTCGCGCGACATGGACAAAAAGAGTGTAAAGTCTTGGAACTCTTTTTTTTATTCCCGTAAAAACTGCCCATTTTTGCACCATAAAAATAGGAAGTCTAAGGCGGTTTTTGCAACCATCAGTACCGACTGGTTCTTAGCGTGAGCGATAGCGAACCATTAGTGCCATCGGCCTTTAGCGTGGCCACGCTTGGCCACCTTTAGTCTCCCTATTAAACACCTTTTAAAACCCTTTTAACAGTCATGGCTTACACCAAGAAACAACTCGAAGAAAAACGCGACTATGCCCGCATCCTCTATATGCAGGGCGACAGTCAGAAGGTCATTGCCGAAAAGACAGGCGTGTCCGAACAGTCCGTCACCAAGTGGGCAGCCGCTGGTGGTTGGAAAGAGAAGCGTGCCGCCCAGAACGTCTCCCGTGGCGAACTCGTCAACAAGATCCTCCGCGCCGTCGATAAACTGCTGGAGGATGCCGGCAAGGAGGATGCCGTCGATATTGCCCTGGCCGACCGCCTCTGCAAGTTCGCATCCACCATCGAGAAGCTCGACAAGCGCACCAACGTAGTCGAGACCATCGACGTCTTCACCTCCTTTACCAAGTGGTTGCAGTACCAGTCGCAGTTTGACGAGGCCATCACCCCCGAACTGCTCAAGACCTTTAACAAGTACCACAACCAGTATATCAACTGCCTCATGCAGTCTCACACCTCCCGTTCATCCTATTAACCCCATCCTAAAATGAGAGAAGCGTCCGCCCTCAAAGAGGCTCGTCAGCGGTTCGAGCAACTGTCACAGGAAGTCCAGACCGCCACCGCCGTCCGTTCACGCGAAACCGCCCGTCAGCGCGAGGCGCGCATCCGCCGTGTCCGTACCGACTATGCCGCCTTTGTCGATTATTATTTCCCACACTATACACGCAATGCCCAGACTGGCGTGCAGACCCCGTGCGCCCCGTTCCACATAGCAGCCGCCCGCGAGGTCATCACCCATCAGAACCTCCGCGCCGTCTATAAGTGGCACCGTGGTGCAGCCAAGTCCACCCACCTCGACATCTTCATCCCCCTCTGGCTCAAGTGCCAGGAGCAGCGCGAGCTCAATGTCATGGTCCTGGTCGGTAAGAGTGAGGACAATGCCCGCACCCTCTTGGCCGACATCCAGGCCGAGCTACAGTACAATCAGCGCTACATCGACGACTTCGGCGAGCAGTACAATGTCGGCTCGTGGGAGGAAGGCGAGTTTGTCACTAAGGACGGCACCGCCTTCTTTGCCCGTGGTCGTGGTCAGTCCCCTCGAGGACTCCGTCACCGTGAGCACCGTCCCGACTACATCGTCATCGACGACCTCGACGATGATGAGTTGTGCGAGAACCCTGCCCGCGTGCAGCGTCTCACCGACTGGGTCAAGGAGGCGCTCTTCGGCTCCCTCGATGGTGGCCGTGGCCGCTTCATCATGGTGGGCAACCTCATCAGCAAGAACAGCGTCCTCCAGAAGGTTTCCGAGACCAAGGGTGTCAAGGTCTCGCAGGTCAATATACTCGACCGCGACGGCAATGTCTCCTGGGCTGCCAAGTGGACCAAGGAGGAGGTACAGGCCATCGAGGACTTCCAGGGCTACCGCTCGTTTCAGAAGGAGTACATGAACAACCCCATCGTCGAGGGTGCCGTCTTCCGTCAGGAGTGGATCCACTGGGCACAGCGTCCAGCGTGGCGCTCCTTCGAGGAGATTGTCCTCTATATCGACCCTGCCTGGAAGGGCACACGCCGCAACGACTACAAGGCGGCCAAACTCTGGGGCAAGGTTCGTGGCGGTCAGCTCTGGCACCTCCGTGCCTTCGTCCGACAGGCCTCGGTGGCCGAGATGGCTCGCTGGTGTTACGACCTCTATGAGTGGGCGCAGCACGAGGGCATAGCCATCCGCTTCTACATGGAGGCCAATTTCATGCAGGATATGCTCCTCCAGGACTTCACCACCGAGGGCGAGGGGCGCGGCTATCAGTTGCCCATCCTTCCCGACAAGCGCAAGAAGCCCGACAAGTTCCAGCGCATCGAGACCAGTGCCGCCCTCTGGGAGCGTGGTTTCGTCTATTACGATGAGACGCAGCGGGACGACCCCGACATGCTCCGCGGTCTCGACCAGACTCTGGCCTTCCAGCGCGGCATGTCTGGCCACGACGATGCCCCCGATGCCGACGAGGGTGCCATCTCCCTGCTCACCCGTCACGCCCGTGCCGCCAGCTTCACACCCTCCTTCGGGCGGCGTGTCTCAGCCAAGAACGTATCGTGGTAACGACCCCCTCCCAGCCTCCCCGAGGGGAGGGGGCAGACCCCGCCGTTGGGTTTGCTTATATACCGCCACGCTTGGCGGTCTCTACCGGCTCTCTGGTTTGTCTGGTTTGTCTGGTTCGTCCGGCACATCCGGCTCGTCCGTTTCCCATTCACCCCATTTAATCCCATTTACCCCATCATGTTTCTATCTGATTCCGACTACAAGTCCGTTTGCGACGACTTCGAGTTCGCGCAGATCCAGGACAACGCTGCCACCCGACAGCAAGCCGAGGAGGCAGCCATGCAGATGGTTGCCTCCTACACCCGCGACCGTTACGACATGGATGCAGCCTTTGCCCATACAGGTACCGACCGCGACCCCATGTTGGTGCAGGTCACAGTAAACATAACCCTCTATCTGCTCATCCACCGCTTACCCCAGCAGATGGGCAGCGACCGCCGTGAGCAGCTTTACGACGATGCCATCCGATGGCTCCGCGACGTACAGGCCTCCAAGGCTTCCCCCGCGTGGCCCAAGTACGTCAGCCCCGACGGCACCGACCACGACACCCACAACCCCGTCCGCTATGGCTCCGCCATCGACAAGGTCAGCCAGTGCACGTGGTAACTCTTCTCCGCACGCGGCGGTTTTGCCGCCGCTCCCATTAGTCCCATTAACCCCATTCATCCCATCACAGCATGAGCCTACTTGATTCTATACGCCAGTTTGTGGCTGGCACCCCAAAGGCCGTCCTCCCGGACGACCGTCTCGCCAAGTTCCTACGCAGTCAGCAGAGCCGTCGTCTCACTGCTGAGCTCATCCGTCAGACCGACAGCCTCACAAAAAAGGACATCGGCCTCTGGCGCCAGGCATGGCAGATGGCCATCAGCGTAGAGTACCCCAACCGTCAGTTACTGTACGACATCTATACCGACTGTCTCATCGACCTCCATCTGCAAGGCTGCATCGGTCAGCGCAACGGCATGGTCATGAAGCAGAAGGTCCGCATGGTGCGCCCCGACGGCAAGGAAGACCCCAAGGCCACCGCACTCTTCGAGCGTGAGTGGTTCAACGACTATTGCCACCTCGCCCTCGACTCCCGCTACTGGGGGCACTCCCTCATCCAGTTTGGCGACATCGTCCGCACGGCCGACGGCCTGAGCTTCGACAGCGTTGAGCTCGTACCCCGTAAGCACGTCTGCCAGGAACATGGCGTGCTCCTCCGCGACATCGGCGACGACTGGCGCGCCGGTCTCCCATACCGTGAGGGCGAGCTATCCGAGTGGTGCCTGGAGGTCGGCAAGCCCTTCGACCTCGGTCTCCTCCTCATGTGCGCCCCGCAGTGCATCAGCAAGAAAAATATGCTCGGCTTTTGGGATATGTTCGGCGAGATCTTCGGTGCCCCCATGCGCATAGCCAAGGCCACCACCACCGATGCCTCCGAGCGCGAGAAGATAGAGCACGCCCTCGAGTCGATGGGCTCCGCCTTCTGGGGACTCTTCCCCGAGGGCACCGAGATAGACATAAAGGAGTCCAGCCGTGGCGATGCCTACAACGTCTATGACCGCCGTGTGGACCGCTGCAACTCCGAGATCTCCAAGGGCATACTCAATCAGACCATGACCATCGATGCGGGCAGCAGCCTCTCGCAGTCAGAGACCCACCTCGATGTCTTCGAGAATGTCGTCAAGGCCGACCGCAAGATGCTTGCCTACAATATCAACGACCACTTGCTCCCCTTCATGGAGCGCCACGGCTTCCCCGTCGGCGGCCTCCGTTTCGAGTGGGACGATGCAGCCACCTTCTCGCCATCCGAGCAGCGCGAGATGGAGCGTGTCCTGTTGCAATACTACAAGATTGATCCAAAGTACTTCATCGACAAGTACAACGTCCAGATCACAGGCGAGCGACAGGAGGGCACCACCGCCGACCCCGACTCTTTTTTCGCCTGAGCCCGTTGCGTCTCGCTGCCCACCGCAACCGCTACAGGGCTTTTCATGCAGCACTCACCGACCTCTACGCTGAGGCTCCGTCCGCCCAGTCCGCCACGCTTGGCGGTTACTTCTCCGTACGCAGCGGTTTCGCCGCTGCCTCCGGTCCTTCCGATACCCCCGACTTCTCCGATGCCACTTTCTCCGACGCTGCCTCCATCGTCCGTCGTGCCGGTCAGTTTACCCCCGAGATGATGCGTCGCCCCGAGGTGCGCCGACTCGTCTCCGAGACCGCCGGCATCTTCCGCGAGGCCATCGATGCGCACATACCCACCGAGGTGTCGCCCGAGGTCACATTTGCCCTACAGAACAACGCCTTTATCTTCTCTGGCTTCAAGGTCTATCACTCCCTCCAGGAGGTCGGTCTGTCCCTGCTCGATGACAAGGGCAATATCAAGCCGCTGGCAGATTTCCAGCGCGATGTCCAGCAGATCAACGACAAGTACAATCACAACTACCTCCGGGCCGAGTACCAGCACGCCGTCGGTTCCACCCTCATGGCAGCACGTTGGCAGCAGATAGAGGCCGATGGTGACCGCTACGACCTCCAGTACCGCACCGCCCAGGACGACCGCGTGCGCGAGGACCACCGTCTGCTCGATGGCACTACACTGCCGCCTTCCGACCCCTTCTGGTCCAAGTACTATCCGCCCAATGGCTGGGGTTGCCGTTGCACAGCCGTCCAGGTACGCCGTGGCAAGTTCCCCCACACAGACCCCAAACTCGCCATGCAGCGCGGCGACAACTGCACCGAGAATGCCAAGCAACAGATGTTCCGCTTCAATCCTGGCAAAGAGCTGAAGATCTTTCCGCCCAAGCATCCATACTACAAAGCCCCACAACAGGCCAAGCCTATTGTGGAGCAGGTGAGTGTTGAGGAAATGCAGCGGCAGCGGTTGGAGGATATGATAAAAGAAATGCCCGACAATCTGACTGACGAACAAAAGAAGGCTATTGCCAAGAACAATCTCGAAATAGAGGAAAAGCTGAAGATTCACAAGGGGAAACCAATGACTGTCAACGAGGCAGATGAACAATCGGCCAATCCCAATTATACGCCAAAGTTCCTCCCAGACCCTAACGGCACCTATTACGACAAAGCAGGCAACCGTTTTAGTCTAAACCCGCAGTATAAGGTGGAGTATCACAAGAATTGCGCCACCTGTGCTCCTGCTTATGCTCTGCGGTTACGCGGCTTCAATGTCACTGCTAAACCAAAGAAAAGAGGGTCGTTGAACGAGAAAGCTTCTGAATCTCCGTTTGAGATGTGGAAGAATGCCGATGGCTCACCGGCGCAGCCAGTCACAATGCTTGGCTGGGCACAAAAAAAAGGCTACTCAGCAATGACTGAGCAGCGCTATAGGGAGTATTTCGAGGATGTATGCAAGGAACCTGGTGTTTATGAACTGACCATTGCTTGGCGAGATGGTGGCGCTCATGCGACTATCTTGCAAAAAGAGGCAGACGGAAAAATCTTCCGTATTGAGCCTCAGGTTTTCAATGGCAATGCTCGAAGAACGTTGGATGATTTATGCCATAAGGGCAAGAGCCGCATTTACCCGGATGTGGGCATCATGAGAGTTGATGACAAGGTATTTGATATTGACTGGTTGGATTTATTCGACCACTAATCTATCTATTATATCAAGAGCTTCCTCACCGGATACTTCCATAGCGGAGGTTCCATTGTATATGAATACACTCGGATAACCAGTCACAATATTTTCTTTGTCTGGTCGAAAGATATAGTAGGTAAAATTGTCTTCTTTTCCCAAGAGTTCAATTTTACCATCCTCCAGTGCCAACAATTCTTTGGCCTCTTTTAAAACAGCTTCAGGTATATTCATAATGAAAAGGTAAGATATTATGCTGCAAAGGTAATATATAATATATTAACTTCCAAATATTATGACTAAAAATCGTCTCTATCATCCGCCACCATGACCATTTTCCAGTGTCAGGTAGCAATTTTCTTCTCCGTAAGCAGCCACGCTTGGCTGCCTTGGGGTCAGCTTCCCATTCATCCCATGCAGCCACGCTTGGCTGCCATCCCATTAACCCCATTAAGGTAAGGTACCTTGTACTTTGTCCTTAGTCACTTTGTCACTTCAACTCATGGACATCCTCAAGCAAATCGTTTCCGACCTCCGCGTCGAGCTCACCGACGAGTTCGACCGCAACTTCACCCGCAAGGCGTTTTTCACTCAGCGCTGGAAGCCACGCAAAGACCCCAACGCGCGCGGCTCATTGCTCATCGTGACGGGAGCCTTGCGCCGTTCTATCAAGAGTCAGGCTACCCAGAGCGGCGTGCGCTTTACCTCCGAGGTGCCATACGCCACCGTCCACAACGAGGGCGGCAAGGGGCAGAAGCACGTCCGCGCCCATCAGCGCCGCACACCCTCTGGCAAGGTCGCCAATGTCAAGGCGCACACCCGCCGCTTCGACATACCCCAACGCCAGTTCATAGGCGACAGTCCCGAAGTCCGGCAGATCATCCAGGACGTAGTCAGCGACAACATCCGTCAGTTCGCCGATGGGCTTGCCAAGTCCTTAAAGTGAGTCGCAGACCCCCTCCCGACCTCCCCGAGGGGAGGGGAAAACCCTTTGCTAATTGAAAATTGACCCTCTGCCGACGATGGTGGGGACAGTGGCCTCCCCTCGGGGAGGTCGGGAGGGGGTCCCCATTCAAGCTATGAGAAAACAACTCTACATGGCCATTGCCAATCATATCAAGGCCAAGGTGCCAGCCATTAAGTACATTGCCCTCTGGAACGAGCACCTTGCAGAGATCCAGGCGGGCACCGCGTGGCCAACGCCCTCGCTCTTCATCGAGTTCGAGCAGTATCAGGTCCGACAGTTAGCCAATCATGCCTGTCAGGCAAACGTAGGCATCCGCCTCCATGTCATCACACGCACCGTCGTCACGCCAGCTGGAGCGTGCGACCAGGCACAGGCCGTTGCCCTCGCATACTTCGACCTCCTCGATGCCGTCCATGCCGCCATGGCCACCTTGACGGGGCAGACCTTCACCACCTTCCAGCTCACCGACTGTCTCACCAACCACAACCATGCCGAACTCATCGAGAGCGTCGAGCGCTACGTCACCCGCGCCGTGGACTACAGTGCCGTCCGACAGGCCACACAGACCACCGTCCACGACCTCACCATCACTCCCCAGGACTGACCAGGGCTCCCCATTCATCCCATGCAGCCACGCTTGGCTGCCATCCCATTTACCCCATTCATCCCATTGCCCTCCGTCACGCTTGGCTGCTTACTCCGTTCTCTCCGGCTCCTCTGGTTCGTCCGGCTCGGTTCGCCCATCTAACACTAAGCCCCGCAACCGTCTCAGGGTTGCGGGGCTTGTTTTAAGAGATTGCGTCCCATAGTATCTCCAGTTGTCCGTCCATCACGGGAGCAGGAGCAGGGGCGGGGATGTTCAGATAGTTCAGGTACGTCCTATAACACATCGGATACACGGGGTTTATATATCTACGCCACACAGACTTATAGCATTTAGCATAATTCCCCGCTTCATAGTAGCGTTCTGTCAGTATTCTGATAAGTTTTGCACGCTCTATGGTCGATTTGTAGCGATTTTGTTTGCCCATATCCGAAAAAGTTATTATCTTTGCACCGTCCTTTATCACATCGGTTTAGGTGGTCTGCTTCTTCGGAGGTGGGCCACTTACCTTTTTAAACCTCCGTCACGCTCAGTGGCACGATGTTCCATGCACCGTTCTCGTCGCGGTACTCAGCGCGGATATACTGCTTGGTCTCGGTCGGCTGGTAGCTCTCCTCGATGATACGTACACCCTCGATGAAAGTCTCATCGCCCGTCTCTTCGGCCATCTTGCGCAGTTGCAGCACGCGGCTTGCCTTGAGGGTGCCCTTCTGGTCGCGCGACAGGAGGCGCAGCACTGCATTGACCAGGGCGCGGCTGTTCTCGTCCTTGGCCATGCTCTCGATGTACTTCTTCACCATGGCAATGCCGTCCTCCACCGTGTCGCGGTAGGCATCGATGGTGTTGGTGCCCAGGGTGAGGCGATAGCGCCCGTCCGTGGTGGTGAAGGTGTGGCTGTGCTGTCCCGACTGGGTCATGCTCATCACGTCGGCCTTCATGTCGAGCACCTGGCGGAAGTTGTCAAAGACCGTCTTCTTCACCGCGCGAATCTGCTCCGACAGGCTCATCAGTTCCGGGATGGCCTGTGCCACCTGCTCATCCACGATCTTCGAGTAGGTCTCGCGGTTCTCCTTGCGGCGCTCCAGGCGTGCCTTACGTTCCTGCTCTGCCTTGAAAGCTTCAAAAGCCTTCTGCTCCTCCGCACTCATTGATACAGTTTTCATGTTGTTCTCTTCCATAGTTCAATGGGGTTTTAATGGTTATTTAATGGTTGTTAAATACTATTTATCAGATGTCCTTTTATACGTATCAGGCGTGCGCCCAATTCTCGACCTATATAGAGCCATCGCAGGTCGTGTCCTATGGTACCCTCCATGCTCATAACTACAGGTTTCCATTGTTTGTGCTCAAGAGCCAGCCGCATCTGAACTCCATGCAGTTCTGTAGTTAAGTTTGGAAGCATACTCTCTGCTATGACGTGTCGGTCGTACTTACGTAGTTCTTTTTTCAAAGCCTCCATCATCTTAGAACTGCTTTTTGTCTGGCCGCTGGTATCAATAAAAACCAAGTTCGTTTTTTCTGTTTTCATATTCAAAATTTGTTATTTATTTTTTAATATCTCGCATTTCTCTCATCTGGCATCCACTCTATCACGACCCTGGCTTTCAGCGTGCCGAAGCCCAAGCAGATAGGGCACTGTGCCTTGATCAGTTCGCCCAGTCGGCCCTCAGTCACCACTTGCCCTGCTCCGTGGCAGTGCGGACAGGTGAAGCCTCGCCGCTCTATCATTTCTCTTGATACGGTCCCGTCCTGCGAGTAGCGCAGTATCTCGGGGTCATCCAGTACGATGATGTTTTCAATCTTGCTCATAGTTGTTTTTCATTTTTCAATTTTCACTTTTCATTTCCTCCAGCTCTCTCGCCATCTTGCTGAAGGTGTTATACTTCCTCATCAGTGCCGCCTCGCTCAGTTCGTTGAGCTTCGTGCCGTCGCGCTGTATGATCTGTATCAGATAAAGGGTGTCCGTCCTGTAGCCCATCACCTTGCAGTATCGTCTCACGGCTCCGATGACTCGCTTGCGCATCTTGTCCATCTTCTGCTCCTCTTCGGGCATGGCCCGTTTCTGGAGGGCGGTGCTCAGGCTGTTCAGTTGCGCTGGCGTCAGCTCCGTCGTGTGGGTCTTGCCGTAGGCGCTGTAGATGGTGGCGTGTATGTCGTCACTCGTCAGGCGGCATCGGTGGGCGATGGCATAGAGCCTGACGTTCGCCTGTTTCCATTCACTGTTGTGGGTTTCCATATCCGTAATTTGTAATTAGTAATTTGTAATTAGTAATTCGTAATTAGTCCGTTGTACTTAGTCCTTATTCACTTAGTCCTTATTCACTTAGTCCTTCGTGCGATTCTGGCCAGATGTCGAACGTGTGCTTGCCTCCGTAGCGGCTCACGATGCTGGCGTAATAGTTGCGGACTCGGATCTTGATGTTCGAGTTGAAGAGCACCTTCTTGGCCACCTGCCCGTCGGGCTTGCTTCCGCTCTCGTGGCTGATCCAGATGAACAGTTTCTTGGGGTACCGCTCCACCAGTTCCTTATACTCGTCATAACTGAGGTTCATATATTGGAGCGAGTCAATCACTATCACGTTGGCACTGCGTTTCTTCTGTAAGGCAGCCATCATCTTCTCGTAGTCGTAGCGGTCCCAGAACTCAAAGTGGCCGTGCCTCTCGGTCTGTAGTCCGGTGTCGATCAGGGCGCGTCGGTACGTCTCGCTCACGCCCTCTTCCAGTCCGTCATAGGCTACCCGTACACCGTTGAAACTCATCAGGTATTTGGTCAGCTGTAGGGTGAAACGGGTCTTGCCCTGTCCGCTGCCTCCGTAGATGATCCAACTGCCAAAGGGCTCGGGGTCGCCCATCTTTTCGAGCCAGTCCCCCGTGAAGCCCATGGTCTTCGGTCGGTAGTCAATGAGGTTCTGTATGGTCAATGCTCTGCGTGCCATTACACATTACTCTTTACTCATTACCCTTTACTCATTTTCTTCAGATAAGCATGCACGCGGCGCTGTACTCTTCGCAGGTCGCCGTCACAGTCGCCGATGATGCGGTCTATCTCGTGGGTGTCGGTCACGCCGTTGGCCATGCAGATGTCCACGATGTCCTGTTGCGATACACCCTTCAGCGGAATGCACTTGCGGCCGATGCGGCTCCACAGCTCGTTGAAACCCTTCTTGTTGAACCTCACTCCAGCATCGAACCGCTTGAAGAGAAACTCCGTGGCTATCATCACCACGCCGCAGTCATACTGGATGTCGTTATAGAGGGTGATGAAGGAGTTGAGCACCACGTCGGTCAGTTTGTCGGCCTCGTCCAGGATGATGATGGGGCAGTCCAGGCAGCGCATCTGGAGCACCAGCTTCTGCTTCATCTGTATGAGGGTCAGTCCCGAGGGTTCCTTGCCCAATTTGCGCAGCATCACGGCGAAGAACTCGCGCTTGGTCCAGTCTGGGTCGCACGACACATAGAATGCGTTCTGGTGTTCGCGGCTGTACTGCTTGGTCGAGAAGGTCTTGCCCGTGCCGGCGCTGCCCGTGATGGCCATCCACAGCTGGTTCTCCTGTGCATCGCTCAGTATGGTCATCAGTCGGGTGTAGTTCTGGGTCTCGACGGCGTTCCATCGGTCGGCCTCCAAGCCTATCTGACTCGCCACCTTGCGCCACATCTCGTCACTGATCAGGTCCCAATTGCTGTTTATCATCTGGCTGATGGTTCCAGCCGATATGCCATCCAATATCTTGGCTGCCTTGTTCTGTCCACCATAGCGTGCGCAGTAGTCTGCCAGGGCGTTCTGTATGTCTCTCTTGCGAATATCTGTCAGTTTCGTCTCCATGGTTATGCCTCCTTATCGTTTTTAGGTTCAACACTCTTCTGCTTCTCACGGTACTCCTGGAGCGTGTTGGCTATTGCAACGACAATCTCGCCAAAGCCCTCGATGTTTTCCACTGCTGTAGCGAGCAGGATGCCGAGGTGCATCTTTGAGCCGCTCACGTTAGTCTTGATCTCTCCGCCTTTCATCTCAATGTGGATGATGGCCTCTTCTTTCTTGTTACTCATAGTTTTTATTTGTTAAGTGTTATCGTAATTTGTATTTGGTACTTTGTCCTTAGTCCCTTTGTCACTTGTCAATATTCGTCCAGCACATCATCCTCCGTCTTCGGTGCTGCCTCAAAGGCATCCACTGGCTCCGCTGGCTCTATTGCCAGTCTTGCACCGGCCTTGACGCTCTTGTGCTGCCCACGGTTGTCGGTGATGAGAGCCTTGCTCAGCATCTCATAGTCACGCCGCTCGCGCTGCACCTGTTCGAGGGCACCCTGCTGGTGGTCGCAGATGGCCTTGGCCACGTAAGCCTCCATCTCGCGGTTGAACTTCCAGACAGCGGCCAACTTCTCGTAGTCGCCAGGCTTGCGGTCCTTCAGAGCCATAGGCTGTTCGTCCTTCAGCGTGAGCAGGAACTGCTCGGTCTGGTCGCTGTTCTCCACCAGGATGTAGTTCTTGTCGAGTGGATCCAACTTGACGTTCCACTTCTCCCAGCACTTCTCGCGGAATCGGATAGCCTCCTGCATATCCTTCTCGCTGTCCGTTGCCGGCAGCAGGTCGTACTGGTGTCGCTGTCCCATGATGCGCACGTTGATGCCGGTGGCTTGCAGTTGGTAGGTCTGACCCGTCGATTGACCAAAGAGGCTCAGGTACTGCTTCATGTCCAGCGCCACACGCTCGTCGGCGGTCAGTGCCTCCAGTGCCTTCTGGTAGGCGGGCAGTGCTTCGGCTCTGTATTGTCCCATCACCAGGCTGATCTCCTCGATGAGTTCCTCCAGCGTCGGGATGTTGCTCTTGCGGCTCAGTGTGATGTCCAGGTTCGGCTGGTTCTCCTTGTTGGCGGTCACGCCGTGACCTGTCCAGTTGAAGGCGTAGCGGCAGTGCTTGTCGTTCAGGTGGTGGAACCACGGCTCGATGATCTTCGACTTCGCGTTGCCCACTCGGGCAGGTGTCACCGCCAGCAGTGCCAGCTCTGTATAGGTGTCCCACATGGCCTTCTTGGCGAAGTTGTCGCACTGCAACTGATGGGGTCGTAGCATCTGTCCGGTCAGTTCCTCCACATGTCGCTCTGCATTGCGCAGTGCCTCGCGTATCAGGTCGGCGCTCTCGCACTCGCCCACGGCCCAGCCGATGGGGTATTTCGTGGCAGCGTCCAGGATGACCTCCAGTGTCAGGCGGTTGTGGTAAGTGGTGCGCCCGTTCTTGCCCCGCTTCTGGTAGGCGAGCTCTGCATCCCAGCCGTCGAAGACCCACAGGTACATGGCCGATGTCGGTGCCTTTCTCTTCACGGTGTAGCTCACTTGGTTGCGGAAGGCCGCCGCGCCGTGCTTGCTTGCCATGGTGATGAACTTGTTGTCCTGTGCCCACTTCTGCACTGTGCTCCGGCTGATAAGTTCCCACCCGTGCTGCTCTGCCCAATGGTTGTAGAGGTTGGCTATCTCCTGGCAGTCGAAGTTCCTGTGCTCGCTGATGAGTGAGATGAGCATGTCCGCCTGTTCGCCCTCGTGTACCTTGACGGCATTCTGGCTGCCCGTCTTGTAGTTCTTGTGTACCAGGCATTCCAGACCCTCGCGCTCAAACTCCAGCACCTTGCGGTGCAGTTTGCGGTGGTTCTCCGGCAGGCTGATGGGCCAGTCCAGTTTGTCCAGCGTGCAGACATATTCGGCTATCTGCTCCCACGATACCTTGTCACCCTTCTTCTCCATCTCCTTCACCATACGCACGATGGCCTTGATGACGATGGCATTATAGTAGTAGGTGTTCCTCACGGGGTTGCTCTGCGAGTTGGGCAGGTGTGCCCCCTTGGCCGTCCTGTAGTCATCGAAGTATTGGCGCACCTCGGCGCTGTGCTCGATGCGTGGCTCCAGCAGGTTCTTCTTGGCGGCCTCATAGACGTTCAGTTGTTCATCCACCTTGCGCTTCAGTTCTTCTGGCAGCGTTCTGTACTCATAGACCTTGAGCACGCCGCGTCCACCTCTGGTGAGTGGGATGATCTTGGCACGCTGCTCTCTCTTCTTGAGTGAGTCCAGCGAGGCGATACCCTGTATCACCATCCACTGAGCGCTGATGCCCAGTCGTCCGTTGATTATCTGTGTTGCTATTGCTGCCATTTAATATTTATTATTTAATATTTCTTCAAAAAAGGGGCGGCCACCCACTTCACAGCCGTTGGCCGTCATAAATCAAATAACATGAAATACTACTATTGATGTTTTGCGATCATTCTTTTCTCTTCACTTCTGGGTAGATGCTTTCACCCACCTCCTTGATGTCATCCTCCACGCTCATGATGATGTCCTGTACAGTTTCCAGCAGGATGTCGTCGGGTGCAGCCATCTTCTGGTGCAGGTCTTCGAGCGCGTGCCAGGCTTCATTCAGTCTTCGAGCATCTGTCCACAACTGACAGGCGGCTCTCCTTCTTTCGTTCGTTTCCATTTTAATCACTGTTTAATCGTTATTTAATAGGTTGTTTGTCTCTGTATCTCACTTGCTCTGAGCGCCTGTCTCACCCTCTGCTACTTCATGACATTGCATATCACGATGCCAATCACTACTCCGATAGCAACCAGGGCTAACAAGAACAGGCAGCCATAGCAGCCCTCGATATCGTCTGGGGTGGGGTCTTTCTCCCAATTCTCCTTTGTCTCATTCTCTTTCATAATAGTTGTTGTTTTTATGGTCATTCCTTCTTCTTGTCTCTATGCCGCCACGCTTGGCGGTCTTCTCACAGGTTCGATACCCACGCTTGCAGGTCGTGAAAATCTTGGAGCGACATGCCTGTCTGGCTTTTATATTGAAACTCCACGTCGCAGCCGCGTTTGTCGGCCACCTTAACCGTTCGCTCCTTCCAGTCCACCGTGATGGTTGCTCCGTTCCCGAACGTCTGGTGCATCGTGCCGTCGGCGGTGCAGTGTATCGTCTCGCACTCGGGCACCCAGTTCATCACCCGTCCGCCATTCTCGATGGCAGCCACTCGGATCTTGCGTGCCAGTGGCGTGTCGCTGTCCCATGTCAGCGCCTTCCACACCATCCGTTCCGTGCAGCTGAACACCTTGGCAAGTTCCTGACGGGTCTTGGTTGTCACCTCTATTGCCCGTCCATTGGTCTTCATTCCCATATTCTTCTATTATTATTGTTAAATTGGTTGTGTTTTTTGTTTTTTTCGTCAAATTTTAGTATCTTTGGCGCGCCGTTCAATTTCGAACGACGGTGCAAATATAAACAAGATATCTTGATTATGCAAGAAAATAAGCAAGAAAAATCGCAGATTAAGCAAAAAATCTTGCAATATTTAGCAAATAGGGGTGTTTCAGCCTATGAATTCTACAAAAATTCAGGCGTTACACGTGGTATTCTTACCCAAAATAATGGAATTAACGAAGATAATATTGCAAGATTTCTCGCTTATGCTCCAGATGTAAGCCCCGCTTGGCTCCTGACAGGAGAGGGTGAGATGCTTCGGTCATCCTTCGGTGAGGCTTCGGAGAGCAAGGTGAACCAGCAGGTCACGATGGATCCGACTGTCGGCACACCCTTCTATGACGTGGACTTCTTCGGTAGTTTCACAGAGATCTTCAACGACCAGACGGTGGCTCCCGCCTGCTATATCATCGTGCCAGGGTTCGAGAAGGCTACAGTGTGGTGCAACGTCACAGGCCACAGCATGGAGCCTAAAATCAGCCATGGTGACATCATAGCCCTGCATGAGTGCACCATCGACGACATCCAGTACGGCGAGATCTATGCCGTCGTGCTCGACACCATACGCACTATCAAGATCATCCGTCGTGGTTCATCGCCCGACACCCTCCTCTATGTCCCTATCAACAAACCCGACTACGAGGACCAGGAGTTCCCCACCTCCCGCATACTGAAGGTGTTCGAGGTGGTCGGCTCGATCAGCAAGTTCTTCTGAGGGTCCATTTCCTATACCCAATCTTTACCCCATGTTGCCAATGGTGCAGCATACATGAGTGATACATACTAACCACTATATATAAGGTACCCCCGTCGGTACCTTTCATTTTGGCCAAAAACGCCCTAAAAACACCCCAAAACAACAATGTGAGAGGCACAAAACCACTTAACACATTTATTTACAATCCTTTAATTAAATTATTCGTGCAAAAAAAGGTACTTATCGGGGGTGATTCGCGCATTTTTTGGTACATTATACCCTTTTTCAACTTGCAAAAAAAGTGCGTTATCGGGGTCGATTCGCGTCCGTTTTGGGACTTAACGGGGTGTTTTCGATGGGGGTTTTTATAGGAAAATGTCCCCCCATTTGTCCCCCCAATCGTCCCTCCAATAACGAAAAAAGGGGCATTTTCGCCCCTCTCCGCACCCCCTTTTCAAGTGCTTTTTAACCCCCATTTAAGAGCCATTTAAGCCCCTCCTGACAGCCACATTCAGCCCTATTCCTCCATCGGTACCATCCCATCATCCACCGCCCGTCCAAAGCTCCTCAGAGCGCCCTTCTCGTCCTCTGGCATCAATTATTCCTTATCCCCAAATCTGCGTTCCCACGCGTCTAAAACGGGCATTTCCCGTCCTCCTCAATGGCATCCGTCCACCTTCCTCCACCCATCCATCCCCCCGTTTGTCCTCTCATCCTTCCCTCCTTCACCCTGGCTATTCCACCCTTTTATCCTCCCAATTGAACAGACATTAAAAAAGCCGCTTTAAGTAGCGGCCTCAAATTAAACTAAACTTAAACCAAATTGAACCTTTCGTTTTCTCTCCCTATTCTCCTAACTCATTGACTCTCAACTTTCTCCCTCATTTCAACTCTGTCCCTTTCCTTTTAGTGGCCATAATTCTGAACACGAAAGAATCGAAAGGAGCGAATTCGTTTTCGTTGTCGGTTGCCTATTTTCCTTGTGTTTACGTTAACATTTATGTAATATGGATAATACATTGATTCAATCCCTTGTAGATTATGTTGAGCAGCGGATTCTGCCGTTGTATGACTCTTTTGATGCTGGGCATAGGAGGAATCATGCTCAATCGGTCATAGAGGAGGCATTGCGACTTGCTAACTTTTATTCTGTCGATGTGAATATGGTTTATGTTGCTGCTGCTTACCACGATACAGGGCTTCAGGTGGATAGAAAGACCCATCATTTGGAGTCGGGTCGGATTATCCGTGCCGACGAGAATTTGAAGCGATGGTTTGATAAGGAACAGATAGAATTGATGGCTCAGGCGGCCGAGGATCATCGCGCCTCCTCCGATCATGAACCTCGTAGCATCTATGGCAAAATCATTGCCGAGGCTGACCGCCAGATTATACCTGAAAGCATCATTCTTCGGACGGTTCAATATAGTTTTGCGCATTATCCGACCTTGGATAAAGAGGGACATTGGGCACGAACCTGTGAGCACATGGCAGAGAAATATGATGAGGGTGGTTATCTGAAACTCTGGATTCCCGAATCGCGTAATGCTGAAGGTCTTGCCCGTTTGCGTGAGATCATTCATGACAAGAGTAAACTGCGCGAGTTCTTTGAAGTGGCTTATGCCAAGTGTCGAGAATAAACCGATAGCTCTGTTTCGATCCTGTAGATAGGACTTTTGCCAATTCCAATTGTCATTGGGTTGGCTTTTTTCTTCAATTCTACTTGTTTCGGTGCATTTCTTTGTTTGATGGTGTGTATAATTATTTGAAGTTGACTATCTTTGTAACGGACATTTAACAACCTCTACAATCCACCGAACAACATTCATTATCCATGAAACGAATACTTTTTCCCCTTTTAACATTAATATTGTGTGCCTCGATGAGTTGGGCGCAAAGTGAGACACGTTCTGCAGAAGCCGAAGTCCAGCACCAGTTGTTGGTTTCCGAGTTTGCCAATCAGCATTATGAAAAAGCCATTGCGGCAGGCGAGAAGGAACTCCAGTTGCTTCGTCAACAGGAGGGCAAGACCGACTCGTTGCAAATAGAAATGTTACCATGTCTTGGTCGTGCTTATTTCAAGTTGGGACAAGTGGACAAAGCCATTGAAATGAACCGAGAAGGAGTGGCTCTTTGCCTCAAGAACAACGAAGACAATACTTCCCGCCTAGCGGTCATGTACGACAATATGGCTTTCTATCATACCTTTAGCAAGCAATATGCCGAGGCATTGAGTTGTAGTAAAAAAGCGGTGGACATCTACTACAAGTTGTTGTCCAACGACCAGGACATGGCAGGGACCTTGATGCATGCCGCCGAATGTGCTTATCATGTAGGCCAATACGCCGATGCTGTCTTGTATGAGGAACATGCCTGCAATCTCTATTCCGAGGTATATGGCGAGCGTAACGATACCTATTTGGAGGAGTTGGATTATCTAATCAAGTATTATAAGGCCGCCGACCAAAATGAAAAGGCTACTGCCACCGAAGAATTGCAGAAACGATTGAAGGAAGAACAGCAGCATGGCTATATCCCGATGCCAGCAGACCTCTCGACCGCCGAAAAGTGTGCCCTGCATGATGAAGATGCCTATTTTGCTTCGATGTATTTCAATAGCCATATAATTACTGCCGACAGTATGATTTTTGTTGGCAAGTATATCTTCAACTATGTTCTGAATTCCGACCGTGTCCATGCCATATCGGGCATCGAGGAATCTAAGTGGATGAAGGACAAGAATGCCTTTTCCTACCTCATCGCCTATTTCTCGGGCTTTGTTACTTATCAATTGGAGAACCCAGAAAAAGAGGCCAGCCTCGCGTCTTACAAGTATGCCATCAACACCTTGCTCAATTTCTATGCCCGAAACAAGAGCTTACTGGGCGAAGTCAAGACGTTGGAAGACTACTTGAAACTCTATGCCAAAAGTCCCGAGAAATTGATAAAGAAGATAGAGAAGGACTATGAGGCACAGCAAAAAGGAAAGCATAAGAGTATGGAGGTGGAACAGAAAGGCGATGATTTGATCATTCACTAAATGGTTCTTCAATCCTTTCCACAATAAAATATAAACACTATGAGGATTACATTTACTAACTACAGAAAAAGCGCGATGCGGCACACATTCGGTGTCGTGGTTTTAACCCTGTGTATGTCGCTTCTGCACCATAGGGCAGAGGCAAGTGACGAAGGTGTCATGTTTTTTGCCCTTGGCGTATCGACCCACCTTCCTTCCACCGATTATGTAAATCGCGGATTGGGCGGTGACTTTACTATGGGCGGTCGCGTAGGCCGACATGTGTTTGGTTTGGACGTCGATATAGAGGCTATGGGCCATTGCCGAAAGGACATTTACACCCACAAGGGAGATATCTATGCCGGTGAGAGAATTACTGCCAACGGTGCTACGCTTTTCTATGGAAAACAGGCACGTAAGGTCGGAATCTTCGAACTCACGCCCTACGTCGGATTGGGTGCCCGTTGTTATTTCGGTGGGGTTCGCGATGAGAAATATATCGACGATGATGACGAAACTACGGCCGTCCATAAGACGGGCGCCTCCCTCGGTTTGGGTCTCATGGCCGAAATTCCAATATATGCCAACAAATGGGATTCACAGCATGCCCTATGCATCAAACCCTATTTCTGTATCACCGAATATGGCAAGCAGTTGAAGTTGGTGCCCTCCTTCAACCTGACTATCCAGTGGAATTTCATGTTTGACTAATAATCTTTTTTCTGAGCCCCTTTTTCGCTATGACTACTAAACAGATAACAGCCGCTACGGCCCATGAGGCGATACAACATCTCTACGAAACGGCCTTCCCGGTCGAGGAACAGATACCTTGGCGGGAGTTGTTGCGTCTGGTTGGAGAAATGGGCTTGGATTTTACGGCCTATTATGAGGGGGAGACCTTCCTCGGTTTCACCATCGTCTATCCCCGTCCGTCGTTCAACTGGTTCTGGTACTTTGCCGTTTGCGATCAATTCCGGGGCCAGGGCATCGGTCAGCAAATTCTGTCACAACTCATTGAACGATACAAGGATAAGGCCAATGTGCTGGACATGGAGAGTCCGACTCAACCGTGCGACAACCTGGAGCAACGTCAACGTCGTCACGACTTCTACCTCCGCAACGGTTTCCGCGACACCCATGTCTATCGTACGTTCGATACCGTCACTATGACCATCATGATGATAGGGCCTGGTGCCTTTACTCTACAGGATTGGGACGACCTCACCAATGAGCTTCGGCAACATTGGACGTGGGAGGAATAGGCATCGGCAATCATAATAGGATGATAATAGGCTCATAATACCCTCATAATAGGTTTCCCGAAGGCATTCCGAAGGATGACCGAGGGGTTGTCGGTAGAAGTTGGAGGAGGGGATTTATCAATTATTTCTTGCAAATGATACCACGAGTATGGTATATATTTGGTATATTTGAAAAAAAATCTTGCGGGATTTTTGTTTTTCTGTAGATTCTTGCTATATTTGTACCGTCCAACAAGAAGTTGCTCATATTTCCAAACAGAGCACCTGCTTGATTAAAATTTGATTTGTGTATTTTTCATTAACTTAAAGCAATAAAACTATGGCTATTTATTCGAATATTCTGGAGATGATAGGAAAGACTCCATTGGTGAAACTCAATAAGTTCGCAGGTGCACACGATGCCAAGGCAACCATCATTGCCAAGGTTGAGGCCTTCAATCCAGGCGGCTCTGTAAAGGACCGTGTGGCATTCGCCATGATTGAAGATGCCGAGAAGCGCGGAATCTTGAAGCCAGGTGGTACCATCATCGAACCAACATCAGGCAATACAGGTGTAGGTCTGTCGTTGGTGGGAGCCGTAAAGGGCTATCACATTATCCTGACCATGCCAGAGACAATGTCTATTGAGCGTCGCAAATTGGCAGCTGCCTACGGTACGGAGATTGTACTCACCCCAGGTAGTGCCGGTATGAAGGGTGCCATCGCCAAGGCCGAGGAGTTGCGCGACAGCATTCCAGGTTCGGTTATCCTCCAGCAGTTCGAAAATCCAGCCAATGCTGCTGCGCATCAGGCAAATACGGGTCAGGAAATCTGGGAGGCAACCGAAGGAAAAGTAGATGTCTTCGTGGCTGGTGTAGGTACTGGCGGCACCGTGAGTGGTGTCGGTGCAGCCCTCAAGGCACACAATCCGAATATCTATGTCGTAGCCGTCGAACCAGCCTCTTCGGCTGTGCTTTCGGGCAACCCAGCAGGGCCTCACAAGATTCAGGGTATCGGCGCAGGTTTCGTTCCGAAGAACTTCAACCGCGATGTGGTCAATGAGATTTTCCCTGTCCCCAACGAAGAGGCTATGAAGACAGGTCGAGAGTTGGCAAAGTCCGAGGGACTTTTGGTCGGAATCTCTTCTGGTGCAGCCGCTTATGCTGCTTCGGAGTTGGCCAAGCGTCCAGAATTTGCTGGCAAGAACATCGTTGTGCTTTTGCCCGATACAGGTGAGAGATACCTCAGCACCGAGTTGTTCGCGCTGTAAATACCCCCTCCCGACCTCAGGACCCCCTCCCTACCTCCCCGAAGGGGGAGGAGATAATCCCCCACTGGGTAATTAAACTTGATGTGCGAGGATTCTAACGGGAGTAGAACATTATTTTGAGAAAATAATTTGGTCTGTTTGCATTCAATGAAAGGAGTGCAAACAGACTTGTTTTGTGGAGGGAAAAGACAAAGGGAGGTAGGAAACGAAAAAAACTAATCTTAAATTTTGTAGTGTGGGGAAAAAAGAGTAAATTTGCACCGATTATCTAATGATGGTTGTTTCGACGTTGTTAGAGTACGCTTGAAGAGAAATCGTGGGTATATAGTAGTACCTTACCTTATATTTATTATCTAATTAAAATGTTGAAGAAAACCTTATTGATGGCATTGTCCATGACCGTGTTGGCTGTCCAAGCACAGCAGAAGTATGAAATCGGAAACCCAAATGACGAAGAGCATTATGGTTACCTGAAAGACTATAAGGCCTTGAAGGAGTACATTGACTATGAGAAATATCCGAACTTCAAGTTGGGTGTCGGCACAACAGTGAACGACTATTTGCAGAAGGGATTGGTCTATAAGTTGACCAACGCCAACTTCACCGAAACCGTTGCCGGTAATGCCATGAAGCAGGCCTCGTGCGTATCGAACAACGGAACGATGAACTTCACGACGGTGAAGAACTATGTGAATGCAGCAACAGCGGCTGGATTGAACGTCTATGGACATACTTTGGCCTGGCACTCACAGCAGGCAGCAGGATGGTTGCGAGGGTTGATTAAGGACAAACCAGCACCCGCTTTGACCGATGGCGACACCACCATGTACGTCGCCATTGCTAACAAGGATTTCCGCACCCAGCAGAACGTGGGCTGGCACAGCAGTGAATCGGACTACGGCTATACACTCACCTTCGATGCCACCAACGGATTGAAGGTGCATTGCACTAAGAAATGCACTAATTCGTGGGATGTGCAATACATCGCTATGGACAATATCCCAACCGAACAGGGCGGTACCTATCAGATGACGATGACTGTGCGCGGTTCGAAGGCTGGCACCATCCACAGCAAGTTGGGTGACTGGGGCACGGGCGTGACAGCCAATATCCCCTTTACGACCGAGTGGAAGGAGGTGAACATCGTCTATAAGAACACCCTTGCCAATGCGTTCTTCCTGTTGCAAAACGGTGATTTCGTGGGCGATATCTATATCAAGAACATCACCTTCTCCAGAACCGTGATGGGCAAGAAAGTAACCGAGGAGCGTCGTTGCCTCAAGGTGGAGGCCGACCAGAAGGTGAACGAGGTGTGGGACAATCAGTTCTGGATTGTGACAGGTAGTTTCGCTAAGGGTGCCAAGTATGAGTTTAGCGCTGACGTGCGAGCCGACAAGAGTGCCCAGGCATCGACACAGGTTCACGCTTCCCCCAGTTCGTACGTAGATAGCAACGGTATTGGCCGCGTGTCCTTCTCAACGGAGTGGAAGACCGTCAAGGTGTCGGGCACCTTCTCCAATGCCGGTAGTTCCATTGCCTTCAATCTGAATGAGTTGGCCGATGCCAACAACTACTATTTCGACAACGTGAGCCTCAAGGTGAACGGCGTGGAGAAGGTCAAGAACGGAACCTTGGAGGGCACGGACGTGTCGTCGTTCAAACAGAAACTGGCACGCGGCAATGTCACGGCTTGTACTATTGCCGAGCAGATTGACTATGTCTATGTGCCAAGCACCATCCCGTTGTCCGACAAGGAGCGTCACGACACTTTGGTTTATGCCATGGACAAGTGGATCAAGGGAATGATGGAAGCCTGTGGCGGAAAAGTCAAGGCGTGGGATGTGGTGAACGAAGCCATCTCCGGTGGCAATGCCGACAGCGAAGGGGTCTATTCGTTGCAGCATGATAATGGTTCAACGAGCGACTTCTTTTGGCAAGATTATATGGGCGACTTGGAGTATGCCCGTCAGGCTATTCGCTTGGCACGCAAGTATGGTCCATCGGATTTGACCCTGTTCATCAACGACTATAACCTGGAAAGCGATTGGGACAACAATGGCAAGCTCAAGTCGCTCATCAAGTGGATACAGCGTTGGGAGGCCGACGGCGTGACTCGGGTGGATGGTATTGGTAGTCAGATGCATATCTCCTGTTACATGAATGCCCAGACACAGGCAAGCAAGAAGAACGGCATATTGAACATGCTCAAACTTATGGCCGCTACAGGTAAGAAGGTGCGTATCAGTGAGTTGGATATGGGTATGGTAGATGCCAACGGTAAGGATGTGCCCACCTCGCAGATGACCGAAGCGATGCACCAGCGCATGGCCGACCTCTATGAATGGATTTTCAAGAAATACTTTGAGGTCGTTCCTGTTGAGCAACAATGGGGTATCTGTCAGTGGTGCGCTACCGATTCTCCGACCAATAGTGGTTGGCGAGCCGATACACCTGTAGGATTGTGGACATTGAGTTACTACCGCAAGCATACCTATGCCGGTGTGGCAAAGGGATTGGGTGCCGTCGTAACTGCTTTGGACGAGGTCAAGGAGGAGAGTGAAACCGTTGATGGAGCTATCTTCGATATCCGTGGCAACCGCCTGAATGTTAGTTCGTTGGAGGAATTGCCAACCGGCCTTTATATCGTTGGTGGCAAGAAGATATTCAAGAAGTAAAATAAAATATGAAGAAGATTATTGTCTGTTTGTTCTTGGCACTCGTGTGTTGTTCTCAACTGAGTTGGGCAAGGCAGAAGAAAACCTCCAAGGAAAAGACCGTCGCTCAGGAAAGTGTGCAAGATTCCTTGTCGGCCTATCTCATGGTTTATCACAAAGATCAGGACCACGGTTTGCACATGGCCTATAGTTATGACGGTTACACCTGGACGGCGTTGAAGAACGACCAACCCATCTTGGGTGGAGACACCATTGCCGAGCAACATGGCATCCGAGACCCACATATCTTTCGTGCTCCAGATGGTAGTTTCTGCTTGGCGATGACCGACTTACATGTCTTTGGTAAGCGAGATGGCTTCCGTACGACCGAATGGGAGCGTGACGGCAAGAAGTATGGTTGGGGCAACAACCGTGGTTTGGTTTTGATGCGTTCCAAGGACCTGGTGCATTGGACCCGTACTAACTTGGATTTCACGAAGTTCGCCCCCTCCACCTACATTTGCGACGGAGATACCTTGACCATGAACTGGGCAGAGGTGGGTTGTGTCTGGGCCCCCGAAACTATCTGGGATGAAGAGAAAGGACAGATGATGGTGCATTTCACTACCCGTCAAGGCGTAGAGAAGAACACAATCTGGTATGTCTATATGAACGCAACTTTCGACCAGGTCATCGGAGAACCACAGTTTCTGGCCGCTGCGCCCAAGAAACGGTTCAATATTATCGACTCCGACATCATCAAAGTGGGCGAGACCTACCACCTCTTTTACGTCAGTCATGAGGGAGGAGCCACGCCCAAACATGCTGCCTCGGATAAGTTGACCGGTCCATACCGCTTTGACGAGTATTATCGAGACGGAGAAAGGCAAGGTCACGAGGCACCGAATTGTTGGAAACGATTGAACAGCGATACCTACGTCATCATGTTCGACAATTTCCGTCGCAAACCCATGAACTTTGGCTTTGTCGAGACCAAGGACTTCTTCACCTATCATCCTATCGGGTACTTCGATGGGAAGGATTCACCAATGCATCGAACCAACTTCGAGGAGCAGAAACATGGTGCCGTGACGTATGTCACCAAGAAGGAATTGGAACGTATCATCCAGGCGTTCGAAAAATAATCTTCCTGACCTTTCTGCCTCAAAAAGAGGTGGATTGCCTCCATGAGGCCCTCGAAAATTGAAAAAGAGGATGAAAGTTTTGGGGATTTGCGAAAAATGATGTATCTTCGCGGAGTAAAACTTTAAATGCTTCCTAATTAATGTCATTCTGAACGAAGTGAAGAAACTCTATCTTCGTTACACTTTTAAGAGATGTTTCGACTACGCTCAATAGGACATTTTTAGGACTTACTTATAACGAATGGCAAGAATCCTCTCTATCGATTACGGTCGCAAACGAACCGGTTTGGCAGTGACTGACCCGTTGCAGATAATCGCCAATGGGTTGACCACCGTGGCTACGTCCGAACTGGAACATTTCCTGCTCGACTATGTGAAGAAGGAGGAGGTGGAACGAATCGTCATTGGTCTGCCCAAACAGATGAACGGCGAGATGAGTGAGTCGTGGAAATACATCGAACCCTTCATCAACCGCCTCAAGAAAGTGCTGCCCACTATCCCTGTGGAGTTGGTCGATGAGCGATTTACCTCGGTGTTGGCACATCAGGCCATCTTGCAGAGTGGCGTAGGTAAGCAGCGCCGTCGTGAAGACAAGGGCATGGTGGATGAGATTTCGGCCACCATCATCTTGCAGAGTTACTTGGAGCATCGTCGCTGATGGTTGGCGTTGCTCGTTGTAGTGAAGAATTATTCATCAATTAAGTACGCCTCGGAGGCAGAAATGCAAATAGAGGCAAGGTATAAAATCAAATATGTTACTTCCGATATATCTTTATGGGCAAGCCGTGCTCCGCAAGGAGGCGCAGGATGTGCCCGCCGACTATCCCGACTTGAAAACGCTGGTTGCCAATATGTTTCAGACCATGGAGAAGGCCAACGGTGTCGGTTTGGCAGCTCCACAGGTAGGTTTGCCTTTGCGTATGTTTGTCGTGGATGGTAATGGTCTGGAGTCCGAATATCCAGAGTGTCTGAACTTCCGTCGCTGTATGATCAATCCGGAAATCCTGGAGGAGAGTAATGAGACCATCACCAAGGACGAGGGTTGCCTTTCGGTTCCAGGTGTATATGAGGCTGTTAAGCGCCCTGATTGGATTGTGGTACGCTACAAGGACGAGGACTTCGTTGAGCATGAAGAGAAGATTACAGGTTTTGCTGCCCGTATGACACTCCACGAGTACGACCACTTGAACGGCAAGATGTTCATCGACCGAGTTTCTCCATTGCGTAAGCAATTGATTAAGAACAAACTGTCGGCCATCTTGAAAGGTAAGGTGGACATCAGTTACAAGTACAAGGGAAGCAAGTAAAATTGACAATTGATAATTGACAATTGAAAGCTTCTTGAACACTATACGTTGATTCTTTAATTCTCAGATTTCTGAGATAATATAAATAAATCTTATGAAAAACGAACATCAGCAACCCTCGGCAGATCGCTTGAAGGCACTTCAAGCGGCTATGGAGAAGATTGACAAGACTTTCGGTAAGGGTTCCATCATGCGCATGGGCGATGAAGAAGTCGAACACGTGGAGGTCATTCCTTCCGGCAGTATTGGACTGAATGCCGCCCTCGGTGTAGGTGGTTATCCCAAAGGACGAATCATCGAAATCTATGGCCCAGAGTCTTCAGGTAAGACTACCTTGGCTATTCATGCCATCGCACAGGCACAGAAGATGGGTGGCATAGCTGCCTTCATTGATGCCGAACATGCTTTCGACCGTTTCTATGCCGAGAAGTTGGGCGTTGATACCGACGAATTGCTTATCTCTCAGCCAGATAACGGCGAACAAGCCTTAGAGATTGCCGAGAACTTGATACGTTCTTCTGCCATCGACATCATCGTTATCGACTCCGTTGCCGCCTTGACACCTAAGGCCGAGATTGAAGGTGAGATGGGTGACAACAAAGTGGGTCTGCATGCACGCTTGATGAGTCAGGCTTTGCGCAAACTGACTTCGGTCATCGACAAGACCGGCACGGTCTGTATCTTCATCAACCAGTTGCGCGAGAAGATTGGCGTCATGTTCGGCAACCCAGAGACCACGACAGGTGGTAATGCCTTGAAGTTCTATGCTTCGGTCCGTTTGGATATCCGTCGAGTTACCACCTTGAAGCAGGGCGATGAGGCCATCGGCAGCAGCGTCCGTGTCAAGGTAGTCAAGAACAAGGTGGCACCTCCATTCCGCAAGGCCGAGTTCGATATCCTTTATGGCGAAGGCATCAGCCGCAGCGGCGAGTTGGTCGATTTGGGTGTTGCTTATGGCATTGTCAAGAAGTCGGGTTCTTTCTTCAGCTACAACGGCAGCAAGTTGGCGCAGGGTCGTGATGCTACCCGTCAACTCATGCTCGATAATCCAGACTTGGCGGCTGAAATCGAAGAAAAGATTATGGCCAAGATTCAAGGCGGCGAGCCAGAAGAATCGGCTGAAGGTGAAGAATAATAGCACGAAAATATAGTCACACCAGCGAGGCTCCTGTTGCCTGGCTGGTGTGGTTAGTTCCTTGTGATACATATAAGTAGATAATCACGACGACTTCGGTCGCTACCTAATAGAATTGCTCATCTTATGATTAAATCTACTCTCTCTCTCATTTCTCTTGGAGTTTTATTCTCTTCCTCTTTGTTTGCTCAGAGCCTTCCGATGCAGAATCGTAACCTGTTGTGGTACGAGAAACCTGCGGAGGTTTGGACAGAGGCTTTGCCTTTGGGCAATGGTAAGTTGGGTGCCATGGTTTATGGTACTCCAGGTGTCGAGCAGATTCAGCTCAACGAAGAAACCCTTTGGGCAGGTTCGCCCAACAACAATTTCAATCCTGCGGCATTAGAACATCTGCCCGAGATTCGCCAACTTCTCTTTGAAGGAAAATGGTTGGAGGCACAAACCCTCTGCACGCAGTTTGTCAAGTCGCCTACCAATCAGGGTATGCCGTATCAGACGTTTGGCTATTTGCGCTTGTTCTTCACGGGACATGAACTATATAGCAACTACCGTCGTTCCTTGGATTTGGATTCGGCTCGTACGGTGGTGGAGTATCAGTTGCCTTCGCACCCCGGAGAGACTGGTGTCCAGACCTATTATAAGTACAGACGCGAGACGTTCAGCCCTTTGGGAGACAGTGTTGTGGTGGTTCGACTGACAACCGATGCCCCTCAAGGTCTGACGTTTACGGCACAGTTGGCAACTCCGCAGCAGGATTGCTTGCTCAGGAGCGAAGGGGACGAAGTGACCTTGTCGGGATTGACGGGTAGTCACGAGAAGTTGAAGAATAAAGTGCGTTTTCAGGGTCGTCTGCATATTGAAACCAAGGGCGGCAAAGTTGTTTCGCAAGATGGTTACATTCATGTCTATCATGCCAAGGAGGCAATTGCCTATGTCTCTATTGCCAGCAACTTTGTCAACTATAAGGATGTGACAGCCAACGAGAAAGCACGTTCTCGCCGACAGATGGACCAGGCTCTACAGAAAGGCTATGCTACCTTGTGGAGCGAACACGTGAACCGGTATCAGGCTCAGGCCGACCGCAATACGTTGTGGTTGGGCGAGGATCAATATGCCCAGCAGCCAACCGATATCCGTTTGCGAAATTTTGCACGTACGCATGACAAGCATCTGGTGGCTTTGTATTATCGTTTTGGACGATATCTGCTTATTTCGTCCAGTCAGCCAGGTGGACAACCTGCTAATCTGCAAGGCATTTGGAATGACAAACTGTTGCCTTCGTGGGACTCCAAATATACGGTCAATATCAATGCCGAGATGAACTATTGGCCATCGGAGGTGTGCAACCTGTCGGAGTTGAGTGAACCGCTCTTCAAGATGATAGGAGAGGTGGCTCAGACGGGCAGGCAATCGGCGCAAGTGATGTACGGAACGAAGTCCGACGAGGCCTGGGTCTTGCACCACAATACAGACATCTGGCGTGTGACGGGTGCTATCGACAATGCTCCTTCCGGCATGTGGATGTCGGGTGGCGCTTGGTTGGTGCAGCACTTGTGGCAACATTATCTATATACAGGCGACAAGCAGTTCTTGGATAGTGTTTATCCCATTTTGCGAGGTGCGGCACAGTTCTTTGACGAGACGTTGATTGAAGAGCCCGACCACAAGTGGCTTGTTGTTTCGCCAAGCAATTCGCCTGAGAATACACCTAAGGGACATCGTGCTACTACTTCTTACGGCTGTTCGATGGACAATCAGTTGTTGATGGATCTCTTTTCGGACGTCATCAACGCTTCCCGAATCCTTCAGAGAGATCATGAGTATGCAGCTCATTTAGAGAAAGTTCGCGATCGACTTGCTCCTCACCAGATAGGCCAATGGGGACAGTTGCAAGAGTGGATCAAAGATTGGGATAATCCAGAAGATACCCATCGCCATATTTCACATCTCTATGCCTTGTTCCCATCGGCACAGATATCGGCCCGTCGCACTCCGGCTTTGTTCGATGCGGCACGAACCTCTCTGATTCACAGAGGAGATATTTCCACGGGTTGGGCCATGGGTTGGCGAGTCTGTTTCTGGGCTCGACTCTTGGACGGCAACCACGCTTACACGTTGCTGGAGAACCAGTTAAAGTTGGTGCACGAGAATCCTGCTGATGGCAAGAAGCCGACTGGAGGTACCTATCCCAACCTTTTCGATTCTCATCCTCCGTTCCAGATTGACGGCAATTTCGGTTGTACGGCAGGTATTGCCGAGATGTTGATGCAAAGTCACGATGGCGCTATCGACCTCTTACCTGCATTGCCCGATTATTGGAAGTCGGAAGGTCGCATCCAAGGTCTGGTTGCTCGTGGCGGTTTCGTGCTCGACATGGAGTGGAAGGAGGGCAAGGTGACCCGATTGGCTGTTACCAGTCGCATCGGTGGCAATTGCCGACTCCGCAGTACCGCGCCATTGAGTGGTTCGGGTCTGAAACTGATGGCCAAGCCTGGCAAGCAACCCAGTCGAGCCAATAGCAATCCGCTCTTTGCTCAATTCGTGCCCGATGCGGAAGTCCTAATCAGCGATAAGGCAAAACTGAATGAAGTCGTTGTCCCCCAACAGTATGTCTATGACTTGGCCACCAAGGCGGGCAAGACCTATGTGCTGATTGGTAAGTGACTGTGAGACAATGTAGAACTGGCAATCTTGTAACCTCAAATTTGATTATAGTATGAAGAATATATTTGTTTCTCTGATGGTTGGTCTGGCAGCAGTTTCACTCCTGTTCCCGACAGAACTTTCTGCTCAGCCATGGAAGCATGGCGAACTCAAAGTGTCCGACAATCATCGTTATCTCCAACATGCCGATGGTACCCCTTTCTTCTGGTTGGGCGAGACGGCATGGCTCATGCCCGAACGACTCAATCGAGATGAAGTTGGTAACTATCTCTCGGCCTGTAAGGCAAATGGATACAATGTCGTACAGGTACAGACGGTCAATGGCGTTCCCGCTTTCAATATCTATGGCGCGTCGTCTCACCCCAACGGGTATGATTTCTCCACCATCGACCAACAGGGTTATGGCTATTGGCAACACATGGATTATATCATTCAGACAGCTCAATACAATGGAATCTATGTCGGAATGGTCTGTGTGTGGGGCAATCTGGTGAAGTCGGGCAAGATGGATGTCGAACAGGCAAAGGCCTATGGCACATTCTTGGCCAACCGTTACAAGGACGTTCCGAACATCATCTGGATCATCGGTGGCGATGTGCAGGGCTATGTCAAGACCGAAGTCTGGGAGACGTTGGCACGTACCATCCGAGCCATCGATTCTAACCACTTGATGACTTTCCATCCACGTGGACGCACCTGTTCCGCTACTTGGTTCAACGAGGCAGAGTGGTTGGATTTCAATATGTTCCAGTCGGGACATCGCCGATATGGACAACGCAACGGAGATGGCGACTATACCATTGCGGAGGATACCGAGGAGGACAACTGGCGTTATGTGGAGTCGGCTTTGGCTTTGCCGACGATCAAACCTATCTTGGATGGAGAACCCTCGTACGAGCGTATTCCACAGGGCCTTCACGACATTCACCAACCCCAATGGACCGCTTCGGATTGTCGCCGATATGCATGGTGGTCCGTCTTGGCGGGCAGTTGCGGACACACCTATGGCAACAATGCCTTGATGCAGTTCTATCGTCCTGGTTATAAGGGCGCTTACGGTTGCACCACACCTTGGTACGAGGCGCTCAATGACCCCGGATTCCAACAGATGCACTGGGTGAAAGACCTCTTCTTGAAGTTGCCCTATTTTGACCGAGTTCCCGACCAAAGCGTCTTTGTGGGTACTTATGGCGAGAAGTACAATCGTCCGATAGCCAGCCGTGGCTCTGATTATATTGTGGCCTATACCTATTCCGGTTCTGCGCTCACCATCGACCTCACAAAGATTTCTGGCAAGAAGAAACACGCTTGGTGGTACAGTCCCGTGGATGGCACTCTTCAGGACTTGGGTGAGTTCAAGAACAGCAAGAAACAGGTCTTCACGCCCAACCTGGATGATGGCAAGGATACCGATCGTGTCTTGGTTATCCTCGATGCCGAGAAGGACTATTTGAAGGACTTCTAATGTTGTTTTTATGCTACCTTGCTGCGCCGGAATGAAAATCAGCATGTTCTTGTATTGATAGTATAAGACCTCCACCAGAACGCCGTCCATGACGGTCGGGTGGAGGTCTTTCTGTTTCTGGGATTCGTCTGTCTTGGCTATTTCCCAAACATCGACAGACTCCTTCCTTACTGGATAATAAATGGCTCTGCCGTTGCCCCTACGCACTTTCGGGCACGTTGCCAGGTTGCTCCGATTATTTCCCTCTAATGGTGCTTTCTTTGAAAAGAAGCAAAAAGAACGGAAAAAGAAAGAAAAAAGAATGCAAAAAGAACGCAACTGCGTTACGGCAGCGGAGGGGCAACCGAGTCCGAATGACCGAATGATTTCTACGAAAGATTGAAAAAAAAAGAACGTTTCTGTAAAAATACGATAGGTTTGAAGTGTCTTATATATGAATGTGCTTCTTAGGGAGCACGAAAATAGCGTCAGAAATGCTTGAAAAGAGTAAACTTGAAGAACTTTTTCGCTTGAATTATAGCAAAATGGTACACCTTGCCAGAGTCCTTCTGCCCGATTCAGAAGAGGCCGAGGATGTGGTGCAGGACATCTTCGTGCGGGTGGCCGATGCCGATTTACCGCCTCAGAGTGATGCCTATCTGATGATTGCTGTCCGTCACGCCTGCTTGAACAGGATTCGCCAGATGCAACTGCATGAACAAGTGAAGGAGTTACTGCCTGTGGACGAAGAGACGGAATGGCAACCTGCCGACCAATCGTTGGAACTGGTTGAAGCCGTTATGACCTTTGTCGAAGAACGATTGGAAGAGCCGCACCGCAGTATTTTCCACCTCCGTTTTGACGAGGACTTGACCATTGCCGATATAGCCAAGCGCTTGAACCTGAATCCCAATACGACATACAAGTACCTCATTCAGAGCATTCAGCAAATCAAGAATCACTTCAAAAAGTATTGAAAAGTATGGAAACGATCAATGAAAACGTCCGCCAACTGTTGGAGATGCTCGACCATCCCGAGTCCTATAGTGAGCAGGAGATTCACGACCTCATTCATCGCGACGAAGAGACCCTTCAGACCTATCGTTTGATGGTCGGAGCAAAATATGCTTGCCGCCATCGTCATGACAACCAAGAAGTTGATGTCGATTCAGCATGGCAAGATTTCAGCAAGAAGTTCAAGGAAAGAAAGGAAGAATTTGCACAAACAGAACCCACTCCTCGCGGTTCTCGTTTCTCCAAGGTGGCGGCTTCCATTATCGGCATTGCATTGGTGTCGGGCATAGCGTTCGCGGCCTATCAGATGAATCGGACGGTGCAATCGACCGATTCCGCGTTGGTCGGTTCACAAGCCAAGGATGTTGCCGTTAAGGAGGTACAGGTGGTCGATACCGATTCTGTGCCGCAACCTGTTGTCTATGATAATGTTCCGTTGGAAAAGATGTTGCCCGAAATAGCTGAACACTATGGCGTTACGGTGACGTTTGCCAATGCTGAGGTTGGCCAACTACGCTTCCGTTTTGTCTGGCATCCGCAGACGGGTTTGGAACAAGTTCTCAGTGATCTCAATCAGTTTGAGCGGATTAATGTTACATGCAAGGGAAAACAGATTACGGTACAATAAACATCGGCGATGAAAAAACATTTGATACTACTCCTTTGGGGCTTGTTGCTGCCCTTGGGGGTGCAGGCACAGCAACGTATTTCAGTGGAATACAGCGATGTATCGTTGGCCGATGCCTTGCGCCAACTGGATGAGCAGCAGTCGGACTATTCCATCTACTTCCTTTACAACGAGTTGGAAGATTTCCGCATTTCGGTTGCCATCCAGAATAAACGCTTGCCCGATGCCGTCAAGTTGATGGTGGGGTTCTATCCCGTTCGAGTCAGCACTCAGGCCAACAAGATCTTCGTGGAGTGCGAGCAGAAGACTTCCCGCCGTTACATCGGTACGGTTGTCGGTCCTGAGGGTCAACCTGTTGCGTATGCCAATGTTGCTTTGCTTTCCTCTCAGGATTCCTCTTTGATAACCGGCGGAGTGACGAACGAGAATGGCTTGTTTGTCATTCCTTGTGACACCCTTCCCGTCCTGGCACGTGTTTCTTATGTCGGCTACCAGACCCTTTGCCACTATTGTCCTTCTGCCGCAGTCGGCAAGATACAGTTGCAAGCCCAGACCTTACAGAATGTGGTTGTCCAGGGTCAACGCTCTCTGTATCAGATGGGTGAGGAGGGGTTGGTTACCCGTGTCGAGAATACTTTGCTCAGTCAATTAGGGACTGCCGATGACGTGTTGAAGCATGTGCCAGGTGTCATTGCGAGAGATGGCACATACGAGGTTTTCGGCAAAGGTGCTCCACTTATTTATATCAATGGTCGGCCCATTCATGGCATCAAGGAGTTGGAACAGTTGAAATCGACGGAAATCAAGAGTGTTGAACTGATTACCAACCCAGGGACAAAATATGACGCAACGGTCAATGCGGTCATCAAGATACAGACTTTGCGTAAAGCGGGTGAGGGTTTCAGTATGGACACATGGAGTCGCTGGAAACAGGGGCACAAGGATAAGGAGTCGGTTTCTGTCGATGTGAATTATCGCCGAAATGGATTGGACGTCTTTGGTTCGTTGTGGGCAGGTCGAGGAAGGTATTTGCAAAAGGCAAAAATCACTCAACAGGTCGATGTCGATACCCTCTGGCAACAACGTAATGTGATGCGAAATGATGAAATGGATCGTGATTGCAGTATCGAGAGTGGGTTCAACTATGCCCCCTCGGAGAAACTGATGCTTGGAGCCAAATACGAAGTTGCGTTGCCGACAACGGGCGAAAAGACCACTTCCCTTTTGAGCGATGTGACTGTAAATGGTGCTTTTCATGACCGTTGGAAAAACTTGACGCAGCACCATAGGAAGAATGATGTTGGCCATGCTCTCAATGTCTATTATATCGGAAAGGCGGGTGTCCTGTCCATTGACTGGAACTTGGACTATCTCTGTAATGGCTTTAGTGAACAGAGCAGGATCTCCGAAGTGTGTCAGGTTCAGGAAGATAGGTTGATTGATGCCGAGAATCGGGTGAAGAACCGAATGTTGGCATCCAAGTTGACGCTGTCTTATCCCTTGTTGGGTGGTACGATTGATTTCGGAACGGAATACATCCATACAGACCGTCACGATGACTACTTGAGTCCACAGAACTATGTGCGAACTACCTATAGTACCATCAAGCAACAGACCGTGAGTCCGTTTGCGGAATATGCTCGAACGATTTCTGTCGGACAAATACGGGCTGGAGTGCGTTACGAGCAGGTTTCTTTTGATTATTATGAAAATGGGAATCGGGTTGCGGAACAAAGTCGAAACAGTGGAAATCTCTATCCTTCCTTGTCCTTCGCCACGCAAATGGGCAAGGTGCAGACACAATTATCTTATTCTGCTAAGACCACGCGCCCTACGTACAGAGAATTGAGCAACGATGTATTCTATGGGAATCGATATTCTATTCAACGGGGCAATCCGTTGTTGAAAAACTCGACCCGACATAATGTGTCGTTGCAAGGTACATGGCGGTTCTTGCAATTCTCTTTGGGTTATACCGATGAGCGAGATGACATTATTCACTGGATGGAACAAACCGAAAATGCTTCGGTGACGCTTGTTACCTATCGGAATATCCCAAGTCTCAAATCCTTGACTCCTTTCTTGTCGGCAGCGCCTGTGGTCGGTATCTGGCATCCGCAAATATCTTTGGGTGTTCGGAAACAATGGCTTACGTTGGAAACATCGCAAGGAGACATTCCATTGAATAAACCTATCGTGATGTTCCAGTGGGACAATACTTTTGCTTTCGGTTCATCGTTGACAGGGGAGGTCAATTTCCAGTATCAAGGTAAAGGACATTACCAGAATATCTATATGGACTATAATACGACGGTGCTTGGTGTCGCTGTGGTTAAGACCTTTCTGGACAAACGATTAAGTCTGAAATTGGCAGGGGAAGATTTACTCGATCGCAGCCGGGACATCAACCTTTGCTACAATCATCAGGTGAAACTATGTCAAGGTAATTACTATGACCGTCGTCGCTTGGTCGTTTCTGTTCGATACACGTTTAACGTCGCGCGTTCTAAGTATAAGGGTACGGGTGCAGGTAACGAGGAAAAGGGCAGGTTGTAAATAACGGTGATCAAAGCGTTTGAGAGGATGGCTTAGCATCTGTTAGTTTCCCCTCCTTGATTTGCCAGAGCGTGTCAGCGTAGCGTTGTGCCAGTTCGAGGTCGTGGGTGGAGAGGAGGATGCTTTTGTGTTCATCATGAGCCAAATGGACAAGCAGGGACATCAGTTCCTGCTTGCTTTCGTAATCGAGGAAAGCCGATGGTTCGTCGAGCAGAAGATATTGGGTCCCTTGCGCCAAAGCTCTGGCTATCATGGTTTTCTGTCGTTCTCCGTCGCTCAGTTGGTTGATTTTTCGGTCGGCAAGAGCCGTGATGCCGAGTTGCTCGATGGCCAGGTCGGCAGCCTGAAGGTCGGTGTCGTTCAACTTGCCCAACCAAGAGGCATAGGGAAGTCGGCCATAGGCAACGAGTTCGCGGAGTGTGGTGTTGGGTAGGTCGGGCATTTGCGTCAGCACCAGACCAATCTGTTGGGCCAATTCTATGGGCGACAAGGTTGTGAGGTCTATGTCGTCGATGAGAATCCGTCCATGCAAGGGAGGAATCAGTCCGGCCAAAGTCTTCAGTAACGTCGATTTGCCGGTGCCGTTTCTACCTGTCAGACATACAAACGTCGCAGGCATCAACGTTAGATTGATGCCTGAAACGATGGGTTTTGTATGTCCTATAGATAGGTCTATGAGGTGCATAGTCTGCAATCTTTGTAGGGAGTGAATGTGCAGTCGGAGAAGTCAAAGCACTTGCCTGTCGCTGCTCATTAACTCCTTATTCTTTAATGATATATGGACTTGTTCTGCAACAAAAGGAGGTCGCGCTTGCGGGCAGCTTCATACCATTTCTTGGGTTCGACGCTCCAGTCACCGCGGACGTGAGGAGTAATTGTGCCTTTCTCGCGAATATACTTCTCCAAGTAGCGACGAACGTCGATGTTGGAGGTAGTCAAGGTGCGCGATTTCAACATCTTGCTGTCCCAACCCAGACCTTCGGGAATGAAGTTGCCGCCGCCCGAATACTGGTAGCTGTTGATGGCAACGGTGTAGAGTTTGTCGGGGTCGATTGGAGAGCCGTCGCTCATAGAGATGAGACGAACGCGGTTGCCCGGTTCCTTGGTTACATCGACAACGTACTTGATGCCGGCTGCGCTGGTGAAGTTGAAAGTGATGCCAGCTAACTGAGGACGGTCACCTTCCTTGTAGGGCTTGAAATTCATCAAGTGGTCGTTGGCCGATTTCATCGTGCCATACTGCATGGCATAACCGTGCTCCAGGTACTTGCGAACCTCGTCAGCTTTCATCTGGATGGTGTAGAGCAAGTTCTCGTACTTGTAGAGGATAAAGAGATGACGCATGGTGATGTCGCCGGCAGCCACTTCCTCGTAAGGAGAGAGTAACGTGGTCAACGAGATATCTGCCTTGGTGGCCCAAAGTTGGGCATCGTGAACCAAATCGATGAAAGCACTTGGTCCAACCAGACCATCCATACCACTCAAGTTGCCCGTGAGTTTGCCGATAGGGTCATCTACGTAATTGTTGGTGGCATCGACATACTTCTGGAAAGCAGCCACATAGGCGCTGTCTGGAGCATATTCCTTCATGTCAACCAACTGTGTCTTGATCTGCTTCTTGTATTTGCCGTCCTCTTGCAAGGTCAGGTGAATGTCGGCACGACCAACCTTGCGCGCCTGCGTACCTGCATCGATGATATAGACACTCTCTTCTGCCAAGTTCTGGACGCGGCGCAGCTGAGGGTTGTGGTCATGTCCCAAAAGGCAGAGGTCGAAGCCTTGCACCTTGACGACCGCTGGAATGGAACCGTTTTCGTTGAATCGGGTGTTCATGTCGTTGCCGTTGATGGTATAGTCGGTACCGGCATGGAAGAGGCCAATGAGTAAGTCGGGGCGCTCTTTCTCCTGAATGACAGGAACCCATTTCTTGGCACAATCTACCATATCCTCGAACTCCAGGTTGCTCCACAGTTCCTTAGGTAACCAAGCTCCGATGTGAGGGGTAATCATACCCAAGACGGCAACCTTAACTCCTTGACGCTCAAAGACGGCGTAAGGTTGGAACATAGGTTTGCCGGTACGGATGTCGATGGCGTTGGCGCAGAGCCAAGGCATCTTCAACTGCTTGGGGAAGCGGTTGTTATAGACCTCTTCGCCCGTCTCGATGTCGTGATTGCCGACACCTAGCGCATCGTACTGCAAGTAATTGTAAGTGGCAGCAGCAACGTGCTCGTCCACGGTGTCAATGAAATTGTAATAATAGAGAGAGGGTTGACCCTGCAGGAAGTCACCAGTGTCGAACAGAAGTACCTTGCCCGAGTTCTCCTTGCGGACTTGGTTGAGGTAGGTGCTGACGTTGGCTAAACTGGTTTGTGCTGGAGCGTTATTCTTGATGTCGTGAGCCAGACAGGCTCCATGTACATCGGTAGTAAACAAAACGACCAAGTCGGCTTCAGCCGGCTTGGTGTTACATGAGGCAAGGGCGATGGTTGCCATTGCTAAAGTACTTAACTTATATAAATGCATACTTAAAATTTATACAAACTTCTTTACTTCATTCATGATGGCGTCGGCAGTCTTCTGTGCCTCCTCCTCGGTGGCTGCTTCTGCATAGACGCGGATGATTGGTTCCGTGTTCGACTTACGGAGGTGAACCCAACGGTCGGGGAAGTCTATCTTGACGCCGTCGATATCGGTGATTTCTGTGTCGGGCACCTTGCTGTATTCTGCCTTGACCGTGTTGAGCAACTTGTCGATGTCTGTCTCGGGAGTGAGGTCGATGCGCTGCTTGGCAATGCAGTAGGGAGGATAAGTGGCTCGCAACTGGCTGACGGTCAATGCCGGATTCTTCTCTCTCAACTTGGCTAAGTTGCTTAGGAAGAGGGCAATGCCGACCAAGGCATCACGACCATAGTGCAACTCAGGGTAGATGACACCGCCGTTGCCTTCTCCGCCGATGACGGCATGCGTATCCTTCATCTTGGTGACCACATTCACCTCGCCAACGGCGGCAGCGTTATAGACACCGCCACGGGCACGGGTCACATCGCGCAGGGCACGGCTCGATGAGAGGTTCGAGCAGGTGTTGCCAGGAGTGTGCTGGAGCACGTAGTCTGCACAACTTACCAACGTGTATTCCTCACCGAACATTTCGCCGTCCTCGCAAATCAAGGCCAAGCGGTCAACGTCTGGGTCAACCACGAAGCCTACGTCGGCTTTCTTGTTCTTCATCTCGCCGGCAATCTGGGTGAGGTTCTGCGGGATAGGTTCTGGGGTGTGGGCAAACTGACCGGTTGGGTCGCAGTTCAACTCGTAGATCTGCTTGACACCCAATGCCTTGAGCAGGGCAGGGATGACGATGCCGCCTACCGAGTTGACGCAGTCGCACATCACACTGAAGTTGGCTTTGCGGATAGCTTCGACATCGACCAACTTGAGTTTCAAAACCTCGTCGATGTGGTATTGCGTATAGTCCTTCTCGGTCACATGACCCAACTCCTGTACAGGAGCGAAAGTGAAGTCACCCTTTTCAGCGATGGCCAATACCTTCTCGCCAGTGGCTTTGTCAAAGAACTCACCTTCGTTGTTCAGCAACTTGAGGGCGTTCCACTGGATAGGGTTGTGGCTGGCGGTCAGGATAAGGCCACCATCTGCCTTTTCGGCTGTGACAGCTATTTCTGTAGTTGGGGTAGTGGCGAGGCCGATGTTGATGACATCAAAGCCCATGCCAATCAGCGTACCCGATACGCATTGGTAGCACATTTCGCCCGACAGACGGGCATCACGGCCAACAACGATGCGGCCTTTCTTGTTCCCAATTTTCTCCTTGATTACAGTGGCGTATGCAGCTGTAAACTTTACAATATCAAGAGGGTTCAGACCCTCACCTTGCTGGCCTCCGATAGTGCCACGGATGCCCGAAATTGATTTGATAAGTGACATTTTAGCTATTATCTAAATAAGAAATTTGGCTTTGTATATTCAATATCTCCGTAATAGAAAGTGTAGTAATAACCAGAATAGGTGGCTTCGACCAACGAGAACGGACAGATGATGGAGGCATTGCCACCTTCCCACAGGAATCGTGCTGGGAAAGCGATGCCGCCCGAGGTACACTCATCGTTGGCATTGGCACCATAATAGTTGCCGTAGTACGAATTGGAATAGTAGGAACTGTTCCAAGAGTAGCAAATCAAGTATTTGATTGTCTCACCATTGTCACCAGAGACGTTGGTGGCACCCTCGTCGTAATCGTATTCAGAGATGATATATTGTTGGTCATAACGGACCAGAACATTCTTGCCGGTATAGAACTTCTTTTTGTTGCGCATCGCCGTCTTGTATTGCTCGTCGGTAGGTTCGATGCCCTTTTCGCGAAGCTCGTTCAATCCGTCATTGCCCCAACTGTTGATGCGGAAATAGAGGCGCTTGAAGTCACCCTCGGTGATGCGGTACCATTTGCCCAGTTCCACACCACATTGCTCGGGGTGCAGACTATCGACCAAGATGTCGCTGGCCACGTTCTTGACCCACTCTTCGTTCTTGCTGCTGATGTGCCCGAAGCCGACATCGATGGGGTCTTTCGAGATCCAGGTGTTGATAGCGTCCTTTTCGTTAGCAACCAGTTCTGCGTATGTTTCGGTCTTGCTGCAAGCCATCCAACTGCAAGCCAGGAGGAGGCAACTGCCGATACAGAGTATTTTTTTCATTATTAGATGTATTAAATGCGGCGCAAAGATAACAAATTTTTGCGACACTTGCAACTAATTTTCACTATATTTAAGGATTAGTGGCAATGCTTTAACAAAAAGTAGTTCTGCTTGTTGCAAAGTGCCCAAAAACTCGCCCCCCGCAGCATTCTTGTGACCGCCTCCGTTGTAGAATTTCTGGGCGATGATGTTGACAGGATAGTCGCCCTTCGAACGGAGGGAAACTTTGACAAAGTTCTTCTCTTCGCGGAAGAAGGCGCTTATCTGTATGCCATAGATGTCGAGCGGCATGTTGACAAAGCCCTCGCTGTCGCCCTTCTGGTGATTGAAGCGTTTCAGTTCGGCTTTGTTGAGACTGAAGTAAGCGGCTTTCTGCTCGGCCAGAACTTGTAGTTTCTGTTGGAGGATATAACCTTTGAGGCGTACCCGGCGTTCGGTTTCGAGCATCAGGTCGCGGTGTAGTTTTTCCTTGTCGAAGCCCTCCTGAATGAGGCGCGCAATGATAAAATAGACCTGTGCGCGACTGCTGCTGAAGACAAACTGTCCCGTGTCGGTCATCATGCCGCAATAGAGCTGCGTGGCGATGGCCTTGTCCAATAATGCGTCGTCGCCCAACTGGTAGAAGAAGGTATAAACCATCTCGCAGGCGGCTGATGCCTCGGAGTGGGAAATGACCACGTCAAAGTCCTCTCGGCTGGGGTCTAAGTGGTGGTCAATCACTATCTTAGGGGCAGGGTTCTTCATCACTTCGTCACTCATGCTTCCCATGCGGTTGGGGGTGCCGAGGTCAACCACGAAGAAACACTCTGCCTCTTGGATGGCCTTCAATGCCTCGGCATGTGTGTCGGGTGTGCCGTCTCGCTGATTGTCGAAGACCAGCTCGTCGCGGTATCCAGGAATGAAGGAGAGGTTCTCGCCTGGGGTGTCGTTGAAGACGACGTGAGCCTCTTTCCCCTTGTGACGTAGGAAGTTAGCCGTTGCCAAGGCCGACCCGACGGCATCTCCGTCAGGCGACATGTGTGTGCACACCACGAACTTCTGGCAACGTTCTATCAGTTGGCGGGCTTGTTCAATCAGCTCCGGCTCGATGATTTTCTCTATCTGGGTCTGAATCATGTGTGGAAATGTTAGAAGGAGTTAACTGGAGTTAATTGGAGTTATCGCTTCGCTTGGGTCCTCGCAGCGAATAGAACGATTGATAATCGTTCAGCGAGAAGACGAAGCTTTAGCTGAGGGGACAAACGGACGAATGAAAATAAAATTGAAAGTTGAAAATTGAAAAAAGCTCCGAGTTATCAGATTTTTCTGAGTTTTCCGATTACTCCGATGGCTCCTGAGCTTTTTAGCGCCAAAGGCCATTAGCGTGCGAAGCACCTTTAGCGGCGCAAATGCGCCCCTTGGCTTTATTTGCGCCTATTAGCCTCCAGAACTATCGTCCGTTAACTCCACAGCCATAGGCTGTTATCTCCAGCTAACTCCATGAAATTAACTCCCTTATCGCATGCGATAGTTGAAAAATAAAGGAGGAGCATCAATGTTGGTTGATACTCCTCTTTTTGTAGCGCCTACGAGACTCGAACTCGTGTACCCGGCGTGAGAGGCCGGTATCCTAACCGCTAGATGAAAGCGCCATTTCTTTGCCCTTCTGTTGGTTAAAGTGGTGCAAAGATAGCGGTTATTTTCCAACTTTCCAAATTTTTTACCCTCTTTTTTGCAATAAACCCTCATTTTTTTCTATTATGTCGATTTTTATGCCTATATTTGCACCTCAAAATGACAATCAAAGTATAATATTTAAATAGTATGGCAAAAGTTTTAATCAAGACCAGCCTCGGTGATATCACCGTCCGTCTCTACGACGAGACTCCTCAGCATCGTGATAATTTCCTCAAACTGGCACGCGAGGGTTTTTACAATGGTACCATCTTCCACCGTGTCATCAAGAACTTCATGATTCAGGGCGGTGACCCCGAGAGCAAGAATGCGCCTATGGACAAGCACCTGGGTGCCGGCGATGTGGGTTACACCATTCCTGCCGAGTTTGTCTATCCTCAGTATTTCCACAAGAAAGGCGCCCTTGCTGCTGCCCGCACGGGCGATGAGGTCAACCCCGAACGTCGTTCTTCGGGCTGCCAGTTCTACATCGTGACCGGCGAGGTCTATAGTGCTGGCAAACTCACCCAGATGGAGAAGCAATTGGCTCAGCAGCAGTTGCAGAACATCTTCAACCAACTCGTTGTCGAGAACCGCGACAAGATCTTGGAGATGCGCAAGAACCGTGACAATGCCGGCCTCCAGGCGCTCCAGGAGGTGTTGGAGAAGCAGACTTACGCCAAGGCCAAGGAGTTGGGTGAACCTAAATTCACCGATGCTCAACGCGAAGCCTACACCACCATCGGCGGCACTCCGTTCCTTGACAACAGCTACACCGTCTTCGGTGAGGTAGAGGAGGGCCTCGATGTGGCCGACAAGATTCAGTCCGTTGCCACCGCCTCTGGTGACCGTCCAAAGGAGGACATCAAGATGCTCTCTGTCGAGGTCATTGAGGGATAAGCCATTCGAGCAATCTAAAGAAGTGGAGTCATCAGAGTCTCAGGGCACTCTGGTGACTCCTTGTTTTTGTCTTACTCCTTCACCTTCATTCCCAGGAAAAAGAAGTCGCCTTTCTTGTCACCTTCCTTGAAGTCGAAGGCGGTGGTTCCGGCAGGGAGGGGCTCAAAGGTGAGGCGGAAGTGGCAGGATTCACCAAACTTAGCTTTCGCGTTCTTGTCGAGGCCGAAGCTGCAGCTGGTTATCTTGCTGACACATTGACCATCAACGTATAGTCCTGATCTCGAGGATATTTTGAAGGAACGTGATTGCGGCTGGGTACAATCCAGAACCACCGAATCCTTGTATATTTCCACCTTATCTACAAGGATGGTCGAAAAGTCTGTATAGGTCGGATTGATGATAGTTGTCACGCCATTCTCTGTCTTGTAGGTGGGAGTGGGATAGGCGCCGGCCTCTTTAACCACTTGCATGACTTTTTCTGTATAAGTTCCCAACCAACTACGGACAATCTTGCCCTCTGGATTGATGACAAAGAAGGTTGGAGTTCCACTAATCTTGTACAGGGAGTGGATGCCGTTCTTGCCGTCATGGTCAAAGAAGTATGGGCTGACTGGCTTGTCCGATTTCACCAGAGCTTCAAATTGCTTCTTCGCATCGTCAAGGATGGTGATGATTTCCAGTTTCTCGTTGACCCCCTTTTCGTAGAGGTATTTCCACATGGGTGTAATCAGCCGACAAGGACCACAATAGTAACTGCTGAAATCTACGAGCATCCATTTACCTTGATAATCAGCCAAGTGATGCACCTTTTCGTCGATGTCATACAGGTCGTAATCGACAAACATGTCTCCCTCTTTGAGCTTCTTGCCAAAGAGGTCGTTGGTGATACGTTTGCCAATAGGAGTGGCTTTGTCTGCTTCCGAGAGTCGAGCATGCAGTTCTTTCATCAAACCATAATGAGGGTAGTCGGTGCCTTCATAATTGATTATCTTGGTATATTTTGCAAAATCTTCCAACCAGAGGGAGTCGATGGGCATCTCCTTCAGCGTCAGCAAGAGTTTCTCAGTCATCTGAATATCGATGGAATCGCGTTTGTCGTAGAGGGCTTGTCGTTGCTCTTTGTTTTTCGTCGTGTCGCGGACATAATCAATGTCTTGCATGGCATTCAGAAACTCTTTCTGTACGTCATTCATCCAGTTCTCATGTGCCTGTTGAGGATGGGAACTTATTGCCTCCCAATTGGGTGGATAATCGCCAGAGCCAGAAAGGGTTGCCTTGCTGTCCGGAGAGACATAGATGGTTCGATGATTACTGAAGGAGGATTTACCTTTTTTCAGTACGACGCCATAATACACGTCTTCGGTAATTGGGCCACATGTGAAGGTGAAGGAACTCTTGCCGTCGCGAATAGTGTCGTTGAGGACGGACTTGCCTCCGCCACCTTCGAAACGGATTATCTGGACAACCTCATATTGCTTGATGTTGTCGAGGTTGACTTCAATGACGGTTTCTGCACTCAAGAGCGAGGGGAGCATGGCAACCGTTACGGCCATGCACGATAGGATGTTTTTCATCTGTTTGTTTGAGTTAAGTGTTTATAGTGTCATCTTGAGTATCAAGATTTGTAAATCGATGGCAAAGATATCACAATTTTTCTGATTATGCAAATATTTCCTAATAAAAAAATGAATTTCTCCCAAATGCTTGCATATTTCGCAAAATATAACGTTCTTTGCCCTGAAATTAAAATTTGGACGCGCCCAAGCGATTCTTAATTCCCGAGTCCTATCTCTTGGTATTTGAACCCATTGACGCCATTTGTCCGTGCTAAGTATGTCTCTGTATGATAAAACGCTCTTTTGACCTTCTTCCAGTTGTGCCGCTCAACCATGACAGCGGTACGAAGCGGGTTCTCTTTAACTGGTTGGATGTCGATACTCCTTGCCGACAGGTCAGTATTGCCGATTTCCATGCCGGTGATGTCTGTGAAGAACATCTTCACGCCACCCTCGACGAACATTTCTATTGGCAAAGCGGTCAGGGTCACTTCGTCATCGATGGTCGCATCATCCCTTTCTCGGCTGGTGACTATATCTATGTACCTGCTGGAAGTCGCCACAGCATTCATTTTGAGGCCGATAGCCAATGCGTCTGCATCGGTATCGCTCTGGATTGGCACAAACCTGATTGACGTGTTTCGGATGCGACAGGAGTTCCTCTCTGACGCTCAAATAAATAATGTTGTTATAGAGGGTCGAGTTCGTGCTGATTACGCAACCCTATGTGGAGATAGAGGTGGCCAAGACCAAGAATCCCGACGAGGTGCGGCAATCATTTGCGAAAAACGAGAAAGCGCTCAATTTGCTCTAAAATAGCGGTTTACACTTTTCTTACCTTTTCGTAGCCAATGGATTTTCCTCGCAAATGTAAGAAAAGTGGCTAAAAGTTTGGTAATCTTGCGAAAAATGTCTATTTTTGTCCCCATGAAACCCATAAAAACGGGCGTAATTTTCGCAAGAGCTTCCGTTAGGGAAAATCAGCGAAACATTAGCGAACTTTTTTAAGATGGCTAACGGTCTGTGACATAGGGAATTGAATCAATATATAGTAGTTTAAACCCTGCATTTGACCCGAAAAAAGTAGGGCATTTGCGAAAAAACTGGTAAGCGGGTCGTTAAGTCTTGCGAAATCAGTGATTTAAGGGTTAAAGATATGTATGCCTATTACAAGACACTTTTGCAAAAGTCATTCATTTTGAGGCTGTTGTAGAAGCCTGTCGTTTGGATAGGTATGACAACTTTGATAAAAACAATCTAAATCTTCTTTTGCCATCGGGTTGTAGAAGCCTGTCGTTTGGATAGGTATGACAACACAATTTTTGCGGATAAAAAGTTCACATATGAACTGTTGTAGAAGCCTGTCGTTTGGATAGGTATGACAACTCAAAACTTTACATATTGAGTCATTAAGGGTAATTGTTGTAGAAGCCTGTCGTTTGGATAGGTATGACAACTTTCTCATACGCAAAAAGGGCATGAAACGTCCTTGCGAACGGTTCATGCCCCAGAAAGTTAGCCAATATAGATTGCCAAGTGCGCATACTCTGCGCAATGGTATAAATCCAAATAATCACGAAGTGGATTGCCCCAGTTAGGAGACAATCCACTTCGAATTTATTAGGATATAAAGAGAAATGCTAATAGATAGTGAGATTAATGTTAAATCAAAATGAATTTTGGCCAAATGCTTGCAAAAGTCGGAAAATATAACGTTCTTTGCAGTAAAATTGAACCTTGAAATACTTGATTATGGATATCGAACGTGTACGCGAATATACTTTGTCCCTCGAGGGCGTGACCGAGGACCAACCCTTTGGCGATGACATCATTACCTTCCGCGTGGAGGGAAAGATCTTTGTCTGTCTTTGGTTGGGCGGTGGCCGACATGATATGAAGAATGCCGAACCCCGTTTGGCCTTGAAGTTGTCGCCCGACAGGAACGAGGAACTGCGTGAAAAGTATGCCGCGGTGACTCCTGCCTGGCATTGGAACAAGAAACATTGGAGCGACGTCTATTACGAGAAACTGGAGGACGCGCAGGTGGAGCAATGGATTCGGGAGTCGTATCTCTTGGTGGCTTCCAAACTGCCTAAAGCCTTGCGGCAGAAGTATATACAGGAACCTGTCCTGCATGTAAAGCGGTTCCAACAACTGACCGTCGATGAATTGTACGAACTGATTCGCGTGCGTTGCGACGTCTTTGTCGTCGAGCAGAATTGTGTCTATCAGGATCTCGACTACCACGACCAGGAGGCCATTCACCTGTGGCTGACGGTGGGTGAGAAGTTGGTGGCCATGGCGCGCGTCTGTCCTGCCGGTGCCCACTTGAAGGAGATCTCCATCGGCCGCGTCATCACCACCGAGCGGGGCAAGGGTTATGGCAAGCAAATCATGCTTCGTGCCATTGACGTTGCCCGTAAGTACTTCGGTGCCAAGTGCATAGAGATTGAGGCGCAGGAATATGCCAAGGCCTTCTACGAAGGCGTAGGGTTCCGACAGACCTCCGACACGTTCCTGCTCGATGGCATCCGGCACATTGGCATGACTTGGACCGAAGAAGTATAACTCCCCCTCCATTGACCACACTTACATCATCCATCACTTCCGTTGTCCTTGGATCGACCTTCTGCCTTTTTGCTCCCTTTTAAAGGGAGAAAGAAGGTAGAAAAAAGAGAGAAAAGAAGCCCCTCCTCTGATGCAGCATAAGACTGTCAGAGGAGGGGCGAAATCGTCTTGTTCGACTTGAGTTATTTGTCCTCTACCTGAATGAGGAAGGAATAGTGATATTCGCGGTTGCCTGGTAAGGTGTATTCAGGCAAGGTGCGACGACCCCACGTGTCGGCGCCGCCTACGCCGTGGATGCCGAGGTCGATATTGACCTCCACGCAACTGCCTTCAATCTCGTTGGGGTGAGCAGCACGCGATAGTTCCTCTTCGGTATAGTCCCAAGCGCGGAAGCAGAGCGGTTGTTCGCCGCTTATAGTGAGTTGGGAGTCAGTGCTGTAGAGGCGGAACCAACGGGTGTCGCATCGGTTGGCATTGTCTTGCGGACGGATATAGTCATAGGCGAATTGGCGCAAAGGCAGACGGTATTCGCCGATGAACTGCGACCCCTTGCGGTCGGGATAGTTCTCGACGGGACCTCGGCCATACCATTCCACCTGGTCGAAACGGAGGGGTAGTCCCAAGCGCATACCGAACTTCGGGAGCGTCGGAATCTCCTCTGCTACAGGGATATAGTCGGCTTGGACCTCTATCTCGCCAGCGGAGTTGATACGGTAGGTGAGTGTGTATAGCGCTATCCGTTGGGTGCTGTCGGAGAGTTCGAAATGGAACGAGAGCGTCTGTACCCCATTGGCCTTGGAATGTTTGCATTCCAGGAGTTTGCGATTGGCGGCTGCCTGTTTCCAGTAGGCGGTACGTTGAGCAAAACCGGCGGCACGTTGGTTATCGTTTTCAGGTTTCCCGTAGTTGGTTGCGGAAGTAGGTAACATATTCAGGTTGACCATATTGCGGATGATTTCGGTCCCAAGGTGAGAGATAGACGGCGAACTTCAATCCGTATTCGCGACAGGCATCTGCAAGTTCGCGGACAACGTCACCCTTGCCCTCTTTCCAGGGGGAGTTCTTGACGCTGTATTCGGTATAGGCTGAGGGCCACATGCAAAAACCGCAATGATGTTTGGCGGTAAAGATGATGCCCTTCATGCCGGCATCCTTGCAGGTGCGAACCCATTGACGGGTATCCAATTGGTCGGGGTTAAAGAGTGTCGGGTCTTCGTTGCCGAAACCCCATTCCTGATCGGTATAGGTGTTCAATGAATAGTGCAGGAAGGCATACATCTCCATGTCTTGCAATGCCACCTGATCGTCGGTAGGCAAGGGGCCATAAGGTTCGACCTGTTGTTTACATGCTCCTGTCAATAGCGTTGATAATAGAAGAAAGGTTAACTTTTTCATGTGTCTTGCGTTGGATTGTATAGGTAACTGTTTCAGTTTGTGGGATAAAGGAGTTAAATTCATGTAGTTAACGGGAGATAGCTTTGGAGGCTAAAAGGCACTTCGAGCCGCTAAAAGTGCTTCGCACGCTAAAGGCCTTCGGCGCTAACAGAAAACAAGTTTTTCTATTTTTAACTTTCAATTTTTAACTATCATTCGTCTGTTAACTCCCTGAGCGAAGCGATAACTTCTATTAACTCCAATTAACTCCACTCAAGTGAGTTTATCGGAGCATCAATTTTCCCTGGCGGATGACAAAACCTCTCTGGGAATCAGTTGTCGGCTGACCCCAGAGGTTATAGGTGGGTAATTGAGAAGATTGCTTTTCCTTCGGGTCCGCCGTCTCTATCTGTTCGATGTCGGAGATGGCGGGCCAAGTGGCAGCTGCCGTTCCTTCCAGAATGCCTTCCATGGCAGGTGGACAGAAGACGGAGAGTGAATTGCGGTCAATGACAGTCATGATGCCCCCCGTACCGTTTTGGTTGGCGACATTGATGTCCCAGACAAAAGGAACGGCACCATGATTGATGGAGTATTCACACACCAGACGGTTGAAGAGTTTGATGGAGGCATCGTGTTTCTTCTGTAATGCGGCATTGCCCAAATTGCGCCAGTTGGCACCATACTCGCCCAGGATGACAGGGTAACCCTTGGTGGTGTAGTGGTCATACATCATTTTCAATTGGTTATAGAGGTAATCCTCCTCGCCCCAGGTGGCATTGTATTGCGTGTAGGAGCCCGATGGAACGTGGTTGGCGGCTCCCCAGAAGTAGAGAGGACTGTTGTTTTCCCAGACACCCGTAAACTGAGGTGGAGTATAGTAGTGCACCTCGACCATCATGTGTCCTTCGAGGACATCGGTAGGCATGTGCAGATAGTTGCAGGCATGTTCGATGCTGGTGGAAGGTGCCTGTACCACGAGGATGCGGCTGGCATTGTTGCCTCCGGTGGCGCGTACGGCATCCACGAAATCCTGTTCGTAGGACTCCAGAGCCGCGATGCGTTGTGCGTTGGGTTGGTTGCTGACGTTGCAGTCGGGTTCGTTGAAGCCAGCAAAAAGCAGGTGCTCGTCATAGTCCTTGAACTCGTTGGCAATCTGCGTCCAAAGCGACTTCAACTGTTCAGCCGTTTCGGTATTGTAGGAGGCCAGATTGTTCTCCAACCAACCGCCATCCCAGTGGTCGTTGAGCACGACATAAAGGTCGTCATTAATGCAGTAATCGACGATTTCTTTCACTCGTTTCATCCAGTCGGGATGGACGGTGACGTCGGTACCGTCATAGACATGTCCCATCATCCAGGAACAGGGGATTCGGACAGAACGGAAGCCTTGTGCCTTGACGAAGTCAATTACCGCTTGCGAGGTCTTGGTGGATTGCCAATAGGTCTCGAAGTTCAAGTTGCCGGCGGCGTTGGTCGAGAATATGTTGCCGTCTCCCGCTTCGAGCGTATTTCCCAGATTCCATCCAGGGTACATCCGACTGCCAACTTCCATGGCCGAGGGCAATTGTGCTGTGGCAGATGCCGACAGGGTCAGCAGGGTGGAGATAAGTAGTATTTGTTTCATAGTTGTAAATAAAAGATAAACTAAGCCTCATCTCACGACGAGGCTTAGTCGAGAATGAGTATCAATTACTAATTATTCTTTAACAAAACACACTAATAATCAAATTATTGTGCCAGATTTTGGATTTTAGACTTTTTTAACATTTAGATGTCGGCTTCCAGCTTCAATACCTTGGCCGTAATGCCGTCGGCTCCACCACAAGCGGTAGAGAGACCTGCCACATCGATGGCAAAGATGCCCAAGCCGCTGCCGGCACCCTCGATGACCAACTTATAGATACCATCGCCCGTAACGGTGCAAGAGGCATTGCCGCTCTCCTGATAGCCCCAGTTCTGGGTGGCCCAGGTACCATCGGCAAAGACCATATAGCAGTTGTAAGTGCCTGGAACAGAGATGCCCGACAATTGGATGGTGACGGCCAGGTTCTTGGTGAATACGACCTCGTCTTTATTGATTGGAGAGGTCTCACCGCAAGCGCCAGAACCATCCCACTCGTTGTAGATGTCGATGCGGAAATTGCCGTTGCCTTCCAGGTCACCATACTTCAGACGACGGTTGTTGACATAAATACCTTCGACGGGACGAACGGTGCGGACCGAGAGAGCATGATAGAGCAAGGAGTTTTCGATGCTTGCCTTGCCGGTGTTGTCCAGAAGCAGGTTTTTGGCATAATTCTCGTTGGTTGGGCTGACTTGGCTGGTCCAGTAGAAACCGGCACCTTCGGTCAACTCTTCGCCGTCACGGTATCCTGCCAGCGGGAAGAAGACCGACTGACCATCTGGAGCCGAGAAGCGAACTCCTTCGACACCATTGACCGTATCTGCCTCTTGTGTGGTGTTTTCAATGAGTTCCTGGAACTTGGCGATAGAGGGCATGCGGCTCTTGATGGCATTGCTGCCATCCAAGTTGAGGCCTGCCACCATGTCTTCGTCGTCAACCAGGTCCCAAGGGGTATATTGACTGACACTCACGGCTCGTTCATAGAACGTCTGGTCTCCGAAACCACCATGTGCACCGAACTCCTCTTCCTTTTCTGCGCCGACATTGTATTTGGCCCAAAGTACTGAGAGTCCGAGGTCAACATATTCCATCTCTTGGGTAGCCGTTGTGAAACTCTTGACATCGCCCAAAAGGTAGTTCTTGTCCATTTGGCTGAAGGCGGCATAGTAATAAGTTGTGCCAGGTAACAGACCCTTCAACTCGGTGGAGAAGTTAGCTGTAACTTCATCGGCCAGAATGACATAGCCTGTTTCGACTTGGTCGGCCTTCAGGGCATAGCGGAAACCGACCGTGCTGGCTTTTTCGGCACCTTCCAGACCTGTCGTCTGACCATTGAGGACGACTTTGCAAGTCGAGATGGAAGTGGCATTGCTGGTAGCCACGGCAGCATCGGTGGTGGTAAAGGTCTTGACCTCACCCATATAGGTGACTTTGCTCTGGAGTGTCACGTAGGTGGCATAATAGTAGGTCTTGTCCTCTTCGAGGCCGGTAAGGGTGGTGGTGACGGTGCCATAGGCATCTATTGAACCAATGGTTTTGGTGCCATTGGTCTCTAGGTCGGCATCTGTTCCAAATACGGCTCCCACCACATAGCGGGCAGGGGACATATTGCTGAGGTTGAGGACTTTGCCCGACACAATGGCCGAGATGGCAGTGGGTTGTGCCTGTCCCGTAGTGATTTCCGTGACGGTAGCTTCTGTGCTGATGCTGTAGTCCTCGCTGTCGTCACAAGAGGTGAAGCATGTGCCGCCCAACGAGAGGGCGACAATGCTTGAAAGGATAAATAACTTATTCTGTTTCATGATGATGAATACTGATTAAGGATGAAGAACGACGTCGCCACTGTCATAAACGACACGCATGGTGACTTCAAAGGTGCTATTGAACTTGAACAGGTCGGTATTGGCGGCCGACTCTTCGTTCCAAGGGTTCAACAGGTATCGACGACCATCGACAGCATTGTCTCCTACCTGACGGCTGATGGCTTCGTCGGTGAATGATTCACGGGTGCCGAGAATCTCTTCGCCGTCACGCTTGACGCTGGTGATGATCATGTCGGCATTTGGATGCTTCTTGAGCAACTTGCAGATGTCGATATAGTAGAGGTATGGATCCTGTGCGTTGAAGCCCATGTCGCTGGTGAGCTTGAAGGTATAGGTTCCTTCTCCGGTGACAAAGATAGCCTCGTGTTGTGCAAACGCCCATCCCGTATCGGCAAAGCCCAGGACGACCTTGAGTCGCTCTTGCTCGCTGCCGGTCTGCTTTACCAGACGATAGGTCTGATACTCATAGAAATTACCCTGTGCATCATAGAGTCGTGCTCCCAACAACAGTTCGGAAACGTCACCCGAATAGTCGTCGATTTCGTACGAGAGAATCTGCAACTGGCGGTCGGCAGAACCAAATACGATGTCGGCGTTGTTGGTCGACAACGAGATGACTGGCAGGTCGGAGGCAAATACGTAGTTGCCCTTGTCATCCAACTCAAAAGGAATGTCTGTGGCATTGCCTGCTGGGTCGGTGACTGTGAGGACCTTTGCTTTGTTGTTGAACTGCAATACCATGTCGCTGAGGTCACGGGCATCGAAGTTACGCTTGATTTCCTCCTTGCCCGAGATGTCGAACCAAGTGAACGGAGCATCTTCGTTGAACTTGAAGGTGGTGATGTTCTGGTTCTTAGGTAGGATGTAGTCACGCCAGTCTTCGGGCAATTCGATGTCGGTCACAATGGGAGCGACATAATTGTCCTTGTAGTCCTTGGCAATGTAGTTCATCGAGAAGGGCGTCTGGTCGGAACTGCCGCTGTCGAACAGAATCTGGAAAGCATTCTCGTTGAGGTAGATAATCTTGTAAGTACCTGTAGGACAGTAGGTGGCGATGTCATTGTCGCAACCGCAACTCAATGGCAGGACACCGGTGAAGGAGATGGTGTGTGCCTTGGTGTCCATGTTGAAAGAACCCTTGGTGTTATTGACTGTAACGTTGGCACCGTCAATGAGGTCGAAAGTCATCTCGCCATAGTCCTGAATGCCGCAAATCCAACTGTTGCCGGGGAAGTCGGCTGTCCAGTACCAGTCTTTTTCATGACTTGGGTCGATGGCATTGGCCGGGACCCAGTTCTCGGAGTCGATGTAGTTGCTGCCATCGGCGGCATGGAAGGTATCCCAACTCATGCCGGTCGTGAAGAACCACTTCAAGCCCGAGAACCAAAGCGGTTTGCCGGTCTGGGTATCCATGTCGAGCACCCAGGTCTTGCTCTTGCCAACACCGCCTGTCAGGATAGTCCAGGTGGGGTCGGAGATCAAGTCGGTATTCATCTTTTCGATGGTGAAATAGGCCGGTTCGCTGGTCGATAGGCCACCTGCATTGACGGCACTCATGCGAACATAATATTCGCCTGGGAAGGCAATGCCCACCTTGTAAGTAGCGCCGACGAAGTTGCCCGATACGCTGAAGTCGGCACCCTCTTCGGGCTTAGGTCCATATTCCCAATAGATGGTCTTGCTGTTGGGCAGCAAACTATTGAAAGTGACATAGTTGGTTTCGGTATCCACACTTACCGTGAAACCATTGCCCTCGTTCATCTGTTGTGTGGACAGGTCGATGCCTGGAAGGCTATTTTCTTCTGGAGAGCAAGCCGTCAACAAGAGACCACTTACCGCCACAGAGAGAAGTGAATATTTGATTTTCATGTCGATTTACTTTTTTGGTATCAACAATTAAATGTTTGAATGTTACGGAGATTACCAACCGGCATTCTGCTTGAGAACACCATTGGAGAGGGTAATCTGGTTCTGCGGAATCTGTGATAGTCCTCGCTTGGCGATGATGTTGTCGGCCGAGATAACAACCACGTCGTCGTTGCCGCCCGACTTGACGGCAATGCCGCTGGTAGCAATCTGATTGGCAGCATATTCTACGCCTTGGCGCAACAGATCCCAGTAGTTGATGGCCTCGAAGGCAAACTCATACTTACGCTCCTTGAGGATGTTCTCCTGGGTGGCAGGAACGGGGTTCAAGCCCGCACGTTTACGAACCTGATCCAGATACGACTGCTTGTTGGGGCTGCCCAATTCGGCGGCCATGAGCAGCACGTCGGCATAACGGATGATGACCCAATCCTGATGATTCTGTGTCTGGAAGTCGCCGGAACCGTCAATCTTGCAGGCGGTGGTACCATCCTTGAAACAGAGCGGAGAGTACTTCTTGATGCAGTAACCGGTATATTCGCGCCAGTCCTTGTAACTGCTTTCAAAACCTGCTGCTGCGGTCACCCCATCGTTGGCAAGGTCAATGACCGATGCTTTCTTGCGGAGATCTCCAGCCTCGTAGGAATTGACGAAATTGGGGTTGACGGTGAGGGCGCCCCAACCTTTGCCGTAAGGGGCAGAGGCCAACGAACGCATGCCTACCATCACTTGCCAACGGTTCGAATCGTTGTTGCCGTCGTAGTCCTGCGTGTTGGTAAACTTCTGTGCCAGAACGGTTTCGCTGTTGCCGTCTCCAGCGTATGTGCCGAGCAGGGTGACGGCATCTTTGGTATCAGCAATGCCTGCCGAGGCAGCTGGCCAAAGGTTCTTGTACTCTTCGACAAGGGCGTAACCGCCATTCTTAATCACGTCTTCGCAATAGGCGAGAGCCTTTTCGGCCGTAATGCCTTCCAACTGAGAACCGTAGTAACCTGTGTAGTAGAGGTAGGCACGGGCATAGAGTGCTTCGGCGGCAAATTTGGTGAATCGACCATCATTCTCCTCTGCCTTGCTCTTCGGATAGGCATCTTCTGGAATATTGTCGATGGCATACTGCAAGTCGTCGAAAATCAGACGATAAACGTCTGCCGGATCGGCTTGAGGAATGTTCTCCTGTGTCGCTTTGGTAAGCAACGGAACGTTGCCGAACCAACGTACAAGGTCGAAGTAGAGGAGGGCGCGAAGTCCGTGACATTCACCCATATAGGTGTTGTGCAATGTCTCGTCTGTCCAGTTAATCTGCTGCTCGTATTTGATGAGTTCGTTGCAACGATAGATACCCTCGTAGTAACGGGCCCAGTCACTCTCGTAGAGGTTCAAGTCGCCCGATGACTGACCTAAGTCGAAGCGGTCAACGGCTTGATAACCACGGCCGTCGGTGTTTCCGGTAGCGCCGAAACACTCGGCACCCATCACCTCCGAGGCGACATAGAAACTGAATCCAGGACTGGACGAAATCTGTCGCCAACCATCATAACAACCAATGAGGGCACGGTTGGCATCGTTCTCGGTCTTATAGAAATTGTCTGTGTTGGATTCTGTTTTCGACTCAACGTCCAGAAAACTCTCGCTGCACCCCATCAGGGTAGCACCCATGAATCCAAGTGATACAATATAGGATAATTTCATAACGATATTAGCTAAAGTTTAGAATTTGATGTTACAACCAATCATGACGGTGCGTGGACGTGGATAGTAACCGACATCGACACCGGCTGCCCAGTCGCTTCCGCCACCAAAGGTGCCGATTTCTGGATCCATGCCGTTGTACTTGGTGAAGGTCAACAGGTTCTGTCCCTGTACATAAATGCGGCACTGAGAGCAAACCTTGTTCTTCCACAGACGCGACAGGTTGTATCCGAGGGTGATTGTGCTCATGCGCAGATAGTCGGCGTCGTGTACATAGAGGTCGGAGAACTGCCAGTTGATGTTCGTCGTGGTGACTCGTGGAATGCGGTTCGATGTGCCTTCTCCGGTCCAACGCTTCAGGATCTCGGTCGTATAGTTCGATTGAGCGTTGGCATGGTTGCGGTACGACTGCACAATCTGCATGCCGGCGGCACCACTTGCCTGGAGGGCAAAGTCGAAGCCCTTCCAATCTAGGTTGATGTTGAAGCCGTAGGTGAAGTCGGGCATACCGTTACCCAGATCGACCTTGTCGTTGTCGTCGATGGCTCCGTCGTGGTTGACGTCATAGTATTTGACATCGCCTGGCTTGACATCGCTCTGGAGCACGCCGTTGCCGTTGCTAATCCACTGATTGATATCGTCTTGGTTCTGGAACAGACCAGCGGTCTTGTAGCCCCAGAAGTAACCGATGGCGTGACCATCCTGAGCTCGATAGAACTCGGGAGAGTTGTCATAGAGCATGTTGGTGTTACCGTGGATGATACCGTCCGAAGTTGGGATTTCGCCCACTTCGTTCTTGTTGTAGGCACCGTTGATGCCCACCGTGTAGTGGAAGTCCTTGCCGATGTTGTCACTCCAGGTGAAAGCGGCCTCGATACCCGAGTTGGTGACATCGCCACCATTGATGTAAGGTGCGCCCGTACCGACGGTAGCCAAGACAGGAGCTACGACGAGCCAGTCCTTGGAAGTCTTTTTGTACCAATCGAATACAAACGACAGGCGGTTATCCAGGAAGCGAGCGTCAATACCCAAGTTCGTCTGGGTCGAGGTTTCCCACTTCACGTCTGGATTGGCAACACGGCTTGGATAGGCTCCCCAATAAGTGGCAAGGTTGGCCGACGATGTTTCGTCGTCGTAACCCGAAGTGCCGAATAGATAATGAGTGTTGGTGTTCTTGATAGGAGCCAGATATTGATAGTTGCTGATGTTCTGATTACCCACTTGACCCCAGCTGGCACGCAGTTTCAGGAAGTTCATCCAGTCGGAAGTATCCTCCATGAAATCCTCTTCGGTGAGGGTCCAACCTGCTGATACAGAGGGGAACCAACCGAAGCGATTGCCTTTGGCAAAGTGGCTTGAACCGTCACAACGCAGGGTGGCATTGACCATGTATTTCTCTTGGTAGTTCCAACCCAGACGGCCGAAGTAGCTGACCGAACGGCTGTCATCGTGTGGGTTGCCGAAAGCGCTGAGTCCGTCGGATGAAGTCGAAGCCGTGCCGTTCGATACATAGGCATGTTCCCAATCGTCGAAGCCCTCCTTGAGTTCGGCATTACTGCCGCCCACCGAAGTGCCCTTGTAACGATAGGACTCCATACCGAGCAAGGCGGTGATGGCGTGTTCGCCTACCTGCATATCGTATTGTGCCGTGTTGGTCCAGGTCATGCCCAGACCATGACTCATGTTCTGACTGGCCGAAGTACGGGTATCGTTATACGAGTAGGGGCTGAAGTGATAGAGTGGGGTGAACGAACGGTATTCGCTGGTGCCATACACCATGCCGAAGACGGAACGCAGGCGCAAACCCTTGACGGGTGTGAGTTCGGCGTAGAAGTTGGCGTTGAGCGTTTTGTTCTGGCTCTCGTTGTTGGTGTTGATCATCATGAGGCCGTAGGGGTTGCCGTCATATTGGTTCCAGTCGCTTTCGTCCGTAGCGTTGTATGGGATGCCGTAACGGCCATTTTCACTATAGACAGGGGTGAGAGGAGAGACTCCGAAGGCACCGCGCAGGCTGTTGTTGTACTGATTGCCAACGCCGATGCCCACCTTCTCGGTGGTGACGTACGAGATCTGTTCGCCAATCTTCAAGAGGTTCTTGATGATCTTGTGGTCGGAGTTGACGCGGAAGTTGTAGCGCTCGTAGTTCGATACATCTTTGCCACCGACGATACCCTCCTGATCGGTGTAGGCAGCGCTGATGGCAAAGTTCGAGATGGCGTTGCCTCCCGTAATACTTATACTATAATTGCGTGTCTGAGCATTGTCCTTGAACATTTGATCCAGCCAGTCGGTGTCGTAAAGCTGACCTTCGGCGTTGCGGATGCTCTGCATCTTGCCCCAGTTGTAAGGTAAGTTGCCCGAATTGATCTGCTGCTCGTCCATGATGGTCATATACTCTTTGGCGTTGAGCATCTGTGCCTTACGTCCGACGTTCTGCCAACCCCAATAGCCATCGAAGTTGATGCTGGTCTTGCCTTCACGGCCCGACTTGGTGGTGACCAGAACGACACCATTGGCAGCCGATGCACCATAGATGGCAGCCGAGGCGGCATCCTTGAGCACGTCGATGCTCTCAATGTCGGCAGGGTTGAGGGTGGCAATGTCACCACCTACGCCGTCGATGATGTAGAGTGGACTGGCCGAACCGATGGTGCCCAAGCCACGGATCTTGACGTTCATGCTCTCGCCTGGCTGACCGGAGTTGCTGACGATGCTCATACCTGGTGTCTGACCTTGCATGGCCTGCAAGGGATTGTTGGTATTGAGCTTCTGGATGTCGTCGCCCTTCACTTGGACGGTAGCTCCGGTGAGCAACTTCTTCTTCTGAACACCGTAGCCGACAACGACCACCTCATCCAGCGATTCTGTGTCTTCACGGAGTGCGATGTTGAGCTTCGAGGTGGTAACTTTCTGCACCTGACTCTCGTAGCCAATGAAACTGAAGGCAAGGCTCTGGCCCTGCTTGACTTGGATGGAGTACTTGCCGTCGGTATCGGTAATGGTTCCGACGTCGCTTCCCTGTACCTTGACGGTGACACCTATCATAGGCTCACCATCCGACTGGGACGTGACCACTCCTGAGACTGTGATTTGTGAAGTCTGTGCCTTCACGGCCGCCGTAAGTGACAAGAGGATTGTCACCAGCAAGACACGGCACCAATCAAAGATTCTTTTTTGCATGGTTTAGTGAATTGTGAATAATATTAGTTTAAGTAGGTATGGATAGTGTCCTTGTGTTTTACGGCGCAAATATAGTAAAGACTTTGTCGGCCGATGCGTCCGTATGGGTACAATAAACCCCGAAATGTTGACTGGAAACATTTCGGGGTATGAAATAACGATTTCGGGGTGCGATGTGTCGTTTTTGTTGACGAAAGGGGGAGATGGATACAACCCGCTGGGCCTTGTTGTGCTATTCTGTTCCTCTTCTGTCCTTCCGCTCAGCAGGGCATGAGCCGTCATTCAGATTCCGTTCAGGTCCCCTACAACTTCCCTAACTTTAGGATACCAGCAGGGGACCTGAGGCGTCCTTAGGCTCACCTCATGCCCTGCTGAGAATATGGTGAGCGGAGGATGAGGGTATGGACAGAAGGAAAATCAGCGGTTCAGGGAACGGGCATATTCAGATGGCGTGATGCCATATTCCTGTTTGTAGTTCTCGGTGAAGGTCTTGAGAGCGTTGTAACCCACGGCGTAGGCTATCTCTGTAATTTGGAGTTCGCGTTGTTCGATGAGTTGCTTAGCATGCTTCATACGGATGGCGCGGATGAAGTCGTTGGTCGATTTGCCGGTGATGGCCATGAGTTTCTTGTATAGTCCGCTTCGGCTCATGCCTATCTCGTGGCACATCGTCTCGACGCCGAAGTCGGCATTGGCGAGGTTCTTCTCGACCAGTTCGATGGCACGTTGCAACAGTTTCTCGTCCAACGGCGTAAGGGTAATCTGTCTGGCAACGGTTACGTCGCGATGTTCGTCGAACTGGTGGTGGCAACGGTTGGCCCATTCGATGAACTTACGGATGCGCAGACGCAGCAGTTCGAGGTCGAACGGCTTGGTCAGGTAGTCGTCGGCACCTTGTTGCAGGCCCTCCATCTTGGACTGGTCAGCGGCTTTGGCGGTGAGGAGCAACACGGGGATGTGGCTCCACTCGATATGACTCTTGATGTGGTTGCAGAGTTCCAAACCATTCATCTTGGGCATCATGACGTCGCTCACCACGAGGTGGATGTCGCGATGTCGCAGGAGGTCGAGTGCCTCCACGCCATCGTGGGCACAGAGGATGTCGAACTCGTCGGCCAGGCTCTCTTCGATGAACTGGCAGAGGTCGTGATTGTCATCGACGAACAATATCCGGTAGTGGGTCGAACCGTCCGACTTCGATGGTGCTATAATTTGATTATCCAGTTTCGACGGTGTAGTCGCAGGTTCGGCGCTCTCTTCGGAGGTGTGATAGGGCAGATTGAAGCAGAACTTGGCACCCTGCGGCATGTTGTCCTCCACCCACATGCGGCCGCCATGCAGTTGGGTATATTGCGAGGCGATGTGAAGTCCCACGCCGCTGCCGGGTTGCGGATTGGAGGTTTCGACTTGGTAGAAACGCTCGAAGATGCGTGTCTTATCGGCCTCTGGAATGCCTGGTCCCTGGTCGGCCACCGAGATGACGCAATCGTCGTTATTCGCCTGAATATCAATACGGATTTCGGCGTGGTCGGGGCTGTACTTGATGGCATTGCTCAGGAGGTTGAAGATAATCTTGCGCACTTTGTCTTCGTCGAAGGCCAACAGGATGGGGGTGATGCCGACGGGGAAGAGGATATGGATGTCGCGCGTGGCGGCGAAGTCGCGGAACGACTCACATTGTTCCTGGAGGAAATGCACCAGGTCCTGCCGCTGACTCAGGCGGAGTTTCTCGGCCCCTAAGTCGAGTTTGCGGAAGTCGAGCAGGGCGGTTATTTGATTTAATAACTGGGTGGCGTTGCGGTCAATGAGTTCCAAACGACGTCGTACCGAAGGGGTGAAGTCCTCCGAAAGCAATTGCTTGAGGGGCGAGAGGATGAGGGTGAGCGGGGTGCGGAGGTCGTGACTGATGTTGGTGAAGAACTGCAACTTCATCTCGGCCAGACGGACTTGTTGTTCCCGCATCAGTTCCTGTCTGGCGGCTTCGACCTTGCGCCTTTGCCTTTGCCGATAGTAGGCTATGACCGATAGGCAAAGTCCCACAGACAGAAGCACATAGAGCAGAATCATGCCCCAAGATTGGTAGAACGGCGGAGCGATGACCAGATGAAGCGATTGCGCCTTGCTCCAATCTCCGTGCGAACGGGCGGCTCGTACCAGAAGTCGGTACTCGCCTGGAGGAAGGGAGAGGAGGTTGATATTACGCTCCCGAGTCTCGACCCAAGCGTCGTGCAGACCCTCCACACGATAGGAGAAATGGATATTCTCGGCATCCAACGGATTGCCGGTGTGGATGCTGACAAGCAGCGGTTGTTCGTCGGCCTTCAGGTGAAGGGTCGATGCCAAAGGGAAGTGTTTGCCTGCCGCCTGAATGGAGGTGAAAAAGGGGGCAGGGACATCGGAACCTGCATTCAAGAGTTCCTGACAGGGGTAGGCGACATAGCCTCGCGTGGTGCCGATGAGGAGGTCATCGTCGGGGGTGATGATGCCTGCGTTGCAATTGAGCGAGACGGGGTTCCACAACTCGCAATCGGCAAAGTTGCGGACGGAGAATTGCCATCCCCCTTGGTTGTCGCGGGTGGCGTCGATCGTGTTCAAGCCGTTGACCGTGGTCACCCAGATGCGATTTTCCTTGTCCTGTAGGATGGCCTGTATCTGGTTGTCGCTCAACCCTTCGTTCTTGGTCAATTCATACAGGGTGTCGGCTTCCTGATCCCATACCGTGATGCCCTGACGATGTCCGAACCAGTAGAGCGGTCGGACAACATCTTTCTTGAGGCACAGGAACATCACTTCGGAGAACGGAAGTGAATCCTGTCGTGCTCCCAAGACGAGTTTGCCCGCCTTGCCCACCTCCTGTTGCCAGAGACCATAGTAGGTGCCCATCAATATCTGCCGACGTTCGTGGTCGTAGCAGATGGAAAGACTGAGAACGGGTTCGCCGTCGGACTTGTAGAGCGGGTGATATTGTTTCCGGTCGGGTGTGAGATAGTAACTGGCACCGAAGGTGGCTGCCACCCAGAGGTTGCCGTCGTCGTCGAACGCGAGACGTTGTACCGCATCGTGTGGCAAAGCCCCGTTCTTGTGATTGAAGTGGCGGAGGGTGCCATCTGTGCGGCGTTGGAAGATGCCATGGTCGTAGGTGCCAATCCAAAGACTGCCGTCCTGGGGTGAACATTTCATGTCGGTGATGGTGTAGGAAGGAATGTTCACCTGGGAGAGTGTACCGTCGGGCCGTTCCATCCAGAGGCCGTTGCCGTCGGTGCCAATCCACTTATTTCCAAGGGAATCGACCAGGAGCGAGGTGACGTCACCACATTGTTCGGCATGACTGGGTTGATGTTTGTCGGTTTGGATATAGGCGATGCCCGATTTATAGAAACCCATCCAGACGGTGCCGCGATTGTCGGCCAACAGGCAGTTGATGTTGGTGTTCGGGATGGGATGCTCGAACGTGTTGTTTTTCCGGTCGTAAGAGAAGAGTCCGCCATGGTTGGTAGCAATCCAATAACGGTCATCGGGTGTCTGTACGATGTCGCGGATGGCGTTGTAACTTGTGGCGGTGGTGGCATCGGTAGGTTGGATAGTGGTCCATGCCGCCTGCTCGTTGGTGCGATAGAGGATATGCTCGGAGAAGAAGGAATAGATCCAAAGGCCGCCGTCATGATCTGCGTAACAACCAAAGAGTTGCAGATGCTGGCTGTCGCTCAAGTCGGGCATCGAGAGGTGCGGCAATTCCTCGTGCTTCCAGGTGTGATAGCGGACGTCGAAGGAGTAGAGGGAATAGTCGAACAGGACGTAAAGGGTATGCTCGAACGAGGTCGTGGAGATATATTCGGGCCTCACTCTCAAGGCATTAGGAAGGGGGATGCGGAGGGTATTCTCGGGATTGTAGAAGTGGATGTAGAGGGAGTCGCTGGTAATGAGGCAGAGGTTGCCTTGGTGGCTCACGTGCAACTGGTAAGACTGCTGTCCGGGTAATCCCATGTCCGAAAGGGCCTGGTCGGCATCCTTCCAGCAACGTTGTTCGTCGTACAACTGGTAACCACTATAGGTGCCAACCCAGAGATTATGGCGGGCATCTTCCTGTAAGGAGGTGACGGTGAGTTTGCCGTTGCGTAGAGAGGCGCGACGTTCTTCATCTACCTGCATGATGCTGTAGCCGTCGTAGCACATCAGGCCGTTGTGTGTGCCAATCCAGAGGTAGCCGGTATGGTCCTGGAGGAGGCAAGAGACGTCTCCGCCTTTGACTATCTCGTTCTTGTCAAGGTGGATTACTTGTTGTGCCTGTGCCTCGGTTGCTACAAGCAAAAAGAGGGTGAGAATGTGTCTGAGGTATAAGTGTTTCATATATTAGTTGCCCGACGGCTTTCTGTGTCGCGAAAGCCTGTGAATGATAAGTAGGTGGTCAAAATGAATTATGAACAACTACTAAATTGGTGGTGCAAAGATAAAACTTTTTTCTTGAAATGGCACGTTATTGTTGTGTTTTTCGGGAAAAATGTCGAAAATACAGGAAAATATATCCAAATTCTTTTCTGGTTGTGGAATAATACGTATTTTTGCATACGTAACAGGGGGATTTATCACCTAATATTTTATGTTATGATGAAGAGGAATTGTTGGCTTATCGTTTTCTTGCTGCTGGCGGTAATGAGTACTGCTTCTGCTGCCGAGGATATTCATTTGCGTCCTTGTCGGGTGGGTAAAACCAATCCCGAGTTGGTGATGCGTCGTGCCCTTTCCGCGACAGGCGATAATAACCCATACATCGGCGAACGTCGTCAGTTGGTGGTATTGGCCTCTTTTCAGGATCGGGCTTTCGTCGAAGAACCCGCTGTGGCTCTTGCTCAATGGGATAGGATATTCAACGAGCATGGTCTTAACGACGGCAATTATGTCGGTTCGGTGCATGACTATTTCTATGTCCAGAGCGCGGGTCAGTTCAACTTGTCCTTCGACTTGAAATATGTGGCATTGCCCGATTCGTGCAAGAAATACCGTAGTACCTATGCGCACGACGAATACTCCCAATACATGGTGGACGACATTGTGGATGCCTTGATGCAGGAGGAGGTCGATTGGAGTCTGTACGACTGGGACGACGACCAGTTTGTTGACCAATTACTCATTATCTATGCTGGTAAGGGTATGAATGATGGAGGCGGAACAAACAGCATCTGGCCACACCAATGGTGGCTCAGTCAGCATGAAGACCTGACGACTGCCGACCATTCGGATTTTCGCAGTTATCGCACGGTGAATGAAGGAGATGCGGATTATTTTGTCGATAGCTATTGTTGTGTGCAAGAGGTCGTGAGTGGAAATGGATCGCCTTTCGGAACGCTCTGTCATGAGTATAGCCATTGCTTCGGTTTTCCCGACTTCTATTATGGAGACAGTTCGATAGTCGGTGCCTGGGACTTGATGGACTATGGTTGTTATAATGGAAATGGTTTCCGCCCATGTAACTACTCGGCTCACGAACGGATGTTGATGGGTTGGCTCGAACCTATCGAACTGACCGAGCCGACCACGGTCACCGATCTGCCTGCCTTGGGCCTCTCTTCGTTGGCCTATATGGTTCGTAACGATGGCGCTGAGCATGAATGCTATATCATCGAGAACCGCCAGCAAGAGGGTTGGGATGCCGATTTGCCGGGTAGTGGTATCTTGGTGTTCCATGTTGATTATGATAAGGATGTCTGGCTCAATGCGATGCCAAACGATGAAAAAAACAAACGATATAGCATTTTTCCCGCGAACAATAATACGAGTACCAAAAACACCAGTATCAGCCGATGGGCATACCCCTATATCGTTGCTGATACGCAAGGGAATGACTCTATTGCCAACAATGGTCTGACCAATGATTCTCGTCCTGCTGCCACGTTGATAAATGCGAACTTGGATGGCGTGCGACTGATGTCGAAACCCATTACGAAAATGGCGGTCGATGACAATGGCCTGGCCTCCTTCGTTTTCATGGATGCCGAAGGAACCGAGGCTATCCGTCAAACGCTTGACACCAAGAAAGAGGCCGATTCGTGGTACACGTTGGAGGGTCGAAAACTACAGAATGCACCCTCTCTGCCTGGCTTCTATATTCGAGGGGGAAGAATAGTCGCTTTTCCTTTCAAGTAACAGGTGGTGAAAGAAAAATGAACTATAAGATTGTTAAAGATGATATTAAAGAGTGATAGACTGGTGCTTCGCCCTTGGCGTGAGTCGGATGCAGAAGCACTTTTCCGATGGGCCTCCGACCCCGATTTGGGACCGAGAGCAGGTTGGCCTCCTCACAAGAGCGTAGAGGAGAGTCGTGAGATAATCCGCACTATCTTCTGTGCCGAAGGGATGTGGGCGGTCGTGTTTCAAGATTCCGATACGCCGATTGGTTGTGTCGGATATCTACCTTCGACGGCATCCAACTTGACTATTGCGGCCAACGAATGTGAGGTGGGCTATTGGATTGCCCGTCCATATTGGGGCAAGGGCATTTGCACCGAGGCTTTGCAACGGGTCATTGCCCATTGCTTTGACGAGAAAGGTTTCGAGGTGCTTTGGGGAACATTCTTCCCCTCCAATCCTGCCTCTGGCCGCGTGATGCAGAAATGTGGATTCAAGGATACGGGGCGCGAGGTCTGTTGCCCCAACCTGGAAGTGGGTGCTGACAAACCTGTCCGGGTCATGAAGTTGGAGAAATGCAACAAATAGGATTCGAAGAGCAGGCTTTTGGAGTCTGCTTTTCCTCTTTATAGTGTAGAAGGCTTGCTCGAAACACGTCGCCAAAATGTTAAATTTATGTTAAATTTGTCTCGCCGCTTGACTCGTCCCTTAGGTCATACCTTAACTTTGCGCCTGCTTAGCAACAAATCGTACGATAATGAGTAACAAAACAAAATTAAAAATCGGAGAGTTTTCTCAGATGATGCAGGTGACTGTCAAGACCTTGCGTCACTACGAGCAAAAAGGTCTTCTCCTGCCTGACGAGGTGGACGAGTGGACTGGTTACCGATATTACAGCATTGAACAGATGCAGACGTTGAAGTCGATCCGTGACTTGCAGGGCCTTGGATTCTCGTTGGACGAAATCAAGGATTTGTTCGATGAGGATTCGCACACACCAAGCGTGCGCCAGATGGATGAGAAAATCAGGGAGACGGAACTTCAACTGAATCAACTCATTGCACGTCGTAACAGATTGCTCGACTGGAAGAACTCTCGCAAACAGATTACACAAATGGATAAATTCAATATTCAGTCTTTGCCAGAGATTATCGTGGCAAGTCATCGAGAAGTGATTCCTAACTATGATGCCCTTGGTCCGATGTGTTACATGAAGATTGGTCCCGAGATGCAACGCCTGGGATGTAAGTGTCCTAAGCCGGGCTATTGTTTCACCGTGGGGCACAATGCCGAGTACACTCCCTCGGACATTGACATTGAGTACTGCGAACAGGTGGAGGAGATGGGCACGGATAGTGCCATCATTCAGTTCAAGAAATTGCCTGCCATCCCCAAGGCGCTCTGTATGAAGCACATCGGACCCTACGAGAAGTTCTACGAGTCGTTCATCGAGACCTTCAAATACATGGAGGAGAAAGGTTACAAGATTGCCGGTAAGCCTCGTACAAGTTACATCGACGGCCCTTGGAATCAGGATGACCCCGAGAAATGGGTATCGGTCATTCAGATTCCGATTGAGTAAGCAATTTAAAAAAATGGCTCGCAGAGTGTAAATGAGTGAAAAAGAGTTATATACGTATGCTATCATACCCTATTCAAAGAGTAATTTAAGAGTGTAGAGGAGTCCCTCCATTAAACTCATTATTACTCAATTTCACTCCGCAAATAGAGGATTTGGTTTTTGAGAGGGAAGTATGACGTAACTAACTCTTTTACACTTTCTTACACTCTGCGAGATATATTTCCCTATATAGTAAACTTATGCCTTTTGATTTCAAGAAAGAATACAAGCAATTTTATCTGCCGTCGGGTCGCCCCGAGATAGTCAATGTGCCGAAAGCCAATTATTTGGCAGTACGGGGTTGCGGTAATCCCAACGAAGAGGAGGGTGAGTACAAACAGGCGCTGAATATGCTCTATGCGGTGGCTTATACGTTGAAAATGAGTTACAAGACCGATTATCGCATCGATGGATTCTTTGACTATGTGGTACCGCCGCTGGAGGGTTTCTGGTGGCAGGAAGGCAAGGAGGGCGTTGACTATAGTGACAAATCCTCTTTCTGTTGGATTTCCGTCATTCGTTTGCCTGATTTCATTACCCCGAAGGATGTCGATTGGGCAAGGACTACGGCAAGCCAAAAGAAGAAACTGGACTGTTCTCGCGTCGAGTTACTTTCCTCCGAAGAGGGTCTATGCGTGCAGATGATGCACATCGGTCCTTACGATGCCGAACCTGCTACGGTTGCTCGCATGAACCAATATTTGGCCGATAACGGGTATGTGAATGACTTCAGTACAACGCGGTTGCATCATGAGATATATCTCTCGGATGTCCGCAAGGTTGCTCCAGAGAAATGGAAAACCGTTATCCGTCATCCGATTAAAATGAAATGATTTGTGGTATAGATTTTGGTTACGGAAGCACAAACTCTTTTAGAGGTCTGTAGCCACGTTCGGAAATCAGTTCGTCCCAGTTCTTCGGTAACTCAATTTTAACCGTTGAGTACCCACCTCCAGGCATGGTTTGAAGTTTGTTACGAGCAGCATCTCCCGTGATGAGAAATTGGGTCATGCCTTGACGCATGGTGGGGATGGTCTCAATGTTGGCATCGGGGCTGTCGTACCACTCGGGCGTAGTTGTCATAGCAGCCTCCTCAGAACGGCGTAGGTGACCTGTGTATTGGCGCAGATTGTGCTCACCACCGTCCTTGGCTCCTCCAGGATTGGCGTAATAGTTGGCAAAGGCACGCTCTTTCAGTGGTCGGCGCGAGGCATCGATGAGATAATCTTCCAAAGCCTCGGGCTTGGAATATGTCTTGGCGAGAGTGGCAGCTACGGGCTCGGTCATGAGAATGGTGCGGAAAGTGAATTGACGACCGCTTCCCAGAGCGAACTGACAACGCTCACTGATATCCCATGCAAGCAATTGGGCGATGCGTTGAGGATCGGTAGTGGATGGAGCCATATTGTTGCCCCAGAGCAGGGTAGAGGCAGCCGTGATGGTATTGTCTTCCGTCTGATAGCCAGCACGCACATGGTACGGTTGCCAACCAATGCGTTTGCAAGCGGCCTCGTCCTCAACTAAACACCACGACATAGGATAGCCGAATGTACCCATGCGGTCTTGCTTGACGTAGTAGCCACAAAGGTTCATCAACGCGAGGTTCATGAAGCGGCCGATGGCCATGTTTGTCGCCTCGTTGATTTCGCCTTGTCCGCTGTCAATGCCCAACTGTCGAGCCACAGGTCCGTTGAGCCAGCAGAAAGGCATCCAGGCATGAGTGCTGGCCAGGGTGCGACGGAATTCGGGACCACCCAGGGCTTTCGTCAAGGCTATGAGTATGGGCATCAGTTCTGGATTGCAACCAGCCATCACTCCGTTTGCGGCTACGTGCCATGCCGTAGTGTTTCGGTGGGCAATAGGTAGCACGGCTACGGTTTCGTTCCATCGGTAGTCGGTGTAGCGCATCATCTCGTTGACGCGCTCAAATGTCGGAGGGATGATAGGTAGTCCATCTGTCCACTGCATATCTGCGAAGTATTTGTTTACTTCTTCCAAAGAGCCATAAAATACGTCATCGCGCAGGTCTCCGTGAGTGGACTTCAATGCAGTGGCAGTCTCACTTTCGGTAATGGGACGTGTTAGAGCATCGACAATTTGAGGCCAAAGTGCCTCGCGTGTGTTTTTGATGAGTACGTCTTCACTATCCAAGGCAAAAGCGCCAGGGTATTCTGCTACGCGCATTATTGGTACGCCGTTGTTAAGTGCTGTATATTTGGCTTGAGTAGTGAACCCTGGAGCGCAAATGATGACCGAAGGAATGCCGATGTGTTCAGCCGCAAGGCAGGAGCCTACTTCTTTCGGTGTACAGAGTCCGCATCCGCCATTGCCTGAGATGACAGCATCCACCTTCAAGTCGCGTAGTCGTTGCTGAAAATCTTCCTTTGCCCGACGCGTGATGCCTGGGGCCGGGTAAGGTCCAGCAGTACCCACCTCATCGAGTAGCAATACTCGCGCTGAGGGATAGTTCTTTTCTATCATTCGTTTGATTTCGGGATGCGTCACGCGACTCATAAAACTAACACCCACAACGGCGATTGTCTTGCCGTTGAGTGTCTGTAGGCGCGGTGCCTGACGGATTGGTTCCACCGTCCCGTGTCCAACTGGCGACACCACGGCATAGCCTGGTTCTCCTTTGGATATTGCTGTTGGAATTTCGTCGCTTACATTACATGTTTCGTTACAAGTCATTTGCTCTTGCCCGAACGCACATCCGACAGAGAAAAATAAAGAGAATAAAAGTGAAAATCGCTGCATCATATTGTAGTTTTATTTGCAATTATGACTCAGCAATTACGATAGAGTTTAATTCAAGGAAAGGAAATGTTCAAAACAGAATATAAACTGTTTTTCCTATCTCTAGGTCGAACTGATAAAAGAGTGTGTTGGCTATCCCTCGTTACAATACTTTTTTTGCTCCAGGTATCATTCTCTTTCCTGTTTGTACACAATGTCTGCCTATTATCTTCTTATTATGAGGGTATTATGTGCCTTTAAGGAAATTTTACTGAGTTATTTCGATGAAAAAATACAATATCTGTATTATCTGGCGTACTTTAGGGGGCTTCCATAAATTGTCAATTTGAAAACTCATCGAAGACCCCATTACTATCCAATTATTTCTTCAGCGCATGATAGGTGGCATCATCTACCGGCTCGCACCACTCGTTGTTGGCTCCCTCTTGAACATCCTTATGATATGTCAGATGTTGGAACCATGAGTCTTTTTGTGCTCCGTGCCAATGCTTCACCTCGGCAGGGATGGCGATGACCGTGCCAGGAGTCATCTCTTGAGCCTCTTTGCCCCATTCCTGGTACCAACCGCGTCCTGCGACGCAGATCAATACTTGTACCTGTTTGTGGTGTATGTGCCAGTTGTTGCGACACCCAGGTTCGAAGGTGACGTTCATCACACCACCACCGACATCGGCCAGATAGCTTTGCCCGATGAAATACTTGCCGTATGGATTGCGCTCGCCTTTGGGCCATTGGCTGAGCAGGGTATAGCCTTGGTGGTCGAGCCAAGCGCAGAGTTCATTTACCAGTTCTGAGCTATTGCCCAAGTTCACGGCTCCTTGCTTGTGGGCGGACAGCTGAGGTGCAACACCGTCCAATCCGCTCAACGCAGCTACGGTCACTATTTCGCGGTCGGCAGCAGAAAGTTGGTCACCAGCGAAGATGTCGCCGAAAAGGTGTGACTTCAGGTAGTAGTCATCCTGCGGGCAAAACTCGTAGTTGAACGGACGACCCGAGAGTTGCGTCTGGTTTTTAACGCCCAATGCATAGGCCTTGTGTGCATCATCCCATTCGGCAGGTCGTGTCCATGCTTTGCCTTCTTGCCAGTTGGCCTGTTTATTCTCCAAAACCTTATTCAATACTCCTAAAGCATTCAGTGAGCGAGGGAATCCCGTGTAGGCATAGAGTTGTGAAAACGCCTCTTTCAGTTCGTTGATGGATACACCGTCATCGAGTGCTTGGCGCACGGCAGGTTCCAACCGATTCATGTCTCCCTGCGCCATCAGACAGGCACATGCTGCCAATCCCTTCTGACGTTCCGTCAGCGTTTGTGCGTTCGTTGTTATCATCGCCATTGTTACGATAAATAATAGAAAGATTCTTTTCATTATCTTGACAATGTTACTTTAAGTTCTCTTTGAAAAACTCCTCTATCTTGTCCCAAGGAATCATGTTCTTGGGTTGGCCTTTGCCTGCCTTTTCTTCGTAGCCGCCATCGTACAGGTCACAATGAGAAGCATCGGGAATGATGAGCAAATGCTTGTTCTCGGGGTTAGGATTGGGTTCGCCAATGAATTTGTAACCCTCTGCCTTGCCATCAACCATATAGTGATAGGCAGCCTCTCCAAAATACCGAGAGTGGGCATCGGCACCGTGCATCACAAGAACAGCAGAGCGAATTTCGTTAATGTAATATAGGAACCGACTGTTGGCATAAGCTTGTGTCCCGATGATGCGCCAACCATCGTTCGAATTGCCAGAACGTTTGTGATAACCACGTTCCGTCTTGTAGTAATCATAGTAGTCGTGAACGAAACGCGGTGCTTGTGGCGGTACGGTGTCAATCACGCCTCCGGCCATTGCGTCGGGATTAGCGAGACGTTGTTTGGACAGATTCTCACGGTTTTTGTGTCGAGCTGCTTCGGCATCGAAAGCGTCGTTGTAGTCGTTGCCGCTGACACGCGTCATATCATACATCGTGGATGCCAGCGTTGCCTTGATACGTGTATCGGCAGCCGCTGCATTCAAGGCGATGCCACCCCAACCACAGATACCGATGATGCCAATCCTTTCGGCATCTACATTGTCTTGTTTAGAGAGGAAATCTACAGCGGACATAAAGTCCTCTGTGTTGATGTCGGGCGAAGCCGTGCGACGCGGTTCTCCGCTGCTTTCTCCTGTGTAAGAAGGGTCGAACGCCAATGTTACGAACCCACGTTCGGCCATCTTCATGGCATAGAGGCCACTCGATTGCTCCTTGACAGCACCGAAAGGACCGGAAACGGCGATTGCAGCCAATTTGCCTTTCGACTCTTTGGGTGTATAGAGATCGGCTGCCAGAGTCAAGCCATACTGTGTTTCAAATGTCACCTTGCGGTGGTTTACCTTCTCACTTAAAGGGAACACTTTGTCCCACTCCTGCGTCATTTCCAACTTCTCGTCCATATCGTTATCAGTAGTTTGTTTGTTACTGTTTGTGCAACCTGCCAGCATTCCGACCAGCACCATTGCAGCTAAAAATGTTCGTTTCATGTTGCTTGTTAATTGATAGTTTAAACCTCTCAGCCGTGAGCGGTGCTACTTCAGATTTACCAACTCATACTTCTTGGAGCCAAGGCCAATCTGGGCTGCATGGTCGATAGTGTGTGTACCATGCTGTTTGTCGATGCGCTTCAGCAAATCGGTGGGGTCGTTCTTGGCCGTCACCTTCTGTTGGTTGATGATGTCGATGCAGGCCTGGTCGAGCGCTACGGGGTCGGTAGAGGCGAGGATGCCATAGTCCTCCAGCTTCACAGGTGCAGGATGATCCACGCAGTCGCAGTCTATTGACATGTTGTTCATGACGCTGATGTAGATGATGCCCTGCTTCTTGTTGAAGTAGTTCACCACGGCTTGCGCTGCCGCTGCCATACTTTCGAGAAAACCATCCTGATCACCGATGAACGCCGGTGTCCACAGCATGTCCATATCCAGTTTCTCCATCTTGCCGGCAGAGTGGATGTAAGCCTTGCCGTTCTGACTGGCGCAGCCGATGGAGAGGTTCTTCAGCGCACCGCCATAGCCACCCATAGGATGCCCCTTGAAGTGATTGAGGGCAATCATGAAGTCGTAGTTGGCCATGTGTCCGCCTACGATGTCGTACTTGATGTGCGACTGGTCTTTCACAGGGATGCGTATCTCATCGTACTCGTCCATGATATCCACAGGGAAATACTTCGTGAATCCGTGACGCTCGATCACCTTCCAATGGTTAGCTGAAGAGTTGCGGTCGTCCTGCTCGTTTCCTGCACCACTGCTGTAGGCGGTGTTACACTCTACGATGGTGCCGTCCACCTCCCATATCAGGTTTTTCACCAGTTCAGGTTTCAAGTAATTGGGATTACTACCTTCACCTGTTGACATTTTCACTGCCACACGACCCTTGGCTTCAACACCCAGCGCCTTGTAGATTTTTACCAACGACTCTGGGGAAATCTCCCTTGTGAGATACACCTTTGATGCCTGCTGAGCCAGCGCCCCAGCTGACACCATCAACATGGCTGCTGCCAAGATAAAGCTTACTTTTCTCATAGATATAATAAAATATGTTTGCAAAGTTACTACTTTTTTTCCACAAAATCACTTTTTCTGCAGCAAATATTATAATAGTTTAGGAAAAATGTCCTCGCCTTGAGAAACCCTTCTATGGTTATAAAGAAACGTTTAACTGTGGAAGATTATTGCAATATTCCTTTCTATCCGTAATTCTCAATTAAGTATTTCACGAACTGTGGGTCGCCGAAATCTCTGGTACCAGCGTCATGCTGGTTCATCTTAGCAATCTGAGCCATATCATCGTCACTCAGCGAGAAGTCAAAGATGTCGATATTCTGCGCCATGCGCTCCTTATGGCTCGACTTAGGAATAGCCACGATGCCACGCTGGGTGAGCCAACGGAGAGCGA
>JAEEGH010000853.1_pt1 | contig 94022 bp, 70 predicted proteins | sample 9134181 | NCBI WGS metagenome assembly JAEEGH01 (sample SAMN16246544, study PRJNA631951) | gut metagenome | biome: gut microbiome; feature: rumen; material: DP-attached | host: Bos | place: Iran: Karaj | collected 2018-10 | reverse complement strand
CCTGCCACATGAGTTACGACCACTTCCACCACGAGATGATTGCCCGTGGCGTGTCAGATGAAACGCTCGATACCATCCGCAAGTGTGGCATTGACCTCGACCAGTGGCTGGAGGGTTTCAAGGACACGCCAACATCAGTAAGAAAAACCGTTGAGACCATTAAGACCCATCCGTTGGTGCCGAAGGATATTGTGGTTCGTGGGTTTATCATTGATTCAGAGACAGGAGCATTGGAAGAGATAAAAACCATTGAATTATTCCCATAAGTTTGGTCGTTTGAGAATAATTCTGTAAATTTGCACCTGTTAAACAATAAAATAGCAATGAGTTATGACATATCTAAATCAGTTTCACAAGGAAGCATCGGAGCGCAAGATGCGGAAAATTGCAGAATCGAAGCTATCGCCAACGAACTCCGCCGACGCTGTGAACTATATGAAGCGCAACGTGGAGATAGCCAGTCACATGTAAGTCTCTTTGAAATAGAGCAAAGGGCGACAGAGGTATATGCAAAGGAAAACGGCCTTTGGCTAACAATGGAAGAAGTCTTCGACTTGGGCGTTCCTGGCCCAAGCGGAAACGAGAACGACACTTATTTCTCCGACGACATTGTCTATAAAGTCAACAATCTGCTGAACTGTGGAAGTATCCTTCGTTTGCTCGACAAGGTGAAGATGCACAACGAGATATTTCCAGACACTTTCTACCAGTTATATGCTTTTACAGGCTTCGATGGCCGCACTATTATGCCCATCCTAAAGCAAGACTTTATTAAAGATGCATCCCCTACGCCCCAGATAGCCATAGATACATATATGGCTGCGCTTGGCTTTACCAGAGAGGAAACCATTGGTTGCTACTCCAATGCTGTCTATACTGTTTGGGACTTAATTCCACGAAATGTTCTCCGCGATCAAGATGGCGATATCTTTGTGGTGGATGCGGAAATAAAGAGAAATTGAATAAATACGCAAGGGCGGGAAATCGAGTTCGAAATTGTACGTGGCGAAATGCCTCGTCGGGCTTTGCGTCTTGTCTTTGAATGGCTCGATTTGCATCGCGATGAATTGTTGGAGAACTGGGAACGCCTGTCGAACAGCGAGGCTGCCAAGAAGATTGCACCTTTGGAATAAATATAGGAGGAAAAGAATATGACAACAAACAATCCATTGCTCAAAGTCGTAGCCGCTGAGTACGTGCGCGACTACACGCTGCGCCTGACGTTCAACACGGGCGAGGTGCGGCTTGTGGACTTCACGCCGCTGATGCAGAAGGGCATCTGTCGCAAGCTACAGGATCTCGACTACTTCAAGTCGTTCCGCCTCGACCCCTTCACCGTCGACTGGAACGACGAGATTGGCTTCGCACCGAGGTACTTATACGAAAGAGGCTTGGCTGCGTAAATCATCTATAATTTTACTTGTATGAAGACTTATCTCATAAATACATTCAAAAAGACCACAACTGCGGGACAGCACTTGGACTTTATATCAACTATTAAAAGTCAGGAGTGGGTCGTTTTTAACGACGACAAAAACTATGTTGAAAAATTCCTATTCGTTGATGACAGCAAATTGCTCGTGTCAGTGAATGGTAAGTCCTCATATTCCAAATGGGAGTATATTAAGATCAATTCCTCGTTGGTGATTGATGACGAGAAAAACAGATACCTGTTGAACATAGTTGTCTGCAATAAAGACATCATCGTCTTGAATATTGACAGCACTGATAGTTATAGCTTCCTTATCAATTCCAAATCATCCTCTTTGAAAGATGCCACATACGAAGATATTCAATGGTATTTGATTAGGCAGTGCGGAATAGATATCCTTACTGATGAACAACGAGACAAGTTAGCTGAAGAAAAGAGACATGAGGAAGAGAGAAAGAAAAAGGAAGCAGAGGAAAACGAAAAAGACCTGAAAAGAATGCTCAAGATTTTGGGCATTTTTGGAGTAATTATTATCGCTATCATCATAACAGTTTCTTTAGTGAATGTGCATCAGGAATATAAGAAACGTCATCCAGATATACACTTAACGCATGAAGAGAACATGGTTGCTGTTGACCTTGGATTAAGCGTTAAATGGGCGACATGTAATATTGGGGCAAATTCACCAGAAGAATTCGGCAATTACTATGGATGGGGTGAACCAACAGGAACCGATGTGTTTGAATCATCAGGAGAACCTGTAGGTCAATTAAACAAAAGATTTCCAAGCAGAGAATACAATACACAACCACCATATTCTATAGTAAACACATCCAAGGACATTGCTCAACAGAATTGGGGTGGCAAGTGGAGAATGCCAACTAAACAAGAAGTGCAAGAACTGTTGGATAAAAGCAAAATAACATTCTCAATCTCTGATGGAAGAAAGGTTGCTATAATAAAAGGACCAAACGGGAACAGCATTGTTTTGCCATCAGCCGGTTTTTTAGATGGCACAAATGGCAATTGGAGGCTAAATTATGATGAGTATTCTATATATGTCTATATTGGCGAATTATATTTTGATGTTTCCACTTATGAATACGCAGACAATCAAGCCGCCTATCTGTTTATGGGCGATTCGTACATTGAAAATAGAACAAAACAAGTAAAAGAAATAGAAATCCGAAGCATAGAGCGTTATCGAATGCTACCTGTTAGAGCCGTGATGGATAAATAAAAAAATGCCGAAATCCTTTGTGATTTCGGTTTTTTATTGTACCTTAGCTTCCAGAAGCGAGGCATTGTGCTGAACAAATATTTAAAGTAATTATTATGGGTATTATTAAAGGTAATTTCCCACTTTGTGGCGGTTGTTCACGGAGAGAAAAACGTGAAGGAATGAAAAGCGATGAGTATTATTGTGCTATTGCAGATACAAATCTACCTAATGGGGTTGTAACTAATGATACCGATGCAACAAATTGTGCTCGGAATGGATGGTACAAGCCAATACTTTAGTCGTTTTCGTTTATAATAAGAATGCGGTTCTTTGATCCGCTGAAGATGGCTGAGGGCTCTTTGACCTGAAGGTGCCGCTCGGCATCCCGAAGGGATGACATGGGGACGGGTGAGTGACATCTGATGCCTGACGGAACTATCACTTGTCATCATAATGGCCGTAGGCAGAGAGCACATCAACATGGACTTCCGTCTCGAAAATGCGATACACCAAACGATGTTTCTTGGTGATCTGACGACTCCAGCGATTCTCAGGCTTTCCTTTCAGAGGCTCAGGATGACCTGTGCCAGTTTGAGGATGGTCTGCTATCTCGTTGAGCAATTTGACAGCTTTCTTGAAAGAAGCAGGTTCGCTGCGCTTCAGTTTGGCAAGTCCCTCTTGGGCTTCTGGAGAATAAGTAATAGCGTATTTCATCAGAGCGAATTCAGCCAGGCATTCATGTCGTTTTTATTGGTAAAGGTCACACCTTTACCCTCAGCAATCTCTTTCTCTGCCTTATCTACACGGGCAAAGAACTCTTCTTTAGTGAGGAGCGTCGGGTCTGCTTTTTTTTCGGCAACGAGCTTGCGCAGATATTTTGCCACACGCTTCAGCATATTTTCATCCTCGGCAAGAGTGCCAAGGTTGCGGAGGATCTCGGCATTTAACTGTATGGTTGTCATAACTTCAATTATTTTTTTCGTTGCAAAGTTAAACATTATTTCTGAATATACAAATAAAAACCAGATAAAATGAGCAAGAATGTCAACGGAGTGGCAGGGGACTAACTGTCATATTTGTTTGTTTATGCTACACTTATTCGTAATCGCTCTAAAAATAATAAATTTAATTTTTATCCTCATTTTAACGTCACCACGTCACCAAGCAGTTAAATAACTGATATTATGCATGTTATGCGGGTGACGTTAGGGTGACGTTAACTTTGATAACGTCACCTTTTTGACGTAGAATAGGCTGAAACGTTTCTAAATGCTTGTTTATCAGTTATATAAGTGCTACATGAAAAGTGTTTCCGCCGTGGAAACAGAGTGTTTCTCCTAGGGAAACAGAGTGTTTCTATAGGGGAAACACTTTGCAAAGGTAGTCCTCGTGCGATGAAAAGGGTAGGCTGGAGTGGGAGAGAAAACCACCCAAAATGGGTTAAAAACGGGCTGATAACTGCCGGAAAACAGGTGAAATGTGCGGGTCGGGTGACGTTAGGTGACGTTATAAAATGCTAACGTCACCTCGTAACTACCAAATAATCAACGTGATAAATGAAAAGGTGACATTATGACGTTAAAAACCGAAAAAAAATAATGACTTTAATGTATATAGACCGATGATGAAAAAAGGAAGGTCAAAATGACCTTCCTTCATTATTTTTCTCTCGCTTAATCTGCGCTTTCACTTTTTGTCGTACGCATGCTGTGGATAGTCGGTGGTGTAGTGAAGCCCTCGGCACTCCTTGCGCTCCAGCGCCCAGCGGGTGATGAGGTAGCCGACGTTGATCATGTTGCGCAACTCGCAGATGTCGCGGCTGGCCTTGACACGCTTGAAGAGGCGCTCGGTCTCTTCGTAGAGCATGTCAAGACGGTCCCAGGCACGGTGCAGGCGCAGGTCGCTGCGCACAATGCCAACGTAGTTGGACATGATCTGGTTGACTTCTCTGACGGACTGGGTGATGAGCACCTTCTCCTCGTTGGTCATCGTGCCTTCGTCGTTCCACTCCGGCACTTGCTCGTTCCAGTCGTACAGGTCGGCATGGTCCAGCGAGTGGCGTGCTGCCGTCTCGGCATAGACGACGGCCTCGATGAGTGAGTTGGACGCCAGACGGTTGCCGCCGTGCAGTCCTGTGCAGGAGCACTCGCCAAGGGCATAGAGGCGTTTGATGCTGGACTGTCCGTTCAGATCGACCTTGATGCCGCCGCACATGTAGTGGGCTGCAGGACGCACGGGGATATAGTCGGTGGTGATGTCGATGCCTATGGAACGGCACTTCTGGTAGATGTTGGGGAAGTGGTGGCGCGTCTCGTCGGCATCCTTATGGGTGACGTCCAGACAGACGTGGTCCAGACCGTGAATCTTCATCTCCTTATCGATGGCGCGAGCCACAATGTCACGGGGTGCCAGCGACAGGCGCTCGTCGTACTTCTCCATGAACGTCTCGCCGTTGGGCAGTTTCAGGATGCCGCCGTAGCCGCGCATGGCCTCGGTGATGAGGTAGGCGGGGTGTGTCTCGTTGGGATTGTGCAGCACCGTGGGGTGGAACTGTACGAACTCCATGTCTGCCACGGTACCCTTGGCACGATAGACCATAGCGATGCCGTCGCCTGTGGCAATGACGGGGTTGGAGGTGGTCATATATACTGCCCCGCAGCCGCCGGTACACATCACGGTGCATTTGGCGAGATAAGTGTCCACTACAGACCCTCCCCCGGCCCCTCCCTGCGAGGGATGGGAGTAGTTACTTTCTGCCTCTGAGGTATTTACTCCCCTCCCTTCGGGGAGGGGCTGGGGGGTGGGTCTTAGCACGTAGGCTCCATAGCACTGGATGTTGGGCGAGCGGCGGGTGACACGAACGCCTAGGTGGTGCTGCGTGATGATTTCCACGGCGAAGTGGTGCTCCTTGACCTCAATGTAGGGGCACGCCCTGACGGCCTCCATCAGTCCGCGCTGTATCTCTGCTCCGGTGTCGTCGGCATGGTGCAGGATGCGGAACTCGGAGTGTCCGCCCTCACGGTGCAGGTCGAAGGTGCCATCGTTCTTGCGGTCGAAGTTGACGCCCCACTGCACCAGCTCCTGTATCTGTTCGGGAGCCATGCGCACCACCTGCTCTACGGCTTGTCGGTCGCTGATGTAGTCGCCGGCAATGAGCGTGTCGGCGATATGCTTGTCGAAATTGTCAAGTTTCAGGTTGGTCACTGATGCCACACCGCCTTGTGCAAAGGAGGTGTTCGCCTCGTCGAGTGATGACTTGCAAATCATGCAGATTCTTGGTTTGCCATTTGCGGCCACCCCTTTTTCTTTGAGTCCACGGGCTACTTTCAAGGCATAGCTCATGCCTGCAACACCAGCGCCGATAATGAGGAAATCGTATTTATAAACCATGGTTTTTGTAGTATATGATGTTGCAAAGGTACAAATAATTCTTTATACTTCATGCGCTGTTCTTTATTTTTTTTGTAATTTTGCAAGCGAAATGAAGAAATATCTGTTTTTACTCGTTCTATTTTTAGCGGCAAGTGTCGTCAAAGCACAGGATTCGCTGCACGTCAAACTCGACTCGCTGCTGCAGCACCCGATGTTCCAGACTTCGCAGGTGGCGCTGATGGTCTATGACCTCCGCGCCGACACCGCCATCTACCAGTATAACGCCCGTCAGCTGATGCGCCCCGCCTCGACGATGAAGCTCATCACCGCCATCACGGCGCTCGACCACTTAGGCGGCGACTACCAGCTGAGTACCCGCCTTTATACCATGGGTACCGTCGAGGAAGGACTGCTGCAGGAAGACCTCTATTGCGTCGGCGGCTTCGACCCTATGCTGACTGACGACGATGTGCGTGCCTTTGCCCAGACGCTGCATGAGTTGGGCATTAACTCGTTGAAGGGTAGCGTGCTTACCGACCGTTCCATGAAGGAGCCGCTGGACTACGGCGAAGGGTGGTGCTGGGATGACGATAACCCGAAGCTTACCGCCCTGTCGGTTGGTCGCAAGGATGTCTTTGCCGAGCGGCTCATCGACGAGATGCAGCGCGAGGGTATCGACGTCTCTGATGTTGAGACGGGAGAAGGGCGCTGTCCCGACGGGGCCATGCAGTTGGCAGTATGTCAGCATAGCATCGACCAGCTGCTGCTGCGCATGATGAAGAAGAGCGACAACTTCTATGCGGAGGCGTTGTTCTTTCAGTTGGCGAAGGCTGTTGCCGATCGCCGCACCGCCAAGGCTGCAGATGCTCGTACCGCCATCCGCCATCTGATCCGCAAGATAGGACTCAACGACAAGGACTACCGCATTGCCGATGGTTCCGGGCTGTCGCTCTACAACTATGTCAGCGCAGAACTGGAAACGAGGTTCCTGCGCTATGCCTGGAGAAATCCGCGCATTTACAATCATCTCTACCCCTCGTTGCCCATCGCAGGCGTTGACGGCACGTTGGAGAAGCGTATGCGTGGCACGGCAGCAGAAGACAATGTGCGTGCCAAGACGGGAACGCTGACGGGCATCTCCTCGCTTGCAGGCTACTGTACGACAGCCGACGGACGGCCCGTGGCATTCTGCATCATCAACCAGGGCGTGCTCCATAATAGCGACGGCAAGAACTTCCAAGATCGGGTGTGTAAGGTACTGTGTGAGGGAGGGGGAAAATGAGAAAATGAGAGAATGAGAAGTTGAGAAATTAAGAAGTTAAAGAAGTTAAGAAGTTAAGAAGATAAGGAGTTAGAAGATGTCATTTGCAACGACAATCATACAATGGTTTAGGGAGCATGGCAGAGACCTGCCATGGCGCGACACCTGCGACCCTTATGCCATCTGGTTGTCGGAGATTATCCTGCAACAGACGCGCATCGAACAGGGACGTCCCTACTGGGAGCGCTTCATGCGTCGCTGGCCGACGGTGAATGACCTGGCCGCCGCCTCGGAGGATGAGGTGCTGCGCGAGTGGCAGGGCTTGGGATACTACAGTCGTGCCCGCAACCTGCATGCCGCTGCCAAGCAGGTGGTGGCGATGGGTGGCTTCCCCACGACAATAGAAGGTCTCCGTGCGCTCAAGGGCGTCGGTGACTATACTGCTGCAGCCATCGGCAGCTTTGCCTTCGGACTGCCTGCCGCCGTGGTGGATGGTAATGTCTATCGTGTGCTGAGTCGCCACTTCGGCATCGCTACTCCCATCAACACCACCGAGGGCAAGAAGACTTTTGCCGCTCTGGCACAAGAATTACTACCTCCCTCCCTCACAGGGAGGGCCGGGGTGGGTCGCCTCTCCTCCCTCAACAGGGAGGGGCCGGGGGTGGGTCTTTTCAACCAGGGCATGATGGATTTTGGTGCCACGCTTTGCGCGCCCCAGTCGCCGCAGTGCCTGCAATGTCCGCTGCAAGAGACCTGTGTGGCATTCCGTGAGGGTAGGGTGCAGCAGTTGCCCGTCAAGGAGAAGAAGCTGCAGGTGAAGGAGCGCCACCTTATTTATATATATATAAGGGTGAATGGCTATACCGCCCTGCATCGCCGTCCTGCCGGCGACATCTGGCAGGGGCTCTATGAACCCTTATGCATAGAGATGAAAGATGAAAAATTAAATATGAAAGATGCTCCCTTCCCCCTCCCTCACAGGGAGGGCCGGGGTGGGTCTCTGTTGCCTCTCAAGATGCACGTCAAGCACGTCCTGACGCACCGCATTCTCTATGCCGACTTCTGGCTGTGGGAGGTGAGCGAGCGTCCTACCTTGCCCGACGACTACTTCTGGGTGAAGGAGGAGGAGCTGGACAACTACGCCGTCCCCCGACTGGTTGAGAAACTGTTTGAGAATGAGAAAATGAGAGAATGAGAAAATGAGAAATTAGTAATTAGTAATTAGTAATTATGATTACCTGTAAACCGTAAACCGTAAACTGTAAACAGTAAACCATAAATTGTAAATTGTAAATTGTCAAATTGTAAATAAACATGACCAACATTGCCATTTTCGTGTCCGGTAGCGGCACCAACTGTGAGAACCTCATCAAGCATTTCAGCGGTAGCAGCGAGGTGTGCTGCGCCCTTGTTGTGAGTAACAAGTCTGACGCCTACGCACTGGTGCGTGCCGAGCGACAGGGCGTTCCTACTGCCGTGGTAACCAAGGAAGAACTGCACGACGAGCAACATACGCTGTCGCTGCTGCGCCAGTATGCCATCGACTTCATCGTCTTGGCAGGTTTCCTGCCCTTGATTCCCGATTACCTCATTGCTGCCTTCCCGCGCCGCATCGTCAATCTGCACCCGGCGCTGCTGCCTAAGTTTGGCGGCAAGGGCATGTGGGGCCACCATGTGCACGAGGCCGTCAAGGCCGCCGGAGAGAGCGAGACGGGCATGACGGTTCATTACGTGACGCCCGTTTGTGACGGTGGTGAGATCATCGCACAGTACCGTTGTGCCTTGTCGCCCGACGACAGCGTCGAGGACATCGCAGAAAAAGAACACCAGCTGGAAATGCAGTATTTCCCGCTGGCGGTAGAAAAGGTGATCTTAAGCCTCTGACCCCTTTCTCCCCATTTGGTGAGAGACTGGGCTTTCTTAGTAGATAACCTTGAAGTTCCTGGTGTCCATCAGGTGACGGTCGGTAATCTTGATGTCTGGAATCACCGGCAGGCACATGAAGGCCATGGTGATGAACGGCGACTTCATGGTGCAGCCTATCTCCCTGACCTTCTCCTGGATGCACAGTGTGCGGAAGGCTATCTCATGACCACCCATGGGGGCCATGAGTCCACCGATGGGCAAAGGAATGTCCATCATCTCCTCGGGCGACACCACCACTTGTCCACCATGCATCTCCACGATGCGGTTGATGGCTTTAACGATGTATTCGTCGTCAGAACCGATTGCCACAATGTTATGGCAGTCGTGAGCCACCGAGCCAGCCATAGCACCCTTCTTGATGCCGAAGCCGCGCACCAGTCCTACGATGGGCTTGGCATCGGGCAGATAGCGGTTATAGACCACAATCTTCTGTACCTCCGTCCACGGATAGTGCGAGTCGAACAGGGGGTTACCCGTCAGCGCCACCTCGTCATGGTCGGTCAGCAGACTGCCGTCAGAGGCATGGATGACGTGTACCGTGTCGCCAGGCTTTAGGTTGAGGTCGATGTCTGCTTTCGTAATCGGTGATGCTACGAAGTTGTTGGGGAAGTTATGACCCAGAATCATGTCTTCTCGGTTCGTGTTGTCTGAGGGCAGGCTGGCATTGTAGTTGAACACCTCCTTGCCGCGAATCCATGTGCTCTCCACGCGGAAGTGAGGCGTGAGGGCATCGATGGTGATAAACGTGGCAGGGTCGGCCACTTGCAGCAAGCCCCAGTTGCACTTGTAGTGCTTCTGTGCGTTGACACATGCCGCCTGCAGGATGTCCCAGATGCTGTGACCGTCAGCCAGGGCTCGCTGGACGATGGTGTTGATGTGTCCACGCACGAAGTCGTCGGGATGGCAGTCGTCGGTACAGAACATCACCATGTTGGGACTCTCCGAAATCAGCGGATGAAGCATCCCGTAGTCCTTGGCGGCGCTGCCTTCACGGATGATGACCTTCATGCCGGCGTTGATGCACGAGCGTCCCTCTTCCAGCGACGAGCACTCATGGTCGGTCGAGATGCCTGCTGCACCGTACTGGTAGCGCTGCTGCCCCGTCAGTCCGGGGGCATGACCGTCGATGGGCTTGCCGTTGTCCTGCGCTGCCTTGATTTTCGCCAGCACCTCCTCGTCGTTGTTCAGCACACCGACATAGTTCATCATCTCTCCTAAGAAGCCGATGTCCTCGCGCGCCATGAGTTCCTGCGTTTCCTTCACACCGATGTCTCTGCCGCAAGTCTCAATGTCACCACCTACTGCCGGTACACAGCTCGGAGCACCAAAGAGGAAGTTGAAGCGTGCCTCCTTGCCGGAGCGAATCATGTAGTTGACGCCCTCTACGCCCAGCACGTTGCCAATCTCGTGGGGGTCGGCGATGACGCCGATCGTGCCGTGGCTGACGGCAATGCGCGCAAACTTGTGAGGCACCATCATGCTGCTCTCAATATGCACGTGGGCATCGATGAATCCCGGCAGGATATACGGCCACGGCTTCTCACGCTCGGGCAGCGTACAGCGCCTGACTTCAGCTATCTTCTCGTCATTGATGACCACTTCGCCGTCGAATATCTCGCGGCGCACCACATCAACGATGTGTCCTTTTATGTTCTCCATGGCTTACTTCTTGAAGTGGTCGTTACGCATCTTGATGACGAAGATAATCGCCGCACAGGTGGCAGTGATGAAGTTGGTGATGAAGAAGAAGATGCCCGTGTGCAGTCCTTGTTCAATGCACAGCATGGCACCCTGGCACATAAAGCAGAAGCTGCCCAGTGCCATCATGCAGAATCCCGGCAGCGAGATGCCGTCGGTCTGTCGCGTACGGATAGTCTGAATAGCCTGTGGCAGATAGCCCAGGATGAGACCTATACTACCTAACCAGCCAAAGATAAGATACACTAAATTATTTTCCATAGTAAGATAAATGTTAAGTTAAACTGCGTATTAGATTTTGCAAAGGTAGTGCAAAGCGAGCGAAAAACCAAAAGAATTGTTACTTTTTTTAATTTACAGTTCGTCGTCTGAGCACTGGAAGGTGTTGCCCTGCGAAACGTCACCGGTCTCCAGACCCTTCTTGAACCACTTCATGCGCTGCTTGGAGGTGCCGTGGTTGAACGACTCGGGAACGGCATAGCCGCGAGCCTTCTTCTGCAGGTAGTCGTCGCCAATGACCTGTGCACAGTTGATGGCTTCCTCAATGTCGCCATCCTCCAGCGAACCAAACATCTTGTTGTCGTGGTGTGCCCATACGCCGGCATAGAAGTCTGCCAGCAGTTCCAGTCGTACCGACATCTTGTTGGCGTCGGTCTGGTTCATCTTTGCCATGCGCTCATGAGCATCCTGCAGAATGCCCGTCAGGTATTCCACGTGGTGTCCTACCTCATGGGCAATGACGTAGGCGTAGGCAAAGTCGCCGTCAGCACCCAGCTTCTGCTTCATTTCCGTAAAGAACGACAGGTCGATGTACAGCTTCTGGTCGCCCGAGCAGTAGAACGGTCCCATCTGTGCCGAGCCCTGTCCGCAAGCGGTCTGTGTGCCGTCGGTATAGAGCACCATGGTAGGTACTTCGTACTGCATGTCGTTCTCCTCGAAGATTTCCTTCCACACGTCCTCCGTGCCGGCGAGGATCTGTGTCGAGAAGCGTGCCAGCTCCTGTTCCTCCTCGGTAAATTCGCGCTGATCCTCACTGACCTCTGTGTTCGTACCTGTCAGCGAACCCAGTCCGCCGTTTTCTTGAAACGCCTGTACTCCTGCTGCCAGCGGGTCGCCGCCAGTGAAGTAAGCCATGGCCATAGCGATGATGATACCAATGACGCCAGCGCCCAGTCCGGCCTTCTTTCCACTGCTCATGCCGCGGCGATCTTCCACGTTCGAGCTTTCTCTTCTTCCGTCTAAATTCATAGTCTTTTGTTTTTTAATAGGTTGCTATTGAGTAAATATATCCTTTCTCTTCGTTGACAACGGTGGTGAGCTTGACGGGTAAACCGTCAAGCACAGTGGCGGAACCGTCGAGGACGGTTTTCAGGTTGTCCGTGATGCCGGTGCCCTTTAGCTTCAGTACCGCTTCCTTCTGTGTCCACAGTTGGATGAAGGCCACCTCGGGACGTTCGGCTTTCAGAATGATAGCCATCTCCTCGTCGTTCATCGTATAGCGCGCCAGCGATTCCTTGTAGTTGCGAATGCTCTCCACATCGACGCCTACGGGCTTGTCGCTCAGCATACACAGTGCCGCCTCGCGACAGTGGCTCATATTGAAATGAATCTCCGGATGACCGACAATCGCAGGCTTGCCATGTTCGTTATATTCGAAAGTCGGCGGCTCCGTGATGTGATATTCTTTTCGCAGCCCCTCGCACAGCAGCAGGTAAGCCGCCGCGCACGTCTGCCGTCCCTGTTCGTACTTGAACTTGAGCGTCTGTTGTCTGCGTTGCTCCGACAGTAGCGGTAGTGCCGCCTGCCAGTCGAAATGTGCTATGTCGTCGTTCAGGTATATCATGTCTCTTCGTTGTCTGCTGTCTGTGTCTTAGGCCAGTTCACTAAGAAAAGTTTCTCTGTGGCACGCGTCATGGCGGTATATAGCCAGTGCATATAGTCGGTGGTCAGCATGTCGTCGGTCATGTAGCCCTGGTCTATATAGACGTGCTGCCACTGTCCGCCCTGTGCCTTGTGGCAGGTGGCGGCATAGGCAAACTTCACCTGCAGGGCATTGTAGTATTTGTCCTCCTTGACCTTCTTCAGTCGGTCGGCCTTCAGGGGAATGTCCTCGTAGTCCTCCATCACCTTATTATATAGTTCCTCCTGCTGCTCGCGGGTCAGGGCTGGCGCCTCGCTGGTCAGCGTATCTAAGAGGACGGTGGCCGTCAGCTCGTAGTCGTGGTAGTCGGGAAAGGTCATCGTCACCTCGGCAAAGTGGAATCCGTAGAGTTCGTGAATGTTGCGCACTCGCCGCACGACGGCGATGTCGCCATTGGCAATGAAAGACCCCATGCCTGACGCTTCTCCAGCGGGATGGGCTGTTTGTCCGGCATCCCCTTTTTCTTCCGGCGGAGGCAGCGGCACGCTGTAGTTATTCTTTACAATCATCAGGCGGTCGCCACTGCACAGTTCTCCTTCCATGTCCAGCACCTGATTCCTGATGCCAAGGTTATAGATGTTGGCCCGCTTGTTGCTACGCGTCACCACTATGGTCTCGTCTTTTCCTACTCGGCTGTAGCTCGTGGCAAGGGCCTCTATAAGTTCGTTGCCCGGCACTACCTGGATGTCGGTAAACCCCTTGAAATGTATCTTCGGAAGTGCTATCCTTCCGCTTTCGCTGATGGTCTCCTCCGTCCTTATCTGCGTGGCATTCCACAGAATGCCCGACTCCTGACTTTGGCGCAGCACCTCGTTCAGGTCGCACTCATGGACGTGCAGGCCGTAGCCTCGCAGCACTTCCGACTGCAGGGCAGGACTCCTTTCTTCACCGACTGGTGGCAGCTGGGCACGGTCGCCAATGAGCAGCAGGCGGCAGTTGCGTTCGTTATAGACAAACCGCACCAAGTCGTCGAGCAGCGATGACGAAAAAGAAGAGAGAGAAGAGTGGGGGAGTGAGAGCGACGCGTCCGTCGAGGTGCTGATCATCGATGCCTCATCGACAATGAATAGCGTGTCGTGTGACTTGTTGTAGTTCAGGTCGAAGCCGCCTTCTAAGGACTTCTGTCGGTAGATGCGCCGGTGGATGGTGTAGGCCGGATGCTCCGCATAGAGTGAAAATACCTTGGCAGCGCGTCCCGTCGGAGCCAGTAGCACCAGTGCCTGGTTCAGCGACAGCAGGGCGCGTACCATCGCTGCTGCCAGCGTCGTCTTTCCCGTTCCTGCCGAGCCTCGTAGAATCATCACAGCATGTTCCGAACGGTCTGTCATGAATCGGCAGAAGGTCTCTATGGCCTGTTCTTGTTCAGAAGTAGGCACATGGACAAAAGCTTCGCGGATGCGATATTTTAACTCGTCACTAATCATTTCACGTGCAAAGGTACAAAATAATTCAGTAATTATCATTCGTAATTCAAAAATAATTCGTACCTTTGCAGCCGATTTATGTCTGAACAAGAATAAAAATACAATAAAACAATGGCAAAAGACAATGTAAAAAATGCTCCTGAGCTGGAGCAGGAGGTCACCAAGACCGAGGCATTCTTTGAGAAAAACAAGAAAGCTATCATCTACTGTGTAGTATTTATTATCGCTATCATTGCAGGTTACATCCTGTGCGACACCTATTACCTCAAGCCCCGTGCCAACGAGGCCAATACAGAGTTGGCAAAGAGCCAGCTGCTGTTCGACGAGCAGCAGTACGACAAGGCACTGACTGGTTTCCAGAAGGTGGCCGACGAGTATGGCTCTACCGATGCTGCAAATCTGGCACAGCTCTACATCGGCATCTGCCAGGCCAACTTAGGCAAGTGGCAGGAGGCTGTTGATGCCCTGGAGTCTTTCAGTGGCAAGGACGACCAGATGATTTCTCCCGCTGCCGAAGGTGCGCTGGGCAATGCCTATGCTAACCTGAACCAGTTGGACAAGGCTGTCGAGCATCTGAAGAAGGCTGCCAAGATGGCTGATAACAACACGCTGTCACCCGTTTATCTCATCCAGGCTGGCGAGATTCTCGAGAGCCAGGGCAAGAAGAGTGAGGCCCTCCAGCTCTATATGCAGGTGAAGGAGAAGTATGTGAACAGCATGCAGTACCAGACCATCGACAAGTACATCGAGCGCGTCAAGGAATAATATCACATATCGATATAACGAAATATCGAAATAAAAAGCCATGGCAACAAAGAACCTGTCAGAGTACAACGTGGAGACCGTGCCCGATGCATCGAATATGATTTTCGGCATTGTGGTGTCTGAGTGGAATCCCGATATTACCGGAGCCCTGCTCAACGGTTGCGTCAGCACGTTAGAGAAGCACGGAGCCCTGCCTGAGAATATTCATGTGAAGACCGTACCAGGCTCTTTCGAGCTGATCTACGGTGCCCGTCAGATGACGCTGAACGATGGCTATGACGCCGTCATCATCCTGGGATGCGTCATTCAGGGCGAGACGCCTCATTTCGACTATATCTGTCAAGGCGTTACTCAGGGTATTGCCCGTCTCAACGCCACGAACAATATCCCCGTTGTTTTCGGACTGCTGACCACCAACGATCATCAGCAGGCACTGGACCGCGCCGGCGGTCGCTTGGGCAACAAGGGTGATGAGTGTGCCGTTGTTGCTATCAAGATGGCAAAGTTCTAAGAAGCGAGATATCCAAAGAATAAAGTCCTCACATCACTTGTGGGGACTTTTTCTTTGCTTGATGTCGGCTGTTTTTTTATTCCTGCTCAGCCGCTGAGCGTAGTATCTCACCGAGCGTAGGATGGATATGTACCATGTCGCGTAACTGAGAAACCGTGGTGTTGCGACACATCAGTGCTGACACTTCTTGTATCATATCGGCAGCGTGGGCTCCGTAGGCATGGCAACCCACCATGCGGTCGTCAGCATCAGAGAAGAGCTTGAGCATACCCTCGCTCTCTCCCATCGCCTGTGCCTTGCCGTTGGCGCGCCAGAAAGCCTTGCGACATTTCAGGCCCTCGCCCTCGCAAACTCCTACACAGGCAGCCTCTGGATCGGTAAAGATGGCCGAGGGCATGATGTCGAAGCGGATACCGTCCTGACGTCCAAGGATGTGGTTGACGGTACGCATGGCCTGCATCTCTGCGGCATGTGCCAGCATCTGACGGCCATTGACATCGCCGATGGCGTAGAGGTGAGAGAGTCCACCCTCTGCCCCTCCCGAAGGGATGGGAAGCCCACCCCCTGCCCCTCCCGAAGGGATGGGAGACTGATGAGAGGTGAGCGATGTGACTTGGAAGTTCTCATCGACGGGGATGGCGCCGTTCTTCTCCAGCGTCACTCCCAGCGCCTCCAGGTTCAATCCCTCGACATTGGGCTTGCGGCCGGTCGCCATGAGGATGACATCAGCGTCGATGTCTGCCAGCGTCTGAACGGCGGTCTTCATCTTGAATGTGATGCCTCGCTTCTCCATCAGCTTGCGCAGACGCTTGGCAATGTCGCTGTCGAGCATGGGTAGGCACTCTTTCAGATATTCGATGACCGTCACCTCCGAGCCGAAGCGCTGGAAAATGCTGGCAAACTCCATGCCAATAACACCGGCACCGATGATGCATAGGCGCTTCGGCAAGGTTGTCATCTGCAACAGTTCCGTGCTGGTAACCAGTCGCGGGTCGTGGATGTCGGGCAGGGGAAGGAGCTTGGCACTGCTACCCGTGGCAATGATGATGTTCTTGGCGGTATAGCCATTCACCGTGTGAGCATCAACAAACGTTCCCTTTTCACGAACCAGCGTAATATTAGGATGAGCAAGAATACCCTCAACCCCTTGACGGAGCAGTGGGACGACCTCTGACATTCTGGCTTTGGCGTCATCGAAAGACGCTGCGTGGACGTATGTCTTGGTGGGAATACAACCCACATTGAGGCAAGTGCCTCCCACCTCGCCATCCTCGAAGACGACGACCTTCAAACCTTGCTTCGCGGCATATTCGGCAGCGCGGTAGCCGCCGGGGCCCGCACCGATGATGATTAAGTCTGTACTAACCATTTCTCCTTACTCATTTCTCATTTGAATTTCTCATTCCTTATTTTTCATTTTTCATTTGACGGAACGTCACAACGGGGTGCTTGGCAGCCAGCACGTCATCGACACGTCCGATGGGCGTGTTGTGAGGTGCCGACTTCACCAGCTCCGGCTGGTTCTTGGCCTCCTCGGCTATCTGGCGCATGACGGCTATGAAACCGTCGATGGTATCCTTCGACTCGTTCTCCGTAGGCTCTATCATCAGGCTCTCGTGGAACAGCAGCGGGAAGTAGATAGTGGGTGCATGGTAGCCGTAGTCGAGCAGTCGCTTGGCAACATCCATCGTGGTGACGCCCGTCGATTTGTCCTTTAAGCCGTCGAAGACGAACTCATGTTTGCAGAGTCCCTCGATAGGCAGTTCATAGACATCCTTCAGCGACTCCTTGATGTAGTTGGCATTCAGTGTAGCCAGGGGTCCTACGTCTTTTATCTGGTCGCGTCCTAACGACATGATATAAACGCAAGCCTTGATGAGCACGGCGAAATTACCATAATAGGGACTTACGACAGGGAAGAACTGCTGCAAACCTTCACGGACGCCGACAGGACCGCTACCGGGACCGCCACCACCATGAGGTGTGGAGAAAGTCTTGTGCAGGTTGATGTGCATCACGTCGAATCCCATGTCTCCAGGCCTACAGGCTCCCAGCATAGGGTTGAGGTTGGCTCCGTCGTAGTACATCAGGCCACCGCAGTCGTGGATGAGTTTGGTGATTTCTGGAATGGCCGTCTCGAAGAGTCCCAGCGTGTTGGGATTGGTCATCATCATGGCGGCGATGGCAGGACCTTCCTCTGCGACGAGTCTCCGCAGGTCTTCGACGTCAACGAGTCCCTTGTCGTTGCTCTTCACCTCGATGATTTCCAGTCCGCAGACGGCGGCAGAGGCAGGATTCGTGCCATGGGCAGAGTCGGGGACAATCACCTTCTTGCGCTGCAGGTCACCACGGGAGCGGTGATAGTTGTCAATAACCATCAGTCCTGTCAGTTCGCCGTGAGCGCCGGCATAGGGCTTGAAGGTAAAGTGCGCCAGTCCCGTCAGTGTGCATAGCTGACGTTCCAGCAGTGCCACCAAGGCGCGGGCGCCCTTCGTCGTTTCGGCAGGCTGCAGGGGGTGCAGCTTCTGGAACTGCGGCAGGGCAGCCATCTCCTCATTGATTTTCGGGTTGTACTTCATGGTACAGGAACCCAAAGGATAAAAGCCGTTATCGACGCCGAAGTTGTTGGCGGAAAGGTTCGTGTAGTGGCGCACCACCGTCATCTCGTCGCATTCCGGCAGTTCTGCATCTTGCTGACGGCGCAACTCCTGAGGCACCTGGTAGTTGCCGAAGCGGTTCTTGGGCAGACTATAGCCCTTGCGACCGGCTTTCGACAACTCGAATATTAAATTTCCGTATAGTTGGTTGTTCATGTGGGTAAAATGGGTCTAATGGGTCTGATGGGTCTAATGGGTTTGATGGGTGAGGGCGACGAGACGGTCAATCTCGTCTTTTGTGCGCTGCTCGGTGACGGCAAAGAGGATGCCGTCCTCATAGGCAATGCCACCCATGAAACTAGCCTCGACGAAACGTTGCTGTAAGGCGGCGACGTCACCGTCGTACTTCACGAAGAACTCGTTGAAGAACGGCTTGTCATAGACCAGCGAGAAATGTCCCGTCTTGAGCAACTCGTCACAGAGATAGTGAGCCCCGGCATACGACAGTTCTGCAGCCTCCTTCATTCCCTGCTTTCCCATGAGCGACAGGTAGATGGTTACCCATAGTGCCATGAGCGACTGGTTGGAACAGATGTTCGACGTTGCCTTCTGGCGGCGGATGTGCTGTTCGCGGGCCTGCAGCGTCAACACAAAAGCGCGCTGTCCGTGGCGGGGCTCTTCACCCTCGGCGGCAGGCAGCAGTTCGCGGGTCATGCCGACGATACGTCCAGGCATCTTGCGGATGAGCTTCTCCGTGCAACACATATATCCTACATAGGGACCGCCAAACTGCATGGGAATACCCAGCGACTGACCATCGCCGACGGCTATATCAGCACCCCATTCGGCAGGCGTCTTCAGCACGGCAAGATCGGCAGCGACGCTGTCGATAACAAAGAGCGCCTTGTGCTCATGGCAGGCATCGGCAAAACCGGTGAAATCTTCGACGATGCCATAGACGTTCGGCTGTTGCACGATAACTCCGGCAACACCCCCTTGTGCTAACTGTGCTTCGAGGTCTTGTTTTGAAGTGACACCATCTTTGACATCCAGCATGGTAAGCTCTATACCCTGATGCAGGGCATAGGTCTTGATGACCTCGACGGTCTTGGGATTCATGGCACCCGACACGAGGACACGATTCGTCTTCTTGCCTGCTGCCACGGCCATCATCATGGCCTCGGCACAAGCTGTCGTGCCGTCGTACATCGACGCATTGGAAACGTCCATGCCCGTCAGTTCAGCCATCATGGACTGATACTCAAAGATATAGTGCAGCGTTCCCTGCGATATTTCCGCCTGATACGGCGTGTAGCTGGTCAGGAATTCCGAGCGTTGCAACAGCTGAGGAATGGCTGCTGGCGTATAGTGGTCATAGACGCCAAAACCCGCAAAGCACGTCAGCGGCTTGTTCTGTGCCCCTAAGAGTTCCAGGGCCTGGCGAATCTCTACTTCGCTGACGCCTTCAGGCAGGTTGTACTCCTGGCGGAAGCGGATGGCTTCAGGAATGTCGGAGTAGAGGGCATCGAGGGAATCGACGCCCACCTTTTCCAACATAGCCTGCAGATCCTCCGCAGTGTGGGGAAAGTATTTGTAATTCATACTATTTCTCGCAGAAAGCAGCGTAAGCCTTGGCATCCATCAACTCGTCGAGTTCCGTCTTGTCGGCCAGTTCCACCTTGATAATCCAGTTGGCGTAAGCATCGCCGTTGATGAGTTCAGGCTGGTCTTCCAAAGCCTCGTTGATCTCCAGCACGACGCCTGTCACCGGAGCAATCAGGTCGCTGGCAGCCTTGACGCTCTCCACAGCACCGAATTCCTCGCCGGCAGAGACTTCATCATCGACTTCGGGCATATCGACATATACCACGTTACCTAACTCATGCTGTGCATAGTCGGAAATACCAATGAAACCAATGTTTCCTTCTACTCTTACATACTCATGTGACTCACTGTAGTAGAGTCCTTCCATTACTTTTGCCATAATCTTGCGTTTTTATAATTTTTAATTTTTAATCTTTAATCTTTAATCTTTCTTGTAGTGTTTGTCATAGAAACGCTTTCTGCAGACGATGCCTGAGAAAGTCTTCTTGCGTATCTGAATCTCCACCTCGGTGCCGAGAGCCGCACAGCTGCTGTCGATGAGTGCCATGCAGACGCTCTTATCGGTGGAGATGGTGTGATAGCCCGTCGTCACCTCGCCAACGACCTTTCCGTCTTTCAGTACGCTGTATCCATGACGGGGAATGGCCTTGTCGTGCAACTCGATGCCTACCAGTTTCTTATCGGGACCTTCCGCCTTCTGCTTTGCCAAGGCCTCCTTGCCGATGAACTCTTCTTTGTCCAGTTTCACGAACATCGACAAGCCCGCCATGACAGGCGTGATGTCTGCCGACAGCTCGTCACCGTAGAGAGGCAAACCGACCTCGAAGCGGAGCGTGTCGCGACAGCCCAGTCCGCAGGGCTTACAGCGTCCGCTGGCCATCAATTTGTCCCAGCACTCACGAATGAAGTCCGCATGGGCATAGATTTCGAAGCCGTCCTCGCCGGTATAGCCCGTTCGGCTGATGATGACAGGCGTTGCTTGCTGCAGCGTCTTGAAAGTGTAGAACACCAGTTCCTTGCAGGGCAGCGCCAACACTTCCTCCATGACCGCCTCAGCCAGGGGACCCTGCACAGCCAATTCGCCATATTGGTTGCTCTGGTGCTCCAGCGTGACGTCGTAGCCTTTGGCTTGCTCCTGTATCCATGCCCAGTCCTTATCAATGTTGGCAGCATTGATGACGAGGAAGAAGCGGTATTCCGACATCTTATATACCAGCAGGTCATCCACCACGCCACCGTTGTCATAGCACATCATGCCATAGAGAATCTGTCCGGCGTCAATGCGGGTGATGTCGTTGGTGAAGATGTGGTTGACGTATCGCTCGGCATCGGCACCGCTGACCAACACCTCGCCCATGTGACTGACGTCAAAGACGCCGCAGGCCGTGCGTACTGCCTGGTGCTCGTCCACGATTCCCGAATACTGAATAGGCATGTCGAAGCCTCCGAATGGTGACATCAGTGCTCCCAGTGCCACGTGTTTGTCGTAAAGACAAGTCCTTTTATTATTTGATGTTTCCATATATTATATATTTTTTATTCTTTCAACACAGAGACACAGAGACACAGAGTTTTTTCTTTCATCTTTCAACTGACTTTAAACTCTCAACTCTCAACTCTCAACTAACCTCCCCCTCCCTCACAGGGAGGGTTGGGGTGGGTCTTCCCCTCCAACTCCTCTATCGCGCTGACCTCCTCAGGCGTCAGTGAACGCGACTGCTGGCAGAGCGTCTGTCGGAACAGTGCTTTTATCTCTTCCAGCGACAGCGTCGTGTGGTCTTTTAGCAATGTGATGCGCTGGCGGACGCTCTGAATGCCCTTCGACTGCAGTTTCTCACTACTGGGGGTGATGGCTTTCAGCATGTGTTCCATATCCGTATCGTAGAGCAGTGTGCCATGCACGATGCAGCGTCCCGGCAAGTGGTAAGATGCCGTACCGCTGACTTTGCGGTCGCCTATCATCACGTCGTTATGGCTGGTGCCTACCGCCTCGATGCCCATTTTGCGCAGCACCATCAGTTCCATGTTGATGAAGCGGTTGAAGGCAAATCCGACGTTATCGCCTGTCGTGATGTACGACAGCATGACGTTGGAGAAGTCGGCATAGACACAGCCGCCACCGCTTTTCCGCCGAAATATTTGTATCTGGTGCTGGCGGCAGTACTCGACGTTCACCTCATTCTCCAGCTGCTGGTTGCGTCCGAAAATGACGCTGGGCGCCACTTGCCACATGAAGAAACACTCTTCAGCTGCTATGTGACGTGCCACATACTCCTCCATAGCCAGATAAAACGACAGTCTTCTGGCTTGTTCAGAATGACTGCTGGCAGACGTTGGGAGGTCGATATAGAGCATAAGCTGGTGTAAGTGATAAATATTTCGTGCAAATTTATAAAGATTTTATGTAATTCGCAAGAATTTTCGATTTTATTTTGCTGTTTGGCCAAATTCTGCTAACTTTGCACCCAAAATGAATACCTTTATTATTAATAATAGTAGAAAAACATGGGCCTCTTAACCCAAATACAATATCCCTCTGACCTGCGGAAGTTGCAGGTTGAACAACTTCCGGAAGTCTGTCAGGAGCTCCGCGAAGACATTGTTCAGGAGCTCTCCGTCAATCCTGGGCACCTGGCGTCGAGCTTAGGTGTCGTCGAACTGACTGTAGCGCTGCACTATGTTTTCGATACGCCCGAAGACCGCATCGTGTGGGATGTCGGTCATCAGGCTTACGGTCATAAGATACTGACGGGTCGCCGCGAACAGTTCTGTACCAATCGCAAGCTCGGTGGCATCCGTCCTTTCCCCTCTCCTGAGGAAAGTGAGTACGACACGTTTGTCTGCGGACATGCGTCGAACAGCATCTCTGCTGCTCTCGGCATGGCTGTTGCCGCCAGGAGTGAGCAGAAGAAACACCACGTCGTTGCCGTCATTGGCGATGGTGCCATGTCTGGCGGTCTGGCTTTTGAGGGTCTGAACAACGTCTCATCGACGCCCAACGACATGCTCATCATCTTGAACGATAACAACATGTCCATCGACCGTGCCGTAGGCGGCATGCAGGAGTATCTGCTGTCGCTGAGCACCAACGAGACCTATAACGCCCTGCGTTTCAAGGCGTCCCGCTGGTTGCACAAGTACGGTCTGATGAGCGACGAGCGCCGTAAAGGACTTATCCGCCTGTCGAACGCCATCAAGTCGGCCATCTCGCACCAGCAGAACATGTTTGAAGGCATGGACATTCGCTACTTCGGACCCTTCGATGGTCACAACATCAAGGAGCTGGTTCGCATTTTGCGCCAGCTGAAGCAGATGAGAGGTCCTAAGCTGTTGCATCTGCACACGCAGAAAGGGCACGGCTATGCTCCTGCCGAGAAGGACGTCACCGTCTGGCATGCTCCCGGTATGTTCGATGCTGAGACCGGCGAGCGCCTTGTCAAGGACAACTCCAACAAGCCGCCGCGCTTTCAGGACGTCTTTGGCGAGACCCTGTTGGAACTGGCACGTCAGAACCAGCGTATCGTAGGTGTTACTCCTGCCATGCCGACAGGCTGTTCTATGAACATCATGATGAAGGAGATGCCCGAGCGTACCTTTGATGTTGGTATTGCCGAGGGACATGCCGTCACTTTCTCCGGAGGTATGGCGAAAGACGGTCTGCAGCCTTTCTGCAACATCTATAGCGCCTTTGCGCAAAGAGCCTACGACAACATCATCCACGACGTGGCGCTGCTGAACCTGAACGTGGTGCTCTGCTTGGATAGGGCAGGACTCGTCGGTGAGGACGGTCCTACGCATCACGGCGTCTTCGACATGGCAGCACTGCGTGCCGTACCTAATCTCACCATTGCCTCGCCGATGGACGAGTGCGAGTTGCGTCGCCTGATGTTTACCGCCCAGCTTCCCGATAAGGGCCCGTTCGTCATCCGCTATCCTCGCGGTCGCGGCTCTGTGGTGGATTGGCGTTGTCCGTTCGAGGAAATCCCTGTCGGCAAAGGTCGCCAGTTGTGCGACGGTTCCGACGTGGCAGTAGTGACCATCGGTCCCATCGGCGTTCAGGCTGCTGAAGCCATTGACGAGTTGGGAGCGCTCACCGCCAAGGTGGCCCACTACGACCTGCGGTTCCTGAAGCCGTTGGACGACGACCTGCTGCACGAGATAGGGCAGCGCTTCAAGAAGATAGTGACCATCGAGGATGGCGTGCGCAAGGGCGGCATGGGAACTGCTGTCATGGAGTGGATGAGCGACCACGGCTATCATCCTGCCATCCAGCGTTTAGGCATTCCCGACCACTTCGTGGAACACGGCACAGTGGAAGAGCTGCGACGCATCGTGGGCATCGACAAGGAAAGCATTAAGAACGCCATCAGCCAGCAGCTGACGGCAAAAAGTGAAGAGATATGAAAATCATCATTGGCGGAGCTGGAGCAGTAGGTCGCCACTTGGCACGACTGCTGTCGAAAGACCATCAGGACTGTGTGCTCATCGACGAGCACCAGGACCGCTTGGAAGGTCTTGAGGGACGTTATGACATCATGACGCTGCAAGGCTTATCGACGAGCATCAAGACGCTGAAGGATGCCGGTGTGGAGCATGCTGACCTCTTCGTCGGTGTCATGACGAATGAAAGCCGCAACATGAATGCGTGCATGATAGCTCACAACTTAGGAGCCAAGAAGACCGTGGCGCGCATTGATAATATCGAGTATATGGATCCCGCGCTGAAGCCGTTCTTCGAAAGGATGGGCATCAACTCGCTCATCTACCCGGAAGTGCTGGCAGCCATCGACATCACCAATGGCTTGAAGATGTCGTGGGCCCGTCAGCGTCTGGACATCCACGGCGGTGCGCTCATCCTGTTGGGTATCAAGTTGCGCGACACCTGCGAAATCCTGAATCGTCCGCTCCGTGAACTCTGCGGACCTGACGACCCCTACCACGTGGTAGCCATCAAGCGTGACAAGGAGACGCTTATCCCTGGTGGTAACGACGTGCTGCTGGTGAACGATATTGCCTACTTCATGACCACCCGCGAATATATTCCCTACATCCGCAAGATTAGCGGCAAGGAGCACTATGCTGACGTGAAGAACGTCATCATCATGGGTGGCGGTAAGACCAGCGTCCGTGTGGCACGTACCGCCCCGGACTATATGAATCTGAAAATCATCGAGTTGGACGAGCAGCGCTGTGAAACGCTCAACGAACTGTTGAACGATGTCGATACCATGGTGATTCACGGTGACGGTCGCGACCTGGGACTGCTGCAGGAAGAGGGCATCCAGAATACGCAGGCTTTCGTGGCGCTCACCGGCAATGCTGAGACCAACATCCTCGCTTGTCTGACGGCCAAGCGCTTAGGTGTCCGCAAGACGGTTGCCATGGTCGAGAACTTAGACTATGTGGAGATGGCAGAGAGTCTGGACATCGGCACCATCATCAACAAGAAGACGCTGGCCGCCAGCCACATCTACCAGATGATGCTCGACGCCAATGTCAGCAATGTCCGTTCGCTGATGATGGTCGATTCCGATGTCGCTGAGTTCGTCGCTGCTCCGGGTTCGAAGGTAACAAAGAAGGCCGTCAAGGATCTTGGCTTGCCGTTTGGCGTGACCATCGGCGGCTTGGTGCGTGGCGAACAGGGCATCCTCGTGAATGGTAATACCCGAATCGAGGCTGGCGACAGCGTGATGGTGTTCTGTCACGAGCAGAACCTGAAGAAGATGGAGAAGTACTTTAAGGCGGATACGTTGTTTTGAAGCATGTTAAACTATCGGCTGATATACAAGATTTTAGGTTCCCTGCAGTTTCTGCTGGGTGTGCTGCTGTTAGGCTGTAGCCTCATTGCGTTCTATTACCATGAGGACGACGGCATTGCCTTTCTCATCTCGTCAGTCTTCACGTTCTCGTGCGGCTTCGTATTGAAGTACATGGGGCGCGATGCCGATAATAACCTGAGTCGTCGCGACGCGTTCCTGCTGGTCACGGTGACGTGGCTTGTCTTCAGTCTCTTTGGCATGTTGCCGTTCATCATCAGCGGCTATATTCCCAATCTTACCGATGCCTTCTTCGAGACCATGTCAGGCTTCTCCACGACGGGAGCTACCATTCTCGACGATGTGGAGTGGTTGCCTCATGCCACGCTGTTCTGGCGCACACAGACCCAGTGGATAGGCGGTTTGGGAATCGTCTTCTTTACCATCGCCATCCTGCCCTCCATGGTGGGCAGCGGTTCCGTGAAGGTGTTTGCTGCCGAGGCCACCGGTCCGCTGCGCAGCAAGATGCATCCCCGCCTCTCGACCATGGCGAAGTGGATTTGGACCATCTATCTGTCGCTGACGGTCGCCTGCATCGTCTCTTTTTATGCTGCCGGCATGACGGTGTTCGATAGCATCAACTACGCCATGACGACCACCGCTACGGGAGGTTTCTCGACACATAACGACTCGACGGCTTATTTCCAGTCGCCGACCATCGAGTATATCGGCATCCTTTTCCAGTTCCTGGCGGGCATCAACTTCATGATGCTCTATGTGAGCATCTTCCGCCTGAAGCCCATGAACCTGCTGAAGAGTTCCGAGTTCAAGCTTTACATCTTCATCATTCTCATCTGCACCCTCTGGATAGGCTATCTGCTGATGACGCGCAACGGCTACGGACTGGAACGCGCCTTCCGCTCGGCACTCTTCCAGGTGGTGTCGTTCATCACCACCACGGGCCTCTTCAACGACGATGCTGCCATGTGGCCGCACATCACGTGGGTCATCTTGGGCTGTCTGATGTTCGTCGGCGCCTGCTCCGGTTCTACCACCGGCGGTTTCAAATGCGTGCGACTGGTCATGGTGCTGAAGGTGCTGCGCAACGAGTTCCACAAGCTGCTCCACCCCAATGCCGTATTCCCCGTGAAAATCAACGGCATTCCCGTGCCGCGCTCACAACTCAGCACGCTATTGGCGTTCTTTGCCATCTTCACCCTGATGGTGCTGTTCACTGCCACCCTCATGATTGCCTCCGACATTGACAATACCAATGCCATCACCATCGCCCTGAGCTGCATCAGCAACGTCGGTCCGACGTTAGGCACGCAGATTGGTCCGGAGATGTCGTGGAGCGAACTGCCCGACCACGTCAAGTGGCTCTGTTCGTTCCTCATGCTCGTCGGACGTCTGGAAATCATGTCGGTGCTGGTGCTCTTCACCCGCGCTTTCTGGAGAGATAATTAAGAGGAGACCCACCCCGGCCCTCCCTGTGAGGGAGGGGGTGAAGTTGCACAAAAGTGCAAATATGTGCACGATTAAACCCCGTTTGTGCAATTTTTATGCTTTTTGCTTTGTCAAACGGTAAAAAAGCACTACCTTTGCACCCGATTTGAAATTTCAATATTATACATTATTAATAATATGGCTTTAAAAATTGTTGTACTGGCCAAGCAAGTGCCAGACACCCGTAATGTGGGTAAGGACGCCATGACTGCCGAAGGTACCGTGAATCGTGCTGCCTTACCCGCCATCTTCAATCCAGAAGATTTGAACGCCTTGGAGCAGGCCCTTCGCCTGAAGGAGCAGAATCCGGGCTCTACAGTAGGAATCCTCACCATGGGTCCTCCCCGTGCCGGAGAGATTATTCGTCAAGGACTTTATCGTGGCGCCGATACCGGTTGGCTGCTGACTGACCGTCTGTTTGCCGGTGCCGACACGCTGGCAACGTCTTACGCGCTGGCCACCGCCATCAAGAAGATCGGCGATGTCGATATCGTTATCGGCGGTCGCCAGGCTATCGACGGCGATACGGCGCAGGTAGGTCCTCAGGTGGCTCAGAAGCTGGGTCTCAACCAGGTGACTTATGTTGAGGAAGTGCTCTCAGTAAAGGATGGCAAGGCCACCATCAAGCGTGTCATCGACGGTGGTGTGGAGACCGTTGAGGCTCCGCTGCCAGTAGTGATTACCGTGAATGGTAGCGCTGCCCCCTGCCGTCCCCAGAACGCCAAGTTGGTGATGAAGTACAAACGTGCCACCTGTCCGATGGAGCGTCCTGCAGAGGGAACGCCCTACGACTATCTATATGAGGAGCGCCCTGAACTGAATCTGAACCAGTGGAGCGTGGCTGATGTCGATGGCGATGTGAACCAGTGTGGCTTGAGTGGCTCACCCACGAAGGTGAAGGCCATCAAGAACATCGTGTTCCAGGCAAAGGAGTCGAAGACTTTGACGGCTTCTGATGCTGACATCGAGGGAATGATCAAAGAATTGTTGGAAGAAAAAATCATTGGATAAAGAGATATGGCTAACAACGTATTTGTATATTGCGAAATTGAAGGTACTCAGGTACAGGAAGTATCTCAGGAGCTGCTGACCAAAGGTCGCAAGCTCGCCAATGAACTGAAGGTCGAGCTCCATGCTGTTGTTGCCGGCACAGGCATCAAGGGCAAGGTGGAAGACCAGATTCTGCCCTATGGCGTTGACAAACTGTTTGTCTTCGACGCTCCCGACTTGTTCCCCTACACCTCGGCTCCCCACACCGACATTCTGGTGAACCTCTTCAAGGAGGAACAGCCTCAGATCTGTCTGATGGGTGCCACCGTCATCGGTCGTGACCTCGGTCCTCGTGTCAGCTCTTCGCTGACCTCCGGTCTGACGGCCGACTGCACCGAGCTGGAGATTGGTCCCTACGAGGACAAGAAGGCTGGCAAGACCTACGAGAATCTGCTCTATCAGATTCGTCCTGCCTTTGGTGGAAACATCGTGGCAACCATCGTCAATCCCGACCATCGTCCCCAGATGGCTACCGTGCGCTCTGGCGTCATGCAGAAGGCTATCTACGACGGTGCATGCCGCAAGGAGGTGGTTTATCCCGAAGTTAGCAAGTATGTCAGCCCCGAGGCTTTCGTCGTCAAGGTGCTCGACCACCACGTAGAGGCTGCCAAGCACAACCTGAAGGGTGCGCCCATCGTGGTTGCTGGTGGTTACGGCATGGGTTCGAAGGAGAACTTCGATATGCTGTTCCAGTTGGCTAAGGTACTCCATGGTGAGGTCGGTGGCTCTCGTGCTGCCGTCGATGCCGGCTGGCTCGACCACGACCGTCAGATTGGTCAGACAGGTGTCACCGTTCACCCGAAGGTATATATCGCTTGCGGTATTTCTGGACAGATTCAGCACATCGCTGGTATGCAGGACTCTGGTATCATCATCAGCGTCAACAGCGATCCCGATGCGCCCATCAACCGTATCGCTGACTATGTCATCACGGGTACTGTTGAAGAGGTTGTTCCCAAACTCATTAAGTATTATAAACAGAACTCGAAGTAAATGAAGGTTAAAAACAGAATATTCCTTGATGCAGTAGGCCTTATACTCGGTATAGTTATGGTTTGCATTCCTGGCAATTCTCTTGTCATGAGAATTTTCGGAGTCTTTTGTGTCTTTCTGTATGCTTGGAATATTTATGACCACTATAGAGAATTAAAGAAAGAATAATATTATGGCAAACTATTATAGTGACCACCCGGAGATTGGATTTTATCTCAATCACCCCCTGATGGCTCGTATCGTTGAGCTGAAAGAAAAGGGTTTCGCTGATGCGAAAGAATACGATTACGCTCCCGTTGACCTGGGCGATGCCATCGAGAACTACAAGCAGATTCTCGACATCACTGGCGACGTGGCAGCCAACATCATCGAGCCAAACGCTGAGGCTGTTGACCTCGAAGGACCACACCTCAAGAATGGCCGCATGATCTACGCCTCTAAGACTTACGAGAACCTCGACGCCACCCGCAAGGCTGGCCTGTGGGGCGTCTCCATGCCCCGTCGCTACGGCGGTCTGAACCTGCCCAACGCTGTGTTCTCCATGCTCTCCGAGATGATTTCCGCTGCCGATGCCGGTTTCCAGAACATCTGGAGCCTGCAGAGCTGTATCGATACCCTTTATGAGTTCGGTAGCGAGGAGCAGCGCCAGAAGTACATCACCCGCGTTTGTGCCGGCGAAGGCATGTCTATGGACTTGACCGAGCCCGATGCCGGTTCCGACCTGCAGCGCGTCATGCTGAAGGCCACCTTCGACGAGAAGGAGAACTGCTGGCGCCTGAACGGTGTGAAGCGCTTCATCACCAATGGTGACAGCGACATCCACCTCGTGCTGGCACGTTCAGAGGAAGGCACCAAGGACGGCCGCGGCCTGTCCATGTTCATCTACGACAAGCGCCAGGGCGGTGTCGATGTCCGTCACATCGAGCACAAACTCGGTATCCACGGTTCACCGACCTGCGAGCTGACCTACAAGAACGCCAAGGCAGAGCTCTGCGGCAGCACCCGTCTGGGACTCATCAAGTACGTCATGGCACTGATGAACGGCGCCCGTCTGGGCATCGCCGCCCAGTCCGTAGGTGTCGAGCAGGAGGCATACAACGAAGGTCTGGCATACGCCAAGGAGCGTCAGCAGTTTGGTGAAGCAATCATCAACTTCCCCGCCGTCTATGACATGCTCTCCCGTATGAAGGCCAAGCTCGACGCCGGTCGTGCCCTGTTGTACGAGACTGCATGCTATGTCGATGTTTACAAGTGCCTCGAGGATATCGAGCGCGACCGCAAGCTCACTCCCGAGGAGAAGCAGGAACTGAAGAAGTATCAGCGTCTCGCCGATGCCTTCACGCCACTCGCCAAGGGTATGAACTCCGAGTATGCCAACCAGAACGCCTACGATGCCATCAGCATCCACGGTGGTTCAGGCTTCATCATGGAGTACAAGAGCCAGCGCCTCTTCCGCGACGCCCGCATCTTCTCCATCTACGAGGGTACCACCCAGCTGCAGGTCGTTGCCGCCATCCGCTACATCACCAACGGCACGATGCTCCAGAACATCAAGGACATGGCTGCTGCCATCGTTCCCTCAAGTTCTCTTGAGGGTCTCAAGGCTCGCGTTGAGAAGCTCATTCCCGTTTATGAGGACGCCCTTGCCACTGTCAAGGCCCTCGACAATCAGGATGCTCAGGACTTCCTGGCACGCCGTCTCTACGACATGACTGCCGAGCTCGTGATGAGCCTGCTCATCATCCGTGATGCCGCCAAGGCTCCCGAGCTTTTCGAGAAGAGTGCCAACGTCTATGTTCGCATGACCGAGGAAGATGTGCTTGGTAAGTCAGCTTACATCAAGGCCTTCCAGGTAGAAGACTTGGAGAGCTTCAAGGCAATGGAAAAAGAAACTGTGGAGTAAACGACCACAGTCTGATATCATAACGCAAACAAAAAAAGAGGGCTCAGCCCTCTTTTTTGTTTACTCAATGCAATTCATCAGGAAAGCGACGGCACCGTTCACGCCAAACTTCCTTACATCCAACGAGATGTCATAGTTGGTGGCATCCTTCCAGTCGCGTCCGGTAAACGTCTTCGTATACAATTCGCGGCTGTAGTCATTGTCCACAATCATGGCTGCTGCATCCTGCTCGCTGATGTCATACTTCACGGCGATGCGCCGCTTCCTACAATCCAGACTGGAGTGGATAAAGATCTTCAGTGCATTGGGATGGTTGGCAAAGATATCGAAACCACAACGTCCGATGATGACACACGACTCCTCTGCTGCAATACGACGGATGGCGTCAGCCTGTGCACGGAACAGTGTATGACTCGTCTGGTCCTGTTCCTGGCCGTTATACTCAGCCTTGGCCATATACGTACGGTAGAAGTTCGTAAAGTCATCACGCCACAACGGATTCCGTGCCTCTATCTTCTCCACGGCATCCTCCACTGCATTCATCCTTGAAGCCACCTCATTCAGTATCTGCTTGTCCAGCAGCTTCACTCCGAGCCGGCGAGCCAGCTCAGCTCCAATCTCATGACCGCCCGTTCCAAACTGGCGGCTGATGGTAATCACAAATTTTTCTTCCTTATTCATAGGCCCTTATTTTAGTTCATAGTTCACAGTTATATCATTTCAGGTTCGCTGACTTCCTGTCCGCGGCAGAAGCGATGGACGATCTGGCGGTCGTCGCCGACGTAGATGAAGCGCTCCAGGCGGTGGAGCAGGGAGTACTCGGAGGGATAGAGCACGCTGTCGTCGATGACCAAGGCGTCGAACTCGTAGCCGGGCTCGAAGCTGCCTACCTTGCCGAAGAACGAGCCTGCCGACTTGGTGGCGATCCAGAAGATTTCGGGAAGGGTGAGGAAGGGCTTGTCGTGGTTCTGCTGGTACTGCATCTTGCTCACCTGGATGGCATAGACGAGCATGCGGAACATGTTCAGATCGTGACCACCGCTGATGTCGCTACCTAAGCCGATGGGCACGCCTTCGTTGAGGAAGGTGCGGATGGGTGCCATGCCGGAGGCGATGTTGAAGTTCGACGTCGGACAGTGAGCCACCATGACGCCGTTGCGCTTCATCAGCTCCAACTCCTTGCCGTGGGTCCACACGCAGTGTGCCATGATGGTGGGCGTCTGACCGAAGAGTCCGTAGCGGTTGTAGGCGTCGCCATAGTTCTCGCTCTCGGGTTCGAGTTCTGCCACCCAGGCTATCTCGGAGACGTTCTCCGACAGGTGCGACTGCACGGGCAACTGGTATTTGCCGGCGAGTTCGCCGCAGGCCTTCAGCAGCTCGGGTGTGCAGGAGGGCACGAAGCGTGGCGTGATGATGGGGCGGACGAGAGAGGGGAGTGAAGAGTGAAGAGTGAAAAGTGAAGAAGGTTCAGCTCGGCGACCCGAAGGGGAAAGCCAATTTGCTTCCGCAATTAAGGACTCTTGCCCGGCAAGATAGGCATCGACGTCTTCACAGAGTGCGTCGGGGCAGTTGCGGTTCATGGCGACTTTGCCGACCATGGCGCCCATGCCTGCCTCCTGATACAACTTCATCAGCACCCGCGTACTGTCTGTATGCACGGTGCCAAAGACAACGCTGCGCATGGTGCCGAAGAGCCACTGGGTGTGGATGAAGCGGCGGTACATGCGCTCGGCATACGCCACGTCGGCATATTTAGACTCCTCGGGGAAGGTGTAGTTCTGCAGCCACGGCAGCAACTCGAGGTCCATGGCGACGCCCTGGTTGTGAACCTGTGGGGCGTGGACGTGCATGTCGTTCATGGCGGGAATGAGGAGCTTGTTGCCGAAGTCGGTGACCTTGGCGCCTTCGTAGTCCAGCTCCCTCAGGTTGGAGGAGACGCCCTTGACGATGCCGTCCTCGACGAGAACGTAGCCGTTTTCCAATACTTCGAAGTGGTCTTTCTCTTTGGTGAAAAGGATGTGAGCCTTATAAACGTTTTTCATTGTAATTAGGTTTTTATTGTTCGTTCCATAGCATTGTGATGCAAAGATAGTGTTTTTCTTTGTATCTCGTGCAGGTCGCGCGGTTTTTTTGATAAAGTTTAAGAGTTGAATTTACTGCAATGATTTGCATATATTCTTTTTTTTGCTTAACTTTGCCGCCCGATATGAAGAAGCAAATAATATTTCTGACCTTGGCTGTGCTGTGGCTGTGCGGAATGCCGGCAATGGCGCAGCAGGATGCTGGCAGGGACACTGCTGCCGTGGTGGCAGTGACGGACTCTCTGCCCAGCGATACGCTGACGGCGGACTCGCTGATGGCTGCCGTGGATGAGGAGTTAGGGGCTGCCGACACCGACGGCGAGGGTGGCGGACTGCACAAGCAGCTGAAGCGTAAGTTCATTGAGGGCTCGGCAGGCTTCATGTCGCTGGTGGCACTGGCACTGGTCATCGGATTGGCGCTGTGCATCGAGCGCATCGTCTATCTGACGCTGTCGGAAGTGAACACGAAGAGGCTGATGAAGGACATCGACGGCAAACTGGAGCAGGACGACGTGGAGGGTGCCAAGGAGTTGTGCCGCAACACGCGGGGCCCAGTGGCAAGCATCTGCTACCAGGCGCTGCTGCACATCGGCGAGAAGGTGGAGGACATCGACCGACAGCTGACGAACTACGGCACGGTGCAGATATCGAACATGGAGAAGGGCTGCACATGGATACGACTGTTCATCGCCGTAGCACCCTCGTTGGGATTCTTGGGAACGGTCATCGGCATGGTGATGGCCTTCGACCAGATACAGACGGCGGGCGATATCAGCCCGGCTATCGTGGCGCGCGGCATGAAGGTGGCGCTGATCACCACCATCTTCGGTATCATCGTGGCCGTCGTGCTGCAGTTCTTCTACAACTATATCATTACGAAGATTGAGCGTCTGACGGCGCAGATGGAGGAATGTGCCATCACGCTGATGGACTCGGTGACAAACTATAAAGCACGGAACAATGGCTGAAGCAGGTTATTCTCTCTTGGCAGACGTGATGCTGTGGCTGATGTACATCGTCATGGCGCTGGCCGTCGTGGCGGCTGTGGTTTCTACGGTGCGCTCGTTTTGGCTGAATAAGTAGACCCACCCCGACCCTCCCTGTGGAGGGAGGGAAAATGGTGAAAATGAAAAATGAGGATTGGTTGGAGAAAGAGGAACGAGGTTCCCGAGCTTAACACCACGTCAACGGCAGACATCTCGTTTATGTTGCTGGTGTTTTTCCTGGTCACTTCGTCGATGGACGTCGATAAGGGACTGGGGCGCAAGCTGGCTCCCCTGGACGACCAGCAGCAGGAACAGCAGGACGTGCAGCGCTCGAACGTGCTGCAGGTGCGCATCGACGAGCACGACGCACTCTTCTGCGACGGGCAGCAGGTGACGCCTGCGGAACTGCAACGGCAGGTGGCATCGTTCGTGGCGTCGCGACAGACAGCACAGCACGTCATTGCCGTGGAAGCCGACCGCCATGCTACGTATAACACTTACTTTGAAATGCAGAACGCCATCGTGGCAGCCTACCAGGGACTGCGTGACCAAATGGCGCGGCGACAATACGGTCATGCCTTCAGCGAGTGCAGTCAGGAGGAACGCGAAGCCGTGATGGCACGCTATCCGCAGCGCATCAGAGAGGGCGTCAGCGAGAAAGGAGGACAGCCATGAGTCGCTTCCGTCGTACTTCTCGTGAGGTGCCAGGACTGAACCTGGCAGCACTGCCCGACCTCATCTTCACGGTGCTCTTCTTCTTCATGATAGTCACCCACATGCGTGACGTGGAGCCAAAGGTGCGCTACCAGGTGCCGCAAGGCAGCGAACTGGTGAAGGATGTGAAGAAGGCGGGGCTGATATATATATTAATAGGTAAGCCCGTCGATGCTCAAGGACGGGTGGTGAGCAACGAGACGCGCATCCAGCTGAACAACCGCATCGTGACCGTCGATGAGATTCCCGCCCTGATAGACGAGGCGCGCCAGAAGATGTCGGACGACGAGCGCCAGCTGCTGACGGTGAGCATCCGTGCCGACCGCGATACCGAGATGGGCATCATCAATGACGTGAAGCAGGCGCTGCGGCGGGCTGGAGCGCTGAATATTAATTATTCGGCAGGAAAAAAATTCCTAATTCAAAAGAGAATATGATTACAATTATCGCTGCGGTAGCCAAGAACCGCGCCATAGGTTTCGAGAATAAGCTGATATACTGGTTGCCCAACGACCTGAAACGGTTTAAGGCACTCACCACGGGCCATACCATCATCATGGGGCGCAATACCTTCGCGTCGCTGCCCAAGGGGGCACTGCCCAACCGACGTAACGTCGTGCTGTCGAAGCGTGCCTTCCAGACGGCTGGCGGTGCAGAGAACCCAGCCGAGCGTTTTCCGGGCTGCGAGGTCTTCCCAACCTTAGAGGCGGCACTGCAGAGCTGCCAGCCTGACGAGGACATCTATATCATTGGTGGCGCCAGCGTCTATGAGCAAGCCATCAAGGTGGCCGACCGCCTGTGTCTTACGGAAATCAATGACACACCAGCGCATGCAGACACCTTCTTCCCTGACTATAGTGACTGGCAGCAGGTCAGCAAAGAGGCACACCCGAAGGACGAGCGTCACGCCTTCGAATATGCCTTCACAGACTATGAGCGAACCCGTTAAGGTCCGCTCTTTTTTTTTGCATGGTTATTCCTCGTCGTTCCCCACGAATATGGGCAGCGGACGCTCGAAGGCCGTATAAAACGAGATGAGCGTCTCTGAGCTGGACAACCCTAAAGGCTGCAGTTGGTCGTGGATGATGTTCAGCAGGTGGTGGTTGTTGTGGGCATAGATCTTGATGAACATGTCGAAGTTGCCCGTGGTGTAGTGGCACTCCGTGACTTCAGGAATCTTCTTCAGCTCCTCCAGCACGTGGTCGAAGTCCTCGGGATTCTTCAGGTTCAGTCCGATGTAGGCACACGTCTCGTAGCCTAACTTCTCAGGATCCATTACAAACTGCGAGCGCTTCAGCACGCCCATGGTAGTCAGCTTCTGAATGCGCTGGTGAATGGCTGCACCACTCACGTTACACACTCGGGCTACCTCTAAAAACGGCACACGGGCGTCTTCGCCTATCATGCGCAGAATCTGCTTGTCTAACTTGTCTAACTTTTGACTTGCCATAATCTTTCTATAATTTAGTAACTGTTGCCTTTAAACTTTAAACTTTCAACTCTAAACTCTCAACTCTCAACTAACCTCCCCCTCCCTCAACAGGGAGGGCAGGGGTGGGTCTCCTTATACGCTCACCTCCGCCTTGATGTGCGGATGCGGGTCGTAGCCCACGAGTTCGAAGTCCTCGTAGTGGAAGTCGAAGATGCTCTTCACGTCGGGGTTGATCTTCATCACGGGCAGCGGTCGCGGCTCACGGGTCAGCTGCAGGCGTGCCTGCTCCAAGTGGTTCAGGTAGAGATGCGTGTCGCCGGTGGTGTGGATGAAGTCGCCGGTCTGCATGCCGCAGACCTGTGCCATCATCTGCAGTAGCAGGGCGTAGCTGGCAATGTTGAAGGGCACGCCCAGGAACGTGTCGGCAGAGCGCTGGTAGAGTTGCAGCGACAGGCGGCGCGGAGCATCAGGATTCTCCTTGTCGGGAGCGGTGTAGAACTGGAAGATGGTGTGGCAGGGCGGCAGTGCCATGCGGTTCACTTCCGCCACGTTCCATGCCGAGACAATCATGCGGCGCGAGTCGGGATTGTGCTGCAGCTGCTCCACGACCTGCTGAATCTGGTCGATGGTGCCTCCGTCGTAATCGGGCCATGAGCGCCACTGGTGACCATAGACGGGACCTAACTCGCCGTTTTCGTCAGCCCATTCGTTCCAGATGCGCACGCCGTGTTCCTGCAAGTAATGGACGTTGGTGTTGCCCTGTAGGAACCACAGCAGCTCGTAGATGATAGACTTCAGGTGCAGTTTCTTCGTGGTGAGCAGCGGAAAACCGTCCTGCATGTTGTAGCGACTCTGTGTTCCGAAGATGCTCAGGGTGCCGGTACCTGTGCGGTCGCCCTTCTCCGTACCCTCGCGGAGGATACGGTCAAGTATGTCTAAGTATTGCTTCATAATCGTTGGGGATATGTGTTGTCTTTATTTTCCATTCTTTGGGATAGAGGTTGTTGGCACGCGTGCCGATGTTCTTTGCCAGTCCGAGGGGATGCCCCAGGAAGCACACCTCCACCACTCCGCGTGGCGTGTCGGCAGGTAGTGTGAGTGCCTCGTGGCGCAGATAGGCCATCGCCTGCTGGTAGGTAAGCTCTGCCTGCGGATAAGCATTCGGCTCGTCGGGTGTCTGCGCTATGATGTTGAGGCGCTGCTTCCCATGGTGTGAGGCGGGAGAACTCTTCTGAAGCACGCAGAGGAACAAGCCCTCGCTGCGCGTGACGCCGGGGATGAAGCGATAGACGGGTTCGTTGAAGCCCGGCAGCAGCGAGCCCGTGATGTTCCACTCCGGTCGGGTGGCTATGGGCACGACCTGTGCATCGTAGTGCTCCAGGAAGTAGCGGATGTTCTCCTCGTTCTCCTTCGTATTAAAGGTACACGTGCTATAGATGAGCAGTCCGCCGTCGTTGAGACACGCCCAGGCGTCATCGACGATTTCGCGCTGCAGTCGCCAGCACTTCTCCACGTTCTGCGGACTCCACTCGCCAATGGTGGCAGCATCCTTGCGGAACATGCCCTCGCCGGAGCACGGCACATCGCAGAGGATGATGTCGAAGGTTAACTTCGACGCACGGTAGTCGCGGGGATAATTATTCGTGACGATATGCCGTGGTGCGCCCCATTTCTGCACGTTCTCTGCGAGGATATTTGCACGGTTGCGGATGGGCTCGTTGCTATAGAGCACACAGTCCGGCGGCAGGGCAGCGCGCAGCAGCGTCGATTTGCCGCCAGGGGCTGCGCAGAGGTCTAACGCAGTGAGAGGTCTGATGGCTCTTGGCTCATGGTTGACGTAGGCATTATGCATCTGTTTCAACGCTTCGTCGAGAAACATCGAGGCTGCCTCCTGCACGTAGTAGCAGCCAGCATGCAGCAGCGGGTCCATGGTGAAGACGGGACGCTGCGGCAGGTAGTAAGCATGACGACACCAAGGCACTGGCTCACCGCCGATGACCTCCATGTCTTTCGTCTTCAGCGGATGAAGCCGGATGCTGACCGGCGCCTCCTCGTCGAAGGAACGAAGGTAACGCTCGAAACGCTCATCGCCAAAGAGCTGGCGCGTGGAGTCGATGAATTGGGGATGTAATTTACAATTTGACAATTTACAATTTATTGGGCAATTGGGGTATTTTACAATTTATATAGCCATGGATGTGAGTTTGGCGGCACATTGTTCCATGAGCCACTTGGGCGTTGACGTTGCTCCGCAGATGCCAATCGTCTGCACACCCTCCAGCCACTGGGTATTGATTTCCTCAGGACCCTCGATGAGGTGGCTGTTGGCGTTGATGCGCCGGCACTCGTTGAAGAGCACCTTGCCATTGCTGCTCTTGTGACCGCAGACGAAGAGGATGAGGTCGTGGCGGGCAGCAAACTGCGAGATGTTAGGCATGCGGTTCGCTACGCTGCGGCAGATGGTGTCGAAACTCTTGAAGACGGCACCCGAAGCGATGTGCTGTTGGATGTAGTCAATGATGCGATGGAACTCGTCGAGCGACTTGGTGGTCTGCGAGTACAGATAGATATCGCGTGAGAAGTCCAGGCGTTTCACCTCGTCGAAGGTCTCGATGACCACCGCCTCTCCGTGCGTCTGTCCCACGAGTCCCAATACCTCTGCATGACCTTTCTTGCCGAAGATGACGATCTGAGAGGTGAGAGGTGAGAGGTGAGAGGTGAGGGGTGTTTCGTATTGCTTTTTGATGCGCTTCTGCAGTTGCAGTACCACAGGACATGTGGCATCGATGATCTCGATGTTGTTCTTCTTCGCTAACTCGTAGGTCTCGGGTGGTTCACCATGAGCGCGCAGCAGCACCTTGACGTTGTGCAGCTGAGCCATCTGCTCGTGATCGATGGTGACGAGCCCCATCTGTCGCAACCGCTCGCACTCCATGCCGTTATGGACAATGTCGCCCAAGCAATAGAGCGTGCCGCCCTTTGCCAGCTCCTCTTCGGCTTTCTGGATGGCGGTGGTCACGCCAAAGCAGAAACCGCTGCCGTTGTCAATCTCTATCTTGATGCTCATGGGGTGGTGGGTGTTAGGTGTTGGGTGATGGGTGTTGGGTGGTGGTTAGGTGTTGGAAGTAGGTGTCGAGCAACTGCTGGGCGGCGGTGAACGACGTCTGTTCACCAGCCAGCACCGACTGCTCGGCAGCCTGTAGCTGCTGCTGGATGACGGCATTGTTGTAGAAGTTGTTGCGCAGGTGCTCGTTGATACTCTCGTACATCCAGTACTTCGACTGCTCGTTGCGGCGGTAGTTGAAATAGCCGTTCGCCTTCACGAAGTCAATATACTGGTATATCATGTCCCACACCTCCTTGATGCCTAAGCCGTAGAAGCCGCTATAACACAACACCTTCGGCTGCCAGCCGCTCTCGGGCATGGGGAAGAAGTGCAGCGCATTCTGGAAGTTGGTAGCTGCCATGTGACTCTTCTCGACATTGTCGCCGTCGCATTTGTTGATGACGATGCCGTCGCAGATTTCCATGATGCCACGCTTGATGCCTTGCAGGTCGTCGCCCGTTCCTGCCAGTTGAATGAGCAGGAAGAAATCGACCATAGAGTGGCATGCCGTCTCGCTCTGCCCTACGCCTACCGTCTCGACGAATATCTTGTCGAAACCGGCAGCCTCGCAGAGGATGATGGTCTCACGGGTCTTGCGGGCCACGCCGCCCAAGGAACCTGCTGTCGGACTGGGACGGATAAAAGAGTCGGGGTGGACGCTGAGCTTCTCCATGCGCGTCTTGTCGCCTAAGATACTACCCTTCGAGCGTTCCGACGAGGGGTCGATGGCGAGTACTGCCAACTTGCCGCCTTTCTCCTTGAGCACGTGGATGCCGAACTCGTCAATGCTGGTCGATTTGCCAGCTCCTGGTACACCGCTGATGCCCACACGGATGCTATTGCCGCTATAGGGCAGACACTTGTTGATAACCTCCTGAGCTTTCTGCTGATGCTCAGGATGAACACTCTCTACCAGCGTCACCGCCTGCGACAGAATGGTGACGTCGCCCTTGACGATGCCTTCCACCATTTCGGCAACCGACAACTCGTGGCGACGGAAGCGGCTGCGCTTCAGATAGGGGTTGATGATAGAGGGCTGCTCTACGCCACTGTTGACTTGCAGTCCTGCATATTCGTTACTATTCTCCGGATGTTCCATATATTCTCTAAACTCTAAACTCTCAACTTTAAACTTTCAACTCTCAACTCCCTCCCTCACAGGGAGGGTTGGGGTGGGTCTCCTTACTTCGCATGAATCGTAATCGTGACCTTCGGCTTAGTGGGGTCGTTGGTAATCATCAGGATGCGAGGACGGACGCGCACCTTCTGCAACTCCTCACGCAGGGCGGTGATCTTCAGCTTGGTTTGTTCGCCGGGGCGCAGATGACTCTTGCCCAGCGATACCGTTAGTCCAGTGGTGAAGAGCTGTAGCGACGAGATGTCCAGCTCGCTCCGCCCAATATTGGTGATGGTGATGACGTCGCTGCGCTTCTTCTTTCCGTCGAAAACAATGTTGACCTTCTCCTTCGATAACTGAATCTTCGGAGCGTATTGCAACTGTGCCTGACTGATACCCACAAAAGAAGGCAGCAACACGGCAGAGACGTTGATCTCGTGCTCGGCATCGACCTTATCGCCGGGATTGCCAGCGAGATAGATGCTGCTCTGTGTCAGTCCGTAGTCGTGAATCTTGTCGGAGTAGAGCGTCACCTTCATTACGCCTGTCTGGCGGGGCGACAGACGCTTAGGCGTCATCGTTGCCGAGAGATAGGAAGGCAGGTGCATCAGGTTCGGATAGTATGCCTTGCCTCCGTTATTGTAAATATGTATCTCGGTCTCCTGCACGTCGCCACGGTTGATATCGTCGAACTCCAGCTCACGCTTGTCTAATAGCAAGTCGCCCATCTGGACAGGATAGGTGGCGGAGAAGTCCTGCACCTCGGTGAGGACGACGCCCTTCATGCAGAGATAGACAGGTTTCTTACTGCCATTGGAGATAATGGCAGCCTGCTTGTTGAAGTGTCCCAGCTGCCGGGCGTCGTAAGTCATCGTAATCTGAAACGTCTCGTGACCACCAATCTCTCGCTGGGGATAGGTCACGGTGGTGCAGTGGCAGTCAGGTTTGACAGCCTCAATCTTCAGTTTGTGATGACTCTTGTTACGCAACTCGAAGACGGCGGTGACAGGCTGCTGATAGGCGGTCTTGCCAACATCAACGACAGTCTTCTGAATCGTTAGCTTCTGCGCTGACAAAGGAATGGCGGTCAGCAGTAATAGGGCGAGTATGATGTTTTTTTTGTTCATGGGCTTATTTGCTAATGGATAATCTGATGGACGGTGCTGTAGCACGATACTCTGCCGCGTATGCACAGCCTACGGTGCAGGTGCCTGTATCGTAGTTGCCGGCGCGGTCGATATAGTATTCGGTCTCGATGACATGGCGCCCCTTGGACATCATGCCAAAGAAGTAGTGCGTGGCAGCGTCCTTGGGAACGATGTAGGCGCCATTGCGATACCCCGACAACTGCTGAACGGGTTCCATACAGGAAGCACGGCGGTCAACGACTTGTACGAAATCGAGGTCGCGAGCGGCATCGATGGTGATGCGAATCTTGATGCGGTCGCCAACTTTGAGAGAGGTGAGAGGAAGCACTTCACGCTGGATGGTGATGCCGCTCTGCGAGGCCTCCACCTCGGCGGTCTTCTGCAGGAACTGCGCATAGACGGCGCCCCAGGACGTGCCTTCGCTGGTCTTGGTGGCGGTGAAAGTCTTGGCGGAAGTAGCGCCAGACACCGTTTTAACATAACCGATGCCGGCAGTAGGCGTAGCAGTGGCGATGGGAGAACCATCGATGGCGAGGACGGTGGCAGGCTGCGTGGTGGTCAGCGCCGTGCTGTTGCCTTGCAGGAAGGCATAGATGGCATTGGTGCTGTTGATGGGGGTATCCCATGTCTGGGTACGCTTCTCCTGTAACAGCCAGCGACGCATCTCGTCAACCGTCTGCTGGTCATTCGGAGTTACCCACTGGATAGCTTCTAAGGCAGCCACCTCGGTGGGTATCTTGTAGTCGTACCAGGAGTAGTAGGCGCGAGGCGTGTCGAAGTAGCGACCCATCTCCTCCGTATAGACAGAATACTCCCGGATGCTCTTCACGTATTCGGCGGCTTTCGCCTTCTCGCCACGCTGGGCAAGGATGACGGCGGTCATTGCCTTCTCGTAGATGCTCTGCTGCTTGATGTCCTTCTTCAGCAGACTGACGAGGTAGTTGTTGGCAGACTTGACGCTTGCCGACAGCTGACGATTGTCGATAGCGCAGATGTAGAGCCAGCGAAGGGCTGTGAAAGACGGGAAGTGCTGGCGATGGCCCTTCTTCTCTTCCTGCTTCATCTTTTCCACCAGTTTTACCATCTGCTGATCTATGTAGTTGGTGGCTTTCTCGTAGAGGGTGCTGATGTCAATGGGTGAACCATTGACCACAGCAGGACGAGATGGAGAAGCCGTCAGGACGTTGAGGCGTGCCAGCATCTCGCCAATGGCGACCGTGATGTCTGTACAGCCCTCCATGCCTGGATACCACGAGAAGGAACCGTTGGCATGCTGCAACTTTTGCAGTTGTGCTACCGTCATCTCGAGGCGGTGGTTGAGCGCATTCTCGTCGAAGAAGTCGGCGAGGTGTTGGCGCTGCTCGTCCTCACGGTCGGCAGCAGCCCCCCAAGGTGTCTCAGCTAACAACAAGTCCTTCAGCTCTTCGTTCTGTGAGAGGTGAGAGGTAAGAGGCGAGCGGTGAGAATCTGTGCGCTTCCATTGTTCGAAGACACCCTTGACCTGTGGACTTTGCGCTATCAGCGTCTGCGCTAACCTATTACTATAATAAGACGCTGCCAGGTCGATGGCGCTATGTTCGCAAGGTTGTCCGATGACGGGCAACGACTGCACAATCAGCCAGGCAGGGTTGTTGGTATATTCTATGGTGAGCTTCTGCTGAGTGGTGCCTTGGGGGAAAAGCGGTGTCAGGTCGATGCTCTTCACACCAGGCTCGTTCTGACTATAGGAAATAGTCTTGGTGACATACTCACGGTTGGGAAGGATGGGGAGATAGTGCTGTTCGCCGTCGCTGAAACCTTCGCCTTCCGCCGTCACTTTACAGATCAGCAGTGAGGTATTGAACTGCGTGTCGGAAAGCACGAAGGTGGCGGCATCCGTCTGTTGTGCTGCTACGGTGAAAGGCTGCTGCTGTTCGAATACAACTACCTCGGTGGCAGGGTCTAAGAGTTGCAGACGGGCCGTGCCGCTGATGTTGCGGTCGCTGGTGTTGAAGATGCGGGCGGAAATCTGTGTCTCGTCACCCATGCGGACAAAGCGCGGTATGTTAGGCTGTATCATTACGTCCTTCTGAGCAACAGCCTCGCCGTCGATGGTGCCATAGAACATGTCGGTGGTGTTGGCAATACCCATGAAGCGCCAAGTCGTCAGACTTTCAGGCAGCGTGAACCTCAAGGCGACAGTGCCATCGGCAGCGGTGGTCAGAGTGGGGTAGCAGAAAGCCGTTTCCTGCAAGTTCTCGCGTACCTGCACTTGTTCGGTAGCAGGCTCTTGCTGCTGTTGAGAACCACCATAGCCCACGGTTACTGCTTCTTCGCGGGCATCGGCAGCGTCTTCATTGCCGCTGACGTCCATCGCTCCGATGGCTGCCTGCTTCATCATCATCACTTCGCTGCGTGCTGCTGCGGGTTTTGCACCACGAATCATGACACGGTTGCGCCTGGATGAATAGTATATATAAGAGGGGAAGACGCTCCTGTCGAACGTGCTGTAGGAGAAGTAGGGGACGTCAAGCAACTTGAAATGCTGTGAGCCGTGCAGCTGTGAACCGCTCCAACCTTGCCACTTCCAATAGGTGTAAGGCCGTGGCAGATAGATGTTCGGTGTGAACGACCACTGGTGTGGTTGGAGGGCATCCAGACTCTTGTCGTAGAGCACTGCCATCAAACTGGCATCGGGAGCAGCTCCGTCAGGCTTTTGGATAGTTAGCAACCACTCCTCCTGCTGACCAGGCGTCAGTCGGTTGCGGAACGTCTGCCATTGCAGCTTCAGCTGTTTGTCGGGCATAGGCCGGCGGATGAAGGTCTGGTGACGATAGCACTGACCGTCCTTGACCCAGGCAAAGGTCAGCAGCAGCCCATTGCCGTACTCCTCCTGATATGTGAAATGGCGGTTGATGAGTGCGGCGTCTTTCTCCACGGCACCGCTTTCAATCTCCTTGTCGCCGGCATAGATACCATAGACGATGTAGAGATTGGGGTCTGACGATCCTACCTGAACGGTAACAGGTTTGCCGTCGTTGGGGAACTGTGTATCGGAAACGTAGAACCAGTCGTGCGTCTTGGTGGCAGGTTTTTTATCGTTCAGAGAGAAGACCACAAATGTGGTACGGAGTGTGTCTTGTCCGCAGATGGCTTCCAAGCGGTGTTGGCCGCTGGAGAGGTGTTCTCTCTTTGAGAGTGTGGCGTTGCGAGGGGTGTTAGGTGATGGGTGATGGATGTTGGCAGCGCACTCCTTCCACTTGCCGTCGTCGATGCGGTAGCGTACCGTACCGGCTATCTCCTTGCCTGCTGCATTGAGGCGGGAGAAGATGAGTTCCGGCATCTGGTCGCTGCGCACTTGTTCAGGCAGGTTGCAGGTTAGCACGGTGACTTTGTTGCCTAACGGCAGCGTCATCGTACCATGATGCGTCTCTCCTGCCTGGTCGGTAACGTCAGCCTCCACCACGAAGTGATAGAACATGCTGTGACTGCCTAAGTCGCGGGGAAGCACCATGGGCATATTGATGCTGAACGTTCCGTCATCCTTTGTAACGGCCTCGCCTTCGCTCATCACTACTTCCTGCAGACCGCGACCGATGGCACCACCGTTCCAATAGCGAGAATACGACATCCACCATAATGCAATGCGGCGCTTGACGGTATATTTCACCTTTCCCTCTTGTACGGGAACACCGGCATAAGTCATTGCTTTTCCTTCCACAGCGATGGTGTCGCCGTTCTGGTATGACTGTTTATAGTCGGCAAACTCTACTTGGAAGGTAGGACGCTTGTATTCCTCCACCCGAATGCTTGCGCTGCCATTCGCTGTCTGAATAGAAAAGTGACCGTTGAGTTTTCCTGTTGGTAGCGTGAAAGTCACGCCACACTTGCCATAACGGTCGGTGGTAGCTTGTTGTTCGGCTACCACTTTCCAGTTGGCGTCGCGGAGGGTAAAGGTTATGTGTTTGCCTTCTACTGCCTGAATATCAGTGGCTGACAGTTCCTTCCAAACAATCGCTGAGGCGTGAACCGTCTGCCCCGGACGATAAATGCTGCGGTCAGTAAACAGGTTGGCATGCTCCGAGTTATATTGGCGTTCGTGGAAGTTGTAGGAACCATAATCGTTTACTTCCGGGCAGAACTCATCAGTAGGTGTGAAGGCAAAGACACGGTTGGACGAGTGTCGCAGCTGGGCATCTTTGAGCGGTTGTCCTGTTGTGGCATCCACCACGACATAGCGTTTCTTGTCGTGCGGCTGTGCCTGTATGATGACGCGGACGCCAGAGACAAAGTATAGCATGCGCTTGATTTGTGTTTCTTGCTGGGTGCGGAACATCAACACATAAACACCTGCAGGCAGCCCGTCTAACAGCAGTGAGTCCTGGAAGATCTCGTAGCTGGCATGACCGGTAAAGGTAAGAGTGCGGGTGTGTTCTTCCAACAGGGTGGCAGTCTTCTCAATCTGTCGCAAGTCGTTCTTATTGTTGATATCCAACTCGGTATCGCCCTTCAGCGTGGTGCGATAGACGTGCATCGTCAGACGCTCGATGTTGCGCAGGTTGGTCAGGTGAATCATCTGCGGCTTGTTCACCTCCTGTACCGATGTGGCGATGTTCACCTGATAGCAAGGATTGTTCAGCGCTCTCCGTTCGTTGCGCAGCTCATTAGCGCGCTTCCATCCTCCCCAGCGTTGCAGCGATTGTTCCAGCCACTGATCTTTCTGGGCAGCGGTGAAGCGGTCATCCCTCATTAGCTCATAGCGCTTGATGGCCAGTTCGCCAGCTTCTGGCAAATCGCTATAGATATGGATGAGCGAGTCAACGCTTTCTATGGTATGGACGGTGTGCAAACCTGTCAGGCAGGCTGCTGGGCGGTTGCCGACTTGGTCGTAGTATCGGTTCAACCATTGCCACTCGTTCAGTTCCATGCCTACAATGCTCAGCAGGTCGTGACCGAAGAGTTCGCTGTCCTTTTCTTTGATGACAAAAGGAGTATAACCGTCGCACTTGGTCTTTGCCAATACTTCAGGATGCTCCATGGCTTGACGGTGGTATGTGTCGCTTTTGACTTTCCATTTCTCGTCGAAAGACTGCAGCGACTCGCAAATCGATGCCAGCGCGACATCGTAAACGGCCTTCAATGCCAACTCCTTCGTGACTTGCTCACGCTGTTCCAGGCGCTGAACGGCGGGAACCAACGAGTCAGGAGCCACTTCAGCCTGCAGCTTGGCATGCAGCAATACTGCCTTCAGCCATTGTCCGTAGGCGTTCGTAGTGACCGTCGGCGTTGCTGCAATCTCTTTGGAAGCCTTCTGCTCTATCTTCTTCAGATGCGTCATGGCGGTCTGGGGAAGGTCTTTCTCCTGCGCCTCCTCCACAGCCTTCCAGAGCGACTGATAGGTCTGTCCTGATATGCTTGTAGATATGAATAAGATAGCCGTTGCTATCGCCAAGAATCTGCTTTTCATTTTCGTAATGTTTTAAAACGATAGCACAAAGATACGAAAAACTCGTTAAACGACCAAGCCATTTAACGAGTTTTACCAAGTTTTACCAATAAGTTATGATTGACAGTCCTCACAACAATGCTCGTGACATTTGCTATCGGGCGTCTCAAACTCCAGTGTGGAGTGGGTGATGCCGTGCTCGCTGAGGTGGTGCTTCAACTGTTCCTTGACGGTTTCCATGTGTTCCAAGTGGTCAATGACAACATGCGCTGTCAGCGCATTGTCTGTCGTACTTAAAGCCCAGATATGCAGGTGATGAACTTCAGTCACGTGCTCGGCATTTTCCAGCAGCTGGTGGATGTCATGCGGTTCGACACCCTCTGGCGTTCCATCGACAATGAGTCGCAGACTGGCCGTCAGCAGTTCCCAAGTCGAGATGAGGATGACGCCTGCGATGATGAGGCTGACAATGGGGTCGATGACGTTCCATCCCGTATAGGTAATGATGATGCCGGAAATAACCACTCCTACAGACACCAATGTATCTGCCACCATGTGTAGGAAAGCTCCTCGGATGTTAATGTCGTTCTTTTGTCCTCGCATCAGCAGCAGTACTGTCAGACCATTAATCAGGATGCCTGCTCCTGCCGTCCATGTAACTGCCATGCCATTTACATCGGCTGGTTCGCTGAACTTGTGTATGCTCTCAAAGACGATGCCGGCAATCGCTACCAACAACAGGATAGCGTTGAGCAGCGAGATGAGTATCGTCGATTTCTTCAGTCCGTAGGTGTAGTGCTGTCCTGCGCGCACCTTGGCAAGTCGGAAGGCAATGAGAACCAGTAACAGGCTGAAGACATCGCTGAGGTTATGACCAGCATCCGACAGCAGCGACAATGAGTTCTGAGTAAGTCCGATGAGAGCCTCAATTCCTACGAAGAGCAGATTGAGGATGATGCAGAATATGAAGATGCCGCTCTGCGACGAGGGAACCACATGAATGTGATGATGATGCTCGTGATGATGATGTTCGTGTGCCATAGTGTTTTCTGATTTTCCGGCAAAGGTACGCATTCTTTTCGGTTTTCGCTTTGCTATTGGCGGAAAAGTGCGTTTTTCTGCAATCGGGTTGCAAACCAAATGGTTTGGGTAACTCCTCGCAGTGCCAGAAAGAGCATCATCGACAGCCATAGCCCGTGATTGCCGATAGCGCCTATAAGTATTGCTGTCCCGACGAAGAAAACTCCTGCTGCTATTGCTGCAGACAACAGCATGCCGCGCGTCTGGGTAGTGCCGATGAAGATGCCGTCCCAGACGAATGCTCCTACGCCACAGATGGGAATCAAGTAAGTCCATCCAATATACGTCTCGGCGGCTTCCATGACCTGCTGCTCGTCGGTCAGTAGCTGCAAGAACGAGGTGGCACCAAAGATGTAAGCAAGGGTAAACAACAGCGTCATCATCGCTCCCCAGCCGAACAGGTGGCCGACGATAGCCCGGAAGTTCTCCCACTGTCGGGCTCCCCAGTAGCGACCTCCCAAGGCTTCGCCGGCGTAGGCGAAACCGTCCATGATATAGGAAAAGGGTAGGAATAGTTGCATCATCAGCGTGTTGACAGCCAAAATAGTAGCACCTTGTCGCGCTCCTGCCGAGGTAAAATAGAGGTTTACGGCTACCAGACACAATGTACGTAGGAAAATGTCACGGTTGACGGCGAGGAATTGGGGGGTACGGGGGTGCGAAGGTACGGAGGTGCGAGGGTGCGGGGGTACGAGGAATAGCAGTTTTTTGTAATAGTGCCATAACAGGGCTATGGCGGCGAGCAGTCCTGCATATTGCGCAATGACGGTGCCGAGGGCGATACCTTCCATCTTCATGCCATATCCATAGACCAATGTCAGCGACGCTCCGATGTTGATGATGTTCTGTAGTATGCTGATGGTCATGGGCAACCGCGTGTTCTGCATACCGATGAACCATCCGCTCAGACTGTAGAGAGTCAACACAGCAGGAGCTCCCCACACCACTATATTAAAATAAGTGACAGCCAGCGGTCTCACATCGGCAGTAGGACCGATGAGCCATAACATCAGTTCACGCAGCGGCCATTGCAGCAGCAGTATCAGTGTGGCAATACCCAAAGATACGGTCGTAGAACGCTTTAGCAGGACTTTTACATTCGATAAGTCGCGGCCTCCCCAGGCTTGCGCCGTCATGCCGCTGGTGCCCATGCGCAGGAATCCGAAAACCCAGTAGATGAGATTGAAAATCATCGTTCCTACACCTACTGCCGCCAGATAGGTAGCATCGCCCATGTGTCCTACTATCGCCGTATCCACCAGTCCGAGTAGCGGAACGGTGATGTTCGTAACGATGGCGGGTAGCGCTATGCGTAGTATCTGGCGATGATAGTCTTGTCGTTTCACGCTGCGAAGTTACAAAAAAATACTCAAAGAAGCGAATCGTTGTTTTGACTTTTTGTCCTATAGTCATCATTTTATACATTTTCCTGCAATTTCTTTGGAAGTTTCGGGAATTTTCGTATATTTGCACCCCGAAACTTAAAGCATTATTCATGATTAACCGAGAACTATTAGAACCTAAAAGCATTGTCGTCGTTGGCGGCTCGAACAACGTTCATAAACCAGGTGGTGCCATGGTGCGCAATATTTTACAGGGCGGCTTCCAGGGCACGCTCCGTGTTGTCAATCCCAAGGAAGACGAGGTGCAGAGCATCAAGGTCTTTCATGACATTCGTGAACTGCCGCCCACTGAGTTGGCAGTATTAGTGATTGCGGCGAAGATGTGCCCTGACACCGTTGAACTGCTGGCTAAGGAGAAACAGACAAAGGCTTTCATCATCATCAGTGCAGGCTTCGGTGAGGAGACAAAGGCCGGTGCCGTCTTGGAGGAACGCATTCTGGAGATTTGCCAGCAGTACGGCTGTTCGCTCATCGGTCCGAACTGCATCGGACTGTTGACGCGTCATCATCATAGCGTTTTCACCAAACCCATTCCGACTCTCAGTCCCAAGGGTGTCGATTTCGTCAGCGGCTCTGGAGCTACGGCAGTGTTCATTCTGGAGAGTGCTGTCATCAAGGGTCTGCAGTTCAATAGCGTCTGGAGCATCGGCAATGGCAAGCAGATAGGCATAGAGGACGTGCTGCAATACATGGACGAACATTTCGATGCCGAAACGTCCTCCCACGTCAAACTGTTGTATATCGAAAATATCAGCGATCCTGACAAGTTGCTGTTCCATGCCTCCAGCCTCATTCGCAAGGGTTGCCGCATAGCAGCCATCAAGGCAGGCTCGTCCGAGAGCGGCAGTCGTGCGGCCAGCAGTCATACGGGAGCGATGGCAAGTAGCGATTCTGCCGTTGAGGCGTTGTTCCGCAAGGCAGGCATTGTGCGCTGTTTCTCGCGTGAGGAACTGACAACGGCAGGGTGCATCTTTATGGTAACATCCACCACCCAGCACCCATCACCCACCATCCAACACCCTTACCGCTTTGCCATCGTTACTCATGCCGGCGGTCCTGGCGTGATGCTGACTGATGCCCTGTCAAAAGGCGGCATGAGTGTTCCTAAGTTGGAAGGTCCTGTTGCCGAGGAACTGAAAGAGAAGCTATTGCCAGGCTCGGCTGTGTCAAATCCCATCGACATCTTGGCAACGGGAATGGCAGAACAGCTGAATGTGGCTATCGACTATTGCGAAAACAGATTCCCCGACATCGATGCCATTGCAGTCATCTATGGTACGCCAGGACTGACAACGCTCTATGAAGCCTACGAGGTGCTGCACCAGAAGATTCAGCAGTGTAGCAAGCCTATCTTCCCCATTCTCCCCAGTCTGCATACGGCAGGTCCCGAGGTGGCAGAATTCTTGCAGAAAGGACACGTCAACTTCAGCGATGAGGTCACTTTGGCAACGGCGCTGAGTCAGGTGATGCGCACGCCACCTCCAGCCCCTTCCGAGATAGAGCTGTTTGGCGTCGATGTGCCGAAAATCAGAGAGATTATCGCCAGTCTTCCTGCTTCCCAGTCGAAGGGTGGTGACTACGTCAGTCCTGACGTAGTGCGCCAACTGTTTGCTTGTGCAGGTATTCCGATGGTTCCTGAGCTGGTCTCTACATCGAAGGACGAACTGTCTGTCTTTGCTGATAAAGTAGGCTACCCTGTCGTTGCTAAAGTCGTCGGTCCGGTGCATAAGAGTGATGTCGGTGGTGTGGCGCTGAACATTCGCAGTGCGGAGAACTTGAAGATGGAGTTCGACCGCATGATGAAGATCAAGGATGCAACAGGCGTGATGGTACAGCCGATGCTCAAAGGAACAGAGTTGTTTGTCGGTGCCAAATACGAGGAGCGTTTCGGGCATGTTGTGTTGTGCGGCCTTGGCGGCATCTTCGTGGAAGTGCTGAAGGATGTACAGTCCGGTTTGGCGCCCCTGAGCTATGGCGAGGCTTACTCTATGATACACTCGCTGCGTGGCTATAAGATTCTGAAAGGCACACGCGGACAGCAGGGCATCAACGAGCAGAAGTATGCCGAAATCATCGTGCGCCTATCAACGCTGCTGCGCTTCGCTACCGAGATCAAGGAACTGGATATTAACCCCTTGTTGGCAGACGCTGGCAATATCGTTGCCGTGGATGCCCGTATGAAGATAGAGAAGTGAAGTGTTTAATGTTGAAAGTTTAGAGTTTAGAGTTTAAAGTTTAAAGGTTTAAGAGTTTAAGGGGAAAAAAGAAGCCTGCCGCGCGGCAGGCTTCTACGTTTCATGTTTGATATTACAGGAGATTGTCTTTCTCGATGTCTTTGAAGTATTTGTAGGTGGCAACCTTCAGCTCGTCGGTGGCAGGCTCGTCAGCAACGATGATGCCGTGCTCGTGCATCTGCAGGGCTGAAATCGTCCACTCGTGAGTGACAGCACCCTCTACGGCAGCCTTCATGGCGCGGGCCTTGTGATGGCCGTTGACAAGAATCATCACCTCGCGGGCATCCATCACGGTACCTACACCAACGGTCAGCGCCAGCTTGGGCACCTTGTTGACGTCGTTGTCGAAGAAACGGCTGTTGGCAATGATGGTATCTGAGGTAAGTGTCTTTACGCGGGTACGGCTGGTCAGTGAGCTGTAGGGCTCGTTGAAGGCAATGTGACCGTCGGGGCCAATGCCACCGATGAAGAGGTCGATGCCGCCAGCTTCCTTAATCATTTCCTCATAGTGGGCACACTCGGCAGCCAAGTCCTTGGCGTTGCCGTTCAGGATGTTGATGTTCTCCTTCGGACAGTCGATGTGGTCGAACAGGTTGCGAGCCATGAAAGAGTGGTAGCTCTCGGGATGGCTTTCGGGCAGACCGACATACTCGTCCATGTTGAACGTCAGCACGTTTTTAAATGAAACACGACCTTCCTTGTTGGCTTTCACCAGGCAGGCATACATTCCCTCAGGAGAAGAACCGGTGGGCAGACCCAACACGAAGGGCTTCTCCTTAGTGGGCTTGAAGGCATTGATACGCTCGATGACGTGCTCAGCAGCCCACTGTGACATTTTCTGATAATCAGATTCAATAATTACTCTCATAAGTCTAAAAATATAAAGTTTTTCGTCTTATCGGCTGCAAAGGTAATAATTTTTGGTGAAAAGTGAAGAGTGAAAAGCGAAAAAATTGCAGTCGCATAGAATATTTTCCGTTTTTTTTGTAACTTTGCAGCCGTTATTTATTTAAATGAAAGAATTTGTCATATCAGAAGTCAAGGCTGAGACCGCTGTGCTGGTGGGTTTGATCACACAGCAGCAGGACGAGGCGAAGACGAAGGAATATCTGGACGAGCTGGAGTTTCTGGCTGACACTGCAGGAGCTGTCACGGTGCGGCGTTTTACGCAACGTGTGCAGGGACCGAGTCAGGTGACGTATGTCGGAAAGGGTAAGCTCGACGAAATCAAACAGTATATCAAGCAGCAGGAAGATGCCTACTACGACTGGTTGGATGCCGGTTCTCCCGAACCTGAGGACGGCATGCCGACGCCGCAGCCTGTGGGTATGGTTATCTTCGACGATGAGCTCAGCGCCAAGCAGATACGCAACATCGAGTCAGAGCTGAAGGTAAAAATCTTAGACCGCACATCGCTGATTCTCGATATCTTTGCCATGCGTGCCCAGACGGCGGAAGCCAAGACACAAGTAGAGCTGGCGCAATACCGTTATATGCTGCCCCGTCTGCAGCGCCTATGGACGCACTTGGAGCGCCAGGGCGGCGGTTCTGGCAGTGGTGGCGGAAAGGGTAGCGTAGGACTGCGTGGCCCTGGTGAGACCCAGTTGGAGATGGACCAGCGTATCATTCGTCAGCGCATCTCGCTGCTGAAGGAGCGCCTGGTGGAAATCGACAAGCAGAAGACCACGCAACGCAAGAACCGCGGTCGCCTGATACGTGTGGCGCTGGTAGGCTATACGAACGTGGGCAAATCGACGCTGATGAACCTCCTCGCCAAGAGCGACGTCTTTGCCGAGAACAAACTCTTCGCCACGCTGGATACGACGGTGCGCAAGATGGTTATCGACAATCTGCCGTTCCTCTTGGCAGACACCGTAGGGTTTATCCGTAAGTTGCCTACCGACTTGGTGGATTCCTTCAAATCGACGCTCGACGAGGTGCGCGAGGCAGACTTGCTGGTACACGTCGTGGATATCTCGCATCCCGACTTCGAGGAGCAGATTACCGTCGTGGAGAAGACCCTCGCTGATCTGGGCTGTGCTGAAAAGCCCTTGATGCTGTTGTTCAACAAGATTGATGCCTACCGCTGGACACCGCAGGACGCTGATGACCTGACGGCTCCCAAACGTGAGAACGTGTCGCTGGACGAACTGAAGCGCACGTGGATGGCGAAAGTCAATGAAAAGGGAAAAGTGAATGGTGAACAATTTGCTACCGCACCCCTGTTTATCTCAGCCCGTGCTAAGGAGAATATCGACGAGCTCCGCGAGGTGCTGTATAAGAAGGTGCGCGAGTTGCACGTTCAGAAGTATCCTTATAACGACTTCCTGTATGATATAGATAATTAGTTTACGGTTTACAGTTTACAGTTTATAGTTTACAGTTTACATTTGAGAATTGAACCAAACACAATAAGTTTTATGAGAGACTACAGACATTTGACAAATGAGGAAATCAGTGTGCTCGAGAGCAATAGCTGCTGGGCAGAAGACTGGGACAGAGTGATGGTTGATGAGGACTTTCGTCCGTATAACTTTCACCGTGTGGTGCTTTATGGCGACATCCGCCTGGGTAAGTTCGAGAAGACCGTCGAGGTGGCTAAGGGCTTTACCAAGCACTCGGGTATCAACGACGCCACGCTGCGCAATGTGACGGTGGGCGACGACTGCCTCATCGAGAAGGTGGGCAACTACATCAACAACTATACCATTGGTGACGACTGCTACATCTCGAACATCTCCACCATGGAGACCACTGAGGGCGCTACCTACGGCGAGGGCCACATGGTCAGCGTGTTGAACGAAATGGGTGACGGCAACGTCATCTTGTTCCATAACCTGAACTCACAGTTGGCAGCCTTCATGGTGAAATACTTCAAGGACAAGCAGCTGAAGGACAACATCACACGACTCATCAATGAAGAGATACGCTTCACCCAGCCCGAGCGAGGAACCGTCGGCAATGGCGTGAAGATTATCAACTCGAAGGAGATTACCAATACCGTGGTGAAGGACGACTGCGAAATCAACGGTGCTGCACGTCTTTCCGACTGTACCATCATGTCGTCGGCTGACGCCTCGGTGTATATTGGCACGGGAGTCATCTGCGAAAACTCCATCATCTGCAACGGTTGCAGCATCACCAACAGTGTGAAGATGCAGGACTGCTTCGTCGGCGAGGCGTGTCAGATTACCAACGGCTTTACCGCCGAGGCCAGCGTGTTCTTCGCCAACAGCTACATGGCTAATGGTGAGGCGTGTGCCGCCTTCTGCGGCCCCTTCTCGGCATCGCACCATAAGTCGAGCCTGCTCATCGGCGGCGAGTTCTCGTTCTACAATGCCGGTTCGAACACCAACTTCTCGAATCACGCTTACAAGATGGGTCCCTTGCACTACGGAACGCTGGAGCGCGGCACGAAGACCGCCAGCGGTGCCTACGTGCTGATGCCTGCCAAGATAGGCGCTTTCTCGGTGTGTTTCGGTAAACTGATGAATCACCCCGACATGCGCTGTCTGCCCTTCGCCTATCTGTTGGCGTATGGCGAGACGATGTACATTGTGCCGGGTCGTAACATCACGACCGTCGGTCTGTATCGTGACATCAAGAAATGGCCGAAGCGCGACAAGCGTCCTGCCTCCTGCCGCAAGTCCGTCATCAACTTCGACTGGCTGTCGCCGTTCACCGTTGGTGAGATTGAGCAGGGTAAGAAGATTCTGGAGCAGCTGCAGAAAGCTGGCGGCAAGAACGTCTCGTCGTATAACTTCCAGGAGTACATCATCAATGCCTCGTCGCTGAAGAAGGGTATCAAGTATTACGATATCGCCTTGCGCATCTATATGGGAGCCGTGATGAAGCGTCAGCTGAAGTGGCTGAAGGAGCACAACAGAGTGCCTTCCCCTGAAAATTTCCTGCCTGTTACCAAAACCGGTGAGGGACAGTGGAACGATTTGTCGGGTCTGCTGTTGCCGGTCAGCGAGGAGGAACGTCTGCTCAACGACATCAAGAATGGAGGCATTGAGAGCATCCAGGAGGTGCTCGACCGCTTCAATGACATCAACGAGCACTACCGTGAATACCAGTGGTCATGGACCTATCGCCTGATTCTGGACTACTACGGTCTGGAGGTGCTGGACGATGCTGCCATGCAGCGCATCCGTGAGGACTACATCAAGGCTCGTCGTGCGTGGATTGCTGAAATCCGCAAGGATGCCCAGAAAGAGTTCGACATGGGCGACGTGGAGCAGGAAGTGTTCGACGACTTCATCTCGAAACTCGACCACGAGGTGGATTATGAAGATTGATAATATAAAGGTAGAAGAACCATGAAGAATATGAAACGTTTGTTATGGCTGCCCGTGGTGCTCGTCGGCATGCTGTTGCTGACAGGTTGCAGTAAGTACAAGTATGAGACAGTCGATGGCGATCCGCTGCAGACGCGTATCTATACGCTGAAGAACGGACTGAAGGTCTATCTCAGTGTCAACGACGAGAAACCCCGCATCCAGACATTCATCGTCGTGCGTACCGGTTCGAAGAACGACCCTGCTGAGACTACTGGTCTGGCACACTATCTGGAGCACTTGATGTTCAAGGGTACTGACAAGTTCGGCGTTACCGATCCTGAAGCAGAGGCTCCGCTGTTGGCCGACATCGAGGCTCGCTACGAGAAGTACCGCACGCTGACAGACCCTGCCGAACGCCGTCAGGCTTACCATGAGATAGACAGCGTGTCGCAGTTGGCTGCCAAGTATTTCATTCCCAACGAGTACGACAAGCTCATGGCGATGATAGGTGCCGAGGGTACCAATGCCAACACCTGGCACGACCGTACTTGCTATGTCGAGGATATTCCCTCCAACCAGGTGGATACGTGGCTGAAGATTGAGGCCGATCGTTTCAAGAATATGACCATCCGTGGATTCCATACGGAGCTGGAGGCAGTCTATGAGGAGTATAACATCTATCTGGCCAACGACAGCGAGAAGATGTACGACGCCCTGATGAACAAACTGTTTCCCTCGCATCCATACGGTACACAGACCACCATCGGCACGCAGGCTCACCTGAAGAATCCCAGCATCACCAATATCAAGAACTACTTCAAGAAGTGGTATGTGCCAAACAATACTGCTATTTGTATGGCTGGCGACTTCGACCCTGACGAGGTGATTGCTCAGATTGACAAGTACTTCGGCGACTGGCAGGCTGTTCCCGAGGAAGAGGTGCAGCAGCCGGCGTTTCCCCAGCAGCCTGAGCTGACACATGCCGTTGATACGACGGTGATTGGTCTGGAGGCTGAACAACTGCTGCTGGGCTGGCGCTTCGACAAGGCCTCCTCACTGCAGACCGACACGCTGCAGGTCATCGATTACATGCTGACCAATGGCAAGGCAGGACTCATAGACCTGGACATCAACCAGCAGATGAAGATGCTGCGAGGCCAGTCGGGTGTAGAACCGCTGATGGACTATTCCACGTTCCAGCTGATGGGTACTCCCCGTGAGGGACAGTCGCTCGACGAGGTACGCACCTTGCTGTTGGGCGAACTGGAGAAGTTGAAGAAGGGTGATTTCAGCGATGACCTGCTGCCCAGCGTCATCAATAACCTGAAGTTAGACTACTATCAGGCCATGGAGTATAACGCGTGGCGCACTAACATGTTCCTCCAGTCTTTCGTCAATGGCGAGTCGTGGGAGCAGAGCGTCAAGAGACTCGACCGCATCAGCGGCATGACCAAGCAGCAAATCGTCGATTTCGCCAATCGCCACTTCAAGGACAACTACGTTGCTGTCTATAAGCGCCAGGGTGTTGACGTCAACCAGAAGAAGATTGACAAGCCCGAGATTACGCCTATCCCCACCAACCGCGACACCATGAGCCAGTTTGTGCAGGACATTCAGAAGATAAAGGTAAAACCCATCGAGCCGCACTTCATCGACTTCCAGCGCGACCTGACGTTCTCTACGGCAGACAACGGCTTACCTGTCGTTTCCGTCAAGAACAAGGAGAACGGGCGCTTTGAGCTGGCCTTCCGCTACGACTTCGGCGACGAGGTGAATACGGGTTATAACTACGCCGCCTCGTACCTTAATTATATAGGCACAGACTCGCTGACCGCCGAGCAGGTGCGCCAGCAGTTCTATAAGCTGGCTTGCAGCTACTACATCTCCGTCGAGGCTCGCAACATAACCGTCTGGCTGACGGGTCTTAGCGAGAATATGCCGCAGGCTTTACAGTTGCTCGAGCATCTGATGCAGCGTGCCAAGGTCGATGAGGAAGCTTACCAGCAGTATATCGCTATCGTTAACAAGTCGCGTGCAGACAATAAGCTCGACCAGCAGGCCAACTTCGGCGTGCTGCGTACCTATGGCCTGTATGGCACGTATAACCGTGCTCGCAATATCCTGACGGGCGAACAGCTCAAGCAGACCCATCCGCAAGACCTGCTCGACCTGCTGAAGCATCTGAAGGAGTATGAGCACACCGTGCTCTACTACGGTCCGCTGACCGATGGCGACCTCTCAGCAGCCCTCGCTGCCCATACCGGGTCCAACGGTTCTGCCGTCGGAAAGACACCTGCTCCTCAGGCCAGGCACTACACCAAGCAGCCGACCCCCGCGAATGAAATCCTGCTGGCTCCCTACGATGCGAAGAACATCTACATGCAGATGTATCACATAGAGCCGCTGAAGTGGAATCCCGAGGAGGCAGCCCTGAAGGCGCTCTTCAACGAGTACTATGGCGGGAATATGGGTAGCGTCGTCTTCCAGGAGATTCGCGAGTCGCGCGGACTGGCCTATAATGCTTTTGCCGGCTATCAAGACCCCGAATTCAAGGACGACGACTGCGAATACGCCCTGGTACACATCATCTCGCAGAACGACAAGATGATGGACTGTATCCGTCAGTTCCACCAGATACTGGATGTCATTCCTCAGAGCGAGGGAGCCTTCCGCATTGCCAAAGAGGCGGTGACAAAGAAGATTGCCAGCAACCGCACCACGAAGTCGGAACTGCTGTCAGCCTGGCTGGAGGCCAGAGACCTCGGCATTGATTACGACCAGAACGAGCGTATCTATCGTGCACTCGACCAGGTGACGCTGCAGGATATCGTGCGTTTCGAACAGCAGCACATGGCGCATAAGACGTGGCGCTATGTCATTCTCGGCAACGAGAAGGAGCTGGACATGAAGGCGCTGGAGAAGATAGGGCCTATCAAGCGTCTGACGCCGGAGGAGACCTTCGGTTACTGATACAACAACATAAGGACGCTCTCAAACCTGAGGGCGTCCTTTTCTTTGTGGAGGGCGGCACGGCTGACCGATGCGCTTACAGGATGCGTATCTTCAGCTGGTGCTTTTTCTTTTTGTCGATGGTGTATTTCTTCAGCACACCCGGACCGCACGAGCTGTTGCCTAAGCCCATCACCGCACAGTCGATGCTGAGGAACGTCTTGCCCTCGTCCTGCAGCTCGTAGTCGTGCGTCTTGCTGGCAATGTACTGGGCAGAGTAGGGCAGTGCCGAGAAGGAGAAGGGCTCGTCGATGGCCTCGATGCGCAGCCTCTTGCCTTTCTTCGTCTTCAGCTCCACATAGGTGCAGTCCTCGTGGTTGCCGGAGTCCTGCGGACGAGGGTAGTGAACGTATTGCTGCGACACCGTCGATGTCCATAGACCTATGGGGCATGATACCTTCCGGTCGGGATAGTTATCCCACGGTCCGCGACCGTACCACGTCAACAGCTCGTATTCCCGTGGCAGTTCGATGACGATGCCCAGTCGCGGCAGCGGCGGCAGCGAGTCGGGAATCTCGAAGGTGAATGTCAGCTCGTTGCCGTCCTGCTCCATAGTCATCGGTATCGTGTAGCTGTCCAGTCCGCAGCGTTTCCAGTCCTTGGCGAGCCAGTTGCCGAAGCTCTTGTCGTTGTCCGTCGGTGCACGGAAAACCTGCGGTTTGATGTTAGATGTAAGATGGATGATGTAAGAGGTAGGAGCCTTTGATTTCGACACCTTCGGCTTGGTGGCTTTGGTCTCAGCATATTGGTCGGCAATCTGCTGCTCGCTCATGGCGCCATAGACGGCCTGTACCTCGTAGTATTTGGGCGTCAGTGTGCGGTCGCTCATCACCACGCCGTTCATGCAGAACGCATGCAGGTTGGGCTTGTCGCCGAAATCGCCGCCATAGAGAACAGGCTGGTTCATGGTTAATGGTTCATGGTTAATGGTTGAACCTTGAACCCTGAACCCTGAACCCTGAACCGGAATAATTCCCTGGTCCACCCAGTCCCAGATGAAGCCTCCGAGCAGTCGGGGGTTGCTGTTGATTTCGTCCCAGTACTCCTTGAAATTGCCCAAGGCGTTACCCATGCAGTGTGCATACTCGCTGGTCAGCACGGGGCGCGGACCGCCGTCGCTACCTTCCCACGAGCAGTGGTCGCCCGTTCTGTTGGCTATCTCCACCAGCCGTTCCCAGCGGGCATTCTCGGCACGCTCCTGGTCAGAGCCTTCGGCGATGCCGGGGTTCAGGTATTCTTGCATCACGCGCGGATAGAAGCGGCTGATGACATCCACCGTCTGTGGGTCGGCTGCCGTGCGCTGCATGTCGCTGGCTACGGAGGCAGTGCCTTGTGCCCCCTCGTAGTGAACAGGACGCGTGGGGTCGAACTCGTGCAGCCATGCCGACATGGCGGCGAAGTTAGCACCGTAGCCGCTCTCGTTGCCGAGACTCCAGAAGATGATGCTCGGATGGTTTTTGTCGCGCTCCGCCATGCGTACCGCACGGTCCATGAAGGCCGCGTGCCAGTCGGGTGTCGAGGCCAGTGTGCCGCGCAGACCATGTGTCTCACAGTTGGCCTCGTCCATGAGGTACATACCCATCGAGTCGCACAACTCGTACCACCTCGGACAGTTGGGATAGTGGCTCAGTCGCACGGCATTGACGTGGGCGTCCTTCATCAGTTGCAGGTCGCGCTTCATCAGCTCTTCGGTCATGACGCGGCCTCTATACGGGTCGTGCTCGTGGCGGTTTACGCCGCGAATCTTGATGGCCTGACCGTTGATGAGCAGTTGCCCGCCCTCGATGCGGATGTTGCGGAAGCCCACTTGCTGCGTGACGCGCTCCACGGTGCTGCCGTGCTGATCTTTCAGCTCCAACAGCAGGGTGTAGAGGTTTGGCTGTTCGCAGCTCCACAGGCGCGGGTTGCTGACTTTGATTTCCATGCGGTCGAACTTGCGGTAGCCGCGCTGCGAGAACCATTCGTTCATGCGCTTGGCCTTGTGCTGCAGGTCGAGCACCTCGTCGGCAGCAACCGTATCGCTACCCACCGTCGTGGCACCGTCCTTCAGCGTAGCGACGAGGTGGTAGCCCTCTGCGGTTTCACTATTATATACAGAGAACTGCGGATTGATAGATAGTATCCAATCCCCCTCCCTCGGGGAGGGGTTAGGGGTGGGCTTCTCTTCCCCCTCCCTTGGGGAGGGGTTAGGGGTGGGCTCTGTCCTTACCGCCACATCCCTTATCCGCACATCGGGCGTGTGATAGAGCAGCACGTCGCGGTGAATGCCGCCGAAGCGCCAGAAGTCCTGGTCTTCCAGGTACGAGCCGTCGCTGTACTTATACACCTCCACGGCTATCAGGTTTTCTCCTTTCTTGAGATAAGGCGTGACGTTAAACTCCGACGCCTCCATCGACCCTTGGCTATAGCCTACGCGCTGACCGTTCACCCAAACGTAGAAGGCGGACATCACGCCCTCGAAGCGCAGAAACGTCTGACCGCCGGCTGTCCAACTGTCAGGCACGGCGAATGTGCGGCGGTATTGTCCCGTAGGGTTTCGCTCTTCGTAGGTTGTCCATGCTGCCTTCGGCTCGCGCATGACGTATGGCGGGTCAATCTTGAAGGGGTAGCCTGCCGAGATGTAGATAGGCGTTCCGTAGCGCTTTCCGCTCGTGTTGACTTCCCAGTTGGCAGGCACGGGAAACGTTGCCCAGCCTGTCGCTTCAAAGTCCGTGCGGTAGAAATCCTGGATACGCTCCTCGGGCGTCTTCGTCCAGCGGAACAGCCACTCGCCGTTCAGGCTGAGCCGGCGGTCGCCCTGCTGCTCGCCGTAAGGAATGAAATACGCCCGTGCCGGTTCACGGTTGATTTGCAGCACGTGGTGGTCTTCCCAGTCGTGGTGTGCCCACGACAAGGCTGTTGCGGATAGTAATAAGGTGGTGAATAGAAGTCTCTTCATAATGCGTTATTCTCTATACTATAAAGACTGACGACACGTCGTTTTGTCGTCAGTCTATGCAGTTGGTTGTCGGCAGTCTCCTTTTAGAAGATGAAGGCCTTCTCTATCCAGTAGCACAGCATACCTGCCAGATAGCCCACCAGCGCTATCCACGAAATGCGGCGCATGTACCATCCGAAGGAAATCTTCTCCAGTCCCATGACCACCACTCCGGCAGCAGAACCGATGATGAGCATCGAGCCTCCTACGCCAGCGCAGTAGCACAGCAGTTGCCAGAAGATGCCATCCACCGCCATGTCGCCAGCGGCTTCTATGGGATACATGCCCATGCAGCCTGCTACCAGCGGTACATTGTCGATGACCGACGATAGCACGCCGATGATGCCTGTTACGAGGTAGTAGTCGCCGTCGAACGTTGCGTTGAGCACCTGTCCTAACATGTTCAGCACACCGATGGTCTCCAGACAGGAGACAGCCATCAGGATGCCTAAGAAAAAGAGGATGGTCGGGAGGTCGATGTGCGACAGCAGCAGACTGACGCGCTTCTTCATGCCGCCCGTTTTATCGTTTTTCTTCAGGTTCGCATAGAACAGCTCCGTAATCGTCCACAGCATGCCCAGCACCAGCAGGATGCCGAAGAATGGCGGCAGGTCGGTGATAGACTTGAAGATAGGCACGAAGATAAGGCCTCCCACGCCGAGGAAGAACACGACCTTGCGCTGCGTGGCAGTCAGGTCGCTCGCCTGTTCCTCTTGCCTTTCAGTAGAGGCTGCCGCCAGCTCACCCTTCAGGGACAGCGACAACACGTAGGCAGGTACTACCAGCGAGATGACCGACGGCAGGAAGACCTGCATGATGATGCCAGCGGAAGTGATGACACCCTTGTTCCACAGCATGATCGACGTCACGTCGCCGATAGGCGAGAACGCCCCACCGGCATTCGCGGCAATGATGACCAGCGAGGCATAGATGATGCGGTCCTTGTGGTCGCTCACCAGCTTGCGCAGAATCATAATCATGACGATAGACGTCGTGAGGTTGTCCAGGATAGCCGAGATAAAGAACGTCATGAAGGCGATGCGCCACAGCAGCGCCCGTTTGCTGCGCGTCCTCATCGTGTCGCGCACGAAGTTGAAGCCGCCGTTCTGGTCAACCACCTCCACGATGGTCATTGCTCCCATCAGGAAGAACAGCGTCGTCGCCGTCGTTCCCAAGTGGTCGTTTATCAGCGTGCTTACCGCACTCGTGAAGTCCTGTCCCGCCAGCGTCACGTAGCTCTCAGGACTCAGCATAAAGAGCGTCCAGCACGCCACCATCATCAGCAGCGCCACCGCCGCCTTGTTGATGCGCGTCACACTCTCCAGGGCTATGCAGAGATAGCCTATGCAAAACACGATAACGATAGTTGTTGTCAAAGTTGTCATCATAGTCTTTAAGATAATAGTAGTAACACGAATGGTGCAAAAGTACAGATAATTTCTATAACCTCCAAATTTATTCGAAGTTTTTTGCGTTCATGTCGCAGGCGAATACTATACTTGCTTTGAAGGAGTGCCGTTGTCGCAGGGTGCGCGAACGGCTTTCGACGGGGGAGAAGACGTATTTCGTTGGGTGGAAGACAGGCTCTCGTTTATTTTTAGCGGCCGCTAAAAACATTCACGGCTCCCGCCAAAAATATTCACGGCTCCCGCCAAAAATGAATTGAGAGCTCGCCAAAAACCTTTTTTAGAGCTATCATTATAAGCAGTAAAAAGAAAGAAGCCTCCTGAGTCAGGGGGCTTCTGTTCTCTTAGTCGTCGAGCATGTCGTTCTGGCGGGCATGATAGTCTCCTTCGGCTGGAACTGAGTCATTTAAAATGCAACCACGGGATCTCATCTTGATGACGTTCAACGCCGGTTCTTGGTAATTCTTCTTTTGGTATTTCATTTCTTGCGTTTTATTGATGGATGTATTTCTTTCCGTTCTTGATGTATGCACCCTTGGTGGGCTTACCGTTGAGTGGACGACCGCTGAGGTCGTAGATGTGTTCGGTGCCATCGAGGTCGATGGTATGGATAACGGGACGGATAGACGTGGCGTCTTCTTCCACCTCGAAGTCATAGTCGCTGGCATAAGCATCCGTGGGGAAGTCGCTGATGCCGTCGTCTGCTACGCGCTGACGGGCTTGGCTGGCAGCGGACTGATAGTTGGTGTAGTAGCGGTTGCGCACAAAACCGTCACTTCTGCTAAAGTAGGTGCGGAATGGCCATACTCGCGCTTGTCTTTGCGCCGCTGTTTTATTGGCGACACGATGCCAATTTCCTGATTGTTGGATAATATAGGCATGGTCGGCGATGGCCTCTTCATTGCTTAAAAATGAGAGAACTCCCTTGAACTGTCCCACGATAGCGCCAGTGTTGTAGTCGGTGACGGTCTGCGGATGCAGTTGGGTGCTGATCTTGGTCTTCTGGTCGTTCGTCAGCATGAAGCCGCCGCCATTGACAACGATGAAGTAGGGCTCGCCAGCCTTGAGCTGCTGGGGCACTTCCACGAAGATGAAGTGGAGGTTGTCCTTGACATACTTCAGCTGGTAGGCTTTCAGCACACTCTCGTCGTTGACTTCCATGGCCTTGAGGTCTACGTCGAAGGGCAGGCAGAGGGTATAGGCCTTGCGCTTGTACTGGATGTCGAAGAGGTCGAAATCGACTTCGCGTGCCAGCGCCTCGTTGGTGCCGTCCTTACCATCGACTTTCATCTCTTCTACGTCGCCTGCTTCGTAGTTGCTAACGATGTCGGTCTCAGCCCACAGACTTCGGTTGTACTGCACGTAGTCGGCATAAAAGTCGCGAGGAGGAATGAACGACAGATCGTCAGCGAGATACAGCCGCTTGCACTGGTCGCCCATTACTACGTTCCACTCGTCGTCAGGCATGGTGTAGCCTGCATCGGCAGAAGGCAGATAGACGATGGTGCTGTCGTTGAGTCCGTAGAAGGGGTTGTCTCTCTCCCTGCGCGCCACGCGCAGCGTCTTGATGCTGCTGGGCACGGTGACCGACCAGACGGGCTCTTCGTTGCCGTAGAAGACGTTCTTGCCCATGGCGGTGACGGGAATGCCCTCCACCTCGGCAGGAATGGTGATGTTCTGAGGGTCGCCGTAGTACCACACGACACGGCACGACTTGCCGTCGTCGCTCTTCTTGTAGGCGAAGAGGTCGTCGAAGAGGTCGGCTTCCACTTCCTGTGTGGGTTCTTCGCTGACGTCTGCGATGTCGAGGTCAGTGACGTCGTCGAACTCCACCATTCGGGCGTTGATGGTGTTAACGGTCAGATAGGCGTGGTAGGGCTGTATGAAATTGTTCTTGTAGTAGAAGAATCCCAACTGCTTCTGACTGTTGCGACCCAGCGTGAGGCAGTTGCCCTGGTTGCTGTCGCCCTGATTGACGTGCATGCCCTTCTCGCCAACGCCATTGAGGCCGTTGAGGTAGAGGGGAATGGTGACAACGTCGGCGCCGGTATAGGGGAAGAGCTTGACAATGCCTGCGTAGGGAGACCGCACCACGACGGCAGTCTTCTTTGCCAGTTTGTTGTCAATCTTCTTGCTGATGTTCAGCAGCATGGCGGTCCCGTCGTTGCTGTCGTCCTTGCTGACCAGATAGACGCGCTGGTCGGCGGGCAGCTGTGTGTCGAAGCCCAGATAGAGCGTGGCAGCCTTTGCGTCGTTGAAGGTCAGCGGATAGTATCGTCCTAACTGTCCGGCATCGGCAATATCTGCCCACGTGTCGTTGTTCATATAGCGCTTGTAGAGTGTGGCATCCTCGGTGCCGTCGTTGATATAGACGCGCATCTTCGCCTCACCGCTATAGTGGGTAATGCCGTTGTTCTGCAGATACGTTATCTTGTCGGCACCAGGGTTGTCGATGAAGATGGAGTCTAACTTGTCAATCTTGTAGATGGCGTTGGGCAGAATGTTGCCGATGTTTCCCGAGAGGGTGATGCTGGTGCCGCTGCGCCCGTTGGGGTAGCACACCAGGTCGCCGGTCTTGGTCAGCAGCATGCCGTCGCGCGACTGATAGACGGAATTGAGCGAATCGACGAGTATCGTCTTGACGCTGGAGCCATAGAACGGATGCCCCTTCACCGTGGTCAGCTTGGAAGGCAGCGTGACGGTCTCCAGGTCGGTGCAGCCCTCGAAGGCTCCGTCGTAGAGCGCCGTGATGTTTCCCGGCAGGCGTACCTCCTTCAGGTGCTGCAGGTTCTTGAAGGGTTTTGTTGCTCCCAGCGCATCGCCGGCACCGTGAAGCCTGGCACTGGCGTCGTCGGCACCGAGGGCGGTGATGCCCGTGAAGTAGGACAGTTCGAGGAACTTCTCAATCTGGGAAGCCTCTGCCTCGCTCGCCGCCATGGCCGTGCCGAGGGCTGATGCCGTCACGCTGTTGAGCTCGCGGAGCGTCAGCTGCTGGTTGCCGTCCTTGTCGAAATGGGCGGTGCAGACGTTCTTGGCATGCTCGTCGGCAAAGGTGATGCCCATCTTGCAGCCGCTGCCCAAACGGATGGGTAGCAGCACACGGGCATCGTCGAGCTGGCGCACCAGATAGCAGTCCTCGTCTTTCAGGGGTACCATGACGAGGGCATCGTTATTCACCTCCACCGCATCGTTGTTGCTCGACCACGCTGTGCTGCCGTAGCCAAACTCGGTGGATTGCTTCATATCGGTGATGCGGTTCTCCATGGTGGAATAGACGGGCAGCGACAACAGGCGCCCGTAGCTGGTCTTGGCGAAGGTCTTCAGCATGGGATAGTGGCCGGGATCCGACTGCCAGCGCTCTTCACCGCTGTATAGCGTGCCGCTGGTCAGGTCTTTGGCAGAACGTGCATATTCTTCATCCTCGCCCACGTACATGCTGCTACAATAGCCCTGGTGGTAATAGGTCTTGTCGGTGCGCGTGACGTCCTGTACGAAATGGATGCTGCTCGCCGCAGTGAGCACCAGACAGCGATTGATGTGGCTGGGTTCTTTCAACACATTGCCGCTACCCAGCAGGTACATGTCGTTGTAAGAGCTGAACTGAATGGCTATCACGCAGTCCTCGATGGTGACCTTCGCCTCGGGGGTGTGCAGGTATGAGTAGAACAAACCCCTCGTGTACATGCTCTCGCTGTGTACGAAACCGTCGAACAGACAGTTGCGCACCACGGCGCCGCCATGGATGTTTTGTGCGAGGAAGGCCACACAGGGTTGATAGACATTGGCAACCTCGACGCGGCTATTGACGATGGCAAGGTTCTCCAGGACGGCGGTGCCTGCTATCTCGTCGAAGATGCCGAAGCCGTTCGTGACATGCAGTCCGCGAATGAGATGGCCGTCGCCGTCGAGCTGGGCGCGCCACACGAATTTCTCGTCCGACTTGCGCTCCCAGGCATACTTGCCGCTGCGAGGCTTGGCATTGTCGTCGTACAGGTCTTTGTTAAACCAGATGTCGCCCATGAGTCTGAAGTACTCGTCGGCCTTGTTGTCGCGCATTGCCTTGACGAACTGGCGTACATTATATATCTGATAGGGGTCGCCAGCCTTTCCTGTTCCACCACCGTAGTTGTTGGCCACGGTGCCGTCCCACTGCTCACCGGAGGAGAGGACAAGCAGGAAGTCCTTGGTGAGGCGTTCAGGCGACGTCACAGAGAGGGTAACTTCTCCCGGGTAGAGGGGTGTCACGGTAGTGCCGTCCTTCTGAACGGAACCGGAAGGTGCATCCAGGTCGTATTGGAAGGTCTTGTCCTCTATCGTCTTGTCAGCAACCGAGAAGGGAGCGTCCAGATGGTAGGCTTCGTTGGTATTGGTGAAGCCCGGCGGAATGGCAGCCATCAGGGCATAGCTGGGGAAGAGCACAGGGGTCTTCAGCTCTGTGTCGTCGTTCCAGGCAGCCTTCACAATGTCGATGGTAGCGTCCATCATCTGACCGGCAGTGGTGTTGTTGGCGCTGGCGATGACAATCTTGGGATAGCGCCCCTCCACATACTGATAGCTGACGCCCGTAACCTCAATGGCTCCTGCTGACTCATGGACGTTCTTGAGCGTCGTGACGTTGGCGGTGGCCAGCGGCAGACTGTTGCTTTGACCGTTGGTCAGCGTGCCGACGGGTAATGCTGTGGCGTCCTTGTCGGAAGGAGCATTGAACAGGTTGAGGTCGAAATAGCAGCAGACGTTATCCTCGTCGCGCTTGTTATCGGTAGGCTGACTTACGGGATGCGTCTTGCAGGAAGTGCCCACCTTCATAGTGCCCAGGAACAGCGAGTTGGTCTCGCCGACAAACGACGAGCGTGCGGCAATGCCTCCGGCATAGCGCGAAGCAGTGCCGTCGAGATGACCGCTATAGACACAGTAGGCAATGCGTCCGTAGTAGGGCTTGCCGCCGATAGTGGTGTCTTCGTTCTTTCCGACAATGCCGCCGACGTTCCAGCCGCCCGTCAGACGAGCCACGCTGACACAGCCGATGACGTTTCCCATATTGCGTCCGCAGATGCCTGCCGACGTGCCGTTCTTGGCAGTGGTGATGGAGCCCGACGAGGCACATGCCTCAATGTTGCCGCCGTCGTTGTCGCCACAGATACCTCCAGCGTGATAGTGCTGCAGCTTCTCGTCGCCGGCTTGAATATCGACCTGAGCCGTACAGTCGAAGACGAAAGTCTCTAAGGGTCCCCATTTCTTTTTCCAATGATCTATCTGATTGCCGTCATAGCCATTGAGAAAGCCTACGATGCCGCCAATGCTGCGCATGTCGGTGGCACGCACGGTGACCGTTGCCTGGCAGCGGTAGATGCTCACGGGATTGTTGGCATAGCCCACCAGTCCGCCTACGACGCCACGGTCGCCAATCCAGTCAGTCATATTGCCCGTAATGGTGCCATCGACCGTACAGCCATAGACAGCGCCGTATATGCAGTTGTAGGCCTCCTCTTGCCTATCGTAGAACAGATAGCCGCACAGCAGTCCCGCATAGAGGCTCTTGATGCTGGCACTTCTCGAACTGAGACGCATGTTAGCCGACTTGATGATAACGTTCCTGATGCCTCCACGGCAGGCTCCGAACAGTCCCCAGCTGAAGTGCTCTTCTATGCCGGCTTCCGAATCGATGCGCAGACCGGTAATGGTCTTGCCATTGCCGTCGAAATAGCCGTCGAAGGGGTGCTTGTGATTCACGCCGATGGGAATCCAAAGGCTGGGATAACCATCCACCTGAGCTTCCTGCAAGTTGATGTTGTTGCTGAGCTTGAAATACTTGCCCTTGAAAGTGTTGTGGTGCACATTGACCTCGTAGGCCAACTTGGCAAGGCGGTAGGCATCCTGAATGAGATAAGGGTCGTTCTTGGTGCCCGAGCCGCTGAAGCCGCCGTAGCTGTCCTTGTACATTTTATCCCACATCCACTCCCAGTTGTTATGCCCGAAATAATAGGACTCTGCCGACATCTGCACTTGGGGCGTCAGAAACAGCATGGCGAATAGCGCTGTGCTGATGTATATGATACGTTGTTTCATCACGGATAAAGCATTAATAGTTGAACTTGAAGATTTCACTGTTGGTAGAGATGAGATAGACTCCGTGCTGGCTGACGGGAACGAACATCGTACCCGTGGTCACAGGAGCTCCATGGACGGGCGTTGCCTTGGCGTCGAACACACGGACGTAGCCGTCGGCATCGGTCAGTCCGGAGAGCCGGAAACCACCCTCCGTGCGGGCAACCGTGATGTGGTGCTGACGGGCTTCGTCGCTGCGGACAACGGGAATACCCGTCACCTCGTCCTCCTCGGCAGGAATGATTTCGACACCCGTATGGCAGTCGCCACTCGACAGGTTGCCGACGACGTAGTAGTCTGACAAGTCTTCGTCGGTCTCAAGGTCTAACAAGCGCTTGTCATAGACAAAGGTATTGATGCAGCCCCACGTGTTCTCGCTGACGTTCTGCACGGTGACAGTAACGTAAGCCTTGCGCTCACCACCGATAATCTCGAAGTCGTCGGCTGTCAATGTCTGCTCGGCAGTGTCGCAGAAAGGAATGTTGTAACACGGACCGGGATAGACGCCTACATAGACGACGTGGTTGTCGCGCAGGCCGTCCTCGGAGTGGTCGGTAACCTCGATGTCGAAGGTATTGACGGTGCCCTCGACGGAGTGGTTGACCAATCGGCAGCTGATGTTTTCATAGCCGCTTGCCAACTCACACTCGTTGTCCTCGTTGGGCTTGACGGTGCGGCGCAGGCTGGCACCACGGCGCTTGGAGTAGCTGGCCATGAAGACGTTCTCGTAGTCTGCGGCAATGTCCTTGGGCAGCAGAACGCCGTTGAAGTCGGCAGAAACAGGATATAGCAGCGGGATGGTCTCAGCGTCGTTTGGAGCAATATAGAGGTTGTAGCGGTCGTCGTCAGTCATCATCGTCGTGATGTCCTGGTCGTTAATCTTTCCAGAAACGCTGATGATAGGCGAAGTACCGGTGTTGAAAATGGTCAAGTCCACAGGCATCTTGTTGCCGCCTATGAGGGCTGCATCGTTGCAGCTCAGCCTATACTCGAAGTTGTTGTAGAACTCCTGCGTGCTCAGCATGATGCGCGACTGGTAGGTCTCAGGGTCGGTCAACGTATAGACCGTGTGTATCTCGTTGTCGTTCAGATAAGCATCGAAGGCATCCAGCACCAGTTTGTCGCGTGTGGCACCGATGGTGATATGCGGCGTGGCAGCCATGTTGTCTTCCATAAAGATGCGAGAGACGTTGAGAATGGTCTGCATGGTGGGCAGGGATATCTTCTTGCCGTCCTTGCGGATGATGTTGTCGTTGCGCGTCCACACGATGGCAAAGTCGGTGGGGTTGTCGAGCTTTTGGTCGGCCACAATCTTGACACTCTGGGGCATTTGGTTAGACAGGGCGAGGTCTGTGGAGAACTCGCAGTCGGCAAGACCCCGCATGCTTAATGCCTTGACGCGGATGTCGCGGATGCTGTCGGGGGTCTCGATGATGGAAGCACAGAAGAGACGGTCGCCAACCATGCCGAGCGAGAACTTCTGGACGTTATCGACGTCGATGGTGGAAGCCAGCTGTCCGTTGACGTAGCTGTGATACCACAGCGTCACGTCGCGCTCCCAGCGACCGTTCTTCTCTTCTTCACCAACGATATTGACCGCCATCAGCAACGAGTCCTTGTGCATGACCAGCTGGTAATCAACGGGCGTGCTGTGGCTATTGATGGAGGAAAGGAGGGTCCGGGGGGCTGTCCACTGCTGACCGTCATAGACGGAGAACATCATCTTTCCGCTGAACTCGCGGCACGCCAGCGAGTCTTCTACCGTCATGTCCGAAACCTTGTCGTCAAAGACCGGCATCGTGAACTTGCCGTGCTTCCACAGACAGGCTGCCTTGCCGTCAGCCTGGACGGTGACGCGTGGAGCTATATCGACATAGCCTTCAGCGGCTCCTTCACCCTGCACCTTGGGAACAACGGTCTCTTTCCACGTGCCGCTGGCACCTTGGCGTATCTTCACCACGATGCGCGAGTTCTGCATCACCTCGTTGTCCAGGTTGAAACGCTGCTGCGTGTTTGCCGAGGCAGGAACGGAGATGTGCTGTGTCACCTCGCTGAAGCCCAATGCTTCGCAGTCGCCGGCAGTGGCAGCGCTGAACTCGCTGGCCTGACGGTTGGCAGACGACTGACTGGTTGTGGTCTTAGCGCTGATGTCGTAAAGTTCTACATGGTCGTCGTTCAGCTCGCTGCTCTGCTCGTTGAGCAGGGCGACGGTACCGTTGTGCAGGAACGTGGGATTGGCTCTGCCTCCCACATTGCTGATGATGCAGTCGCCGACATCCACAAAGGAAGTGGTGGGAGTCAGCTCCTCCCTGCCTTCTTCTCCCGTTTCACCAGCACGGTGTGAGAAGTCCCTCGCATTGTTGTCCGCCTTTGCCCACCAGGGATAGTCGGGGTGGTAGGGATTACCCGTGTTTTGCGGCAAGATCCATCTGTTGCCTAAGCAGCCTGAAATACGCGGACGCCAATGGCACACCGGTGTCTTGATGTCGGCCATGAGTTCGCCACCAACCATGATTAAAAGTTTGAAGCCCCAGTCACTACCGGAAAACCCCTGATAAATCTGGCCACCCCAGGCAAAGCCTCCTTGTGCCTTGGCACCGACACGAACGTTACCGGACACTGAGACGAGCTTGGACAAGTAACCCCATGTGCCCTTAGGATCATATCCTTTCAGCGGGTCCCATGTCAGCGAGAGAGCTAAACCGGCTCTGGCAACCAAGTCAAGTTGAAAAATCCATCCCATCTTGCCAGCTTGCAATACACCGTTCTTACGCTTGAAACCATAGCGCTTGACGCCTATTGTACCCTCACCATATAGAGCTGCATTCATCATGGCCTTGAACTGAAGCCAATCCGGGAGCTTACCAATGACTCCTTCGTTAATCCGTCCGAGGATATCCTTCGCATCACCTCCCCAGGCAGCATGCATACCATAGCCAAGGGTTGCGGTGATGTCTTTCACGTAGAAACTCTCAAAATTCAAAGGCAAGCAGAAGGATACCAGAGCGTCCAGATATGCACCCTTGCCCATTTTGTTGCCCTCTACCTTGAAAATGTCGTCGAACTCAGTCAAAAACCACTCTTTCTTATCCTGCTTTTTCAGGGCAAACGATTTGTTAGTGGGGTTCAAGATCAGCTTCCTTGACGGTACATTCTCACTCTCACGAGTCTTCGGGTGAATCTTGTCCTTCGAGCCTGGTTTGCTGTACAGCAAAAGACCCTCCTTGACGTTGTAGTTATTCACGGCATCACGGCTTTCTTTGGTCCTGCCTTTCTCTTTAACCTTACCCCAGCCAAGGGAAAACTTTAAAAACAGGTCCATATACATTTGGTCCCAATGAAAGACAGGCACAAAGCTGAAAGCCAGACCTGGTATGGAGGCCAAGTTGAAGTTAAAGCTGGGCGCGAATACGAAGTTGATGTCTGAAAAACCGGAAAAACCATGTGCCATCTTCGCAGGGTCTAAAGCAATGGTCTTTTTACCCTCTTCTTCGGCTTTCTTCTCGGTCTTCTTATAATCTATCGTCCGGCGTTTCAGATAGGGGAACTGTCCGAAACTGCAGTCGCCGATGGTCAGCAGCAGCTTGTAGGGCTTGCCCTCAGGCAGCTGCGGGTCGAGCAGGTTGTAGTAGAGGTCGAAGTAGTCGCGCGTCAGACCAGGATAGTTGCTGGCAAGCACTGACTGGCGATCCAGATAGGTGAACGAGTACGACGTGCTGCCGCCCTTCTCCTTGGCAGTCAGCGCAGGGCTTTGCTGGTTCTTGCCCTTGGGAACGGACATCGTGATGCGCATGCGGGCGTACTTGTCTATCTGCTTGCCGTTCAACATCTTGGGGTCTTGATAGCCGCCGTCCTCGATATAGATGACCTCGCTCTCCTTGGAACGCGTTTCAGTCTTGATGGAGTCGATACCAAACTTCTGGTACTTCTTGTCGCCGACGGTGGTCGAAGTGTTCAGGTTCTTCAGCAGGAAGATAATCTGCTCGCTGATGACCTCCTTCTGGCTGTCGTAATTGCCTGGCAGCAGCGTCACACTGGCGTGGCAGCGCTTGGTGTCGAGTACGCCGGTGGCTGGGTCGCTGGCACCGAGGTAGCGGTAGAGGCGCGGACAGTAACCAGGTGCCAGGATCTCTATATATGCCGGATTGCCCATCGTGATGACGCGGTAGGCATTCTTCTTCGAGTCGTATTTATCTACTTTCACGTTGCTGTCAGCGACGTATTCGCCCTTATGGTTCAGACTCACCACGTTCAGCGTGGCATTCTCCACAAAGCGGTTCTTGCGTCCATGGACTGTCAGGAATAGCGTGTCGAAGCGTTCTACCAGACCTGTGCCTAACATGTTGAAGATGGTCAGCTCGCGGTTGGCGTGCTTGTCGAGATTGAAAGTGGTCTCCAGACGCGGACGCATGAAATCGTCAGCCAGCCAGACACCATTTAAAATCTTGTTCAGGTCCATCTTCAGCTTCTGCTGGTTGCCGTTATTGTTGCTAATCAGGTTCACGGCGGTCAGCAACTCCTCGTCGGGAACGTAGAACGACTGGAACTTGTCGTTCTTCAGCTCTAAGGTCTTGGTGGTCGTCTGCCCGTTTTCTTTCTTCGTGGTGTATTCCAGCAGGTAGCTGCGGTTCTCAGCCTGACGCTTGGAGTCGAGCTGGAAGGTATATAGGCGGTCGTCGTTCCAGTCGAACACCTGATAGGTAAAGGTCGTCGTGTCCGTCTTTTCCACATTGCCGGAAACATTCTTGTTGACCTTGATAGTCACCTTGTCGTCCTTGTGGGGAATGTTCACGAAGAAGTAGTTGCTGACATTGAGGTAGAGGAATTCCTGGTTGTCGTTATAGTACATGTGTACCTCGTACGACGCTCCCTTGTTGTTGCCGTCGTTGATGCGGAAGCACAGCAGGGTGTTGTCGCGCATCTTCCAGAACTGCTGCTGTTGCTCACGACCTTTCATGGACGTAGCGGCAAACATGTCCTTCACCCCTTCCACCTGTACCTTATTGGTGGCCAAGGCACCGTTGGTGACAAGCTGCCAGTTGAGCTGATTCGACTTGCGGATGCTGCGCAGATTGGAAACGTCGCTGATGTTGTTGGCAAAATATAGGTTGAAGTCCTGTGCCTGCAGGCTGAGGACGCCGATAGCCAGTAGTAATAGGAAAAAAATGCGTTTCATATCAGTTATTGATTAATTATGTTTTTTCGTTATTGTATCTAAAGAGGTGTAAAGTTACGGTTTTCTGTTGAAAATATGTCAAAAGGAATCGTATTATTAACTCTTTTTAACGACATGCCAAAACTCTATAAGCAATCATGAAAACGACAAAACCCGCCGAAATGGCGGGTTATTGCGGAGAGAACAATAAAGCTCCAAGGTTTTACCTCGGAGCTTTGAACCTGTTTCACCTGCGGAGAGAACAGGATTCTTTCGCCTAAAAGCTCTGAATCCTCTTCTTTCGCTTCGCGGAGAGAACAGGATTCGAACCTGCGAACCGGTTTTGCCGGTTACACGCTTTCCAGGCGTGCCTCTTCAACCACTCGAGCACCTCTCCTTTTGTTTTTGCGGCTGCAAAATTACAAAGAAAAGCGCGAAATGCAAAATATTTCGTGCTTTTTTTATCTCTTTTTTTCTATTTGTACGAAAAGTGGGACGTTTAGCGCTTCAACTTGAAGGAAGTCTCAATGCTGGAGAGCTCTGCCGAGAAGGACTTATCGACTTTCAGGCGCTGCTCGATGGTGTTGCAGCTGTGGATGACGGTGGAGTGGTCGCGACCGCCGATGAGCTGACCGATGCGCGAGGCAGGCATCTTGGTATATTTCTGGGCGAGATACATCGAGATTTGGCGCACGAGGACGTAGTCGCGCTTGCGGCTCTTGCTGAAGACGTTCTGCTGCGACACGTTGTAGTGGTTGCAGACTTTCTCCAAGATGTCGTCGATGGTCAGCGGCTTGTTATCGACCTTCACGGCGCGCTTGATGATGCGCTCTGCCAGTCGCATGTCAATATTGGAGTTATAGACGACGCTATAGGCGAGCAGGGAGTTGATGACGCCTTCGAGGTCGCGCACGGAGCCGTTGGCGGTCTCGGCGATGAACTGGATGACGTCGGCGGGAATCTTCAGACCGTCGCGCAGGCACTTGGCATTGAGGATGTCGATGCACAGCTGGGTATTGGGCTTCTCCAGCTCGGCAATGAGTCCGCAGGAGAAACGGGTCAGCATGCGGTCTTGCAGCCACTTCAAGTCCACGGGAGGACGGTCGGAGGCGAGGATGATCTGCTTGCCGAGGCGGAACAGGTGGTCGAAGATGTGGAAGAAGGTATTGACCGTGCGCTCGGCAGTGGCCCACTCCTGCACATCGTCGATGATGAGCACGTCGATGGTCTGGTAGAAGTTGATGAAGTCGTTGACAGTGTTCTGACGACTGGCGTCCGTGAACTGCACCTGGAAGAGGCGTGCCGAGACGTAGAGCACTCGCTTCTGGGGATAAAGCTCCTTGCAGCGGATGCCGATGGCATTGATGAGATGCGTCTTGCCGCATCCTGACGGGCCATAGACGAAGAAGGGGTTGAAGGTGGTCTTGCCCGGATGCTCGGCAATGGAAACGCCGACGGCACGGGGCAGTTTGTTGGAGTCGCCTTCGATGAAGCTCTGGAACGTCTTGCGGAGATCCAGCTGCGGATTGAGGTCTTGGGGAACGGCAGCGTCGATGGTCGTAGGCGACTTGTTGACGCGATTGCTCTCTGGTGCGGGGTCGATGCTGACGGCTTCGCTGCCTTGCTCATCGACGGTGAGATGGTGCTCAACGTCCATCATCACACGATAGGTCAGCTGGACGTTCTGCCCGAAACAGCGGGTCAGCACTTTGCTCAGCAGGCCCACATAGTATTGCTCCAAATACTCATACACGTACCGGCTCGGCACTTGTACGAGGAGAGTCCGCGTCTCTTCGTTGTAGTTCTCGAAGACGATGGTCGCGAACCATGTTTTGTATTGCTGCTCAGTGACGATCTCCCTGATGAGTTCAAGGCAGTTGTCCCAAAGCGCCTTTGGATTGTTTACCATGCGGCGTTACCTATTTAATAATAATAAGACGTGTGGTCTCTTGTTTTGATTTTGCGAGTGCAAAGTTCGCAATTTTTTCGGAAATAAACAAATGCTCCCATTTGGGAAAATTTCTTCTAAAATGCGTAACGCTCTAATATTTCGCCATTTAAAGTGATTTAATATTTTTTATATCATCGGAGGCTCTTGCACAAATCTAACAACCTGTCTTTCAGTGTGTTGTAAAAAGTGTGCACACCGCAGCATGGCCGTGCAAGGCAATTGTTTCACGCTCGCTAACTACCTAAGATATCAGGCAGTTTGGAATGTTTCATAGAAACTTCTTGGAGCGAGCCTCCTATTTAGACAAATTAAAAATAATTGAGTTTTTTATTTGTCTTTTTTTCCGAATATCGAGAAGTGAACGTAGCGCTTGGGGTGCTGCTTGAGGTCTATCATCAGCGAATCGGCATCAGCAGCGGTGCGTGTAAGGTTCTGATAGAGTGACTTGTCGCGCATCAGCAGACCGAGGGTGCCTTCGGCATTGTTCAGACGTTGGGTCATCTCCTCGACGTTTTTCAGTGTCCTATCGACCTTTGCCATCATGTCTGCCACGTCGATGGTCGAGAGGTTGGCGGTCAGCTGCTGGGTATTGTCGAGCACGCCGTTGGTCTTCTGTAGCATACCGGGTACCTCGCTGTTGAGTGATGCTGACAGGGTGCGCAGCTCGCGGCTGGTAGCATCGAGGTTGGCAGTCATGCCTTCAACGTTGTGCAGTGTGTTGCGCAGGGCGGGGTCTGCCAACAGCATATTCAGGCTGCTCATGATGGAGTCGAGCTTGGGAACCATCTTCTCGATAGCTGGCAGCATGCCGCCCAGCTTGCTCATGACACCGACTTCGGCAGCACCGGGAATGGTGTCACCAACAGCCAGCATGTGCAGCGGGTCGTCGGCGAGTACGAGGTTGATTTTGATGTTTCCTAACAGGTCGCTGGCGAGTTCAGCCTTGGAGCCTGCAGGTACGCGCATCTGCTGGTCGAGTTCCAGCGTGGCAATGATATTGCCGTCAGGGGCGTAGTTGTAGTTGAGTGCCTTGACGACGCCCACGCGGTAGCCGTTGGCATAGACCGGCGAGGAGGTGGAAAGTCCTGTAGCGTCGGCGAAGGCTACGAAATAGGAATTGTTGCTGGACAGGATGCTGAGTCCCTTGAGGAACTGCATGCCGAAGAACAATACGACGAGGGCGAAGATTGCGACCAGCGCGATTTTGATTTCCTTGGTAAATTTCATATTTGTCATCATTAGTATGTTCGGGGTTACTTCTTTTTCTTGTTGTTCATAAACTCCTGGATGGCAGCCCTCACGTCGGTCTTCTGTCCGTTCTTAAAGGCAATGACAAAAGCTTGCGGGAACTTGGCCGCCAACTGCTTGCGCAGCTGGTTGATGGCGTTGTAATCGGTGGAGGAGCCTACGGTGTATTTGTACATGCCGCCTTCCTGGAAGTATTCTACCTGCGTCTCTCCTTTCAGATGGGGTGACGAGGGTTTGAGTTGGGTGGAGGCAGCAAGGATTTGGACTTTGAAGATAGGCGACCCACCCTCGGTCCCTCCCTGCAGGGAGGGAGAAGAAGCAGACCCACCCTCGGTACCTCCCTGAAGGGAGGGAGAAGAAGTAGACCCACCCTCGGTCCCTCCCTGAAGGGAGGGAGAAGTAGCAGACCCACCCTCGGTCCCTCCCTGAAGGGAGGGAGATATGGCAGCGGCAGCTTCACGAGTTTCCTGCTCTGCCTTAGCGGCTGCTTCACGGACTTCCTGCTCAGCTTTGGCGGCAGCTTCACGAGTTTCCTGCTCTGCTTTTTCCCTGCGGCGTCTCTCACGCTTGCTCTCCTTGACGGGCTCCTGCTGAGCCTGCGGCTGTGGGGTAGGGGGCAACACTTCCGGAACGGTGACTTCCGGCTGTGGCTCGGGCTTATAGGGGACGCTCACGCTGGGTGCGTACTTGCGCTTGTAGTCGAGGAATGCCTGGTAGATGCCCTGTCCCAGCAGACTGACGCCGTTCTGCGAATGCAGGAAACGCTCTTCGTCGCTGGTGGAGATAAATCCTAACTCTATCAGACAGCTGGGCATGGACGTCTCGCGAAGCACCAGGAACCCTGCCTGCTTGACGCCTTTGTTCTGGCGTCCTGCCGTAGCACAGGTGCGGCGCTGCACGAACTTCGCCAGTTCTACGCTCTGTGCCATGTTGTGGTCCTGGATGAACTCGAACATGATGTAGCTCTCCGACGAGTTGGGATCGAAGCCTTGATAGCGCTGGCGGTAGTCTTTCTCATAGAGGATGACCTCGTTCTCTCGCTTAGCTACTGCCAAGTTGTCGGCAGCGCGGTGCATTCCTAACGTATAGGTCTCCATGCCGCGCGAGATATGTCCCTTGGGCAGGGCGTTGGTATGGATGGAGATGAAGAGGTCTGCCTTGTTCTTGTTGGCAATGTCAGCACGTGTATGCAGGGGGATGAAGACGTCGGTCTTGCGGGTGTAGATGACCTTGACGTCGGGGCAGTGCTGTTCTACCAGTCGTCCGAAGGCCAGCGCCACGTTGAGGTTGATGGTCTTCTCTTTGGTGAGTGCTCCTACGGCTCCCGCGTCGTGACCGCCGTGACCGGCATCGATGACCAGTGTGAACTTCTTCGACTTGTTGGCTGCGGCGTCGTTCACGGAAAGGTCGGCAGCACTGCTGGCAAGTGCCGATGTGATAGCGATGATGAGTATCAGAAACTTTTGTTTCATGCTTGCTTAAGATTTTACGATGTGTAGTTTGACTCCTGCCCCCTGGCAGTCGGCACCCATAGGCGGATTCTGCTTCGTGACGGTCAGGTCGAGGGCTTGCACTTGCGGGAAGTTGTCCATGACGGCCTTGCCGATGCGTGCCGCCACGTGTTCCAGCAGGTTTGAGGGGATGAGCATCTCATGCTTGACGACCTCGTACAGTGCCGCATAGTTCAGCGTCTGCTCCACGTCGTCCGTGGCGATGGCAGCAGTGACGTCGGTCTCAACCTCGACGCTGACGGTATAGTCGCCGCCGACGATGCGCTCCTGTGGCAATACGCCGTGGTAGGCGTAGAAGTGCATGTCCTGGAGGATGATATGTGAGGAGGTTATCCGCATCGGCTGCTTCCACAGTTTTTACAAATGAGACAACCCTCCTGATAGACCAGGCTCTCCGCACCGCAGTTAGGACACTTCTGCCCTTTGGCTTCCGTGCCGTCGGCAATGTATTTCTTCAGGGCACGCTCCACGCCAACCTTCCAGGTATTGATGCTCTCTGACTTCAGTTGCAGTGAAGACACGAGCTTGATGACATGGTCGATGGGCATGCGGTAGCGCAGCACACCGCTGATGAGCTTGGCGTAGTTCCAGTATTCGGGATTGAACTTTTCCGAAAGGCCTTCGACGGTCGTCTTGTAGCCGCGCTTGTTCTCGAACTGGAAGTCGTAGCGCTTCGTACCGTCATCGTTCATCTGCTTGATGATCTTGCCCTTGGTGACCGACTTCGGCAGCATGATGCCTTCCTCGTCGTCCTGCAGACCGGTAAAGATTTCGTAGGGATAGCCGTCGAGCAGTCCGACGAAGGCCACCCACTTGTCCTTGTTGTTCTGGAAACGCACCACGTCGCACTCCAGCTCCTTGGGGCGCACCTCCGTCACTTCGGGGTGCTGGCAAGGGCTGACGGGCTGCTCCTCGATATTGTTGTCCTTGGTGGTGTCCTCCTGGGTGGAATCGTCCTTCTTGTCTTTCTTCGACACGCTGATCATCACACCAGAACGAGAGCCGTCACGATAGATGGTGCAGCCCTTGCATCCGGAGCGCCATGCCTCGACATACAGGCGGTTGACCAGTGCCTCATCGACATCGTTGGGAAGGTTGACGGTAACGCTGATGGAGTGGTCAACCCACTTCTGGATAGCACCCTGCATGCGTACCTTCATCAGCCAATCGACATCGTTGGCAGTAGCCTTGTAGTAGGGCGACTGGGCTACCAGCGCCTCTACTTCCTCGGGGGTGTAGCGCTTCTCGGCATCCATGCCGTTGGCTTTCATCCACGTCAGGAACTTGGGGTGATAGACCAGGTACTCTTCGAAGCAGTCGCCCACCTCGTCCGTATAATCGACATGCACGTCGGCATCGTTGGGATTGACCTTGCGGCGACGCGTATAAACGGGCAGAAAGACGGGTTCAATGCCGCTGGTAGTCTGCGTCATCAGACTGGTCGTTCCCGTCGGAGCGATGGTCAGACAGGCCAGGTTACGACGACCGTACTTCACCATGTCCTGATACAGTTGCTCGTCAGCTTGCTTCAGACGGAGGATAAAGGGATTCTGGGCTTCGCGCTGGGCATCGAAAATCTCGAAGGCTCCACGCTCCTTCGCCATCTCCACGCTCGAGCGGTAGGCGTTCAGCGCCAGCGTCTTGTGAACCTCGACGCTGAAGTCAGTAGCCTGCTGCGTACCGTAGCGAAGTCCCATGGCGGCAATCATGTCACCCTCGGCAGTAATGCCCACACCCGTGCGGCGACCCTTCGAACTCTTGGCCTTGATTTTCTCCCACAGGTGGTATTCTGAGCCTTTCACCTCTTCCTCCTGCGGGTCTTTCTTGATCTTGTCCATGATGAGGTCTATCTTCTCCAGCTCTAAATCGACGATGTCGTCCATGATGCGCTGTGCTTGCTGCACGTGCTTCTTGAATAACTCATGGTCGAAGTAGGCATCCTTGGTGAAGGGGTTCTTGACATAGCTGTAGAGGTTGATACACAACAGTCGGCAGCTGTCGTAGGGACACAGGGGAATCTCACCGCAGGGGTTGGTAGAGACGGTGCGGAAGCCCAAGTCGGCATAGCAGTCAGGGATGCTCTCGCGGAGGATGGTATCCCAGAACAGCACACCGGGTTCAGCACTCTTCCAGGCATTGTGGACAATCTTCTCCCACAGCTCCTTGGCAGAGATTTCCTTCTTCACCAGCAATCCGTCCTCGCCAGCCTTGCCGTCGATAGGCCATTGCTGGGTGTATGGCTTGTCCTCCGTGGCAGCCTGCATGAATTCGTCGTCAATCTTCACGCTGACGTTTGCTCCCGTCACCTTGCCTTCGGTCATCTTGGCGTCGATGAACGCCTCCGAATCGGGGTGCTTGATGCTCACCGAGAGCATCAGCGCTCCACGGCGACCGTCCTGCGCCACCTCGCGTGTACTATTACTATATCGCTCCATGAAAGGCACAAGACCTGTCGAGGTCAGTGCGGAGTTGTTGACGGGCGAGCCCTTCGGACGAATGTGGCTCAGGTCGTGACCTACGCCACCGCGGCGCTTCATCAGCTGCACCTGCTCTTCGTCGATGCGCAGAATGGCGCCATAGCTGTCGGCATTGCCGTCCAGTCCGATGACAAAGCAGTTCGACAGCGATGCCACCTGGAAATTATTGCCGATGCCTGTCATGGGACTACCGGCAGGAACAATGTAGCGGAAATGATCCAGCAAGTCGAACACCTGCTGAGCCGTCATCGGGTTCTTATATTTCTGCTCGATGCGGGCAATCTCGTTGGCGATGCGCCAGTGCATCTGCTCGGGCGACTTCTCGTAGATGTTGCCGAAAGAATCCTTCATGGCATACTTGTTCACCCACACGCGAGCTGCCAGCTCGTCGCCGCCGAAATAAGCTAACGAGGCTTCCATAGCCTCTTCGTAAGTATATGTCTGCATAAGTAAATTACATTTTGGCTGCAAAATTACTAAAAAGTTTGCTCTTTTGGGCAACTTTCTCTATTAAAAAACAAAAAAAGTTTTCCGATTAGGAAAAGTCTTTGTATCTTTGCAGCATGAAAAATCTATCAACACGGCGAACCATTCGCCAATATAGTGAAAGAGAAGTGACGGAGGAACTGCTGAACCGACTGATGGCGGAGGCAGCCCGAACGCAGACCATGGGCAATCTGCAACTCTATTCCGTGGTGGTGACACGCAGCCCCGAGATGAAGGAAAAGCTGGCTCCGGCGCATTTCAATCAGCCGATGGTAAAGAGCGCTCCGGTGGTGCTGACCATCTGTGCAGACTTCCGACGTACCACGCGCTGGTGTGAGGAGCGCCAGGCACGACCCGGCTACGACAACTTCCTGTCGTACCAGAATGCTGCCATCGATGCACTGCTCTATACGCAGACGCTGTGCAACCTCATGGACGAGGAAGGACTGGGTTACTGCTACTTGGGAACAACGGTCTATATGCCGCAGATGATTATCGACACGCTGCAGCTCCCGAAGTTGGTGATGCCCGTTGCCACGCTGACCGTCGGCTGGCCCGCCGAGGAAGGAAAGATGAGCGACCGTCTGCCGCTGCAGAGTTTCGTACATCAGGAGACGTACCACGACTACCGTCGCGAGGACATCGACAAATATTACAGTGAAAAGGAACAGTTGGAGGAGAACCGTGAGTTCTGCCGCATCAACAACAAGGAGACGCTGGCGCAGATCTTCACCGACATCCGCTATACCAAGAAGGACAACGAGGCGATGTCGGCAGGACTCCTCGAGGCCCTCAAGCACCAAGGATTCCTCTAACCCATTAGCCCTATAAGACCCATTAGCCCTATGAAAATCGGAATAATTGTAGCTATGGACAAGGAGTTGCAACAGTTGCAGCACTTGTTTGCTGACGGCAACGTCCGTGTAGAGAAGTGTGGCATCGGTAAGGTGAATGCAGCCCTCGGTGCCCAGCGTATGATTAACGAGTTTCACCCCGACGTCATCGTTTCCAGCGGTTGTGCTGGAGGTCATGGCGACGACCTCAAAATCCAAGATGTGGTGGTTAGCAAAGAGGTGAGTTACCACGACGTGTATTGCGGTCGTGCCATCGACGACACGACCATCTATGGTCAGGTGCAGGGGCTGCCTGCCCGCTACCAGGCGGACGCCCAGCTGTTGGAGAAGGCCGTGGCACTGTCGAACGACGAGGTGCGCATCGTCCCGGGACTTATCGTGACGGGCGACTGGTTTGTCGATACAAAGGACAAGATGCGTAGCATCATTGAGAAGTTCCCCGACGCCAAGGCTGTCGATATGGAGTCGTGTGCCATCGCTCAGACGTGTTACATCAACCACGTGCCGTTCATCTCGTTCCGCGTGGTCAGCGACATGCCGCTGTCGGACACCGATGCCTCGCAGTATCATAACTTCTGGGATACCGTTGCCGAGCACTCGTTCCAAACCACCAAGGCGTTTGTGGAAAAGATTAAAGATGAAGAATTAAAGATGAAAAATTAATATTAGAAAATGAGATGGAAGTTATACAAAGTTTCACCATCGACCACACGCACCTGAAGCCCGGCATTTATGTGTCGCGTGTGGATAAAGGCTTCACCACGTTCGACCTGCGCATTACCGAACCCAACAAAGAACCCGCTGTGGCACCTGCTGCCATGCACAGTCTGGAGCACCTCATGGCGACGTGGTTCCGTAACTCACGCGTCAAGGACGACGTGGTATATGTCGGTCCGATGGGCTGTCTGACGGGCATGTATATCATTATGACGGGCAGCTATACCGTCGAGGACATGCGCCAGCTGACCATTGAGTGTCTGGAGTGGATACTCACTCAGGAGCAAGTGCCTGCCACCGAACCGCAGACCTGCGGCAACTACCTGCTGCACGACCTGCCGATGTGCAAGTGGGAGAGTCGGCGTTACCTCGATCGCCTGCAGCACGACTTCCACAGCGAATACACCCAGTTGCAAGTGACACTCGACGACGGCAAGGTCTTTGCCGATGCATAAGAAAAAAGGGAACCGAATGCGGTTCCCTTTTCCTTTACTGTTATTGCTCCGAGAGCATCGTCACCTCGATGCGACGCTTGGCAGCCAGAATCTTCTGAGCCATCTGCTGCACCTGCTGAGGCGTCATCTGCCGCACCAGGTCGCAGTAGTCTTTGTCGAAGTCTGTCTCATCGTCCAGCTCATGCCAGATGATGTAATTCCAGTAGTCGTTGGTGATAGCCGCCTGCTGATATTGCTTGACGAGATACTCCTTGATTTTCTGCATCGATGCTTCTGCAGGTCCCTGCTGGGCAATGTGCTGCAGTTGTTCGTAGATGATGGGGTTCAGCTCCTCGTAGCGTGTGGGGTCGGCATTGTACGAAATGGTTAGCGTGGTGTTGGGACGGTCGTCCTTGTCCAGTTCGAAGGCTACGCTAACACCGTATGTACCACCTTTCTCCTCGCGCACGCTGTCGGTATAGGCAATCTTCAGCACACGCGTCAGGAAGTCCAGCTCCAGATCACTCTGCGGTGTGAACGGTACGTCGGCAGTATAGTAAATGCTGACATTCGCCAGCGGCGTAGCCATCTTTTTCTTAAAGGTGCTCACGAAGTCGCCTTCCACGATGCGGGGCACGTTTGCCCAGTTTGTCTGCTCTCCCTTGTGGGTGGCGGGCAGCGTGGCCAGATACTGACACATCAGGTTTTTCAGCTGCTGTTCGTCGTAATTGCCGATAACCACCGCCTTGAAGCCCGAGGCATCGCTGAAGCGCTCCTTGTAAATCTGCAGGATGCGGTCGTAGTCGGCCTTCATCAGCGTTTCCTGCGTGACAGGCTTCAGACGTGGATGATGGTCGTAGAGAATGGCGCGGATGGAGTCGTTGTAATCCACCTTCGGCGATGCATTGCGGTTCGTGAGGAAGGCATGTGTGCGGTTGATAAGGCTCTGGAAAGCCACCGTATCACGTCTTGGTTGTGTGAAGTAAAGGTGTACCAGCTGGAAGAGTGTCTCCATGTCCTTCACCGACACGCCGCCGCTGATGCTCTGACCGCGTGTTCCTACCGACGGTTGCACACGTACCGACTTGCCTGCCAGCATCTTGCGCAGCGTCATGGCGTCGTAAATGCCGACACCGGCATCGGTAATCGAGCTGTTGATGAGCGAGAAGTTAGGAATGTCGGCATCGGTATAGACCGACGTACCGCCGTCGCCACGGAGGTTCAGCGATACGGCGTCCTTGGTAAAGTCCGTCTTCTTGGCATACACCTTCAAGCCGTTCGACAGCACGTATTCCGTAAAGCCGTGGCGGTAAGGCTTCTCGCTGACGATGGTGCCTTTCTTAGCGGTAAGCGGTGCGAGGTAAGAGGTGAGGTCTTGCTCCACCTTCTTCTCCTTGTAGGGAGCATACTGCAACTGCTGGGCAGCGGTGACGACATTCTCTATCTGCTGTTCGGTGGGCAGCACCAGCGTCTCCTTGGCAGGGGCATACATGATGACCACCTGGTTCTGGTCGGTGATGAGTTCCTTGACGGCGTTGTTCACCTCCTCCAGTGTCACCTCACGGTCGAAGCGGCGTGTCAGCTCCACCTCGTCCTCGATGGCCATCAGCGGTTCGTTGTTGAGGAAGTGGCGCACGCAGGCTCCCACAAATTTCGAGTTGCGGCGGTCGTCGCGCTCACGCAGCTTCCGCTCGTCGTGGTTCAGCTTCAGGGCTTTGGCACGCTGCAGCTCAGCCTCCGTAAATCCGTGTTGGCGAGCCTGTTCGCAGACTCCCACGGCAGCGATGATGCCGCCGAGAATGTTCTTCTCCTTACAGCTGATGGACAACGAGAAGGCGTCCTTCGTCCTGCTGATGAAGAAGCTGCCGGCACGTGCCGTAGCACTCTGGTAGGGCGGATTGGCCAACTGTCGCAGTTCTGCCAGACGGTCGTTGAGCATGTTGCGGATCAGGAAATCGACATAGTCGCCACGCACATATTTCACGTCGTTCTTCTCGGCGTCGGGTGTTGCCTCCCGCTTCTGGTAGATGTGGCACAGCACGATGGGCTGTTCCTTGTCACGCTCGATATCGACTATCATCGTGTCGTTGTCGTTGACGGGATAGTACTCACGCTTGGCACCGTTCTTCACGGCAGGGATACCCGAGAAGAGCTTCTTGATTTTCTTCTCCATCTTATCCACGTCGATGTCGCCGACAACGACAATCGCCTGCAAGTCGGGGCGATACCACTTGTGATAGTAGTCGCGCAGGTCGTTGTAGGGGAAGTTGTCCACGATATCCATCGAACCGATGGGCATGCAGTCTTCATACTTCGTACCTTTATATATTTTAGGGGCAGCCTGCTCCATCAGTCGGCTGACAGCCTTTCCTGCACGGCGTGTGCGCCACTCCTCGTGGATGACGCCGCGCTCCTTGTCTATCTCCTTGTCCTCCAACAGCAGGTAGTGGCTCCAGTCGTGCAGTATCAGCAGGCAGGAGTCGGCGATACCCTCACGCTTCAGGGGTACGGAGGAGATGTTATACACCGTTTCGTCGATGCTCGTATAGGCATTGAGGTTCGCACCGAACTTCACGCCGATGGTCTCACACCAGGGAATAACGCCCAGTTGCTTGCCTTTGCCGGAGAAGTGCTTCGTGCCGTTGAACGCCATGTGCTCTAAGAAGTGAGCCAGTCCGCGCTGACGCGGTTCCTCCAGGATACTTCCCACGCGCTGGGCGATGTAGAAGTCTGCCAGCCCGGGTTCCTTGGCGTTATGCCGGATGTAGTACGTCAGTCCGTTTTTCAGCTTTCCCTGACGGACGGCAGGGTCCTGCTTCAGCGGTTGAGCCGTTGCCACAAGGGTGGCGAGTAGCAGGAGAATACTTGTCAATAGCCTGTTCATATCTTTTAGTGTTATCATTGTTTTTGAGGTGCAAAGGTAATAATAAAATAAGGAAACGTCGGAAGAAAAAACAACTATTTTCACAAAATAACAACTATTAGGTAGTAGCTTGACCGTTCCTTGTGACGACATTTACCGATAATTTGGTATTGTCAGTTTCTACAGAACACCGTACCTTTGCAGCCGGAAAAAACGTACTGAAAATTGAGAGTCACGAACGTCCATATTCGCTGCGCTGTTTTCCTGTTGCTGATGCTGCAGGAGACGTTGGCTTTTGCTCAGTTTACGCTGGCAGGAAAGGTCGTCGATGAGGACGGTCGTCCCATCGGCTATGCTTATGTTGCCGTCAGCGAGAGCGGACAGTGGGCAGTGACCGACAACCAGGGCTCTTTCCGTATCAAGGATGTCGTCGAGGGCAAGCTGACGCTCGCCGTCCAGTGCTTGGGCTACCAGAAGCGCACCCTGCCGATGAACGTTACGAAGAATGTCCTCACCCTGCGCCTGGTCATGAAGGAAGATAACCTGCGACTCAGCGAGGTCACCGTCGTTGCCAAGCGCAAGACCGACGAGGCCACGACGTCCTATACCATCGACCGCACCGCCTTGGAGAACCAGCAGATTGTCAATGTCAGCGACATAGGCTCCCTGCTGCCCGGTGGTACTACGGTCAATCCCTCGCTGATGACCGACAACCGCCTGGCGCTGCGCAGTGCAACGTCCGAGGGTGGCAACGCCTCCTTCGGTACTGCCGTCGAACTGGATGGTGTGCGCCTGAATAACAATGGTGAGACGGGCGAGACCCGTGCCGCCTCCACACGCATGCTCAGTGCCTCAAACATCGAGAGCATCGAGGTCATTGCCGGTGTGCCTTCCGTGGAGTATGGCGACCTCTCCAACGGCATCGTCAAGGTGAACACCCGCCGTGGTAAGTCGCCCTTCGTCATCGAGGGCCGCATCAACCAGCACACCCGCCAGATAGCCGTCAACAAGGGTTTCGACATGGGTAGGCGCAGAGGGGTGCTGAACGCCTCCTTTGAGCATGCACGCTCCTTCTCCAATGCCGCATCGCCCTATACCGCCTATCAGCGTAACATCCTGTCGCTGAACTACATGAACACCTTCCTGACGGAGACTACCCCGTTGACGCTGAACGTGGGTTTCAGTGGCAACATCGGTGGCTATAACTCGAAGGCAGACCCCGATCAGGAGTTAGACGATTATAATAAGGTTCGCGACAACCGCTTCCAGGGCAACTTCCAGCTGCAGTGGCTGCTCAACAAGCGCTGGCTGACGAATGTCTCGCTGAAGGGTGCCGTCAGCACCAGCGACCACCGCTCCGAAGCGTATAGCCACACCAGCAGCGCCTCCACACAGCCTTATCTCCACGGTCAGCAGGAGGGTTACTTCATGGCTGCCGACTACAATACCAACCCCTATGCAGAAATAATATTAGGGCCTACGGGCTATTGGTATGTGAAGAGCTACAACGACTCCAAGCCCCTGAACTGGTCGCTGAACCTCAAGGGCGAATGGTCGCGGAAGTTCGGTGCCGTGCGCAACTTCGTGAAGGTCGGTGCCGACTATACCGGCAGCCGTAATACGGGTCGTGGCACGTACTACGATGATATGCGCTATGCCCCCACATGGCGCGAATACCGCTACGACGCCCTGCCAACGCTCCACAACCTCGCCTTCTATGCCGAGGAGAAAGTGTCGATACCAACCGCCCGCCGCTCCGTCTTCGAGCTGACAGCAGGCCTGCGTAACGACCAGACGCTCATTGGCGGTTCCGACTACGGGACGGTCAGCAGCTGGTCGCCGCGAGCCAATGCCCGCTACGTCTTCTGGCGCAGCCAGCGCAAGCGGTGGGTCAGCGAGTTGCAGGTACATGCAGGGTGGGGGAAGTCCGTCAAGCTGCCCTCTTTCCAGGTGCTGTACCCCACGCCCGGCTATGCCGACCGGCTGGCCTTTGCCTCGACGAGTACCAGCGACAACCGTTCGTATATGGCGTATCATATCCAACCCTCGAAGGCCCTCTACAATCCCGACCTCCGCTGGCAATATACGCACCAGACGGACATCGGTGTGAAGATGACCCTCCTGGGAACGCAGATTTCCCTGTCAGGATTCTATCACCGCACCCATCGTCCCTACATGCTGACTGACGTCTATCGCCCCATGACTTACCGCTATACGCCGCCCTCGTCGCTCGACGTGCTCGCCAGTGCTCCCGACGACCGCCGCTTTACCATCGACCGTCAGACGGGCATCGTCACTGCCTACGACGCTTCGGGTGCTACGGCTCCCCAGCAGCTGGCCTATACGGAGCGCAACACATACGCCGTCAGCGACCAGTATGTCAACGGCACGCCCATCACGCGCTACGGTCTGGAGTGGACCATCGACTTCGCCCCCATCAAACCGCTGCGTACCAGCATTCGTGTCGATGGTCGCTACTACCATTACAAAGGTCTGAACGAGACCCTCTTTGCCGATATTCCTTTAGGGGCCAACAGCACCATGAGCGGCAATCGTCCGTACGCCTACGTCGGCTGGTATCGCGGCTACAACGCCACCAGCACGGGCTACAGTGCCAGTGCCTCGGTGACCAACGGCAGCCTCTCACGACAGCTCAACCTCAACGCCACCATCACGACGCACATCCCGCAGATACGGCTCATCGTCGCCCTGCGCATCGAGTCGTCGCTCTACCGCTACAACCGCTCGCTGTGCGAGTTCAGCGATGGCACTCGCGGCATCGTCCTTGCCGACAAGGGCGACCTCACGGGTGTTCCCTACGACGGCAGCAGCGAGAACCGCTTCGTGGCGCTCTATCCCGAGTATTACTCCACGTGGGATAACCCCGGCGAGAAGATACCCTTTGCCGAGAAGTTCCTCTGGGCGAAAGACAACGACCCCACGCTCTACAGCGACCTGTCGCAGCTCGTGGTGAAGACGAACTACGCCTATACGCTCAATCCCGATCGCATCAGCGCCTACTACTCCGCCAACCTCAGCGTGACGAAGGAAATCGGCGACCACGTCAGCGTGTCGTTCTACGCCAACAACTTCTTCAACACCATGCGCAAGGTGCATTCCTCGCAGAACGACCTCGAGACGTCGCTCTTCAGCAGTGCCTATGTGCCCAGCTATTATTACGGACTGTCCATGAAACTGAAACTTTAGTTTTTAACCACATAAAAGTATGATGAAAATGAAAAAGTATTTTGTAATGATGATGATGGCAGCAGTAACGTTCTGCCTCACCGCTTGCGGCGACGATGATCCCGCAGTTTCTCCAGTGTCTTCGGGCACGGTTGTTGTTAGTCTGACGGGCGTCTCCGGCGACATGTCGAACATCGAGATTACCCTGCGCGGCGTCAGCACCTTTACCGTCAAGGCCAATGCCGAGGGCAAGGCAACATTCAACGTGACCACTGGTGTCTATGAGGCTACAGCCTCCGGCACTTACGCCAAGAGCGGCATGATCTACACCGCCAACGGTACGGCTGGACAGGTCGTCGTACAGGCCAACGAGACCAAGAATATCACCATCGAGATGAAGGAGGCTAAGAGCAGCCAGGTCATCATCAAGGAGATGTATTTCGGCGGTTGCCCTAAGGACGAAGGAACGGGTGCCTTCTCTAACGACAAGTGCATCATCCTCTACAACAACAGCGGTCAGCAGGCTGTCCTCAACAATCTCTGCATCGCCTACACCACGCCTTACAACGGCCATGCCAGCAACAAGAACTACGGCGATGACGGCAAGCTGTCGTACGAGTCGGAAGGCTTCATTCCTGCCTACAACGGCATGTGGTGGTTCCAGGGTTCGCTGACCGTCGAGCCTTACTCGCAGGTGGTCGTCAACGTCTCGGGAGCCATCGACAACACGCAGACCTACAGCCAGTCCATCAACTACGCCAATGCTGACTACTACGCTATGTACGACCCTGAGAGCGGCTTCACGAACGCTTCGTGGTATCCTGCTCCCACCGCCATTCCTTCGTCGCACTTCCTGAAGGCCAAGCGCATCGGTTTGGGCAATGCCTGGTCGATGAGCAACACCTCTCCTGCACTCTTCATCTTCCAGACGCAGGACGTCACGCCTGCCGCCTTTGCCGACGATGCTAACCAACTGTGGTACGACGGTGGCGGCACGGGAGCCGTCAATGCCTGCCACAAGGTGAAGAACAGCTGGATTCTCGATGGCGTCGAGGTCTATCAGTCCACCAAAGTTGCCGACAGTCAGAAGCGTCTCACCGCCGACGTCGATGCCGGCTATGTGTCGATGACCAACCAGCAGGGCCACACCGTCTATCGTAATGTTGATAAGAAGGCCACCGAGGCACTGCCCGAGAACGCTGGCAAACTGGTGACTGGCTACAGCGCCGACCCCAGCGGCATCGATGCCGAGGCCAGCATCAAGAAAGGTGCCCACATCGTCTATATGGATACCAACAACTCTACCAACGACTTCCATGAGCGCGAGAAATGCTCACTAAGATAAAGGTAAAAAGGTAAATAAGTAAAAAGGTAAAATGAAGGTGAACAATTATTTGATAAAGAATGGGGTAAAGGTTTTACTGTTTTACCTTTTTACTTTTTTACCCTTACATGCTCAGGATTCTCTCTTGCTTCGCAACTTCCAGTTTGTGAAGCAGCACGACGCATGGCTCACCAGCAGCAATGCTGCCGGACTGTCGCACTTCCAGCGTCCCAGCATCTCAGCGGCGGAGCTGTCCTTGCAGTATGGCACGGGCGGCCTGACACCCTTTGGCGGCGCCAGCAACGTCGTGCAGGCCACTGCCGACGTCGAGTCGTTCTACCGCATCAGCCCGCGTACGGTGCTCCATGGCAGCATCGGCTACGACAACTGGACGGGGCGCAGCATGACCGGCTCGGTGTTCATGGGCGAGCACCTGCCCTTCGACATCGTCGAGCAAACTGCCGACAACACAGGGCGCAAGCACCGCGACACGTACCGCCTGCAGGGCGCCGTGGGCGTTGACCTCTGGCGCGGCTACAGCGTCGGCGCACGCATCAATTATCGGGCTGCCAACTATGCCAAATACAAGGACTTGCGCCACAGCAACAAACTCATGCAGCTACAGCTCAGCGTGGGGGCTACAGCGCCGCTCACGCCGTGGCTGACGGTCGGTGCCAACTACCTGTACCACCGCCAGACCGAGAGCGTCACCTACCAGACCTATGGCAAGACCGACCGCATCTATCTCTCGCTCATCGACTATGCCGCCTTCATGGGCTTCTCCGAGCAGTACGGCACGGTGGGCTTTACCGACAACAGTCGCGAGATGCCGCTCGTCGAAGACCGCAACGGCGCCAGCGTGCAAATCGACGTACGCCCTCTGCGCGACCTCTCCTTCCACAACGAGCTGACCTATACCCACGGCAAGGGCTACTACGGTCGCAAGTCGCCCTATACCATCGTCTATACCAACCACCAGCGCGACGTCTTTTCCTATCAGGGCAGGGTAGTGCTGCAGCGTTCGCATACCCACCACCTGCTCGACCTCTCGGCGGCGGTGGAGAAACTCGACAACAACCGCGAGAACTACCGTGAGCGACAGAACGAGGCAGGCTCCACCTATTACGAATACTACTCCGACGTGCAGACCGCCAAGAAGCGGTGGTACGACTTCTCTGCCCTCTACACCCTGCATCTGGGCATTCGTGGCGAGCAACCCCTGTGGACGCTCTCTGCCGCCTACCACTGGCAGCAGCGCCAGCAGACCGCCTACCTCTATCCCTACTACCGCCACCAGCAGCTCACCACCCACACGCTGACCGCCAGCATTCTTCGCAACGTCCTGACCCGCCGAGGTGTCTTTACGGCATCGCTGCAAGGCTCCTATCAGAAAGGCTCCGGAGCGCCCTATACCGACGGCACCTATGCCACGCCCAGCGAGAAACAGGCGCCCCCTGCCACGATGAACACGTTCCTCTACCAGGACTACCACCTGCTCACCTCGCCGCAGTTCTCCCTCGCTGCCGAAGGGAAATACGCCTTCCGCTTCCCTGGCACACAGCTGCTGACGCACGTTCGCTTGAACGTCCAGTACCGCCGTGCCACCCAGTTGGCCGCTGATGATTGCGGTCGCCAGTGGACAGCCATCACCCTTGCCGCCGGCTGCACGTTCTGAAATATTCAGATACAAAAAATGGGCTGCCCACGAGGGACAGCCCAAATAGATTAACGTATCTTCCTAAATGTCTTTGTACTCCTCCTGCGCATCGAAGCAGGGGCACTCCTTACAGACACCAGGGAGGTCGCGGTGACCGAGGATGACGGCCTCGGGGTAATCGACGCGCAGCGACTTGAGCAGGGCATGCAGAGCGGCCTTCTGCGCTGTGGTACGCGTGTCCTTGGGGTGGCCTTGGGCGTCGAGACCGCCCTCGTAGCAGATGCCGATGCTGTGCTGGTTGTAGTGGCGGGCATGGGCGCCGGGGAGGTTCTCGTGGCGCGTCTGGTACAGTTGGCCGTCGCGCTCTATGTAGTAGTGGTAGCCGGTGAAGCCGAAGCGGCTGTCGTGGCAGGCGATGAGCGAGGTGACGGGGAACGGCCGGTTCTCGCGGGTCGCCGAACAGTGAATAACGATTAAGTCTATTTTTCGCATAGTTTTTAAATTTTGAACACAGAGACACAGAGGTACAGAGTTTATTTCATCTTTTAATTCTAAAATCCTAATCTTTCATCTTTCATTTTTAATCTTTAATCTTAAAAATCTCTGTGTCTCTGTATCTCTGTGTTTTAATTAATTCTTCAGTCGGGGGTTACATGCAGCTCTGGAGGGCTGATGTGCCGAGGATGGTTGACAGTACGGTGACGATGATCA
>JAEEGH010000852.1_pt1 | contig 94095 bp, 76 predicted proteins | sample 9134181 | NCBI WGS metagenome assembly JAEEGH01 (sample SAMN16246544, study PRJNA631951) | gut metagenome | biome: gut microbiome; feature: rumen; material: DP-attached | host: Bos | place: Iran: Karaj | collected 2018-10 | reverse complement strand
CCGTGTCTCAGTACCAGTGTGGGGGACCTTCCTCTCAGAACCCCTACGCATCGTCGCCTTGGTGGGCCGTTGCCCCGCCAACAAGCTAATGCGCCGCATGCCCATCCCGGACCGACGGATCTTTCACACCAAAACCATGCGATTCTGGGGCGTATGGGGTATTAGGCCCAGTTTCCCGGGTTTATCCCCCTGTCCGGGGCAGGTCGCATACGTGTTACTCACCAGTGCGCCGGTCGCCGCCAAAGGTATTGCTACCCTCGCGCTGCCCCTCGACTTGCATGTGTTAAGCCTGTCGCTAGCGTTCATCCTGAGCCAGGATCAAACTCTTCGTTGTTGTATTATCGTCTTTTATCTCTCTCAAGATATATAATGAAAACGCAACGGCGATTTGTCCTTGTCGTCCCGGCCGGCTCCATTGCCTTAATAGGATATGCTGAGCTTGCTGCATCTACCTGTCTTAGGAATCTTGACGCGGGACTCGGGTTGTTCACCTTCCTTGTCTCTGCACTGTCAATTTTCCTGCATTGCAAACATTTCAATGATCTCGGCTTCCCGACACGCACCCGCCGCTAAGGGCGTCAAAAAAATCGCTCACGCAATTTGCATCTTGTGAGTCGAAAAGCGTTGCAAAATTACTGCCGCAGCGCAAACCGGCAAAACTTTCACCACATTATTTCTCGAAAATAACGTCCTTTAACAATAAAATGGCGATTTTATACAGATTTTACCGTTTCCAGGGAGATTTTAGGCGTTCACCTGGACTGTAATACCTGAATCCCGGAATCGCTGAGCGATGCGCTCCAGTTCCTCTTTGGAAACTTTTTCCAGGTTTTCGGCGGGAGTTTTGCGGTCAATGCTATAGAGCATCACCTCGCGGGGTCTGATTTGGAGATAAGCGCTGAGCAGTGCATCGAGTTCGTCGTCGGTAGTGTTGTCAACGCGCTCGCCGTTGTACTCGCCGCGCACCATAATCGTTTGTACCACACACTGGCCACCAAACTGCTTGAGGTCGGCAATCACGCCCTCGGGTAAACAGTTGGGCGAGACAGGGCGATTAAGTACCCTAAAGGTACGGGGCATGGCACTGTCAAGCTTGAGGATGTTGTTGTCCACCTTGCGCAGGGCATCGGCCACAGCAGGCTTGCCCGCCATGGTCGAGTTGCTGAGCACCGATACTTTGGCATTAGGGAAATACTGGTTGCGAAGCCTCAACACGTCCTCAACCACTTTTTTGAATTCGGGATGAAGCGTAGGCTCGCCGTTGCCCGAGAAAGTGATCACGTCCAAGGTCTGTCCCTGTTCCTTCATCTCCTCGAGTTTGTGCTTGAGCTGCCGCTTTACTGTCTCGCGTGTGGGTACGCCGTCCTTACCAGCGCCCTGGGCATTGAAGCCCGCCTCACAGTACAGGCAGTCAAATGAACAGATCTTGCCGTCATTGGGCATGAGGTTGATGCCGAGTGACATTCCCAGCCTACGGCTGTGAATGGGACCATATATCGTCGAGTGAAATAATACTGTTTGCATTTTATTCTGTAATTTTATTGTTGACACATTATTAATATATAATTAAATGCTATTACACAAGATTCAGTTGCTGGAAGATATCACTGACATCAATGTGTGTTAAGGTGCGCCGTTGCTGCAAAGCGTCAGCAAACGCATCCATCGCCTTGCGCACCTGAGAGTTGGCGAACAATCGCACCATCTGGTCAAACGCCGCGTCAAAAATAGGTTCCACCTCATCGCGTTCCAACTGGCAATAATCGCGGCCGTCTTCATAGGCCGCGTTAAACAGGTCGTCACGCAACCGGTCATCGACACGCTCGTTATCAAGCACCATGCGGCGGCACAAAGCGTTGGCTACCGCCAGTCCCACAGTGATGCGATAGTGGCCCAAGATATACTGCCAAGCGCCACGAGCCGACAGGCGGGGATTGCCCGCAAAATTGAACTCGGGCGTGAACTGGATGCATTCCGGTCCATCGCCATCGAGCGTGACTGCGGTAAACAGGTCGTCGGCGTCAAAGACCGATAGCCCCAGCGCCATGCCTGCCACACCATAGCTCTTGTCGAGCTCATCACGATATTTCATCAATCGTTTGTCTGCCATATCTTTTCAGTTTCACTTGCGGCCAAAGTCAGCCGGTATCTCGCCCCACTGGGCCGTGTCCCACTTGAGGATGGCATTGCGCCAAGTGTGGGTGTTGAGCCATCGCTCGGCTCGCCCGATGATATCAAACAACCGCGCGTTGGCATCGGTGCGCGCTAGCTTGGTACGGCATTGCTTCGCCCTCACCCACGCCAGTGCGGTCCGGCTGTCGCTGTAGATGGCGGTATGGTCGTTGCCCTGGTTAGTGAACAGCGCCAGCGCATGGACAATGGCGAGGAACTCACCGATGTTGTTCGTCGCGTCGGGAAACGGCCCTTGACGGAACAATTCAACGCCCGTGGGCACATCCACGCCACGATACTCCATCATCCCGGGGTTGCCCGAGCAGGCTCCGTCAACGGCAATGCTGTCGCGCACGATCTCGGGGATGGCCTCATAGTTGACAAACTCGCGCGGCGCCCGCGCGATCGCCCTTAGGATTTCCATCTCACCTGGGTCGTTGCGAAACGCCTCAACCGCCTCCTGCTGGGAGCCAAACGCCTTGTAGCGGGCTCCAGGAAACCCCTTTACCCGCAACTCGCATTCTGCCCACGAGTCACAGATGCCAGGCTCGGTTCCCTGCCACACCACATACCACTTGCGTTTGTCGTCTGCCATAAAACAGTTGTTAAAGCGACAAAATTACATCATTTTTCTGAAATCGGCAAATCTGCTGCCATCGGCAATAATCTGAAGACAAGAAGGACAAGAAATACAAATAATTAGTTCCATAATTAGCCGACAGTCAAGCGCGCGGATGCCCAAAAACGTAGAGGCGCAAAAACTGTGCATGTCAAAGGCCATGAAAGCGAGCTTTCAATGGCTGAGCGCAGCCGGGTTTATCCAAAATCTTGCGTCTCAGGAACGCGCCAGCCCCAAAAAACGCTGCCCGCCGGAGGGTGATGATGGCGGGCAGCGCAGGTCGTGATGAATTTAATTATACTCCTAAAGAGCACTATTGGAGCAAATCATCCTTTACCTTCTTCGGGCGAAGAAGGGATATATTGAGAGGGGGCCTTCCTCCACAGCGGCTCACGCCGCAGCTCACCGTGGGCCCCCTATCTCGTGGATTACCCTATTGCGATAGTAGCCATATTTTGTGTGCGAAATGATTTCAACTATCTGCCAGCAGGTTAATAGACTTCAAAGTTTCCCTCAAAGTTGCCCCATGCTGGAGAGTTGACAGTGATGCAGTACTCGCCTACTGGGAGCGTCGAAACATCGATGGTGCCGTAGCTGCCGTCCACCCAGGTTGAAATCATGCTGACGCCCGTAGTTACCGATGTAATATCAACGTCATAATAGTCCACCGCTTTGGTCCCGTAAATGATAATACTATGTGTATCATTCTTATATATAACGTATGGTTTGTCATCTATTGATTCATCACGGGTGGGATTATTGGATTTGTCACGCAGATTGATAGACGATTCATCATTGGCCAGCAGCATCCCTATCAGCGATGTCACGTCAGCCATGTTAACAAGGCCATCCAAATTCACGTCATAGGATGGGATAGTCGCATTAAAGCTTTTAAGCAAGAATTCAATGATTTCTACCACGTCATTAAGGTTGGTAACCATGTCACCGTTCACGTCACCCGGGAGACCAGGCACGTTATCACTATTATTGTAGCACATGCCCTTGTAGATGACCTTACCGTCCTTGATGACGTGGCTCAGGCCCCAATACTCCTGATAGTCGGCATCGGGGTCGGGCTTGCGCGTGAAGGGGGTCAACAGGTCGCCCATGTCGCGGCTGTCAAAGCCGATGCCCTCGACCACGTAGCATAGGGGCTCGTCGCCGTCGCCGTAATAGGCATAGCGCCTGCATCTTTGGCCTTCAATCCAGACAGGCTCCACTTCCACGAAGTTATCCAGCGTCAGCTCGTCTCCAGTCTGCATAAAGCTAAAGAAACTAATCGGATTATCACCACACAGCACCGACTCATAATATTGGTAAGGAACAAACGTGTATAATGTAAAGATATTATTCACAAACCAATTTATTATAAGCCGTTCTGGACTATTATTGCGCAGATTAGTGACGGCCATGTTATACATAACTCCAGCCCCATTCCAGCGAGACTGGACCGCTGCAATTACACTGTCATTCTCACTGTCCAACGAATTGCCTTCATAGTAATGGCAAAGCCTGTACGCCCAGTTGTTCTCGTCTTTGAACTCGTAGGTATAGTAATTGCGGGTCGTGTCGCCGTGCTCGATGATGACGCGCTCATTCACCCACTTCACACCTTCGCGGACAAGTTCCGGGTACTCGTCTTCTCTTAGTTTTAAACTTTCAGAACTGTAGATGACCTTCCCGTCCTCTATGACATAATCTAAGTGCATTTTTGACTCACCTGGTTGTTGGTCTTTAGGGAATGCCAGTGGATATCCTTGGGTTAATCCGTCACATCCGATGCCCTCAATGAAACAGGCGCCACCCATGCTCGCCGTACTGAACACATAACGTTTTACGCTAAAATCGTCCAGAACGATGGTCTGAGGCTTCACTGGGTGAACTATAAAGTCATTATAGGTAATCCTACTCATGATGAATCCCTCGGGATCGTTGAAGTCATACAGGACAAATTCCCTGCCAGCCATGATATCCTCGTTTATCGTGCTGTCACCGAAGCAGTCGATCGGGCACTCCTCGTAGGTCTTGCCGTCGGGCACGATGGCATAGACCACCTTGCCCTCCTCGCGCATATACACGGGGATGGTATCATTGTTCGGATCGATATCCTCGCCGCTATAATAGTGCATCGCCTTATAGGTCACCCCGTTGATGACAGCATCTCCCTGGAATTCAAGGGTGAAAATCTTATTTGGATTTGGATATCGAGGCCCACTAGAACAAACCCACTTCACTCCTTCACGAACGAAAGGCACATACTCGTAATCCTGAGCCGCCGCCTGGGTCATGCCTAGCAGCGCCAATAAACTGATTATAAAAAACTTTTTCATCTTTGTTGATTTTATGTGTGATTAAGTTAATAGCTTCATGAAAATGTGCGTTTCAACTCATCTGTCAAACGCAAAATGATTTGCTGCAAAATTACAATCAGATGAAAAATAATGAGCAAAAAATCAGTTAATATTATTTGCGCTAATCAACTGATTATCAGATGTCAATTTCAATAAAATTTTAATCGGTTTTTTTGCTGTGTGATTTCGGGTGTCAATCACTGCATTTTACCGTCCAAATACATATTGATAAAGTCTTCAAGTTTCACATCCAAGCCGAATCTGTCCTTGAGTAATCGCCTCTTGTAATTGCTGACAGTTATGGCACTGGAGTAATTCAAGCACAACTTAATGATTTGGGGTGAGACGTTGGCACAAAGCAACAAGAACAATTGATAATCCTTGGCTGATAATGATGGATACTTTCGTTCAACAAATGAAGCGATACCCTGATATTCGCCATCCACCGCAAACTTGAGATTTTCCCAAAATGAGTCTGTTGGATTCAAGTTCAAAATCTCTTTATTCTCGTTAAACTCTTTTATCAAGCTGACTAATGGGATAATTCTTCTTCTCTTTCCAGATGCAGTGCTGGTTTTAATGCGCAAACCCTGATATAGCTCATCAAATGCCTCGTGCCTAGCCCTGACAATGGCTGAAACCTGCTGCTGAATGCCTTCATGCTTGGATTCAAGTTCTTGATTTTTCTTTTCTATATCAGATAACTTTTTCTCTTTCTCGGCAATGGAATTGACGTGATTCTGGCGTTCCAATTCTAATTGAATGTCCTTTTGCTCGGCGACGCGCATCATCGCTTCGATTTCTTGTCGGGACTGATCCAACTCGTGGTGATACCGGGTAATCCGTCTCCTGAGTAAGAATGAAAAGAGCACAAGCAAGAAGGCTAAAGCCAAGATGATGCCAACGGCTAAAAGCAAGCGGTTATTGCCTTGTTTCTTGATAATTGCCGTTTGCTGGTCTGAATCATACTTTAACTCGGTCAGGGTTAAATTGGAATCTAGCGATTTTGAGAGTATTTGATTCTTGACTCTCTCGGCCTTTGCTTGGTAAAAGCCGCAGTCACTCAATCGATTTGATGCTTCGGCCAGTTCGGCATTGAGTGTGAAATAATTCAAGCTATCGACCAATGTAGTTGGCATTGGAATCAATGACTTGACCCAATAAGCTGAGTCAAGTTGTGAAAGCTTGATAAATGACCTTGAAGCATAATAATAATATTTATTATCATCCCACCCGTCACTGCTATTCTTAATGATGTCCAATGCCAATCTTTTGGCAGTCACATAATCTTCTTCATAGAAGTAAACACCTGCCAACTTGGATTGATAGTAATAATAATTTGAATTGATTAAACGGGCATTGTTGATTGCTCGTTCTAAGTAAATTTTAGCGCTGTCATTATCATTACCGAACAGATAGGCACCTATAGCGCCATCGGTAATCACCCAATAATTGGTGTCTCGGGTATGGCTGAAATAGTTACGCGCCTTGCGCATGCGGCTAAGGACGGCACTATCATTGATGAAATGGGTTTGATACAATTCTGCAATCCTTAAATTGCTGTATCCCAGGTTAAAGAAGTCCTTGGGGTCGGCGTTGACTTCGGCGGTCTTGTAGTAGTACATAGCGCTATCCACATGGCCCAACTCCTGCATGACGGCCCCCTTGTAGAGGTAGGCGCGGGTGAGTTTCTCGCGCTCGCCGCCGTGGGCGCGGTACCAGGCCAATGCGCGCGTGATGGCGCTGTCGTCGCCGGCGGTAATCTCCTGATAGGTCTTGTAGCGCGCCTGGGTGAGTAGCAGGTCGCGGTAGGCGAGGTTGGCGTCGCCCGCCAGGCTGTCGATGGCACTCACGATGGCCAGCGCGCTGTCAGGGTTGGCCTGCATCAGGCTGTCGGCCCGCACGAGCCGCGCGTCATAGCGGCGCAAGCCGTCACATCCCGTGACCGCCGCCACGAGCACCAACATCAGCAATATGCCCAACAAGAACTTTCTCATCCTATTCATATAACGCTCAAAGCCGTTGATTATTTTACCATAATCTAAAGCAGCCCAAAAGAAATTTGTTTGATTTTTTTAAATAATTTGTTTGAATTTCCCGTGCGCTAGCACGGTAAAATATCATTCGCGTAATTGGCTTCTCCGAACTAAAGGTTCGTAGTTAATAATGAAAGCGGATGCCCCAAAAAAGTTGTTTATAATAGTTTTTAAGTTGTGCCTGTTGTTTGAAAAATTAGCGGGTGAGGGCGGTGGCGAGGTGGTGGGCGGTGACTTCGGTTTCCTCGGCCGTCTCGATGTCGGTAGAGTCAAATTCCAACTGGGCTTGGCCATAAATGGGGGCGCGAGCCAGCAATTCGGCCTTGACAAGCGGCAACACCTCCTCATCGGGGAGATGAAGGACTTTGGGACGCTTGGACTTTTGCTCTGGCAGGAGCAGGCGGGCGGTGATGCGCTCGGGACTGGTGGTGAGCCACACGGTTATGCCAGCTTTGTTCATGATTTCCATATTGCCGCCATGGCAAGGTGTGCCGCCGCCACAGCCCACAATGACATCGGTCATAGCAGCCACTTCGCGCAGTGCCTCGGCTTCCAACTCACGGAAGCAGTTTTCGCCCATTTCATCGAAGATTTCGACAATCGACATGCCCTGGCGGGCCTCGATGAATTCATCGAGGTCGATGAAGCGCACACCCATCTGACGGGCAAGCACCTCACCCAGCGTGGTCTTGCCACAACCCATGTAGCCGATGAGGAAAACTGGTCTCACTTGTTTAACAAAGCCTAAATGATCATTTCTATGATGGAATCATGACCGCCCTGCGGGCGGGAAATTAAAACAAATTATATTTTAATTGTTTATAATTATTTCCCGTACGTTAGCACAGTCATCATTTTGACATACCCACATAAATAGTTAATTACAGCCAGCCGGCCTGGCGATACCAGGCGATGGCCTCGCGAATGCCCTCCCGCAACGAATACTGCGGGTTAAAGCCAAAGTCGCGGCGCGCATCGCTCGTGTCACACAGCCAGTTGCGCTGCTTGAGGATCTTGTACTTGTCACGGTTGAGCGTGCTCGCCTTGAGGGTGACCTTGCCAATCCACTCGGCAATGGCACACACCCGCTTCACCACCCACAGCGGGCAGGTGACGGGAATGACGAACTTTTTCCCCAACTCCTCGCACACGATCTTGCGGAATTCCTGCTGGGTATAGCCCTGGTTCTCGCTGATGAAATAGGCTCGATGCAAGGGTCCCTTGTCTAATGCGTCCATCACAGCAACGGCCAAGTCCTTGACATAGATGAACGTGAGCATCTGCTTCTTGAACCCCACGCTGAAGTCAAAGCCGCGTTTGATGCTCTTGATCATCAGGTAGTAATCACGCTCGCGAGGGCCATAAACGCCCGTGCACCTGAAGATAGTATATGGGAAACCCTCAAGGCTTTGCAAATAGGTCTCAGCCTTGAGTTTCGACACGCCGTAATAAGTGTTGGGCAACGGCACATCGCTTGACTTAAAGGGCTGATAAGTCTTCTCGTCGCCAGGTCCCATAACGCTCAGGCTACTCATGAGCAGGAACACGTCAGGAGTCATATTGGTCGCCTGCATGGCATCGACCAGGGCCTTGAGGTAGCCATAGTTGACCTGCTCAAAGTCCATATAATTGGTGCTCTTGGTCACGCCCAGGTTGTGAACCACATAGTCCCACCTGCCCCACTCGCCCATGTGGTCGCGCAGGGTCTCCTCCAAGCGGTCCTGGTCGGTGTAGTCTAATTCGATGAAATGGATGCGTTCGTCGGTGAGGAATTCACGGCTTGTTGTGGAACGCACGGCCGCCCAAGTGTCATAACCCCGTCGCAAGGCTTCCTCAACGAGAAAACCACCGATGAAGCCACCAGCTCCAGTGATTAGAATGCTTTTCATTGATTTGTGTTTTGTTCTTCTCTTGCCGCCTCACGTGCTTTAGCGAGCTTGGTGTGTTTGGTCTTGTGTTCGGCGTTATATTCTACCGCATCGATGACATGCTTGGCAATACGCTCGGGCGGAATGTCCTTCAAGCAGCGGAAATCACCGAATTTGCACGGTTTATCACCCGTGATAGAACACGGACGGCATGGCATATCAAGATGGATATCGTCCTCTTCCATCTGGTTATAGCCCAGATAGCCACAAGCTGGTGACGTGGGTCCCCACACCGTGATGGCCTGTAAGTCCACCAGCGATGCCATATGCATATTGGCCGACTCCATCGTGAGCATGACATCACACTGTGACAGCAGCGCATACTCGTCAATGAATTGATGCTTCATCTCGGCCATCGAGGTCACGTTTTTATACTTGCGGGCAATGGGTCGCAGGGCAACTTTCTCGGCCTTGCCTCCTCCCATGAGGAAGATATGGTAATTCTCACGTTTGCACAGTTCATCAATCACCTGCTCCATCTGTTCAAGAGGATAGGCTTTTTGACGGTGGGACGAGAATGGCGAAACGGCAATCCAGCGCTGCCCCTCCTCTTTTTTAGGCACAATGGGGCTAGTTGGCCAATCACGACCCTCATACAAGCGGGTGAAGTTATCGGGAGTCTCGAAACCCAATTCCCTGAATACCCTGCGGTAGCGTTCGTGGATAGGGGTTACCGGCTCATCGGTTTTATGGTTGACCAGGGCACGGCGTTTAGGCTCCTCCCTATCAAGACGTGCCACCTGAATACCATGAGACTTCATCCACGCGTCGATAATCCACGTTCCTGACACATTGTGCAAGTCGGCAACAGCATCGATATCATACAGCTTGTGCAGACGGGATGCCAGTTTCAACAACCCGAACAAGCCACTGTGGTTCTCCTTCACGTCAAAGTCCACCACCTTGAGGTTGGCGGGACGGTCGTGGAACATCGAGGCGGGCCATCGCTTGGTGAGCATGACAAATCGGGTGTCAGGATTGGCTTTGCACAAGGGGTAAAGTACAGGAATCGTCATCGCCACATTGCCCAATACCGACAACCGTATGACGAGCACATTGCGATGTTTTTGGTTATTCGTTGCCATATTGCACTGGATTGAGATTTTGTTAATCGGTTGGCAAAGATATAAATAATCGATGAATTATGCAAATTATTCCCGCGCTCCTTCCACCATCTCAACCACATGAGCGGCAATGCGTTCTGGCTTGATGTTGCCCAGGCAACGATAATCGCCGTAACGGCAATCACGCTCGCCATAGATCGAGCAGGGCCGGCAATCCATGTCGAGCTGGATGTCGTTACCAGCATCCTGGCCATAACCCAAAAAGCCGCAGTCGGGTGAGGTCGCGCCCCAGATGGTGACAGCCTTGAGACCCATCAGTGATGCCAAATGCATGTTGGCCGAGTCCATCGTGAGCATGAGGTCACACTTGGCCAGCAAGGCATACTCATCGTTGAAGCCGTGTTTAATCTCGGCCATCGAGATGACGCGTTTGTTGGTGCGGGCAATGCCGCGCAGGGCAATTTTCTCGGTCTTACCACCACCCATGAGAAATATCCAGTAATCCTCACGCTTGCTCAACTCGGCCACCACCTGGGACATGAGTTCAAGCGGGTAATTCTTTCCGTCGTGAGCCGAGAACGGAGCAACAGCAATCCAGCGCTGGCCTGGCTCCTTCTCAAGCACGATAGGGCTCACGGGCAAAGGTTTGCCGTCATATAAGCGGGTGAAATTGTCAGGAGCGACAAATCCCAATTCATTGAACACATTGCGGTAGCGGTCATGGGTAGATGTGACAGGACCTCCCTTGTGGGTGATGAGCGCCTTACGACGGGCACGCTCCTTGTCAAGTCGTGCCACGGGGATACCGTGCATCTTCATGAACAGACCGATGACACGGGTGCGCAACACGTTGTGCAGGTCGGCAACGGCATCTATCTCATACTGCTTGCGCAGCTGTCCGGCGAGTTTCATCAAGCCGAAAAGCCCCTTATACTGCTCCTTCACATCAATGCCCACCACCTCGAGGTTATCGGGACGGTCATGGAACATCGATGCGGGCCAGGGCTTAGTCACCATGACAAAGCGGGTGTCAGGATTAGCGCGACACATAGGATAGAGCACCGGAATGGTCATGGCGACATCGCCCAGCGCCGAGAAGCGCATGACGAGCACATGACGGTGGGGGCGGTCATTTTTTGCCATAGAGCACCGGGTTAGTATCGGGGTCGTTATACATCTTCATCTGGCGGTACACCTTCATGAACTTGTGCCCAGCGGCGATGTCAGCCAGCAACTGGTCGATGGCGGCCGTCAGGTCTTCGCGCTGCTCCAGCAACACGTCGAGCTTGGCCTGGCACTTGGCGACATGGGCGGCATCGGCGTCAGCACGCTCGGTCTGCTCGCGCATGTGCCAAATCTTGAGGGCAAGAATCGACAAGCGGTCAATGGCCCAAGCGGGGCTCTCGGTGTTGATGGTCGCCTCAGGCTGTACAACCACGTCGGCATACTCCTGGCGGAAGTAGGTGTCTATCTCTTCCACGAGGTCGGTGCGGTCCTGGTTGCTGCGGTCGATGCGACGTTTCAGAGCAAGTGCCTCGACTGGGTCGATATTCTCGTCACGGATGATGTCCTCTAGGTGCCACTGCACGGCATCAATCCAGTTCTTACGGGCCAAACGACCCTCAATGCTATCGTTGTCAAACGGATTGTTGAACGTGGCATCCACATCATCGGTGACATGATAAAGCCTTACCGTTTGGTCAAATATCTTGTTACATTTGTTGGCGAAAGTCATTTCGTTGTATTGTATTACGTTAATACTGCAAAATTAAGCATTTTTCGGGAGAAATGCAAAGAATTAATCGACACGCTCACCCTTAAGGGTAGCGCTAGAGGCACTTAACACGCGGCACATCACCTTGTCACCGGGTTTCTCGCCATTGGCAGGAAAGACGATGACCTTGTTCTGCTGCGTGCGGCCGAACATGTCGTCGCGGCTACGCTTGCTGTAGCCCTCGACCAGCACCTCAAATATCATGCCAACGTCCTTGCGGTTGCTGCACAGCGACAGCTCGTTCTGCAAGGCGATCATGCGGTTCAAACGGTCGATTTTCACGTCCTCGGGGACATTGTCGGGCAAATTCTTGGCGGCAAAAGTGCCGGGACGTTCACTGTATTTGAACATGAAGGACGAGTCAAAGCCCACTTCGCGCATCAGTGACAAGGTCTCCTGGAAGTCCTCCTCGGTCTCGTCGTGGAAGCCCGTGAACATATCGGTCGAAATGCCACAGTCAGGCATAGCGGCGCGAATGCGGGCAATGCGGTCCAGGTACCATTCGCGGGTGTATTTGCGGTTCATCAATTTCAGCACCTTATTGCTGCCGCTCTGCACCGGCAAGTGGATGTGGTTACAGATATTGGCATGGCTCGCCATCGTGTCGATGATGGCGTCGCTCAGGTCCTCGGGGTTGCTGGTGGTGAAGCGTACACGCATTTCGGGAGCAGCCTCGGCGACCATAGCCAGCAATGCAGCCAGGTCAACGGGCGCACTGCCATCGGCAGGCTTGTAGAGGTAGGAATTGACATTCTGGCCCAGTAGCGTCACCTCCTTGAAGCCGCGCTGGCGCAGGTCGGCCAACTCGTTGAGGATGCTCTGCGGCTCACGGCTACGCTCACGGCCACGGGTATAAGGCACGATGCAGTAGGTGCAAAAGTTATTGCACCCCCTCATGATGCTGATAAAGCCGCTCACCTTGCTGCCGCCCACGCGCGACGGGATAATGTCGCGATAGGTCTCGGTGGTCGATAACTCGGTGTTGATGGCCTTCTCACCGCTCTCGGCAAGGGCAATGAGCGCGGGTAGTTCCAAATAAGCGTCGGGACCCGCAACCACGTCGACATCGTGCTCGCTGATGAGCACCTCCTTCAAGCGCTCGGCCATGCAGCCGATGATGCCGATGATGAGTCGGCGCTGGCGTTTATGACGGTAAGCATTCAGTTGGTTCAGGCGCGAGAAGATGCGCTGCTCGGCATTATCGCGCACCGAGCAGGTGTTGATGAAAATCGCGTCGGCCTCATCAATCGTCTCACACGTCTCATATCCTGCCATCTTCATCACCGTGGCGACGACCTCGCTGTCGGCGACGTTCATCTGGCAACCGTAGGTTTCCAGCAGCAGTCGCTTGGGCGCATCGCCCTGACTGTCATATTTCAATTCCATTGTCCTTGATTTCATTTAATGCACAAAAGTACATAAAAAGTCATTTGTCATCATCATTATTTGTCGCCAAATTCAGAAAAACCGCCAGCTCAGGTCTGTTTTTAGAGAATTGTAGCTGATGGTAAAGAAAAAAGCTGTACCTTTGTTATTTGGATAGGGACCAACCCACTAAGGTAAAAAAGATGAAGACAGATTTAAAATCCAATATCAAGTTCCATCAGGTATCAAGCAGGTATTACCGCCCTGAGAACGAAATCGAGCTCGCGTCACTCACGCGATACGAGAAAGTATTCACCAAGGTCATGGAAAGTGCCGATGAGGGCGCTCGTGAAGCGGCACTCGACGTGGCGAGTGTCATCAACCAGTGTGTTGAGAAAAAGGGACGTTGCGTCATTGGATTCGGTTCGGGACGCTATGTGTTCAAGGTCTATGACGAACTGGTCAAGCTCTATTTTGCCGACAAGGTGAGCTTCGCCGACGTGGTGGCGTTCAACCTGAGCGAGCTAGGACTAGGTGATGACAACGAGTTGAGCCTGCACCAACTCATCCATAACCAGTTCTATGCCAAGGTGGATATCGAGCCCGACAATATCCACACCTTCAACAAAAATGCGACCATCGAGGACGTACACAGCCTGTGCAAAGCCTATGAGCGCGAGATTATCGATGCGGGTGGCCTGGATCTGGTGTTGTGTGACTTGACAAATGACGGCTCCATCGCCTATAACGAGCCGGGTTCAGCCCGTAACAGCGCATGTCGCCTGATCATGTTGGGCAGTGACTCGCGTTCGCGAGCTGCCGAGGCCTTCCAGAGCGATACTGCTCCTAAAACAGCGGTAACGTTAGGCATCGGCAATATCCTGAGTGCCAGCAAGATCATCTGCGTGGCTTGGGAAGAGGATTCGGCCATAGCACTGTTCAATGCCATCGAGGGCAAGATGACCGACCTGGTGCCCGCCTCGTTCCTGCAAGTCCATAACGACGTGAAAATCATCGCCGACCTGGACGCTGCGTCACGGTTGACGCGAATCAGCTACCCCTGGAAGGTCACTTCATGTGAGTGGAACGACAACCTTATCCGCCGTGCCATCGTGTGGCTGTGCGGTCAAACGGGCAAGCCTATCCTCAAACTAACCAACAAGGACTACAACGACTACGGCCTGAGCGAGCTTGTCGCGCTATATGATTCGGCCTACAACGTCAATATCAAGATATTTAACGACTTGCAGCACACCATCACTGGATGGCCCGGCGGCAAGCCTAATGCCGACGACACTTATCGCCCCGAGCGCGCTGAGCCCCACCCCAAGCGGGTGCTCATCTTCAGCCCCCACCCCGACGACGTGGTAGTTTCGATGGGCGGCACCGTGAGGCGGCTCGTGCAGCAGGGTCATGACGTGAGGATCGCTTTCCAGACCGACGGCGACGTGGCCGTGAGCGATGAGGACCTCATGCGTAATATCGTTCTCGCCGAGCGCGTGATGAACCACTTCAAGCCCGATATGAGCCATGAATTCTTCGAGACGATATTGTCAAAGGTCAATGGCAAAACGCCCAACGATGACACCGATACCAATGTGCGCTTCTTCAAGGGGTCAATCATGCTGAGCGAGGCCTTGATGGCCTGCCGCCAGATGGGCGTGCCCAGGGAGAACACTTATGACTTGAGGATGCCGTTCTACACCGACGACCCGCACGGACAGGGCAAAATCACCGATGCCGACATTGCCGTGATTCAGGAACTCATCACCCAGGTTAAGCCTCACCAGATTTTCATCGACAACGACCTGGTGGACCCGCATGACACCCATGTGCGCGCCCACAGCTCCATTATCCATGCGCTGGACAACCTTAAAAACGAGGAATTCATGAATGATTGCCGCGTGTGGATGTATCGCGGTCAATGGGGACAATGGGATGTGGACCAGGTGGAAATGGCTGTGCCCATGAGCCCCGAGGAGTTCAGCGACAAGCGCGACGCCATTCTTAAGTTCCAGTCCCAGATCCATGACGCGCCGTTCCGCACCAGTGCCGACGGCAAGCTGTCGTGGCAACGCTCCATCGAGCGTAACCGCAACCTTGCCGAGGTCTATCAGCAGCTGGGACTGGCCACCTATGAGGCCATCGAGGCCTTTGTCCAGTACCGCCCGTAAAAACTAAGATTTCTATCACTCGGCCCCCGTCACGGCGCGGGGCAACTCCATCAATTCAGGGTCGAGGGCTATGCCATATTCCTCGCCCCTGGCTCCTGTGATCATGTACTGTTCAACCAGCTTCTTGTCGGCAATGACGTTCCTGATGCAGCGATTAACGCGTGAAATCGTTTGGTTGAGCGAATCACTGAACGGATCACACAGGTTTTCCACCGACTGGGCGACACGGCGCTCACTCGCTCCTGGCTTGACCAGATTGTAGATATCGATGATATCATCGCGATACTGGTCGATGTTTTTCAACACGACGCCGCCCGTACCCTGCTTACGCAGTTTCATAAACAGGATATAGAGCGTGCGGCTCATCGCTGGCATCTTGATCTCCATCTCGTCATACTCGGGAAGCACGATTTTCATGTCACCGTTGACCAGCACGCGGCATTGCTGGCCCACAATCACCTTGCCGATAAGTAACTCCTCCATCAACGCCTTCGGGTCCTCATGGTATTGGGCGATATAATTGACAATTTGTTGCCTAATGTGCTCTAAATCCCGCTCTCGCTCACGCTCGATGGTTGCTAATTCACGGCACTCCTCATTCTCTAGACGTTGGGGTTCCTTAAGCGTCCTGCTGAATTCTTTGCGTTTTCTAAGGACAGGCCTTTGAATGATTTCTTCCTCGGGAAGGAAAGACTCCAGCTTATCCTTCAATCGCTTGACCAGTCCCCGTTTGGCTTTGGCCTGTTGGCTACACTCTACCCTGGTGTGGTCCTGTGGCGCCGCCGATGGCATGGTCGGGGCTTCTTCACACATTGAGTTGAAGACGGACGATTTGTCATCATAATCATAACCATAGTCAAACTCATCGATCACGATGTCTCCTTCGCCCATATCGGTCACGCCCATCAGTTCATCGGCAAAACGGCGTATCGCCTCAAACCAGCCGCCCGAGCGATTCATGCGGCTTAAAGTCAAGCTCACTGTAGCATATTGGCCGATGTTGCCCACGTTGAAGCGCCTCGCGATCAATAGCAAGTCGCTGCGCCCCGGCTCGTCTATCCATTTGACTTGCAGGGGATAGACAAACTTCTCAACGATGGCTTCAGGATTATGTGCGCCAGGTGAGTATCTGCGGTCGCTATACAGGTAGATGATGCCGTACTTGAGGTTTTGAGCGTTGGGATGTTCCATAATCTTGACGGGATTGGTTAATCGTTAATAAATTCAGTTGCGGCAAAAATCGTGCCAAAGGGCGGTTGTGGCTGTGTCATAAATCATCTGCTGGAATTATAACCGCCCTTCGGGCGGGAAATTAAAACAAATTTTGTATTAAAGTTTTTATAATTATAAATTTTAAATGTCAATTTCATTATTAATTTGTTTAAATTTCTCGGCCGTAGGCCGATATATGTAGTGGCATTGCAATTATGACACAGCCACCTCGCCTCACTCGATGAAGATGTCGCGCTCGCGCTTTTTCACCTGCTTCACGACACGGATGCACTTGGCGCTGGGGAACAGCAGCCTAGCCTTCAAGTAAGCCACCACCCTGTTGCTTGACTCGACACGGATGGTCTGGTCATCGATCTGCACCAGCCACTGCGACATCGAGTAACTGGGGATTCTGCAAATGATGGGAACGGCCCCATCAACAAGATTAGGTTGAATGATTGTCATGTCCATAATAATCGATAATTAGTTAAAGTGAGTTCAATGAATTTGTTGTTTGTTGATCAGGGCGTTAGCTACTCCCCCTCTTGGATAAGAGGGGGTGCCGCGGGAGCGGTGGGGGCGTCGATACTATCTTAGATATATTTTGAGGGCAACTCATACTCCTCCGGCGCTTCGCGCCACCTCCCCTATCTTAGGGGAGGAGTTGATAGACAGCACTTTATTCTCATCGAACTCATGTTAGTGTTATTGTTCGTCGTCAAAATAGTCCTCATCGTTCATTTTTTTGAGATCTCGCATAGCACCTGGAGATGCCATTGTTCCATATTCCTTTTTCAAACGCTCGGTTTTATCCAGCCAGCGGTGGCGCGACTTGCGCTCCTTGGCGAACATCGCCTGCGTGCCCTCGACGGTCTTGTCAAACTGCAGGTGATGTTCGATGCTCAGCGAGAAGGACACGTGTTCCACGTCGTGGTCAGCGCCGATGTAGGTGAACTGCCAGCCCTGCTCCTTGTAACTCTCGATGAGCGCGCGGATGGCTGCATGGCTATACTCACGCGATGCGTTCTCATAGCCGTCGGTGATAATGGTCACCAGCGCCAGCGAGTCGCTCACCTGGCTCTTGGCGGCATGCACGCGGGTGATGGTCGTGCCGATAGCGTCATAGAGCGGCGTCATGCAGCACGGGCAATAGTCCTTGTCAGTGAGTGGCTGCACCTCAGCCACTGGCACGTTGTCATAGATGTTGCGCATCTCGCAGCCGCAAAACGCCACGAGCGTTACCATGTGTTCCTGGTCGGGGTTCTTTTCCTGGGCACTCTTGATGCTGCCGATGGTCTCGTTCACGCCATCGATCGCCTGACGGGCAATACTACTCATCGATCCGCTCTTGTCAAGTACAATCACATTAAATACTCTAGTTTTCATCGCTAATTCCTTTCTTTAATTCGTTAATAAATCCATGGGCTCACCGGGCTCGTCCCCCGATGACGTTGCAAAGATATAGATAAGGTAAACACACGCTTTTTTCTTGCAACCTTGCAGTTTCTTGATCCACGCTTTGGGTTTCAAACAACCCAAACAACAACTAAAAAACTATAAAAACTACGGGTTCTACTAATTGGGGTAATAAGACTTATAGGACTTATAGGGCCTATAGGATATATGGGACTTATTGAAGTCATGGGATTTTCAGGAGGCTGGAGGGGGATTTTTGGGTGATTTTTGTTGAAAAAATGAGAAAAGGGGGAATATTGGGTGGATATTGGGCAAAAAAGATTATCTTTGCAGGTTAAACGATTTAACCAAACGATGAAAGTCAAAATCCATCACGAGGGCGAGAACATCCTGCTGATGCTGTTCTTGATCATACTGGCCAGTGGCGCATTGGCCTACCGGTTCTTTGACTACAAGCCAGTGGCCTGGGTGCTCATCGCGCTGATGGCGATCCTGTTCCTGCTGGTACTTAACTTCTTCAGGCTGCCGCGCCGTCACTTCAACGGCGACAACAACGACGGCACGGCTGTGGTGTCGAGTGTTGACGGCACGGTGGTGGCGCTCGAGGAGGTGTATGAGGACGAGTACCTGCACCGCAACTGCATCCAGCTCTCGGTGTTCATGACGATATTTAACGTGCATGCCAACTGGGTGCCTGTCAAGGGCGAAATCACCTACTACAAGCACCACTCGGGCCGTTTCCTGGCCGCTAACCTGCCTAAGTCGAGCAGCGACAACGAACGCTCGTCGATCGTGATCCGCACGAGCACGGGCGAGGAGGTGCTGGTGCGCCAAATCGCGGGCGCGGTGGCACGGCGCATCGTGACCTACGTGGAGCAGGGCGAGGAGGTGGACATCAACGACTTCATCGGCTTCATCAAGTTTGGGTCGAGGGTGGATATCTTTCTGCCGCTGGACACCGAAATCAAGGTGAAACTAGGCGACCGCACATGGGGCGGCGAGACCCTCGTGGCGAGATTGAAGAAGAGGCTTTAGGTGTTAGGCTTTAGGAATTAGGAATTAGGTTTTAGGTTTTAGGAGTTTATGATAAAAGCAATTCGCAACAACATACCCAACGCTATTACATCGCTGAACCTGCTGTGCGGGTGTTTGGCGTGCATCGCGGCATTCAGCTGCTTTGACCCGATGTGCGGCACGACGCTGAAGGGCTACCAGTGGGCCTTTATACTCATTGGGCTGGCGGCGGTGGCCGACTTTTGTGACGGACTGGTGGCTCGACTTCTGCATGCCGTGAGCGACATCGGCGCTGAGCTGGACTCGCTGGCCGACCTGGTGAGCTTTGGCATCGCGCCGGCCATGGTGCTGTATAATATGATGATAGCGCACGGTGAGGGACATTGGGCGCTGCTGGCCCTGTTGCTGCCCGTGTTTGGCGCAATCAGGCTTGCCCGCTATAATGTCGATTCTACCCAGGGGACGGTCTTCACCGGACTGCCCATCCCGGCCAATGCCATCTTTTGGATTGGTTTCACGGCAGGGTATGCGATGCATCCACTACCCTTGAGTGTTGTGATAGTGCATATCGTGGCCATGTCGATGTTAATGGTGTGCCGGCTGCGCATGTTCTCGTTGAAAATGCACAACCTGTGGTCGTTCAAGGACAACTGGGCACAGTATTTGCAGATATTTGCCACTGTACCAGCGGTTGTGGTGATGGGTCTGCCAGGACTCACATTCGTCATCATCCTCTATGTGCTGCTGTCGGTCATTAAAAGAGAGAAATAAATGGGTTTCATTTTATTCATATTGCTGCTTCTCTTCCTGTTGGTGGGTATTCCGCTGATACGGGGATGGTTATACATGCAGAACCTGAAACGCCGCGTGAACCAATCCTTCAGGGGGCGGCAACAGCACGAGCGACCGCACCGCGAGGCCGAGGAGGAGTACACCGACACCGGCGAGCGCAAAATCTACACCAGCAACGAGGGCGAGTATGCCGACTTTGAGGAAGTCTCAGGCGGCACCATCGTCGAAGAAACCACCACGACGAGCGAAACCCGCACCATCATCGAGGAGCAAGTCACTGACGCCGAGTTCGAGGAAATCTAAAACAGAATCATATCTGCTTTCCCCTGACATAACTGTTCAGCCGTTGACCCCACGCCAAGGCGCAAAGACGCTAAGATTTATAATCGGCTGCCGTATACTCTTTAAAATTACAAATTACACGGATTGAACTAATTGGCATCCGCATTCTTAATTGCCGGCGAATTACACGAAATGGGCATCCACTTGCATTGAGCACCAGGCCAAGACGCAAAGACGCTAAGATTTTATTATATCAATTCATTTGATTGAATATCAGCAACTTAGTACATCATTGGCTTAACGTAAGGCATTTCAGAAGGCGTTTCGCTTGATAGAAAACCCCAGACACTAATAAATCTAGATAGATGTTTTTTGTTTATGAATGTTTTTGTTGTAACTTTGCATCATATTTATTTTTAACCCAAAAGCAAGCAATATTTAACATTTTAATACCCTAAATCATTATGGAAGAATATTTGATGGAAGAATATTATGAATTATTTGAGCGTGGCCTTTTAAGTGAAGTTGATAGTGAAGTTGATATCGATGATATCTGGCCTAAAGATCATGATGGTCTTGGAGATCAGGAAAGAGGAGCAACAGTCAAACCTGTAAAGATTGTCAACTCCAAAGTGCTGAATTATCTGGGTACAGTAAAGGAGTCTAAGACCTATAATTCCAGAGCTTGGCTGCTGCAGTCCATGCTTAATGTGTTGGGATATCTATTGACGGCCGATGGTAAATTTGGTAAACTGACCAAGCAAGCGGTCGAGAGATTCCAAGCAGATAATGGTTTGGAGGTTGATGGTATCGTTGGGCCAGCATCCTGGACCAGAATCATCTACCTGGGCCGGAAGAGGATTTCCAACAGTATAATCCAAGAACAGGATTATGAGAATGCCGCCAATGCGTTAGGCGTTGAAGTTGAAGTGGTCAAAGCCATCAAAGACGTGGAATCGAGCGGATCGGGATATGTATTCAGTAATCATCCTAAAATCTTGTTCGAGGGTCATGTATTCTGGAAACAACTCAAGAATATTCACATCGAACCCAGCAATCATAAAGACAGTGATATCCTGTACTCGACATGGACTAAAGATCACTATAAGGGTGACGTGGCTGAGTATATCCGCTTGCAAAAGGCCCGCCAGATTAACATTAATGCGGCCAATGCCTCAGCCAGTTGGGGATTGTTCCAGATCATGGGTAATAATTACAAACTATGCGGATGCGATTCAATAAGTGACTTTGTTAAGCGCATGTGCATGAGCGAGAGTGAGCAGCTCATGCTGTTTGTGGAATATATTAAAAAGAGAAAACTGCACCAGTACCTAAAGCCTGACCATACTGGCAACATACCATGGGCAGAATTTGCTCGTCGTTACAATGGTGCAGGTTACGAGAAAAATAAGTACCACATCAAACTCAAGGAGGCCTACGAAAAATACAAAAAACAAAAAAAGTAACCCATTGATCGGTGTGCTCGACAAATCACTTCGATGATTTCTACAAGCTACCGGCCATCAATAAAACAACCACGCCAGCGAGACCCGAATCTCGTTGGCGTGCTTGTTTATTACCGTTTATTGGAAAAAATTACAGCTTGAGGTCATCCTCGCTCTTGGGTTTAGGGGGATAGTCGATGGTGTAGTGCAGGCCGCGGGACTCCTTGCGGTCCTTAGCCTGACGGGTGATAAGGTAAGCCACATTGATGATGTTGCGCAGCTCGCAGATGCGGCGCGACACCTTGCTGGTCTTGAAGAGTTTCTCGGTCTCCTCATAGAGGATATCCAGTCGGTTCCAAGCCCTGTCGAGGCGCAAGTTGCTGCGCACGATGCCCACGTAGGTTGCCATGATCTCGCCTACTTCCTTCTCGCTCTGGCTGATGAGCACCATCTCCTCGGGGTGGGTCGTGCCTGCATCGTCCCAAGCGGGGATATCCTCGCGCCAGGTGTACTCGTTCAAGTGCTCAGTGGCATGCTTGGCCGCTGCGTCGGCATACACGACCGCCTCGATGAGCGAATTGCTCGCCAAGCGGTTGCCGCCATGCAGGCCCGTGCATGAACACTCGCCCACGGCATACAGGCGCTTGATGCTCGAGCAGGCGTTCAAGTCGACCTTGATGCCGCCGCACATGTAATGGGCCGCAGGCACCACGGGGATGTACTCCTTGGTGATATCGATGCCCAAATCCAAGCAATGCTTGTAGATGTTGGGGAAGTGGTGCTTGGTCTCCTCGGGGTCCTTGTGGGTCACGTCGAGATAAACGTGGTCCTCGCCTCGCTGCTTCATCTCGTTATCGATGGCGCGGGCCACCACATCGCGCGGAGCGAGCGAGAGGCGCGGGTCATACTTCTGCATGAACTCCTCGCCGCCCAGGTTGCGCAACACGCCGCCATAACCGCGCATGGCCTCGGTGATGAGGAAGGCGGGACGGTCGCCAGGATGATACAAGGCCGTGGGATGGAACTGAACAAACTCCATGTCCTGGACCGTGCCCTTAGCGCGATAAACCATGGCGATGCCGTCACCGGTTGCCACCAGCGGGTTGGTCGTGGTGTGATAAACACAACCAACGCCACCCGTTGCCATCAACGTCACGCGCGACAGGAAGGTATCGACCTCGCCCGTTTCCTGATTGAGCACATAGGCACCATAGCACTCGATGCCGGGCGTGCGGCGCGTCACGATTTTACCCAAGTGGTGCTGGGTGAGGATTTCCACGGCAAAGTGGTCTTCATAGATATCGATATTGGGGTGGTTCTTGACCGTCTCGATGAGCGATACCTGGATCTCGTGGCCGGTGTTGTCGGCATGGTGCAGGATGCGGAACTCGCTGTGGCCGCCCTCGCGATGCAGGTCAAACTCGCCCTTCTCGTTCCTGTCAAAATCCACGCCCCAGCCCAGCAGTTCCTGAATCTGGCTGGGAGCCTCGGTAACGACCTTTTTCACGGCCTCGGGGTCGCTGAGCCAGTCGCCGGCGACCATGGTGTCGTGGATGTGCTTGTCAAAGTTGTCCACCTCGAGGTTGGTCACGGTGGCTACACCGCCTTGGGCGAGGTCGGTGTTGGCCTCTTCCATCTTGGACTTGCACACGAGGGCCACAGTCCCTGTTTTTGCCACCTTGAGGGCAAAACTCATACCGGCCACACCCGAGCCGATGATGAGGTAATCATATTTTCGTACCATTGTTTTGTCAATTAGTCGTTAGTTACTCCTTCTCGCCATAGAGCAGGTCGCCGCAGTCGCCCAGGCCGGGCACGATGTAGCTGTGCTCGTTGAGTTCGTCGTCAATGTCACATGTCCACAACGTGGTCCTGTCCTCAGGCAGATGCTGACGCACAACCTCGATGGCCTTAGGCGTCGCAACAACGCTTGCCACGTGGATGTGGGCGGGATGACCCTTGGTCACCAATGCCTGATAAGCAAGCTCCATCGATGAGCCGGTGGCGAGCATCGGGTCAACGATGACCAGCGTCTTGTCGTCAAGGCGCGGGCTGGCGATGTACTCGATGTGGACGACAAAGTCATCGGTTTTGGGGAAGTATTTCCTGTAAGCCGACACAAAAGCGTTCTCAGCACCGTCAAAGAAATTCAAGAAGCCCTCGTGGAACGGCAGGCCGGCGCGCAACAACGTGGCCAGCACCACGCGGTCGGCCAACACATTACACTGTTTCACACCCAGCGGAGTAGTCACACCTACCGTGTTGTAAATGAGCTTTTTCGAAATCTCATAAGCCATAATTTGACCTAGGCGTTGGATATTGGCGCGGAAACGCAGGCGCTCCTGCTGCAAGTCCTTATTGCGGATTTCGCTCATGAACTGACCCACAAGCGAGTTTTGGTCACACAGATTGATAATGTCCATTTGGTAGTTTTATTTTTTAGTGGTTAAATATTCATGTAATAGCCGTTTGGCATTGTCACGGTCAAGCGTAAGTTGCTGCTTAAGTTCCTCGACGCCACACATCTTGAACTCCAGCCTCAAGAAACTGATGAACTCCAGCTTGATGGGGGCACCGTAGATGTCTTCGTCAAAATCAAACAGATTGACCTCGATGCTCAACTGGTCGCCATTATCAAGCGTGGGGCGTTTGCCGATGTTTGCCATGCCTTGAAGCACTTTGCCATTCACATGGGCGAGAACGGCATAGGCGCCATTGTGAGGCAGCAATAGCTGCGGGTCAACCTCGCCCACATTGGCCGTGGGGAAACCCAGGCCACGCCCATTGTGGAAACCATGCACCACCTTGCCCGTAATCACATGGGGGCGCCCCATGCAGTGAAGCGCATCGGCCACCTTACCGGCAGCGATGAGATTACGGATAATGGTGGAACTGACTGGCGCATATTGACCTAAATACTCGGGTGCCTTGATTAATCTCACACCCAGGCGCTCACCGTTACGGCGGTAATCCTCAAACTTCTCGCCGCGGCTATGCCCGAAACGGTGGTTATAGCCCGCCACCAGTGCGTCCACACCCCAGCGGTCGCGCAGCATTTCAATAAATTGGTAAGAGTCGAGTTGTGAGAGTTCACTAGTAAAGTCCAGCGGCAGCAACAGGTCGGGAGCAAGGGCCTCGAGCTGCGACAAGCGGTCTTCCAGCGGCATGATGAGGTGGAAGTCATTGTCAGGATGCAGCACTTGACGTGGGTGTCGCAGGAAAGTGATGACCAGCGACTGCTTGCCCGACGCGGCGGCTTGTTGCTTGAGGAAATCGATTAGCAGGACATGACCGCGGTGAACGCCGTCAAACATGCCTATCGTGGCGACTGTACTGCCTTGCGGCAGTCGGTCGTTTTCTCCCAATATCCTCATTATTAATGGTTCAGCGATTGATGATTATAAAAAAGTGGATTTTCAGTCAAATCCACTCATTAAATTATTTGTCAAGATACTCTTTCAAGATGCGCATCGTGTCGTTGCACACACGGATGAACATCTCACGGTTCTTGAGCATGGTACTTGTCTTGACCTTTTTGTCGGCACCCGAGAAGAGATAGCCCGTGTCCTCGCTTTCCAGAGCGCGCAAGGTGGGCACGACACCAGCCTCGGGGCTAGGAATGTTGCGGCTCAGGTAATCGGGCACGCGATCCATCCAGCGTGACATGGCCAGGGCACCGCTCTTGAGCAGGCCAGGATTGACGCAGTTCACTTTCACGCGGCGGGTCTTCATCACACTACTCATGTATATCGAGAACAGTGTCAATGCCAACTTGCTCTGGGCATATGCACCCCACGGAGTGAAGTGGGACACAGCAGGGAACTCATAGGGCAGAGTGACAAAACGCCGCGACACGCTGGTCGACAGGATGATGCTGCCACCCTCGTTAATGAGCGGATAAACCTGCATCGACAACAGCACCGTACTCAGGTAGTTGACCTGCACCGAGTGCTCAAAACCATTCTCAGATATCTCGCTTCGGCGAGGCAACAGACCAGCATTGTTGATGAGCGCTGCAACAGGACGATTCAAAGCGCGAAGACGCTTCACAAAGTCATTGACCAATTCAAATGAATTCAAATCGAGCTGCAGGCATGTAATATCCTTGTTGCGGGTCACTGTGCGCAGTTGTGCGGCATAGCTCTCGGCTTTCTTGATATCGCGGCTGGCGAGCAATACGGCCTTGCCCTGCTCGGCGAGTTTGCGCGTGATGACGCTACCCATGCTGTCGGTCGAACCCGTAACGATATACAACGGCTTCACGTCAGCATCCACCACTAGATTATTGTCGGTCATCATAATGTTTTAGTTTTATGGTTCTTTTCTTTCCAACTTGCAAAGATAATGCAAGGTGAGCGTAATGACAAACAAATAAGCATTTTTTTGATTTGCCATTAGGGTTGGAGTCTATCTTATGACAAAAGGTAGATATCCATATTGTGGTTGATATATACCATTTTAAAAAACGTGATTTGGAGAAATGGACAAGATGTGGTAACTTTGCCTACTGAATTAAGGTAGACAAATAATAATGAGAGGACACATTACAGTTATCGGTGGGGTAAACATGGATATTTCAGCGGCTTTGACGGCCCCGTTTGTTCCCGCCGACTCGGTACCTGGCCATGTGACCATGGGGTGCGGCGGTGTTGCGCGCAACATCGCCCACAACCTGTTGCTTTTAGGCAATGAGGTGAAATTTGTGAGTGTGTTTGGGGGCGATATCTTTGGTGAAATGTGCCACCGCGAGTGTGAGGCTATCGGGCTTGACCTGTCACTGTCTGAACGCATGGAGGGGCAGCGTAACGGCCTGTACCTGTGCGTGAACGACATGTATGGCGAGATGCGGGCAGCAGTCGCCGATACCGACATTATCGCCCAACTCACCCCGGCATTCCTGGCGCAGCGCATCGATGCCATCAATGGCTCGGCTGCCGTTGTCGCCGACACCAACATCTCCATCGAGGCCCTGCAATATCTCATTGACCATTGCAAGGCTCCGCTGTTTGTTGATACTGTGAGCACTGCCAAAGCGCCCCGCGTCATCACAGCCCTGCGACAAAGTTCCATTGGGCGGCTCCATGGACTGAAACTCAACCTCCAGGAGGCTCAAGCGGTCACCCAGTGCGATTCCGCCCATGAGGCCGCGTCCCAACTCACCTCTCTAGGCGTGGAACAGGTCTATATCACCCTGGGCAGTGATGGCGTGTATTGCAGTGACGGCACCATCAGCCAACATCTGCCCGCCATCCCCACTCATGTGGTCAATACCACTGGAGCGGGCGATGCCTTCATGGCAGGAGTGGTTCACGCCCTGTTACGGCAAACGCCTTTCCCAGAGTGTGCCCAGATAGGACTTCGGACCGCCCACGCTACCCTACTCTCCCTGCAAACAGTTAATCCTGACATTAACAAATATCTATAAAACTATGAATCAATACCTTTCCATCTCTCCCGAAGTAAAAAAGGCCCTTGACGAGGGCAAGCCTGTAGTAGCTTTAGAATCGACCATCATTTCCCATGGTATGCCCTATCCGCAAAATGTGGAAACGGCGCTCAAAGTCGAGCAGACCATCCGTGATAATGGGGCTGTTCCCGCCACCATCGCCATCATTGACGGCAAACTCAAAGCCGGTTGCACGCCCGATGAAATCGAGTACCTGGGCAAGAAAGGCCAGGCCGTAACCAAAGCCTCGCGCCGTGACCTGCCTGTGCTTATCGCCCGCGGCGAGGACGGTGCCACCACGGTAACCACGACAATGATCATTGCAGCGATGGCAGGCATCAAAGTGTTTGCCACTGGCGGCATCGGTGGCGTGCATCGTGGGGCCGAAACTACCATGGACATCAGTGCCGACCTCGAGGAACTCGCCATGACCCCTGTCATGGTCATCTGTGCCGGCGCCAAGTCCATTCTGGATCTGGGGCTCACTCTGGAATACCTCGAGACCAAAGGTGTTCCCGTCATTGGCTACGGCACCGAGGAATTACCCGCCTTCTACACCCGTCACAGCGGATTCAAGGTGGATTACCGTATTGACACTCCCGAGGACCTGGCTGCAGCATTCCGTGCCAAGCTCGACATGGGTCTGCAGGGCGGTATGCTCGTGACCAACCCCATCCCCGAGCAGTACTCCATGCCCGCCGAGGTCATCAACAAGGCTATTGATGAGGCTATCGAAGAGGCCAACCGCCTGGGAATCCGCGGAAAGGAAACAACACCCTTCCTGCTGGCCAAGGTCAAGGATCTCACCGGCGGCGACAGCCTCGCCAGCAACATCCAACTGGTGCTCAACAACGCCCGCCTGGCTGCCAAGACCGCAGCCGCCCTCACCCGGTAAAAGGACAAAAAATCCTCATTGCATTTGTTCCCCCGCATGGTTGCTACCGGGTTTTATAGCTTGCGGAAGGAGCGGATATAGCCTTCGATGTCCTCAGTCGTTCCCAAGGCTTGCGCGATGCGCCTTTTTTTGTTATACACCGAGTGAGCGTCATTATAGCCCATGCACGCCATGATCACCGACGTCGGGAAGCCGCAGCAACACAGGCTCAGGAAATTCAGGTCAGTATCACTCAGCGACGGATGAGCCTCCAGCGACCGCGTGATGATGTCGTTGTATTTCCCGTTAGCATAGGAGCGGAACGCTTTCCAAAACGCGTCGTTCGGGCGATTCTTCCTGTACGAGCGCTCAAACGCCTCGCTGAATCTCTTGGGCGAGCCCGCCAAGGTCGTGATGTGCTTCTCCATCAATTGGGAATACATTTCCACCTGCGACCAGATGGTCTGTTTGAGCTCGGCACTCATCGCCTGGTGAGCATTCAGCTGCTCGGTCAAGAGAGCCATGTCTTCGCGCAACCGTTCGATGGCGTCCTCGCTCTGCCGCAACAGTCGCTGGCGGCGAGCCAGTTTTCGACGCATCGCCACAATCACCGCCAGCAATAGGCCAGCCAGCAGTGCCGCCGCGATCAGCGAGACAATCCAGTTGTACCGGTATCTTATCGACTTGTTTTTCAGCACCTCATTGTCATACTTAGCCTCCACATCTCGCAACCGTAGCTGAAGGGTGTTTGACAGTAGCGAATCGCCAATATCGTCGGCGCGCCTAAAATAATGCTCAAACTGCCCAAAGTCACCACGACTACGCGCCAACTCGGCATAGCAGAAGTTATAAAGTATCCTCAGGCCGTCTGACAGCCGATCCATCTCAACCTGCGCCAGATAGTAACGCGCCGAGTCCGCCTTGTTGAGTCTAGCCAGCGTATAAGCCGCGATCAGCACCAGGTGGTCATGTTCGTCAGTGTCCTTGTCGGCTAGTTTCACGGCAATATTCTTAGCAACCACGATATCCTCGACATCAGGGCCAAACATCTTTAAATCGGCAAGATACCTCAAGTTAAGCACTTCTAGGGTATTAAGTTTTAATGACTTGATTAACGTGTCAGCCCGCTCCAAATAAAACAAGGCACTGTCAATCATGTCGATGGCTGAATATGAGCTTCCTATCGTTGACAGGCATTGAGCCATGTAAAAACTGTCGGGCACTTGCCCAAAGTGATGCAGCGCTTGTTTTAACGACATGATATCAGCGCTGTCATTCACCAAATAGTCACGGTAAATGGAGCCTACCCTCATATTGGCATAACCCAGGTTAAAATGATCCGTTGGGGCAGCGACACTCAAGGCCTGCTTGTAACACGCCATGGCCGCCTCGGCATCGCCCAGCACCTCGGTCACCGCTCCTTGATAGATATAGGCCCGCGTCAGCTTCTCCCGCTCGCCGTCATGATGCCTATAGTAATCCAGCGCCACGTTGATGGTGCTGTCGCTCGTGATGTCGGCATAGCAGCGGTACTGCGCCTGGGTCAGCAGCAAGGCATGATAGGCGCGGTCACCGGCACTGGGCAGTTTGGCTCCATCAAGGCCACTCAGCAACCTTAAGGCGCTGTCGGGGTCATTGCAGCGCAAGAGGCTGTCGGCCTGTACCAAGCGGCCATCATAATCTGGCGTTCCACCCTGGCAACACACCATGGAAAACATGAGCACCACGACAACAATGACAGGGAAACAATTTCTTAAACTCTTATTCATACCTGCAAAATTAATAAAAAAGTGAGAGCGGATGCCAAATTCGCTTTAAAATCACCCAAAAATCCACCCCGAATCACAATGTTACATCACGTTACAAAAAATTTTTTAATATCTTGATAATCAGCACCTATTTATAGCTGATGTTACATCAGATTACTTGCAAAAACCGACCATTTTTCTTAACTTTGCGAAGCAAAAACATCATTATTAACCAATAGTTTCAAGAATGATGAAAAGAACAATTTTATTTCTATCTTTTCTGCTTTTGATGATCTTACAGCTTTCAGCTGAAGGAACAAGACGTCCTATTACTCTCGAGCATAAGGGTGGACCGCGCGATGGTTCTCCACTGTGTTTTGATATGCCAATGGCTTATTACTATTATAATAGTAAGACTCATGACATTATCATCGACGGTGGCGGTGTCGTGAGCTATTATGACGTGGAGATTTCGTCGCCGGTGACCAACACTGTCGAGATGTCCATCCAGGTTGACGGGACATATGACACCTTTGACATCTCGTCGCTTCCAGCGGGCGCGCATGTCATCATCGGTAAAGCCCTCCACCTATAACAAATAAGAGTTTATTAATTATCGATATTTTAAGCATTTACAAATATGAAAAAGCATTTTATAATCAGTTTATTGGCATTGCTTGGCTTTTCCCAGGCAATGTCTCAAGAATATGAGTACGTTCCTTTCGTTAGAGAGGGCGTCAAGTGGGTTTGCTCTTCAAAGAAACTTCCAATAAATCATTCTACGATTGAGCATTTCTTCACCCTTGAATTCAAGGGTGATGCCGTCATCAACGGTGTGACCTATAAAGCGATGCACAAATACAGTGGTGAGGAGATTGATCCGAACAATGATACTATCCCCGTGTATATGCGCGAGGAGGGTAAGGTGGTCTATGCCATTGTGCCCGACGGCAAGACCTATGAGGACTGCCCGATTAACTGCTTCAGTGACAGCTTAATCGATGAGGACATCAGGGCTGGCAGGGAATTTGTCCTATATGACTTTAATGATCCCGAGGGATTCATCATGAGCAGGATTACCTATAATGACTTTATCGTTCACCCAGTGATGGCCCAAAGCATCAAGTTGGGCAATAGGTGCGTTAAGCGTTATGTGTTCAGTACTAAAAGAATGTATGGTTCCTGTTTCATCGAGGGCATCGGATGTGACGGCTTGACTCAAGGTTATCCGCTGGCATTCCCCAATAATAATAATGAACAACTCGGTCAGTTGAGAATGTATTTAAATCATGTCATCGAGGATGGCAAAGTCATTTACAGCTCTGAACATTTAAAAGTCAGGGAAGACGAGTTCCCAGAACTTGTACGCGAAGGCATACAATGGGTGAACGAGCGCGTGGTGATTGAACACGGCGACACGACCCGCAGTTACTACACTTACGAAATCGACGGCTGGAATGATTGGGCATACAGGCTTTGTCATTACTATGAAGGGGAATCGTTTGACAGCGAGAATGACAGTGTCATAGCAGCGTTAATGCCTTGTTATGGTGGGGTCAATGTAATGTACAACAATGCTATCACAAATTTGCGAAAAAATAGCCCAGAACGGCTCATGATGAAATGGTTTGTGCATAATATCAGTGCACTATACACATTTGTTCCTTACGAAGTCTATGAGTCAGTACTGTGTGGTTCAAATCCGATTAATTTCTTTAACTTAATGCAGACTGGAGACGACTTGACACTAGATAACTTTGTGGAAGTGGAGCCAGTCATGATTGATGGCCAAAGATGCAAGCGCTATGCCTACTACGGCGACGGGGATGAGCCGCTATGCTACATCGTCGAGGGTATCGGCTTTGACAGCCGCGACATGGGCGACCTGTTGACACCCTTTACCCGCAAGCCCGATCCCGATGCCGACTACCAGGAGTACTGGGGCCTGAGCCACGTCATCAAGGACGGCCAGATCATCTACAAGGGCATGCGCTACAAGGAGCCCGCAGCGATCGTTGGTGACGTGAACGGTGACGGCCTGGTCACCATCGCCGACGTGACGACGCTGATCGACATGCTGCTGGGTGGCGGCCACGCGGGTGGCTACTACACGCCAGGCGATGTCAACATGGACAGCCATGTGACCATAGCCGACGTGACAGCGCTGATTGACATGCTGCTCATTCAGCAGTAAGCGAGGAAAAACGGGCCATGGTGAGCGGCGGCGTGAGCCGCTGTGGAGGAAAGGCCCCCTCATTATATCTCTTCTTCGCCCGAAGAAGGTAAAGGATGATTTGCTCCAATAGTGCTCTTTAGGAGTATAATTAAATTCATCACGACCTGCGCTGCCCGCCATCATCACCCTCCGGCGGGCAGCTTGCATTGTGCCCCACACTTCCATCCCCGCGAACATTTTTCAAACGCGAATGACGCGAATTAACGCGATTTTTCATTTATAAATCAGTAAAAATCAGCGTAATCATTATAAAAATTGTTTTTGTTGTCCTTCTTGTCTTCCAACCTAAAACCTTAGCGGCTTAGCGCGGGGTTGGGAGCGGCCACGCCAAGGCGAGGCCCTACAGAGCGGATGCCTCCCTAACGCCTAAAACCTGGCGCCTCTAACCTTTTTTGTTGATGGAAAGCATTAATTTGTTGAATTTTACGTTATAAATGTACGATGAAAGCTAAAGATTGCGTTTAAATGCCTATATTTGCGCCGATTTTCATGGAGGGTATCATCAAATCGTTCCAGCCTATCTCGCTTGATGAGATGAGTGGCATTAAGCTGATGAACCGTACGGACACCAAGTTTGTGACGACGGTTGACCGGCTTAAATTACTGTTGATGCTGGCCAAGGATGATTACCGCATCCAGGAAAATGAGGGCATTCGCAACGCCAATTACTACACGGCCTATTTTGACACGCCCGACAACAACATGTATATCGTGCACCAGAACGGTCACGCCGGGCGCCAGAAACTGCGCATCCGCTCCTATGTGGATTCGGGGCTCAATTTCCTGGAGGTCAAGACCAAGAACAATCATGGCCGCACAAAAAAGAAGCGTGTCGATATGGTAGGGTTTGACCCGTTGAACCCCGACCATGACATCAGGTTCCAGCGACAGGATGATCAATACAGGGCCTATGACGCGTTCCTGCGTAAGCACCTGCGCTACGACCCGACCATCCTGAGCGAGCACATGGAGAACCATTTCCACCGCATCACGCTGGTCAACAAGGCCAAGACCGAGCGGTTGACCATCGACACCGACCTGTGTTTCCACAACCTGGTCACGGGCAGGGATGTTGACCTGACGGGGTTGGCCATTATCGAGCTGAAGCGTGACGGCCTGCAGCCGTCGCCCGTGCTGGGAATGTTGCGAGAGTTGCGCATCAAGCCCAGCGGTTTCAGCAAGTACTGCATGGGTTCGGCCTTGACCAATCCCTCGCTGAAACGCAACAATTTCAAGGAACGCCTCCACATGGTGGAGCGTCTGCTGTCAAGAGTATAATCATTTAATCAATATAAGCTTAACCATCAAGAATAACGCATATGTTTTTATTACAGGATTTAGGTTTAGAAAACGAGCTTGATGCCGTTCATGAGGTCGTCGTAAAGAACGGTGGGCTCAGACTGATAGATACAGCCAGTTTAACCGAAATGTTGATCCGTTTTGGTTTCTTCATGTTGTTCGTTTGGTTCATCGTCCACTGCCTCTATTACCGTAAGACCCATCGCCGTGACTATTTCTTTACGCTTATATTGCTCAGTGTGAGCATTTTCTTCCTGATATATCTGCTAGGCAGTGTCAAGGTGAAGATCGGTTTTGCCCTAGGATTGTTTGCCATTTTTGGTATCTTGAGATACCGCACCGAGACGATTCCAGTGCGCGAGATGACCTATATGTTCAGTGTTATCTGTCTGTCGGTGGTCAATGCGCTGGCTGGCACGATGAGTGTGGCTGAACTGGTCGTACCTAACCTGGCAATAGCGTTGCTCATCTGGATGTTTGAGACCTTTGTACTGCGCAAAAACTTGGCCAGCAAGCTCATCCTGTATGACCGCATCGAGTTGATCACACCTGAACGACGCGAAGAACTGCTTGAGGATTTGGCTAAGCGGACTGGATTGAAAATCACGAAATTGAACATAGGCTCGATTGATTTCCTCAAGGACAGCGCGATCATTAAGATAGAATATGAGAATGATGGTAGCGCTGAGACGCAAATCAACGATACGCTAAAAATCCACAGAGACGAATGGCAAGATGTAAAAGAAAACGGCTGATCCTGCTGGTGCTCGTGTGCACAGCGTTAATGTCTCGGGGACTGCAGGCCGATGACTCGGGCCTGATTTTGTCGGCCGAGGCATCGCGCAAGATCCGCAAGGGTTTGAATGCGGGATTTGAGGTCGAATTCCGTTCTCGCAATGATTTCCGCACTGCCGAGCGAGTGAGTCTCGGGGCTTCGGTGAGCTATAAGCTGTTGCCATGGCTAAAGGCTAGTGGTGGATATAACCTGCTCATCGAGAACAACCGTGAGGAAATCACTTATAATGACGACTTGAGCTACAACAACTGGCGGCCCAGTTATTGGGGCCTGCGTCACCGTTTTAACGTGTCGCTCACGGCCAGTTACAAGGTTCGGCGCGTGGAATTCAGCCTGCGCGAGCGCTGGCAGTACACCTATCGCCCCGAGAAGATGATCGACAACTTCGACTTCGACGAGGCTGAATGGGAAGACCATAAGGTGCGCGGCAAGGGCAAGAACGTGCTGCGCAGCCGCTTACAGGCTGAGTGGGACATACCGCGCTGCAAGTTTGACCCGTTTGCTAGTGTTGAGTTCCATCATTCCAAGCATCTCGACAAGACGCGCTTCATCGTGGGTGTGGATCATACCATCAAGAAGACCCATGATTTCAAGCTTTATTACCGTTATCAGTTAACGGGCAGTCACAGTAGCGATCCCAATATCCACATGCTGGGTTTGGGCTACACTTATAAGTTCTAGCAATGGAGAGCAAGATGAAAAAGATATATTTTGGGCTGGTGGTCTTAGCGTTAGGACTCGTGCTGTCCTCGTGTGAGAAGGACGACACCGACTTTAGCGACATCATCGCAGAGTATCAAGTCGAGCCTGCCGAGGTAGAGTTGGATTTCAGCGCATTGAGCGAGATACCCGATGTGCCTGTCACCGATGAGAACGATTCGGCCTATAACGACTATGTGGAGAACAGCCCATGGAACAAGGTAATCAACATTGACCTTAATGGTGAAAACGCTGTCATTACAGGAACGGTTCCTGGAGTGATGGTTCAGACTGACGGAGCCCATGTCACGGTTGTGAATATGTCGGGACCTGTTAAGTTTGTCGTGAGCGGCCAGACGAGCAACGGCTCGTTAAAGATCTATGGCGACAAGCGTTTCCAGATTTTGCTCAATGGGGCGGAGATTACCAATCCCAATGGCGCTGCCATCAATAACCAGGGTAGCAAGTCGCTCTACGTCGTGGTGGCTGACGGCACCGTCAACCGATTGCAGGATGGCGCCAACTATGTCATGGTTGACGAGGAAGACCAGAAGTCGGCCCTCTTTAGCGAGGGGCAAATCATCTTTAGCGGTCATGGCGAGTTGGCAGTCAATGCCGTGGGTCGCGCGGGCATCCGCAGCGATGACTATATCCGCATCCGTCCGGGAGTGAAGATTTATGTCAATAGCACGGCCCTCGACGGCATTCGTGCCAATGACGGCATCATCATCGATGGCGGTGTCATTAATGTGGAGACGACGGGCGATGGTGCCAAGGGTCTGCGCAGCGAGGGTCCGATGACCGTTAATGGCGGACGTGTGACCGCCATCAGTTACGGCGATACCCGCATTACCACCGAGGACGAGATTATCGATACAACTGCATGTGCTGCACTGGCGTGTGACACCCTGCTCACGGTGACCAACGGCACTTTGCGCCTCAGGGCTACCGGCGACGGTGGTAAGGGACTCAATGCCAAGCAGAACGTGGACTTCAAGGGCGGCGCGCTGGTCGCTGTAGCTGAGGGTACAAAAAAGATCAAGAAGCCCAAGGGTGTAAAAATCGACGGCAACTTCAGCATCAGTGGCGGATATTTCTACTCTTACAGTCGCCGTAGTGATCCCATGGAGGTGGAAGGCACGACGAGCGTGGCAACGGGCTATAAAACCTATGAAAAGAAGGCCAAAGTGCTGCTGATTGAATATTAATGATTGAAATCACTAAAAAACATAGTGTGAAAGGTTAAGGCTATGAAAAAGTTATTCATTGCAATCGTGGTGTTAATGACTGGTTTCACGGCAAACGCGGCTATAATCGGCGACGTGAACAATGACGGTGAAGTGAACATCAGTGACATCAATGCTGTCATCGACATCATTTTGAGAGACAATTCTGACCCTAGCGGTGACGTGAACCGCGATGGCGAGGTAAATATCAGCGATATTAACCTGATTATCGACATCCTGCTTGGTGGCGGTCCCTCGACATTGACTCCTAAGGACATTTCGCTGGACTTCAGCCCGCTGGAAGAGCCGGGTGAGACCATTCCTGATGATGAGGATGCGCTCGATTATGGTGACTATGTGGAGAATACGGTATGGGCCACAACAGTCCGCATCAATTTTGATGGGGAAACGGCGACGGTTACCGGTAATCCCAGTTCAGTCATCGTGAACGTTGATGGCGCCCACGTGACCTGTACGAGCGCTGCCAAGCGAGTGCGTTACATCGTGAGCGGAACGACATCCAACGGGTCGCTCAAGTTCTATAGCGACAAGAAATTCCAGCTGCAACTCAATGGTGTCGATATTACCAACCCCAATGGCGCAGCAGTTAATAACCAGTGTGGCAAGTCGTTCTATGTGGTGATTAACGAGGGAACCGAAAACACCCTGCGTGACGGTGCCACCTACTCGATGGTCGAGAACGAGGACCAGAAAGGCGCCCTGTTCAGCGAGGGACAGATTTTGGTGAGTGGCAAGGGCACGCTCAACATCTACAGCCAGGGCAAGCATTGCATGGCAAGCGATGACTATGTGTTCGTGCGCCCGGGTTGCAATCTCTATTTGAACAGCACCAGTGGCCATGGCATCAAGGCCAAGGACTATGTCTATATCAAGGGCGGTGTCATCAACATGGAGATTGCTGCCGATGGTGCCAAGGGCATCAATTGCGATAGCCTCGTGAACATCACCGGTGGTCGCACGACAATCATTACCAGTGGCACGTCCAAGTGGGAGACCGACTCGCTGGGCGAGCTTGTTTCGACGGGTTGCGCTGGCGTGAAGGCCGATTACAACATGACCATGACGGGCGGAACACTCAACATCAAGTGCACTGGTGATGACGCCAAGGGTATCAATGTGGCTCAGCCGTTCGTGTTCGGTGGCGGTGAGTTGAATGTGGTTTGCACGGGTAATCAGGTCAATGTGGCTCCCAAGGGTGTGAAATGTGATACCGACTGCACCATTCGGGGCGGCTCATTCTACAGCTGCGCACCCAACGGTAAAGCGCTCGACGTAGAAGGCACACTGACTATCGCTGAAGGCTACACATCACTCAGCAACGATGATGAGCGCTTGCTGGAAGTCGTCTATTGAGCCGAAGCTTCCGCGCTATTTTCGACAACAAAAACAACTATTTTAGCTGGCCTCCATACGTGAGTTAATCATTAATTGTACCGGCGGCCATGCCAAAGTAATTAAGGATAAACTAACAGGCGGTGTATGTTCATACACCGCCTGTTTTGTGGTTGATTGTGGCAAGGATTATTCGTCGCCCTCGGCCATGGTGGTGAAGACGTTCTGCACGTCGTCATCCTCCTCGAGCACCTCGATGAGTGCCTCTACCTCGGCACGCTCGGCCTCGTTGAGGTCCTTGTAGTCGGCGGGCTCATAGACGAACTCACTGCTCTTGATTTCGAAGCCGTTGTCCTCGAGATACTTCATGATGTCGCCATTGGCAGCGAAGTCACCCGAAACGAGCATTTCTTCTTCATCGATGGCAAACTCCTCGGCTCCACAGTCGATGAGTTCGAGCTCGAGCTCGTCAGGATCAACATCGGCCTTAGGAGCTACATGGAAGTAGCACTTGTGGCTGAACATGAAGGCCACACTGCCCGAGTTGCCCAAGCTGCCGCCCTTCTTGTTGAAGTAGTTGCGCAGGTTGGCCACGGTGCGGGTGGTGTTGTCGGTAGCGGTCTCGACCAGGACAGCGATGCCGTGAGGGCCAAATCCCTCGTAGATGACCTCCTTGTAGTCGCCGGCGTCCTTCTCGCTAGCACGCTTGATGGCGCGCTCGATGTTCTCCTTGGGCATGTTGGCAGCCTTGGCGTTGGCGATCAACGCGCGCAGGCGTGAGTTGCCCTCAGCATCGGGACCACCAGCCTTAACGGCGATGGTAATTTCCTTACCGATTCTTGTAAACGTGCGGGACATGCTGCCCCAGCGTTTCATCTTTCTTGCTTTGCGGTATTCAAAAGCTCTTCCCATTGTAATATATGTGGTTTAAATATTAAAATATTCAATTGATTGTAATCATCAAACCTAAAGCCTAAAACCTAAAGCCTAAAGCCTTACCTAAGCTTAGCGCCCAATTGGGTCTCGAGGTTCTTGATGATCTTGCTCATAATGGCATCAATCTGCTTGTCGTTGAGCGTCTTCTCGTTGTCCTGGAGAATCATGCTGATGGCATAGGATTTCTTGCCTGCCTCGAGCTTGTTGCTCTCGTAAACGTCAAATAGCGTCATCGACTTCAACAGTTTCTTCTCGCTAGCCTCAACCACGCGACGGATGTCATCGTAGGTCACCTGACGGTCAACCAACAGGGCCAAGTCGCGGCGCAACGGCAGGGTCTTGGGCAGGTCGGCATACTTGATGTCCTTCTTCATGGCCATCTTGCAGGCGAGGTTCCAGTTGATCTGAGCATAGTAGACGGGCTGGTCAATGTCAAACTTCTTAGCGATGGCCTCGTCAACAACACCCATCAGGGCGATGGTCTTGCCGCCCCGGTTGCTGTAGCGCAGGGCGGGGTTGATGGTCTCGTCCTCGTATTGCTCAATCACCAGATCACGCATGTCAACGCCCATGTTAGCAAAGACATTCTCCAAATCGGCTTTCAGGTCATAGACGTTGAGTGCCCTTACCTTGTCGGCCCATGACTCGTCGTGATTGTTGCCCGTAAGCCACATGCCCATCTGTGTGTGCTCGCTATAGGGAGCCAAAGCCTTCTCCTCTTGGCTGATGGAAGCGTCGTGACTATAGACGTTACCAAACTCATAGAGTCGCAGGTTGGGGTTCTTGTGGTTGATGTTGCGGGCGATGCTCTCGAGTCCGCCGAAAAGCAGCGTCTGGCGCATGACGTTCAGGTCACTGCTCAAGGGATTCATGATGCACACGCAACGCTCGGCAGGATAGGTTGCCAGTCCCTCGTAGTAGGCACCCACGGTGAGCGAGTTGTTCATGATCTCGTGGTAACCCACACTGGTGAGCTGGTTGCTGACGGTTTCTTGCATATCGTCGCGGAAATCGACATCGGTTTTGTTAGACAGGCTGCCGTGTACGTCGTTGGTCAACTCGATATTATTGTATCCATAGACGCGCAGGATATCCTCGACCACGTCACAGGGGCGTTGTACGTCAACACGATAAGCGGGCACTACGAGTTGTAGTTTCTCCTCGTCCTCGGCAGTGATTTCCATCTCAAGGCTCCTGACGATTTCACGGATCTCGTTGTGGGGGATGTCCTTGCCGATAAGGCCGGTGACATAGTCGTAACGCAGTTCAACGGGGAAGCCGGGGAAGTCGTGGGCTTTCACGTCGATGATGTCGCCGCAGATTTCTCCGCCTGCCAGTTCCTTGACAAGCATAGCGGCCAGTTTCAGGTTATAGATGACCGAATTGGGGTCGATACCGCGCTCGAAACGGAACGAGGCGTCGGTGTTCAGACCGAAGCGACGAGCCGTCTTGCGAATCCAAGTGGGATGGAAATAGGCTGACTCCAGGAACACGTCGGTTGTAGCCTCGGTGACACCCGAATCCAGACCGCCGAACACGCCACCGATGCACATGGGCTCCTCGCCATTGCAAATCATCAGGTCGCGGTCGGTCAACGTGCGCTCCACGCCATCGAGGGTGACAAATTTGGTGCCAGGCTCTACGGTGCGCACAACGATGCGGTCACCCTTGACCTTGCTCAAGTCAAAACAGTGCATGGGTTGGCCCGTGCCCAAAAGGATATAGTTGGTGATATCGACGATGTTGTTGATGGGGCGTTGTCCCACTGCCAGCAGGAGGTCCTTGAGCCACTTGGGGCTTTCTTGAACCTTGACACCGCGTACGGTCAAGCCAGCATAGCGCGGGCAAGCCTCAGCGTTCTCGACGGCGACAGGAATGCCGCCGTCCTGGCGGTCACTGGCAAAGCCATCGACGCTGGGACGGTGCAGATTGCCCTCCATGCCGTGGCGCTTCATCCATGCTGCCAGGTCGCGTGCCACACCATAGTGTGACCCGCCGTCGATGCGGTTAGGGGTAAGGTCCACCTCAATCAGGTAGTCGTCCTCAATGCCATAGTATTCAGCGGCAGGGGTGCCGACAACAGCGTCCTCGGGCAGGACGATGATACCATCGTGGCTAACACCCACGCCAATCTCGTCCTCGGCGCAAATCATGCCCAGCGACTCCTCGCCACGCATCTTGGAACGCTTGATGGTAAATTCCTGGTCGCCATCATAGAGTTTGGTGCCCAGAGTGGCGACGATCACTTTTTGCCCTGCAGCGACGTTGGGGGCACCGCACACGATTTGCACGGGGTCATTACCGTCTCCAAGATTGACCGTAGTGATGTGCAAGTGGTCGCTATTAGGATGATCTATGCAGGTAACTACCTGTCCCACAACTAGTCCTCGTAAACCGCCCTTGATGGTTTCAACTTGTTCTACAGCACCTACTTCCAGACCTAGCGAGGTGAGCGCCTCGGCCACCTTTTCGGGTGACAGTTCGGTATCAATATAGCGTTTGAGCCATTTATAGGAAATATTCATAACATTGAATAAAAATTATAATCGCTTAAAAACGTGCAAAGTTACGATTAAACGAGCGAAAAGCCAAAGGAAAACAGTTTTTTCTTTGCTTTTCCGAGTGTCAGTAACTTAGGCAAAGCCAACGTTACAAATAAATCTCACTAACGACCAATCTCTGAGCAATAAATTGAGTTGATAGTAAAAGTAAGGTGGCCGGCACATCGCGTGCGGACCACCCAAGAAAAGCTATGAGAAAAAATTATCTTTAGTAGAATTACTACTTTGTGAGTATCTTTTTATTGAGGTAGTTCATGAACGATTCCTTATAGTTGTCGCCAATGGGCAGGGAGATGTCACCCTCGAGGACGACGTGGTTCTTCTTGACCTCGATGATCTTGTCGAGGTTGATGATGAACGAGCGGTGGATGCGCATGAACATGCTGGCTGGTAGGTGCTCCTCAATTTTTTTCATGCTCAACAGGACGATGACGGGTTTGGGGCGGTCATCGCAAGTGATGCGCAGGTACTCGCTCATCGCCTCGATATAACTGATGTTGTCAATGTTGATGCGCACGATTTTATAATCGCTCTTAACAAATATAATATTTGGGTCATCATCGGGTTGGGTCGTTACCTCGGTAAAGGCTTGCTTCCGTATTTCGCAGATATCCTTGACCTTTTGAGCGGCTTCCTCAAATTCCTCAAAGCTGTAGGGTTTTAACAGATAGCCCACGGCATTGGCCTTGTAACCCTCGATGGCATACTCGCTATAGGCCGTAGTGAAAACCATCACTGGACCCTTGCTGTGGTCATGCAGCGCCTTGGCAAAGTCAAGGCCGTTCAAGTCGGGCATGTTGATGTCGGTAAATATGGCCTCCACCTCTTGGGTTTCAATCACCTGCTGGGCCTCTAAGGCGCTACGGCACTGGGCCACTAGTTCCAGGAATGGAATTTTGTTGATATATGTAACGAGCTTCTTGAGGGCCAACGGCTCGTCGTCGATAGCGAGACACTTAATCATAGTCGATAATCGGGTTTAGGCGTTTGTATTGTCTTGTTCAGTGCTTGCCTTGAAGTCTTCAGGGCACTTGGCGGGCAAGTCGAGCAGCACGTCATAGCTGTCATCCTCGTCGTTGATGTCGAGGACGTAGTCACTGCCGTAGATGAGTTCCAGGCGCTTAGTGACATTATTGAGTCCTACGCCTCCGTACTCATGCTTGGCGTGGCTCTTGGTGTTGTGACAATGGAACAGGAGGCGGCCGCCCTTGTGCTCGATGCTGATGTCGATGGTTGAGGGCTTGCCAATGCCCACACCGTGCTTGAAGGCATTCTCGACAAAGGGGATGAACACCAGGGGCACGAGCGCCACGTCCTCGCTGCACGACGATGGCACATCGAGGTTGATGTTCACGGTATCCATGTAGCGCAGCTTCATCAGGTTGAGGTACTTCTTGAGGAAGGTGATGGCATTGTTGAGCGATACACAGTGTCTATCGCTCTCATAGAGCAAGTAGCGCATCATGCGCGACATGTCAACGATACTGTCCTTGGCCTGCTCGGGATCGATATCGACCAGGGCATGGATGTTGTTGAGCGTGTTCATGATGAAGTGCGGGTTGATCTGGTAGCGCAGGTAATCGAGTTCCTGTTTGAGGCTCTGCTCCTTGAGTTTCGAAAGATGCTTCTTTTCTTCCTCGTTTTGGTAGAAGGTCTTTACGCCCAGGTTGGCGCCAATCATCATAATCACGAGAATGAACATGGTAATGTCATGCCTGTGGATGGGAGGACGCCCGTCAGGGGGAGGTGGCTCCATCTCAACGGGATTCACTGGATGGGGGCCTAGTGGCTGGTGATTAGGTTTGTGAAGGCATTGGACTGTTTGGAACAAGGCGATGACGACGACGCACCCCACGATGTATTTGGTCACCTGCTTGTGCTTTACCAGCATGGGAGCCAGGATGTGGTTGTGGATGAGGAAAGCGATAAAGAAGAATAGTATGTGGGCCCATGTGTCAAGCAGTCCGTTCTTGATCCAAAACGGATGCTCGGGGTCATAGTTGACGAGAAACTCTGATAGAGGAGCCAAAAAGATGACAAACCACACGATAGTGTAGATGATGGTCTCTTGCTTGGTCTGTTTATTAAAAATGCTCATGGGCGGTATACCTATTCAGTTATTGAACAAAGATAGTGCTAAAAGTGGCAACCTGCAAAATAAAATCAGTAATATATAGAATTGTTTCAATGAATCGGCGCAAATTCGGGGGTAGGAATAAAACTCAGGACGTCCTGCTACCAGCGAGACGTCCTGAGTGATAGGGTAGTGAGGCATAATCAATGCCAGATGTAGGTAATAGTGCCAATGCCCTCGGTCATCGTGTTCTTGGGCACAGAGAAACTGGACTTGAGCGCTGCCTGTTCACAGGCGCGTCGCACCTCGGGATGGGATGCTAGGTCTCCCGTGGCACTGGTGGCATTGGCCTTAGTGACTTGTCCACGCGGATTGACGGTAACCTTGACGGTCACGCGTCCTGACCACTTGCTGTTAGGCACCGGTTTAGCCCAATAGTCGAGGGTATAACCCACCAGACCGCTACTGATACCAGGTTTGCCCGCCAGGATACCCTGGTTGGAGTTACCTCCTGCTGTGCCTTGCTGTCCACCGCCATTGCCGTTGCCATTACCAAAGGCGTTCTTCACCTTGCTATTGTTGGTGTTGGTCGAGGCAGTGGTTTGCTCGCTGGCTTTCTTTGACTTGGTCTCTTGGGCCTCGGCGTTATTGTTTTTAGCTTTGGGTTTCTCGACTTTTTTGTCGTTCTCCTTGGTGGGTCCAGATTTCTTGGGCTCCACGGTTTTAGGTTGCTCTTTCACCTTGTGGGGCGATTCGGCCTTTTGTGTGACCAGGGGCGGTGTCTTCTGGTTGACCTCACCGGCATCCTCCAAGTCGTCAGCTTCGATGTTGGGGTCGTCACCCTGTTCGGGTGAAGCGCTTTGGTCGCTGGCCTCTTCCTCGAGCAGTTCACTTTGCATGTTATCGAGGGTGTTGCCCAGCATGACGAACTCTCCGCCAAACAAGATGGAATCCTGAGCAAGCTGCGTCAAGTCGAGCGTGTTGGGCGCCTGCTCGTATCGCAACGTGGCCTGCAGCAATAAAGCTAGCGTGCCCACGGTGATGAGCAGGGTGAGCAACAAGGCCCAAAGGCTATTTTTGCGGCTATCTTGATCCATCACGGTTACTCATTACGGGTTGGTGGTGGTTGAAACCTCGGTCACGTTGACTTGTGCGCCAGTGGCGTTGTCGCCAGTGTTGATGGGGCCGAACGATGCCTCGCTGGGCTTGGTAGCGAGGACGATTTTCACGCCCTGTTTGGATCCCTTGTCAAGAATTTCTACGATTTTGCCATAGTTGACCTCTTCGTCGGCATATACGGCGACAAATTCATTGGGATTGCCGATTTTAAGTGCCTGCATGAAGCCTTCGAGCTGTTCGCTGGCAATGGGTTGCAGTTCTGACTCTCCCATCTCGTTGGTCTGGGTGGCATACATGTTCAGGTCCTTGTCAACATAGATGCGCGTCGTGGGCTTGATGGCGGTCTGCTCACTGCTTTGTGGCAGGTTGACCTCGAGAGCCGACGGGAATACAAATGTCGAAGTGACCAGGAAGAAGATGAGCAGCAGGAAGATGACGTCGGTCATCGATGCCATGCTGAACATCGACAGGGTTTTATGTTGTCTCTTGAGTGCCATAATTTAGTCGCTAGTCATGAATTAAAGCCTAAAAGCTAAAGCCTTATTACTTGGCGGGCTCGTTGAGCAGGTCCATGAACTCCATAGTCTTGCCTTCCAGCTTGTTCATCACCTTGTTAACGCGTGAGGTGAGGAAGTTGTAGGCAAACAGGGCGATGATACCCACAATCAAACCGGCAACGGTGGTTACCAGTGCCTGATAAATGCCGCTGGCAAGGATGGTCACGTTGCTGTTGTTGCCGGCACTAGCGAGCTGGAAGAAGGCTTGAACCATACCGATAACGGTACCCAGGAAACCGATCATCGGGGCTCCTGCAGCGGTGGTGGCGAGCCAGTTAAAACCCTTCTCGAGCTTGGCAACCTCCATGTTGCCCACGTTCTCGATGGCGACGAGCACATCGTTCATGGGGCGTCCAATGCGTGACACGCCCTTCTCGATCATGCGAGAGTAGGGGGTATTGGTGTCCTGGCAGAGCTTGAGTGCCTGGTCCACTTCACCGCGGTGGATGTAATCCTTGATGCGGTCCATAAATGAGCTGTCCTGACGGTTAGCGCGGTTGATGGCGAATAAACGTTCAAAGAAGATATAGATGCTCACGATGGCCAGCAGTGCCAAAGGTATCATGATCCACCAGCCACCGGCCTTAATGAGTTCCCATACCGAGAGTTCCTTGACAATGGGTTCGGCGGCTTCGGCCACGGGGGCTGTGGCGGCAGCGATGGCAGCCGCGCTGTCGGTTACGATTTGTGCGACAGTGTCGGCGGCTTGTTGCAGCGTGTCAGCAGCTTGTTGTGCCACTTGAGTGACAGGCTCTCCTTGAGCTAAAATCATGTTGAGGATAGACATATTATTAGTATATTATTTGGTTATTTCTGAATTATTAATTGCTCATATATGATATTTAACGTAGAAACGGCTCAATTATTTCAAGCAGTCCTTGTAGGCCTTGATAGTTGCTTCAAGACCCAAGTACAAGGCGTCGCTGATGAGGGCATGGCCGATGGAGACCTCCATGAGGTGGGGCACGTGTTGCTGGAAGAACTTGAGGTTATGCAAATTCAAGTCGTGACCTGCATTGAGTCCCAGTCCCACACTGTGGGCCGTCATGGCTGCAGCGGCAAATGGAGCGACGGCACGGTCGGGGTCGGCATCAAACTCCTCGGCAAAGGGTCCGGTGTATAGTTCAATGCGGTCGGCACCGGTGCGCGCTGCCGCGCGGATGTTATCGAGATCGGTGCCAACAAAGATGCTCGTGCGTATGCCGGCCTCTTTGAGGCGGTCAACGATACCGCACAGGAAATCCATGTTAGGCTCTATTTCCCATCCTGCCGATGAAGTGAGCACACCAGGAGCGTCGGGTACCAGCGTTGCCTGGGTGGGGCGCACGCTCAGCACCAAATCCATGAATTGCTCGCTAGGGTAGCCCTCGATGTTGAACTCGGTGCGCACCAAGGGGCGGAGCGCATAGACATCGCTGCGACGGATGTGTCGCTCGTCGGGTCGTGGATGAACGGTAATGCCATCGGCGCCAAAGCGCTCACAGTCCATGGCAACTTGTTGAACATTAGGCGTGTTGCCTCCTCGCGCATTGCGCAAGGTTGCTATTTTATTGACGTTTACACTCAGATTAATCATTACTTAAGCACACATTAGCTTTGTAGCGTGGCGCTACAAAGTGCAAAAGTAACTAATATTTTTTATATAGTTGTGATAAGGAATGTGAATTTTGGCAAAAAATCCATTATGAAAGTGCCCTTGCCTAGGGCGGTCCAGGGCTTCTTTTTGACGCATGTCCTGTGTCAATGATACCCCTATAAAAAACAACTACCCGCCAGGTATCAGGCGGATAGCTATTTGGATGATGTTGTGTGTTTCTCAGTCTAAGGATTACTAATTATTTAAAATCTAAACATTTTCTCAATTCTTAATTCGGTATCAGCACCAGGGGTGCCGTATGTCTTTTAGTGTTTGTAGACACTAGAATAGTCTTCTGCCAGCTTGTCCACTAGTTTGTTGTGGGAATAGTGTCCCATCATATACTGAGGATTCATTATCACCTAAATTCAAAACAAAGGTGTATCTGGCTCCTTCATCGCTTTCCAATATGATCTTGTACTTTCCGGCATCAAGGAAACTGACGTTAATCACATTTGAAAAAGCGGAGATCTGGTCGGTCCATTCTTCGAGCGTAGTCACCGATTGGAGGGTTACCGCATAGTTAATGCGATCTTTTAACCCATTAGCGATGATTTCTTGACTCTCGGCATCATATGTGAGAGTTATTCCTGCTCGAACAAAACCCCTATCGATTCCAAGCACATTGTGGTCTCCACCACCGCAGGTGTGGTTGGAAACAGGGTTGTCTTGTGCCATCGCGGTCAATCCGCAGGTGATGGCTATTGCTATGATGATGAATAATCGTCTCATTTTATTGTCTGTTTAGATTTATAGATAGTAATATGTTTAGATTTCCGATGCAAATTTACATCAACTAGTTGAAATGACCAAATTTTTTCGTAATACACACCATTTTTATTTCGTTGTTATTCAGCAGATTAGATATTTTTTTGTAATACGTTTTTTTGCACCTCGATTTTGGGGTCAAAAAAGTGCTTTTTTACCCTTTCAGGACTCATTTTGAGAATTAGCATACTGATTGATGTACTCGTTGAGGGTGCAGTCGAGACCCATTTTCTTGGCGAGTCGCTGCTTGATGACGCTCACGCTGGTGGCGTTAGAGTATCCCATGATGATGGCCGTTTGGATATAGGAGAAGCCCATGCAAGTCAATGCCAGCAGCAAGAGGTCTCGGTCGTTGAGCTGCGGGTAGCGCTGGCGAGTGAGGGTCATGATATTGTTGTGCTCCAGGTCGATGTAGTCATAGAGTTTCACCCAGTTGTCACGGTTGCTGTCCTGGAATTTGACGATGCGCTTCATGCTCTCGGCGATGCGGTTGTTGGGTTCGTGATAGCAAGCCTCGATCATCTCTCTCATCATGCCCATGTTGGACGCGATAAACCCTTTTAGCCTTTCGTCATTGATTTTCAGCTCGCTGATGTTGCCTTGAAGTCCGGTGAGGTCATTCATTTGGCTCTGTGACTGGTCTTTAAGCTCAAGAACCAGTTTATCATACCGGTGGGAGCGGCGATAGAATATCAAGGCCAATGCCAGTAGGGAGAGGATAACGGCGGCTGCGGTGGCATACATCCTGCGTTGTTTGGCTTCTTCTTCCTGGGCATGAGCCTGATCAATTTGATTCTCGGCATACATGATGTTTAAGATGCCGTGATCGTTCATGGTTGATCGGGTGAGCTTGTTGCACTCGTAGTACAGCCGCAAGTAGGTGCTGGAATCGCCTTTAGCAATCGCAATGTTGCTCAAAGCCTCAAGGTGTTGAATCCTGTCTTTAGGTGATTGTTCTTGAGTGTCAGCCAATTGCAAGAAATACTTTGCCGAGTCGGGCATACCTAAGGCAGAGTAGATATTGGCAAATCGATAATACATGATATTGCTGTGTGAGCCATGCAACCCGTTAGGATCGAGCGTTTTAATGCGCTGCAATAGTTGATAGGCCGTCTTGTTGCTGTGACGCATGAAATAAAGCTGGGCCATCTCGCCAAGTCCTGTAATCAAATAGCTCGTGTCCTTTTCAGCCTCGGAAAGAGAAATAGATTCGCTGAGGGCTTTTTTTGCCTTAATGGTATCGGTTTGGCGGTAATTTGCTCCTAACTTATTTTGGGTAACGATTTGATAATTAGTGTCGTTGATGAGCTTGAAACACTGTAAGGCCTGTTCAAACTTTTCAATATCCCTGCCGTCATAGGCATAGAAATTATTGTACAGGACACCCATGCGCAATCGTGCGTAGCCCACGTTAAAGATGTCTTTTTTCTCAAGTGCCTCGATCTCAGCTTGTTTATAGGAGAGCATTGCAGTGTCGGGCTTGTTCAGTTCCTCCATTACCGCACCGTGATATATATAAGCACGGATGAGCTTATCCTTCTCCCTGCTATGGTGCTGGTAATAATCTAGGGCACGATTGATATTGCTATCACTGGTGGCTTTGATATAGCACTTGTAGTAGGCTTGAGTGATGAGCAGTCTGTAATAGGCTTTATTAGCCTCATTCACCATGTCGCTAGGGTTGATATCCTTTAGCATCTGGAGGGCTTTATCGCTGTTTTCGTTGTCATTAAGCAGTGAATCGGCCAACGCTAGACGGTTGTCATAGCGTGGCGCACCACTGCAACTGGCAAGAAGCCCTGTCAGTAAGCACGTGACCAATAATATGTTGATCAGCGTTCTCATCATCCGGATTGCAAAGATAGTATATTTTTTTCTTTGCAATAGTTTTTTGCCATATTTTTAATAAGGTGTAATTTTTTTTAGCCGAAAAAAGTGAGATTGTCATTTATTTTGCAAAAAATGCCCATTTTTTAGCGGATTTTTTGCTTTTTTTGCCGTATTATTTCGTTAGATGCCTGTATTACAACGTATTGTGAGAATATCTATCATTCTTTTAGTCGGCTATCGATAATGATGGTTACGGGACCGTCGTTGATGAGTGAGACCTGCATCTCGGCGCCAAAGACACCCTGCTTGGTGGGTTTGCCCAGCAGTTGAGCCACCTCGTCGCAGTAGGCCTCATAGAGGGGCACGGCCAGGTCATGTCCTGCCGCGTGGATGTAGCTGGGGCGGTTGCCCTTCTTGGTCGAGGCGTTGAGGGTGAACTGGCTCACGGCCAATATCTCGCCTCCAGCATCGATGATGCTGCGGTTCATCACGCCCTGCTCGTCGTCAAAGATGCGCAGGTTGACTGTCTTTTGCGCCAGCCAGCGCATGTCGTCTTCAGTGTCTCCCTCGCGGACGCCCACCAGCACCATCATGCCGGGGCCGATGGCGCTGTGCAGTTGTCCGTCGATGGTGACCGAGGCCTCGGTCACCAGTTGTATCACGATTCGCATATACTCCTTTTTTAGTTAGTCTCTAACCTTTAACCTCTAACCTCTAACCATTAACCTTCTTTACTTGAGCCAATTGAACAGGTCCTTAAAGCTGGCCTTCTTACCGTAGCTGAGGATGCCGCGGCGGTAGATGCGGGCGGCCAGCCACACGATGCCAAGTGCGGTTATTATCAGCAGCACATGGCTCAGGATAATTTGCCATAGTGGGACATCAAACGGTAACCTAACCATCATCACGGTGGGTGAGGTGAACGGAATAATCGAGCACCAGAATGCCATCGGTCCGTCGGGGTTCTCAGCGCAACCCATTGCGGCATAGAAGGCGAAGAACATGAGCAGCATTACTGGAGTCAGCAGCTGTGAGGTGTCACTGGCTTGATCTACTGCCGATCCGAGGGCCGCAAAGATGGCGCAATAGAGCAGATATCCCTCAACAAAGTAGAGCAGGAAGTTAATGATGATGGGCGTGTAGTTGATGGCCAGGGCTTGCCTCATGAAACTGCTGAATTCACTTTCAACCTCAGGGGTGACGGTTGCTCCAGCTCCCATCATGTCGGCTCCTGGCACAGCACCTGTCATTCCTAGCAGGCTGCCTCCGATTGTTCCGGCAATGCCCAGCAGCACAATCCAGATTGCCATTTGGGTGAGTACCGACAAGCCCACACCGATGATTTTTCCCATCATGAGGTGGAAGGGCCGGCAACTGCTCACCACCACCTCGACAATGCGGTTGGTTTTCTCCTCAACAACATTGTTCATGATCATCGTGCCGCTGAAGAATACAAACCAGAAGATAATGACTGAGAGGGCTATACCCAAGAAGATGGCAATGCCGGTTGAGGACTCTTCTTCGTCACCAGTATCGCTCCACTTGATGGCGTGAATGTCGATGTTGACGTGAGCCTTTTCCACAATCTGCTGCAGGTTGGGAATGCCCATGGCTGCCAGGTGTGCGCTCTCGATCGTGTCGGTCAGGGCGCTCTTGATCGTAGATTCCAAAGCGGGAATAATGGTGCCCTCGCTATAGATGTTAACTACGCCAGTGCTGTCCACATCGCGCGGGATGATGATCACGGCACTGATGCTGCCGTTGGCTTTGTCATAGAATTCACGGGCATTGGTCACGGTGTCACCCTTGATGGCGACAAAGTTGAACTTGTTGTCGTTAGGCAATGCGGCGGCATAATGTCCCGTCTCATCGATGACGGCAATCTGCTGGGTCTGGTCTCCCTTGTCGTTCAAGTAGGCCATCACGACGGGGATGGATCCCAAGGCTATCATCAAGAATGGAAATAGCAAAGTCATGATGATGAATGACTTGCGCCCGACAATCGACATGTATTCGCGGGCTATGATGAGGCGAAGCTTATTCATTGTTCTGTAGTGTTTTTGGATTTGACGGTCTCGATGAAAATCTCGTTCATGCTGGGAAGCACCTCGGTGAATCCGGTAAGGTGGTAGTGCTCGTTAAGCCAGCTGATGGCGTCGCGCACCTGAACTCCAGCAGCAAGCTTGATACGTGTGTCAGCTTTCTTTACGGGATCGGGTGGCAGCAGGGTGAACATGGCGGCGTTTGGCTCGATCTTGTCGGGTGTCTGTACCGCGATGATGTTTTTCTTGTGCTGCTGCTTCACCTCTTCAACGCTGCCAGTGAGTACCACCTGGGCATGGTTGAGCAGGGTGATCTGCTGGCACACTTCCTCGACCGACGCCATGTTGTGGGTCGAGAACAGGATGGTGCTGCCTTGGTCTCTTAGGGCCAGAATCTCGACCTTTAGCTGCTCGGCGTTCACGGGGTCAAAGCCCGAGAACGGCTCGTCAAAGATCAATAGCGGCGGACGATGGATAACGGTGCCGATGAATTGCACCTTTTGCTGCATACCCTTGGAGAGTTCTTCTACCTTTTTGTTTTCCCACTCCTTGAGGATAAAACGGTCGAGCCACCAGTGCATCGAGGCGACGGCATCGGCCTTGGTCAAGCCTTTGAGTCGACCCAGATACACGATCTGGTCTCCCACCTTCATTTTCTTGTACAGGCCGCGCTCCTCGGGCAAGTAGCCGATGTGGGTAATGTCGTTATCGGTCATCTTCTTGCCATTGAGGGTGACGGTGCCCTCATCGGCGGCGATGATGCGGTTGATGATGCGGATGAGCGTGCTCTTGCCGGCGCCATTGGGTCCCAGCAGGCCATAAATGCAGCCCTCAGGCACCTCCATCGAGACTCCTGCCAGTGCAGTATGTCCCTCGTAGCGCTTCACCACGTTTTTAATGTCTAGGTAAGCCATAAAAGATTCTATTTTTTTGTCCTTTTTTTTTACAAAGATAATTGTTTTTATCCTTTAGATGCAGAAGGTGGGTCAAAAACTACAAAGTTTGACGTTTTTTTCATCAAATTATCAGTTGCGCCCCGTATCGTTCATGATACGGAGCGCAAGACGGTTAAAGTGATTTTAGTTGTTACATGACTGAGATGAGCGAGCGGCCGATCTTGTGCAAGCCATCAATAATGCGTTGGCGCTGTGGCCCGCGGGGTTTCTTAGTGCCATTGGCATAGTGGCTCAACTGGCGCTCGTTCACTCCACTGGCGCGTGAAATGGCAGCCAAGGTAGCAAATTGGCTGCAGACCTGGAGCAGTGCGGCGGTGTCCAGATCCCACTCGAACTCGTAGTCCCCTTTTGCTAGCCATTCGGGAACCTCCTCGTCCTTATCTTCAAGCAATCCCTCGACGTGGAAGCGCAGGGTCTTGGGAACTGCTTCCTGTAATTTTTCAAATGTCTTGGCGGTAAGCACCACGGCACCGGGAACAACATCATCCAGGGCAGCACCGAAATTCTTATCGTACCAGGACACGTGCACTGTTAATTTTTTCATACGTCTTTTAGTTTAGTTAATGCTAAGTTTGTTCATAACTTGGTTGAAACGATTCGGGGTTAGATTGACAGCACTAGGGTGGGTTATTATTTCCACCCCGCCTGCTTCCAGATGCTGTTCAACAATTCCTGGCCCAATACATCGCTGGGCTTTCCACAAATTGTAACCCGACCACGCTTGGTCGGATGCTTGAACTGACGATGGTCTCCAGATGTCTGGCCGCCCTTGATCTGGTACCAGCCATCGTCCTTAAGCATTTTAATTAATTGTCTAACAGAATATCGTTTCATGATTATTTGTTAAATTATTAATTCGACACCGCAAAGGTAGTAAAAATAATACTATTTACCAAATAATTTAATTCATTTTTCAAACAAAACTAGCTTAGCCAAACGAAGAGTCAAATATTTTATTAGTCCTTGCGTGAAACTGAACCTAGTTTAATTGTTTGAATATCAGAACTGTTGAAGATTCGTTTTATCTAACTTGAACTTATCAAACCGGAGCTGGAGGGCAATGCTGCCCTCCAGTTCCTGATTTTAGTGTAGTTAAGCCTTAGCTTTGAGATTGCATCGGGCACTTAATTTTACTCACTCTTTGATTTCTTGTCGCGGTTTGATGAACCACCACGCTTTATCAGGTCAACGATGTCGCTAGCGCTGCCCGATCCTATTGATTTATAACGGGAGAAAGAAAAGTCAGGTTCTCCCTTGATGAGGTCGGCGGTAATCCAAACTTTTCCATCATCGTAGTAGTAATCATAGAAAGTGTGTTCGCCTACCTTGTGAACATTCCAATTAGGTGCATTCTCAAGGGCTTGATAGAACTCCTCACCAGGAATGGTGTCAAACTCAAAATAGATGCTCTCGTCGCTTCGTTCCGTTTCGGTCAGCTGGGGAAACTCCACGCCCAGCAGTTTGGTGAGTGTGTCGCGATCGACGATACTGTTGTCCGATCGGTCGTTCCTGAAAACAATCTCAAACCCCTTCCATGAGTCTTGCTCCCTGCACATCATTTCAATTTCGACGTGAATGCGGTCACCCAGGATCTCTGGCTTCTTCTTGTCGGCGGTCAATGTAGTATCGAGGTTAAAGAAGAGCCTCATGTTATTTTCCTTTCCCAGATCAAATGTGTGCCATCGTTCGTATTGACCACTATTGACCTGATCCACGATTTTTTGGACCTCGGCTGGGGAAACTTCCTCCAGGAACTTGCAGCACACAATGAACCGTTCGTCACCATCAATGAAATCGGTCTTGGTATAGTACTCCTCGATGGTGTACTCGGGCAGGATGGGAAGGTCAAGTAATTTGTCGAGTTCGGCCTTGTCCTTGAAGGGCAGCACCGTGCTGTCATCAATTTTGTACTTCTTAGGACCACACGAGGTGGTAAACATCAATGTACCGGCTATGAATAACAGGCCTATGGCTAACAGCAATCTGTGTTGTGATGTGGGTTTCATAATGACAGTTTTATAAGTTGGAGATATGATTTAAATATACTCCGCTTGTTTTAACAATAATGAGCCAGGATTCTCGTCAAGAGTTCCCAGCTCATTATTGTCATAAACACTCGGGTTTAATGATTACTTCTCAGGGCTCATCACCATCTCGATATAGTCGCCGGACGCTAAGATCTGGCGGGCAAAGGCTGCGATAGTCTCAGGGGTCTGAGCCTTAACAATATCCTCATAACCGGTCATGTCATCGAGGCCCATGAGCAGGTATTGCTGGATGTTGGTCCTCCAATACCAGTTCTCCTTGAGGTTGGTGGCGTGGTCCTTGAGCATGTTCTCCTTGGCCTCGGCCAGGGCGGTGGCATCAATGGTAGTGCATGCATTCTGCATCTCTTCCTTAAGGATGTTAAGTGCCAACTCCTCAAACTCGGGATTGACGGGGGCGACTGCAAGAACCATCACACGGGGTTTGCCGTCGGCGACACCAGGACCTGCGCTACCAATGGCTTGAGTTGAATAGGCTGCGCCAGCGTCCTCGCGGATCTTCTGCAGATAAACACGGCTCATCACCTGACCCAGGATGTCGGCCTTGATAGAGTTCTCCAGGCTGTAAGGAATTTGGTCGGTGTGCCAGATAACTACCTCAAAGTCCTTGGGAGATTCCATCTTGCGGGTGAAGTGGTTAATGACTTTACCCTTGGGCATCTCGGTGGTGTTCACCCAGTCGGTCTTCTTGCCCTTCTTGGCGGGCAGGCTTGCGATGTACTGCTCGATGAGCGGGCGGAGAGTAGCCTCATCAAAGTTGCCGACAAACAAGAAGGTGTAGTTGGCGGCGTTAGCGGTGCGCTCCTTGGCAATCTGCATAATGCGGTCCAGGCTCACCTGCTTCAGGTCCTCAACATTGAAGGGCTTGTTGCGCCAGCTGCGGTTGCTGATGATGTACTGCAGCGTGTCGCTCATGGCGTTCTCGGGCATGAGGTCCTTGTTCTTGAGCTGGGTCTCCATCAAGTTCATGGTCTGTTTGAACTTCTTCTCATCGGGGGTGAGAGCGGTGAACTTGAGGTAAACGAGCTGCATCATGGTCTCCAGATCCTTAACGGTGCTGTTGCCGCCGATGCCGTCGGTGTGATTGCCGATGTTGATGTAAGCGCTGGCTTGCTTACCGGCAAGCGCCTTCTTGAGATCAGAGTTGGAGAAGTTGCCCAGACCAGTGAAAGAGTCCAGGCTACTAAGCAAATTGAGGTTGGCCCAGTCTTTCTCGCCATAGAGCGACTGACCACCGCGCTGGAATGCGCTCATCGAGATTTCGTCCTGCTTGAAGTCGGTCTTCTTGAGCACGACGCGTGCGCCATTGCTCAGCTCAAGAATCTTGTAGCCGAACAACTGGTTTTCACTCTCCTTAACGATTTTACCCTTCTTGGGCAACTTGGCCATCAAGGGCTCGTTCACTACATTGTCCACATATGGGGTGATGTCGGCACTGTTAGCAGCATCGAGTGCAGCCTGGAAGCCTTCAATAGTAGGATATACAGCGCCGTCTTTCTCCTGGTTAAAGTCGGTGATCACCAGATTCTTGCCATCGGTGTTGATGAGTTCGGGGATAATCATGTTGACCATGTCAACGGTGATGTTGGGAGCGATCATTCCTGCAAGTTGGAAATCCTGCTCTACCGAGGTGAGGGGTTCGCCATCAAGGAAGTGGCTGCAGCAGCCGCGGCCATAGATCTCGTTCTCCACCTTGTCGCGCTCGTTATACCACCTCTCCATCGAGCTCATGTACTCGTCACGAGCCCTGTCATACTCGCTGGCGGTGAAACCGTGCTTGGCGACACGCAGTGCCTCTTGAATCAAGGCTTGGGCACTAGCTTCAGATTTGCCCTCTTTGGGCATGGCTTCCAAGGTGAAGGCATCCATCGTCTTGGCGATTCCCAGGTAGCTGCCGTCATAGCAATAAGCCCTGTCAAAGGGGCAGTCAGGCTCCTGAGCCATGTCGCTCAAGCGGGTGTTGAGCATGCGTGTTGCCATTCCCTCGAGGTAGCCCAGCATAATGTAGTCCAGATTGACTTTTTCCTCACGAGGAATAGCGGGGTGCTTGAACATGACGGTTACCTCGCTGTATTGCTGTTCTTTATCCTTATCAACAATGATGATGGGATTCTCGTTGTCGGGAACTACCTCGTCAACCACTTGGGCTGCATCGGGACTGGGGGCGGGAACATCCTTGAAGAGCTCCTTGATTTGTGCCTCGATGTGATCAACGTCAACATCACCCACGATTACCAGGGCCTGGTTGTCGGGACGATACCACTTGTGGTAGTAGTCACGCAACTCATTGTACTTGAAGTTGTCAACGACATCCATCAAGCCGATGGGCAAACGCTTGCCATACTTCGAGTTGGGGAACAATGCCTCGAGCTGGCGCTCCAACATACGCATTTGGGGGCTTTGTCCCAGTCGCCACTCCTCATGGATGACGCCGCGCTCCTTGTCGATCTCCTCGTCGGTGAGCAACAGGCCGCCGCTCCAGTCCTTGAGGATGAGCAGGCAGGAGTCGATGGCGCTCTGGCGTGTGCTGGGCACGTCGTTGATGTTATAGACGGTCTCGGCAATGCTGGTGTAGGCGTTCAGGTCACCACCGAAGTTCACACCCAGCGAGCGGGTGTAGTCGATGATGCCCTTGCCCTCGCCGTTGAAGTGCTCACTGCCGTTAAAGGCCATGTGCTCGAGGAAGTGGGCCAAACCGCGCTGGCTCTCCTCCTCCTGGATGGAACCCACGCGCTGGGCAATGTAGAAGTTGACGCGGTTCTCGGGATAATTGTTGTTGCGGATGTAGTAGGTCAGTCCGCAATCCAATTTGCCGATACGCACATCAGGGTCCATTGGGATGGGCGGCATCTCCTGGGCCATTGTCACGTTGGCGCTGAAAGCCACTAGCATGAGCAGCAGTACAGCAAAGAATTTTTTCATTGTCATAATAGTTGTTTTTAGTACTGTATAAAGAATAATAATCGTTTCGTTATCTTATCATTGCTTGTTTCCAAGTAACACTTTTCTTATTGTTTTTGTCTATTAGACACACTAACTGCATGAAAAACTACAAAATTAAAGCATTTTTTTGAAAAAAAGCCATTTTTTCTATGCCCATCAGTCAATAACACAAAAATTCCCTTGATAGAAGGGAATTTAAGTTCGTTTATTGCTTCACTGTCGATTGCAGCCAGGTGACGATGTCGTTGATGACCTGGGGATTCATCGTCTCGTGGATGAGTGCATAGTTGGAACTGCCCACCCAGCCGTCGCAGGTCTGGAAAAGATGGTTCAATCCTTCATATTTCCTGACGGTGGCATGAGGCACCAGATGGGCAATAGCGACTAGATTGTCGTCACAGGCCACCTGACAGTCAAGCGTGCCGTTGATGGCGAGTGTGGGGCACTTGATATTGCTGAGGAACTTCGTTGGGTCATATTTCACTAGACCGCGAGTGTCAGGAGACATCATTCTGTCGATGGCAAACTCGTTGATTTCTTCTGTAGTGATTGTAGGGTCGACAGCCTTGAGTTTTTCGATTGCCTCTTGCTGGGCCGGATTGTTAACAATCAGCTCTTGCAGTTGTTTGCGCATCGTGAGAGAATCGGTATCGGTGGCAATGATGTCCAGTAACTGGTCATTGAGGCTTTGTGCCTCTTCGTCGGGCTCGACACCCATTGTGTAGCTGATCATGCGCGACTGCTTCTTGGCCAACTCCAATCCGCTGACACCCACACCAGCCATCGACACGATATAAGCAATCTCGTCGGGATAGTTGGCAGCGTTCATGAAGGCAATTATGCCGCCCTCGCTATGTCCCAGAATGCCCACTTGGGATGCATCAACCTCGGGACGGGCTGCCAGATAGTGCACTGCAGCCATGGCGTCGTCGGCCATCAGCGCTGTTTCAACATTGATGGGGCCGTTAGTATGGCTCTCTCCAGCGCCGCGCTTGTCATATCGCAGGACGACAAAACCATTGCGACTCAGCGCGTCGGCCATCAGCAGGAAGGGCTTGTGGCCAGAAATGTTCTCGTCGCGGTCGAGCAACCCCGTACCATGGACGAAAACTACCGCAGGGAAGTGGCTACCAGTATTGGGCACAGTCAACGTGCCTGCCAGAGTCATGTCACCGTTAGTAAAGGTGACATTCTCGCTGTGATAGGGTTTATTTTGGTCGGCCTCGATTGCTGCCTCCTGGGGGCGGTCATTGCCGGTGTTTCGAGTCATTCTCAGAGGATAATCTGTGCCAAATTGGGTGAATATGCCGACAAGTGTGTCGTTCTCTAGCTTACCCTTATATGAGGCATATGCTTCGGCAATTTCCACATTCAACTCATTTCCCCTGATAGTAGCAATCGCAGGAAGATCGAAGGCTTTCTGGTCGGGCGAGTCCCAAGTAAAGGTGACGCTATCGTTGGTCTGCTCGATATGGAATACAATCGACAGAGACATGGGGCCGGCTTCAAGCGCGCCTTTCCATGAGCCGTTAAGGTCGGGGTTTTGTGCCATGGCGTTGGTTAGCATGGCGATACACAGTAGCAAGGTGATGGATAAACGTTTCATAACATGTGCATTATTTAAGTGATTGTAATTTAGTTTCGGAGTAAACTAGGGCTTATTATTTACCTTCATTACCGATGGAGTCGTCGTTCCAGCAGGCCTTCTTGACACTCATGCTACCGTTGCCATTAGGACGCATCTTCACGATAAAGCAAGTGTTGCTGTTGGTTGTCCCACGCTTGTAGGCCTGACGGTCGTTATAGACGTCGATGATGGTGGCCAGGTTTTGCTTGGTGTTGGCGACATTTTCATCGATCAGACTGTTCTCCATATAGAAGCTGCGTTTGCTGCTGATGGTTTTTGAACTCATATAGCGAAAACCACTCACCTCGCCCATCTTCTCAGCTATGATTGTGCATTTAGCTGTAAGCGTAGCGTAAGGTAGGTAGGTGAGCAAAGTATCGGTCTTCGGCACAAAGGCGTAATCCAGGCCGATTTTTACAGGAATCTGGTGAGTGCTCACAGTCTTGCTCCAATTATACTGTGTCAATGCTGAGTCGGCGGGATAAGCTTTGATGGTATCAACGACGTTGACCCCATCGTCGCCCTTATAGGTGACCACCATATCGCACAAGTCCAACAAGTCCCTTGAGCAGTCAATACTGTAGGTAACCTTCAGGGGCACCTCTTCATTGGTCTCGGCTTGCTGCTGGTCACAAGAAGTCAATGCCATTGCTGCAACAAGCATCATGATGGTGAAGTTAGATAATAGCTTTTTCATCGTTCTGTTTTTTTAGAGGGTTCTTGTTCATTTTGCTCTTCGGCGTTGATGATGGCGTCATTCACCTCAAACTCGCCATTGTTGATGCTCACCTTTTGGACCAGGGAGTGAAAACCTTCAATAAAACCACCATTGAAGAGGCCTGGAGTCAATTCTTGCAATCCCAGATAGGCTGCAACCTTGCTACTAGCGATGTCATCAATGTCAATCGGTTTCACGGTCCAATCAAAAATTGGAATCTTTAAAAAAGACGTTGATATGCACATGCATTTGAGTTCCAAGGCCAGTTGGCATCTCTCCTTGTCAAACTTGGCTTCAGGCTTGATGAGCATGCGGTAATTGACGACGCCAATCTCGGTCGGGAACGAGTCGTTGACAATATTTTTTTGCCAGCGAGTCGAGGTGATGGTGTCGGTGACGTCAATGCCACCCTTGCCCTTGTAGGTGATTTCAATGTCGCTTGCGGCAATCAGGTCGTCAGATGCTTCCACCTTTATGGTGGTTGTCAATTCTTTCTTGCCATGCGGCTTGTTGTCGGACCCTGGGGTACAGGAGACGATGGCTACTGTGGCCAGAATCAGTGTTGCGGTACTCAATAGCGAGGTGATGGATAAGCGTTTCATAATTTGGATAATGATTATTTGATTGATAATAAATTATTGGGTGACCGAGGGCTCATCCTCGTTCCCCGTAGTGATGATGGAGCCAACAAAAAAGAATGCAAAGGAGAGATAGAATAACCACTTGCCGACGCCGATAATGAAAAAGGCCGCTGCAGTGAGGGCTGCCAGCGCCATCAGTGCGATGCCGATGATGCCGTTGCGGCGGGACAACTTCTGCTGTTCCATCTTTGTCACGATGGTTCCTGTTTCCCACAAGACCAGTCCGGCAATGGCGGCACCCTTGGCCCACCACAGGTTGTCGATGAATGGTGCCTGGGCCATGATGCCGGTGAGGTGCATCACAATGGCGATGACAGCGATAGTTACTAGGATTGCGCCAACTGTCTTGAGTGCCAGGATCATCGTTTTATTTTTCAGTTCGGGCTCCAAATGCGATAAGTTTTTAAAGGGTTTTGCGACTATAAGGCGACGCGTTGTTTACATCAAGAAGGCCGACAGCATTGAGATGATAGCAGTGGCAATGAGTGTCGCGGTGAAGATACAAACTTGAGTTTCCATAACAGTTAAGTTTTTGTGTCGGCGAATTAAGCGAATGTCGCGAATTGTGTTGTTTTTGTTATAGGCTGAAACTTGGTTTGTTCAATCGTTTCATTCACCTAATTCGCCGGCGGTTAAAATCGGTTTTAATTCTTGAGATAATTGTTGTATAGTTGAGTCAGCTCGGCGGGGGTGATGCCCACGGCCTTGAGCTGGCCGAGGAAGTAGTCCATCTCGCCCTGCATGAGCTGGTCACGGCGCTGGCGAATGATGGTTTCTTTGGCTTCGGGACTGACGAAGAAACCCAGTCCACGTTTCGTGTAGATCACGCCATTTTGCTGCAGGTAGTCGTAGGTACGGGCCACAGTGTTGGCGTTGACCTCAATCTCGGCGGCGAGTTCTCGCACGCTCGGCACTTTTCCTTCGGGTGTCAGCGCTCCTGAGAGGATCTGGTCCCCGATGCGATCTGCAATCTGCAGATAGATCGCTTTATTATCCTTGAAATTCATAATATAATGTCGATTAATAGAAATCTCACTAATTTCACTAATCACTAATCTCTAATCACTAATCAATTCTCACTTCCACCACTTGAGTGAAACTACATCTTTATGCTTGAAGAGATACCATGCCAGGCACCATGCAACGAGGGCATAAATAGAGGTCCAAATGATCATCCAAGTGGAGAATTTGCCGCCCATCATAAAATCAAGCATCCATCTTGAAAGGGTCTCCATATCGCCAAAGAAATAGAACAGGGGGGCTGCAATGATGACCAAGCAGATCTCGAGGGCATAAATGGCCGCAAAAGTCTTGAGCAGTGACAGACGGGGCCACAGCACGCTGCCCAACATGTAAACACCCGCACTTGCAATAACACCGATCCACATGGCTATGCCAATGCCGCGAGAGAAATCAGAAAGTTCAGAGATATTGTCAAAATTATATTTCGTCGCCCCAACGCCATCCAGGAAATTGATGGGTCCGGGAACATAGAACGTGTCACTCCTGAATCCCCACAAAATGGCTATACGGGTGAGGTCGGCCAGTTGGGCGCATGCCAAGTAGACTACGATTGCTCCCACCACATAGATGAGCACATTGACCAGGAACTTCTCCAGTGTCGATGAGGGCGAGGTGAGCAGGTAAGTGCGGCCTGTTTTGGACGTGAGGTTCCTGAACGCCAATGATGCTGTAACGCAAATGACGAGTGACATGATTGAGCCGATGAACACTTTTGGTGTATTGGTGCCAAATTCTTCAAAGGTCTCGGCATCAAGTGCTCCTGTAAAGATGTTGCCTAATATCATAAACATCGTGAGCAGGCCGTAGATGCCGATGATGGTGAACAGGATGCCGCGCTTGTTCTCTACCAGTTCCTTGCGCAGTGTGGCCGTGAAACGGCTCCAGTCGAAAGTTTGATTGACGGTATTCATAGTGGTGTTATTTTTTAGCGGTGAATAAATTGTTGATAGCAGCAGGATTGCTCAGGGTGGCGTTGAAGAGCATCTCCAGGTCCACCTTAGTCTCCTCGCCCGGCTGGGCAGCGGTGACTACAAGCGTACCCAGAGGGCTGTTCTGGGTGAAGATGGGCTCATCGTCAGCACGCTGGGGGCGGAAGGCCAACTTGCTCATCACGTCGGCAAAGCTGGCGTTGAGCAGTACCTGGCTGTGGTCGATGATAACGACGTGATCCAGGATGTCGCTGATGTCGCGCACCTGATGGGTCGAGATGAGGATCATCTTCTCGTCGGTCATGCCGGCGCCGATGAGTTTGCGGAACTGGCTCTTGCTGGGGATGTCCAGGCCGTTGGTGGGTTCGTCCATGATGAGCACGCGGGTGTTGGTGGCAAATGCAAAGGCCATGAAGACTTTCTTCTTTTGGCCCATCGAGAGCGCGTTGAGCTTCACGTCCATGTCACCGCCCATCTCAAAGATCTCGAGGTAGCGTTGCATGTCCTCGCTACTGAATTTGGGGTAGAACGGGGCATTGATGCTCACATACTGGCGCAGGGTGAGGTGAGGCATCTCAAATTCCTCAGGGACCAGATAGATGTCGCTCATGGTCTTGGGCAGACGGCGGCGCACGTCCACATCATCCATGGTGGCGATGCCAGATTGCGGAGTAAGCAAGCCCGTCATCAGGTAGATGAGGGTGGACTTGCCGGCGCCGTTCTTGCCGAGCAGGCCGTAAACGTTGCCTGGCTCCAGGTCCAATGAGAAGTCATTGAACAAGTTTCCGAGTTTTTTGTTGTAACCGAAACTGATGTTTTTGAGTTGTAACATAATGTTGAGGTTTTAAGTTTATATGAGTGATTATTTTGTTCGTTTTAATACTTAATTAGTGTACTACTTAACTAGTACACTGCAAAGGTATAACAATATATTTGAACCGACCAAATATTTTAACACTTTTTAAGATTTTTCTTTTAGATACGTATCTATTCAACCGTTTTACCCTACGCAAAGGCTCGCTGCGCGAGCAGTTTAAAGTTTAGATGTTAGAGTTTAAAGAGGCATCCGCATCCTGACCTCACGCTCCAGGTTTTATTTTTTCACATGTAATTACCGTGAATTATTCATTAATTATATGATCAATTCACGATAATTCACTTGAAAATATTTTTTAAAGTTTGTCCTTCTTGTCTTTCTTGTCTTCCAACCCAAAACCTTCGCGTCTTTGCGTGGGATCAACGAGTTCGGGTGATAACACCTAAAGCCTTACACCTAATTTATAAATGTGACAAAAAAGTATCCGCACTCCAGTAACCGGAATGCGGATGCCTCTCTAATCTCTAATCGCTAATCAGCGAGCGCAGCGAGCTTCACCAGGTACCGCTGAGCAGGTAGTCGATGAGTGCGGTGACATCGGCAATGCTCACGTCGGTGCTGTTGTTGCAGTCGGCTGCCGCGATGTTGATACCGCTGTCATCGCCGCTGAGCAGGTAGTCGATGAGCGCTGTCACATCGGCAATGGTCACGTCGCCGTCATTGTTCACGTCGCCAATCATTACCGTGGGAGCAGAGCTGCCCTCGTTGCTGAAGTACATGTCCTTGACCTGTGCCAGGGCGATGGTTGCCGTGCCCTCGGCATTGGTGATATAGACATTGCTAGCGTCGTAGGTGACTTTGAGTCCTTCTACCGAGTAGGCCACCGTCGAGTTGTCGGTCTTGGTAAATTTCAGGTAGCTATAGGTCTCGGCGCTGGCAACCATGGCCACCAGGGCGATAAGCATCGTTATAATCGTCTTTTTCATAATCTTGAACTCTTAAATTGATGTTTCATAATGCGAATAACTACTTGAGGATTACCAGTTGGGACCCCAGCCACCGCCAGAGTAGGTTGAAAGTGAAACTTGTGAGCCGCCGGTTGCATTGGTAGCGCCCTTGCCGGTCCAGAAGGTGGTGCCGCTTGCCGTCACGCCAGTGTAGAGTTTAGGCGTGGAGGGAGCAGTGACAACGATGGTCTTGCTCGTGGTAGAGCCACCGCCAGGACCCATGCCGCCCTGGTTGGAGAAGGTCGGGGTGTAGGCTGCAAAGGCAACGTTGCTGCCACTGTAGAGGGCAATCCACTTGTTGGCGCTAACGGTACCCTGATAGCAGGTCTGGCCGAGTGATGCACCGCTCTCGATGGCACCCATGTTGCCGCCGATGGCCATCAGGTTAGCACCGCTCTGGATATAAACCTTGTAGCCACCCTCGCTGTTGGCGTCGAGGCCTTCCTCGCTACCGCAGCAGAAGACGTTACCGCCGCTCAGGTACATGTTGCCGTTTGAGTCAATGGCATCGTTGCCGGTTGCCACGGCATAAACGTAACCACCCTTGAGGTACATGTGTGATGAGCTGTTCAACGCATCGTCATAGCTGGTCACCTCGACATAGCCGCCATTGATGGTCATGATGATTTTGGACTCGATGCCCTCGGCGCCTTCACCACCAGTAGCACTCACGGTGATGGTGCCGCCGTTGATGGTAATGTTGCCGTCCACCTTGATGCCCTTGGGCGAGGAGCGCATGTCGCTGTTCGACGAGCCACCGCCTCCAGGCCAGCCACCGCCACTACTGCTTTGGCCGTAACGGCTGCCCGTGGTGGTCACCTTGATGTTACCGTCGTTGATGATGAGCCAGCCGTCGATGCTCATGCCCTTGTCGCCGTTACCAGTAGCCTTGAGGTCAAAGGTACCGCCGTCGATGGTCACGTTGTTGTCGCACTTGATGCCTGCGCTGGCGCTGGTCGTCTGGTCGCTGGCCGTTTGACCACCACCGCTCACGGTGCCGCTGATGTTGCCGCCCGTGATGTGCAGGTTGCCCTCGCACTTGAGTGCCTTGCTGGCAGGACCGTTGATGTTGTAGGTGATGGTGCCGCCGGTGATCTCCATGTCATAGTCGCTCTTGATACCGTGGTCATAGGTGTTGAGCGTCAACGTGCCGTCGCTCACGAGGACGGTGCCCTCGCTGTGAACACCCACTGCCTCGTCCTTAGTCGTGGTGCACTTCATGCTGGCGCCATTCAAGATAAAGGCATAGTCGGCCTTGGCGCACTTCACGCTACTGGTGTCAACGGTGCTGTAAGCCCAGTCGCCACCCGAGCAGTTGATGTCGATGTTACCTGCAGTGCAAGTCATCGTGCTGTCGCACTTCATGCCACGGGCGCCGTTGCCGGTCATGGTGATATTTACGACAGCCTCGGCACCGTTGATGGTGAGGTTGCGGTCGGTGCCGATGCCGGTAGCTTCCTTGATCTTGCTATCTTCTTCGTCCCAGACGGGGATGCCGGTGTGCTTCAGCGTCAAGGTGCCGCCCTCAATGTTGACGTTGCCCTCGGCCTTAATGCACTTGGTGCCAGCGGCGCTGCCGTTGATGGTGAGTGTGCCGCCCTTGATGAGCACGTGGCCGTCCTCCTCGGGAATAGTCACGTCCTCGGCATCTACCTGTAGACCATCGTCACCGCAGCTCTGGATGTTGATGGTACCGCCGTTCATCTGGAAGTACTGACTCACGTTGATGGCGTCGGCCACAGCGCTGGTGATGGTGATGGTACCCACGGTCTTCTTGACCTCCATGTACTCGTTGCAGGCCAGCGCGTGCTTCTTGTTACCCGTGATGGTCAGTGAGCCGCCCTTGGCAAACTCGGCATGACCCTTCACGAGGAAGGCGGCCTTCTTGGTGTTGTTGGCACCATCGGCCAGCGTGTTGGTCGTTCCGTCGGCCAACTGCACGGCGATGCGCTTGCTGTTCTGGATGTTGATGGCGGCGCTGTCGGGGTTAACCAAGTTAACGCCGTTCATGACGAGCGTCATCTTGTAAGCTCCAGCATGGTAGAAGCAACCGCTGTTGCTGGTGCCTTGCAGGGTGTAAGTGTACTCGGTGGCCACATCGGCGTCCTGCATGACGGCGACGCGCGCGCCGGTTACCTGGGCGGTGATGTGGTTGGCAATGTTACCGGCCACATACACGTCGGCCACTGTGTTGTTGTACTTGACGAGGACATTGTCGTCGGCAAACGTCTCGCTGGCGACGGTCACACTGTCCACATCGGCTAGGGTAAAGCCCTTCTCCAATACTGTGAGCAGACTAGCCGAGGAATACGGCATCGTGCCCACCGATTCGGTGTTGTAGGCCCAGTGCACATGTCCGGTGTGGATCCACATCGTTTGCTGTGCATAGCCCAAAACACTCGCCATAGCAACTAGTGCTGCTAAAAGAAATCGTTTTCTCATAATTGGTGAACTTTTTTAATTGTTTGGTGGTGTTTTGATAAAGATTAAAATGTGATTGTCTCCTGCAAAACTAGGCATTTTTGGCAGAAAAAACCAAGCGTAGAAAGGTGTTTTCAGTGAATCCCCACATTTGTTAGACGAATCAAGACAATAAAGCAAGCAATCTTCAGACGTTAACAAGTGATAAAACATGAAAAGTTCACATGGTGAGATCAGGATGTTTTTAGAAGTGGCGATAAAGCCATGGATAAGTTGTAATCTGTTATTTGTTTTACGGCTTTTTGTTATTTTTTTATAAAATAAGAGTAATTTTGCCAAAAATATGAATTTTACTATCATCATTTGTATTAATTTTGTACAACCAAGCGCAGGACATTATCTTTACTGCCTTGACATTTCAAATAATAAATAATGAATAAACTATGATGAGACAAACTTTAAGATTTCTTGTTTTGATATTGGCCACAGCACTTTACTGCGCGTCGGCTCAGGCGGTAGTTGATCCCTATGATGCGATGGCAATCACACCTGCCGAGGGCGTTGTTGAAAGCCTTCAACACTTTACCATCACCTTTGGCGACCTGCCTGTGGTGGTGAACGAACAGGCGGTCCCCACACTTGTGAAAGGCGGTGGCGCGACCTATGAAGGAAGCATGAGGGCCGATGAGGACGGAAAAACGGTGATAGTGGATTTTGACGTGTGCTGTACCGCATCCGGGCAATATTATCTGAATCTGCCCGAGGGCTCTCTTATTGTGAACGGTCAGCATCTCCTGCCGTTGACGCTCCGTTTCACCATTAACGGCACCATGGAATCGTTCTATGACCAAATCACCATTTCTCCCGCCGAGGGCGAGGTGGAGAGCCTGCAGAATTTCACAATTTCGGTGCCGGAATATATCGGTGAGATTGAATATGGCAGCATGGCCACATTGACCAATACCACGACCGGTAATAGCTATCAGGCCGAGATGTATGGCGTTCAATTTAACGTGCTGATGTTTTTCCCCGATGAGATTACCGAGCCGGGCAACTATACCTTGACCATTCCTGCTAACTCGATCATCATCTATACTTTGGGCGAGGATATTCATGAGCTCACATTTAACTATACCATTGCCGGTGGAAGCAGTTTCATCGTTGGTGACGTTAACGGGGATAATAACGTGAGTATCGCTGACGTGAGCGCCCTGATTGATATCCTGCTGAGTGGAGGTGTTGCTCCTGACGCTGCTGACGTTAACGGGGATAGTAACGTGAGTATCGCTGACGTGAGCGTCCTGATTGATAAACTCTTGAGCGGAAACTGATAAAACGCGTAAATTCATATAGGCTTAAATCATCATAATTATTAACCATCATTTTGTGAGTGCTGAACGCAAACTCAGTGTGTTGCCGAGGCATCACCATTTTATAAAAACCAAATCATTCAATCAATGAGACAAATTGTAAGATCGATAGCATTGATCATTGCTGTTCTTTACTGCTCATCGGCTCAAGCGGTAGTTGATCCCTATGAGGTGATGGCAATCACTCCTGCCGAGGGCGAAGTAGAGAGCCTGCAACATTTTACCATCACTTTTGACGATCTGCCTGTAGTGGTAAATGAACAGGCTGTTCCCACCTTGCAGAAGGGTGGAGGTGCGACCTATGAAGGACGCATGAGATCTGATGAGGACGGGAAGACCGTGCTCGTGGACTTTGACGAGTGCTATACCGCATCAGGACAGTATTACCTGAACCTGCCCGAGGGATCCCTCACGGTGAATGGCCAGCAGTTGCTCCCGCTGACGTTGAGGTTCTCTATTAGCGGAAGTGTTGAATCGTTTTATGACCAGATCACGATCACCCCTGCTGAGGGCGAGGTGGAGAGTTTGCAGTATTTCACCATCTCTTTCCCGCTATATGTGACCGAGATTGCCTTTGGCAGCAGGGCTACGCTCACCAACACCACGACAGGCCACACCTATAACACCGAGATGACCGAGGTGGGCTTCAATCTGCTGGTATATACTTCCCAAGAAATCACCGAGGCTGGCGACTACACCTTGACGGTTCCCGCCGGGTCGGTTATCATCACCGCGCTGGGCGAGGAGGTACATGAGCTCAATTTCAATTACACAATTGCCGATACCGGGACCTCGTTCTATGATGAGATTACGATTGATCCCGCCGAGGGCAGGGTAGAGAGCTTGCAGAACTTCACCATTACCTTCCCCATGGAGATTGACTGTCTGGCGGCTGACGTCATGGGGACGTTGACCAATACCACGACAGGCACGAACTATGACGCGGCGATGTCTTCCCTAGACAACAAAGTGTATGTGGACATTGCCGAGGCGGTAACTGAGCCGGGACGATATGTACTGACCATCCCCGAGGGCGCTGTTATCATCGAGGCTTTGGGTGAGATGATTCATGAACTCAAATTCGATTATACTATCAACGGTGGAGAAATGCCTGATTTCACCATCAATCCTCCCGCAGGCGAAGTACATTTATTGCAGTATTTCACCATCGCTTACGGAACGCCTGTTGTGGTTGACGAGGAAGCCCATTCGATTTTAACCAATGATGAGACCGGCGAGGCTTTTGAGTGCAATATGCTTGAAATTGGCGGCAATGCTGTTATCTATAAGGAATATCCGTTGAGTGTTGTGGGTACTTACACGCTTACGGTTCCTGCCAACAGTATCTCGATCGAGTCTTCAGGACAAACCAATCCTGAGATGGTCTTCCACTACAACCTGACCGAGAAAGACACCTATATCCCCCCGGTAATCGAGTACCAGCCCGAAGGCGAATTGCGCTTGTATATGCGCACAGGTGGCGTTGTCAATGAAGTGGAAGTAGGCGAAGTTCCCGAGGGCGAGAACCCCTATGTCATTATCTATGAGCAGCAAGACGGTGCGTTGAGCCTCGTTTTTGCTCCCGAGAACAAGGTTTACATCCAGCATCCCGTCTCGATGTCATACTATGACGGTTGGGTAGAAGGCACCCTGAGTGAAGACGGAAAGACAATCACTGTACCCATGGGCCAGTATATTGCTTATGCCCGCTCGTTAGAGATGGCTGTTCAGGTGGCCATGTTTACCTATAACGATAGTATTGGCAGCTATGTGTATGACGAGTCGATCGAGGAGCTGACTTACACCATCCATGACGATGGCACCATCACCCAAAACGGTACCGACCAAAACCATATCCTGGGAACGATGAACCGAGCCTTTGGCGATGTGTTCCAGTATTTGGATTACGAGTGGTTGCAGTCGGGTGACTATGAAACAGTTTTAATTCCCGCTATCGAGCAACCCATCACGCCTCCCGCTGGTTTGCAAACCCGGAATTACTACCTGACGACAGCCGTGAACGATGGCATGGATTGGGATCCTTATTCGGCTGTAGTCACGATGGGCTTTGATGGTGATGACGTGTGGTTGAGAGGAATCTCGCAGTACCTTCCTGAAGCTTGGATTAAGGGTGTGCGCGATGGTAACAAGATTACCTTCTCCAATCCGCAGTTGCTGGGCTCCTATGAGCAGTTAATCTACTTCAAGAGTGCCCATTTCAATCCTCTCACTGGTGAAGTGACTCAAAAGGACATGGTCTTGACGATAAATGATGACGAGACATTCTCGACCATTGATTATGTCTTTATCTGTGCCAACAAGGAGAACCTCGAGTACATTAATTTCTATCAGGGACTCACGCTGTCAATCTATCGTGATGCCATCGTGGATGGTCCTGAGGGTTATGAGATGAAAGATTATATCTTCTCTTATAAGACCTCGTCCAATTACTATGGACCTCTTGTTGCAGGTGAGACTGAGGTTAAGGTAGTATTTTTGGATGAAGATGTGTACATTAAGGGCTTATGGGAATACCTTCCCGATGCTTGGGTAGTGGGTAAACTGGTTGATGGCAAACTGGTGTTCAATCTAGCCCAGTTTATGGGTTATTATGTTGAGGAATACTCAGCACGATATCCTATCTACCTGACATCTTTTGACCCCAATACTGGATTATTGTTGCCTCAGGTTTCATTTGACTATAATGCTGAGTCGAGTTCATTTACCAATATCAGTTCGCCGCTGAGCATTGGTATCAACAAGACGGGTTACCTGAGCCTTCAGGATTTATATGAATGCGCCCTTACCCCTGCTAATTCGGGCGTTACGTCGATTGTAGCCGATGATGCTTACATCACGGGTTATTATGACCTGCAAGGCCATCGCCTGGATAAGGCTCCAGACAATGGTATCATTTATATCGTCAAGTATTCTGATGGCTCTACCCGAAAAGTCTTGAAGAGGTAAATTCCTGTTCAACTGGAACAAGCAAACGAGCATCCTGCCAAGATTCTTGGTAGGATGCTTTTATTCTTGACATTGAAAAAGGTTAAATGCTCTCTAAGTGTGTGATGGTGCGCAGGATGCCCAACGCGTCGCTCACCGAGCCGATACCGCCCACGATGACGCTGCGGCGGTTGTTTTTCTGGCTCAGGTTGCACCGCTTGGGGTTGTTATAGACATAATTCAGGATGCGTCCAAAAGCGGGTGACTGGTAATAGGCCTTGTTTTCTTCGCCCACCAAGAACAGGTGCATGCGCCCCTGACGGATGACCAGTTTCTCGATGCCCAATCGGCGTGCAGTGCGGCGCAGTGGCACGATACGGATGAGTTCGCTCGCCATTTCGGGAATCTTGCCGAAGCGGTCCACCATGCGCTCCTCGAAGGCCTCGACCTGATCATCGGTCTCCATATTGTCGAGTTCGCGGTAGAGTGTGATGCGTTCATTCTCCTGGGGAACGTAGCTGGCAGGGAACATCAGTTCCAGGTCGGTGTCCACCACGCAGTCGGTGACAAACTCGGTGTTATCCTCTTGGGTATCGGTGTCAGGTGAGGTGAACATGGCTGCAAATTCCTCGGTGCGCAGTTCGGTGACGGCTTCTTTCAGGACGCGCTGATAGGTCTCGTAGCCCAAATCGGCGATGAAACCGCTCTGTTCGGCCCCCAACAGGTTGCCGGCTCCACGGATGTCGAGGTCCTGCATGGCGATCTGGATGCCAGAGCCGAGGTCGCTGAAACTCTCGATGGCCTGCAATCGCCGGCGCGCGTCGGTACTCAAGGGTTTTCCTGACGGTACGAGCAGGTAACAGAAGGCCTTGCGGCTGCTGCGTCCCACGCGTCCGCGCAACTGGTGCAGGTCGCTCAGTCCGTAGCGGTCGGCGTTATTGATGATGATGGTATTGACATTGGGCATGTCGATGCCATTCTCGATGATGGTGGTCGCCAGCAGCACGTCATAGTCATGGTTGCCAAAGTCAATGATGATTTGCTCAAGACGTTCAGGCGGCATTTGTCCATGTCCCACAGCGACGCGTGCATCGGGCACGACGCGGTGAATCATGTTCTCGAGGGTCTCGAGTTGCTCGATGCGATGGTTGACAAAAAACACCTGTCCGTTGCGTGACAGCTCAAAGTTGATAGCCTCGGCAACGATGTCATCGTTGAGCGTGCCCACGGTCGTGAGGATGGGATAGCGGTTGGCTGGTGGCGTGGTCAGGGTGCTTAGGTCACGGGCACCCATGAGCGAGAACTGCAGCGTGCGCGGGATGGGTGTAGCGCTCATCGTGAGCGTGTCCACGTTGAGTTTCATCTGCTTGAGTTTATCCTTGACGGCGACTCCGAACTTTTGTTCCTCGTCAACAACCAGCAGGCCCAGGTCCTTGAATTGCACCGTTTTGCCGATGAGTTTGTGGGTGCCGATGAGGATGTCGATTTTGCCCTCCTTGAGGTCGGCGAGTAACTGCTTCACCTCTTTGGGCTTGCGGGCACGGCTCAGGTAATCGACACGCACGGGGAAATCGTGCAACCGCTCGCTGAAGGTGCGCCAGTGCTGGAAGGCCAACACCGTCGTTGGCACGAGTACGGCGGTCTGCTTGCCGTCGATGGCGGCCTTGAAGGCGGCGCGCACGGCAATCTCGGTCTTGCCGAAACCCACATCGCCGCAAATGAGGCGGTCCATGGGTTTGTCGCTCTCCATGTCGGCCTTGACGGCCTGGGTGGCAGTGAACTGGTCGGGAGTGTCCTCATAAATGAATGAGGCTTCCAATTCCTGCTGCAGGTAACCGTCGGGAGTGTAGGCGAAGCCTTTTTGCTCGCGGCGGGCGGCATACAGGCGGATGAGTTCGCGTGCGATGTCCTTGAGGCGGCTCTTGGTGCGCGCCTTCATTTTGGCCCATGCGTTGGAGCCCAGTCGGTTCAGGCGTGGCGACTCACCCTCCTTGCTGCGGTATTTCGAGAGTTTGTGCAGCGAGTGGATGGAGACATAGGCCTCATCGCCGTTCAGGTAGGTGAGCTTGATCATCTCCTGGGGCGTGCCGTTGATGCTGGTGCGCAACAGGCCACCGAACTTGCCTACGCCCAGGTCCTCGTGGACGATGTAATCGCCTTTCTCGATTTGGTTGAGCTCCTTGAGCGAGAGTGCCAGTTTGCCCGAACGGGCGCGTTCGCTCTTGAGGTTGTACTTGTGAAAACGGTCAAATATCTGATGGTCGGTGAAGACACACACCTTGAGGTCATCATCGACGAAGCCCTCGTGCAGCGTGCGCAGCACGGGCTCAAAGGTGATGTCGTCGCCGCGGTCATCAAAGATGTTGCGCAGGCGCTCAATCTGCTTGGCGCTGTCGCTCAGGATGAACAGGCGATAACCGCGGGCGATGAAGTCGCTGAACGATTGCCCGATGAGGTCAAAGTTCTTGTGGTAGATGCCTTGTGGCTTGAGGTGAAGCGAGAGGTGCTTCACGCCGCGCTCGGGCATTGCCTCGCCCTCGGTGAAGTCGATGCGCCGCAACTGGTCCAGACGGCTGATGAACAAGTCGGCGTCGACTACCTTGCCAGTGGCTTGGGTGTCGCCCTCGTCGGCGATGAGGGCGCTCACCGACATGCCCTCGGCCGCAATCTCGCGGATGCGTGAGGTGAGCCATTGACGACTGTGGCACAGCACGATGGTTTCATCTCCCACATAGTCGAGCAGCGACACGTTATCCTCCCTGCCGCCACCGCTAGGGGCGTTGTTGAGGATGCTGATCTGGTCTAAATGTTCCTCGCTAAGTTGCGTTTCGACGTTAAAAGTGCGTATGCTGTCGATGTCATCACCCCAAAAGTCGATGCGGTAAGGCAACTCGTTGCTAAAGGAGAACACGTCGAGGATTGAGCCGCGTACGCTGTACTGGCCGGGCTCATACACATAGTCGGTCGCCTTGAAGCCCAACTCGCGCAGGCGTGCCGTGGTCTCGCTCAGGTCGGCTGTGCCGCCCGTCTTCATGTGGATCGTGCTTGCCTGCACGTCCTCGCGGCGGCGTACACGTTCGGCAAGCGCCTCAGGGAAGGTGACCACCCAGCGCACCTCCTTGTCGTCAAACCAGCGGTTCAGCACCTCGGTACGCAGGATCTCGTTGGGCGCGTCCACTTGGCCGTACTTGATGTCGCGCTTATAACCCGAGGGGAAGATGAGCACTTGCTTGTCGCCTGCCAGCTGGCACAGGTCGTTGTACATGTAGCCCGCCTCGTCCAGGTCGTTCATGACGATCAGGTAAGGGCAGTCTTGCCGAGGCAGCCCGGCAAACAGCATTGCCGCGCTGGACCCCGCCAGCCCGTCAATCACGGCATTACCACTCGCAGCCAGCAGTTTTTTGATTGCCGCCGTCCGTACCTTGCCGTTGACCAACTCACATAAATCTTTAATTTCCATAGTGGTAATCAGATACTTTCTTAATGACCTCCCGCAAATGGGTCGCTGGGACTAATCGGTCATATGGAGATCATTGGGAGTTGGCGGGAATTAGCGTTTTTTCTTGCTTTTCTTGGAGGTGATATTGAGGATGCGGTTGTACTCGCCAGGTTTGTTGAACATCTCCTGGGCCTTGTCGAGGCACTCGTCGATTTTGATGCCGTTCTGGACCTGGCCGCGCTGGTAATAGAGGCGGTCCATAATCTCCTGTGAGAGCAGGGTGGAGATATCGCGACGGTGCAGGTCGAGGTCGTGGTCGAGGTTGTGCTTGAGCATCTGCTCCAGGCGGTCAAACTGGGCGGCGGTGGAGTCGTTCATGTAGCCCTCGGTGGTCGCGGTCTTGCGCAGGGTGGCGAGCTGTTGCTCACACACCTTGTCATATTCAAACTTGGCGGGGTCAATAAATGCCTTGAATTCGTTGAAGATCTCGTCGGTGATCTCAAAGTCGGCGGGATTGGGAATCTCGTCGCGGTGCTGGGCGACGTACTTGGTGGCAAAGTCAAAGTCCCACTGGTCGCGCATGATGTTATAGACGATGCGCTTGAGTTCGCGGGGCTCAATCTTGATGTCGGGGGTGATGCCACCGCCGCCATGCACCTCGCGTCCGTGGGCAGTGTGGAAAATCTGAGCGATGCTATCGGCTGCGCTGGTCTTCTTATAAGATCCGTCGGCGTTGCGGTTGCCATAGTCCACCTCCTGGATGAGTCGTCCGCTGGGGATGTAGTACTTGGCGATGGTGACCTTGAGCATTCCGTCATAGGGGAGGGTGCGTGTGGACTGCACCAGTCCCTTGCCAAAAGAACGGCTGCCGATGATGACCGCACGGTCCAAATCCTGAAGTGCACCGGCGGTGATCTCACTGGCGCTGGCCGACCCGCCGTCGATGAGGACGGCTAGGGGAATGTCGGTGTCAACGGGATCGACAGTGGTCTTGTAGGTGCGCTCGCTGGATTTGTCGCGACCGCGCATGACCAGCACTTGTGTGCCCTTGGGGACAAAGTAGCCGACAATCTGTATGGCACCCTCAACGATGCCGCCGCCATTGCTGCGCAGGTCAAGGACGATATTTTTCACGCGCGGGTCTTTCTTCAGCTCGATGAGGGCGTCGCGCACCTGTTGTGCCGACTTCTCGTTGAAGGTACTCAAGCTGATGTAGCCGATATTGTCGCGTGTGACGCCATAATAGGGCACGGGGTTGACGCTGATGGTCTCACGGGTGAGGTTAAAGGTCTTGACGCTGTCCTCGTCCCAAGGGCGCACTACCTGCACCGTCAAGCGCGTGTTGGCCTGGCCCTTGAGTCGCTTGCTCACTTGATCGCTCGTCCACCCGGTTGTGCTGTCGTTGTCGATCATGATGATGCGGTCACCGGTGCGTATTCCCGCCCGAGCCGCAGGGCTTCCCTCATAGGGTCCGCTGATATAGACACCCTTAACACCATTGACCGTGCGCTCCATGATATAGCTACCGATGCCGCCATACTCGCCGGTGCTGATGGTCATGAAGTCATCGGCTTCCTTGGCGGGAATGTACTCGGTGTAGGGGTCGATGTCGTCGAGCATCGCGTTGATGGCGTTCTCGATGGTCTTTTGGGCATCGATGGTGTCGACATAGAACGTGTTCAATTCCTTGTACAGCGTATTGAAGATGTCGAGACTGCGTGCAACGGCTGCATCATCGTTCACCGCCTTGTCGGTGTCGGCAAGCGCTGTGGGAACGGCAAGACACAAGGCCACGCATCCCCAAGCGAAATATTTAAGCGTCTTTTTCATTCTTATAGATGTATTTGGCTGCGAAAATACTACTATTCCCCGAGATTGAGCGATTTTGGGCGATAAAAAAACCTTTTAAAGATGAAAATTTTCAAGTTTTTTCATTTTTTTATTGCACAGTTCAAATTTTGGTACTAACTTTGCACCGCATTTTTCGGCAGGGTTTGCCGCAAGTATGCATTCAAGCTTCTTTAGCTCAGTTGGTTAGAGCATCTGACTGTTAATCAGGGGGTCCTTGGTTCAAGTCCAAGAAGAAGCGCGAGGTAACATAATGGATAAGTGATGCTTCTTTAGCTCAGTTGGTTAGAGCATCTGACTGTTAATCAGGGGGTCCTTGGTTCAAGTCCAAGAAGAAGCGCCAAAAACGAGACTACGTGAGTAGCCTCGTTTTTGGTTATATGTGGTTGCATACCCGCGTTGATTATCGCACCTTAAGCGGCAAAAAACATGAAATGTGCAGTGATTCGGGAAAATAGTTGTAACTTTGGGCGGAAATTCAAACTAAAAATCAAAGATTATGGGAGACATGCTGGAGAGATTGAGTGACTGGATTGTGGCTGCTAGCGACGCCGTTTGCGGCTATCCTGAGTTTTTCCTGCTGATAGGTGGCGGGTTGTTCCTGTTCATCTATTCGGGAGCGGTATCAATCAGGCGCCTGCCGCGGGCATTAAGGGTATTGCGAGAGAAGCAGGCGAGCGACAGCGGCAAGCAGTCAGGACAGATCAGCTCGGTACAGGCGCTGCTGAGTGCCATCGCTGCGACGGTGGGCATGGGCAACATCGCTGGTGTGGCTATCGCCCTGTCGATTGGTGGCCCAGGCACGGTCTTCTGGATGTGGGTCAGCGCTCTGGTGGGCATGGCGACCAAATTCTTTGAGGGAACATTATCTATTATGTATAAGGGACGCGACAGTGCCGGTGAGGTACAAGGCGGTCCCATGTATATCATTACCCAGGGCTTGGGCAAGAAATGGAAACCGCTGGCTGTGGCATTCTCGATATTCGGTCTTGTTGGCACGCTGTGTTTCATGCAGGCCAACCAGCTTGTGGAGTCGGTAACGACGGTATTCACCACGCCTATGGGCATTGAGAACACAATAACGCTTCGCTTCATTATGGGTGTGGTTATGGTGTTGATTGTTGGTGCGGTCATTTTAGGTGGCATCAAGCGTATCGCCCTGTTGGCATCGCGCATCGTGCCCGTGATGGTTGTGCTCTACCTGGTGATGGTGCTGGTGATTATGGCGCTGAATTTCAGGGAAATTCCTGGCGTGTTTGGCAAGATTTTCGAGAGCGCCTTTGACATGCGGGCAGGCTTCGGTGCCTTTGCTTATGTAGCACTGACGGGCGCGCGCCGCGCGGCTTTTGTCAACGAGGCTGGCGTGGGTACCGCCTCGATGATGCATGGTGCGAGCAAGAACACCGACCCCATTCGCGAGGGCCTCATCGCCATGCTGGGTCCCGCCATCGACTCGGGACTGGTTTGCACCTTGACATCCATTCCCATTATTATTGCCGGCAACTATGTGGGCCTAACCGATCCCAAGGGCCTTTATGTAGCCTTGGGAGCATGGGGACAGCTGTTACCCGGTATTGGACAACTGTTGCTGATGGCCATCGTGTTCTTCTTTGCCTTCTCAACGATGTTCTCCTATAGCTACTATGGTCAAAAGTGCACCAATTACCTCTTTGGCGCCCACAACGTCAAGTGGTATAACTACTACTACCTGGCGATGATAGTTGTCGCTGCAGTGATTCCCCTCAAGACCATGGTGAGCATCATGGACCTCGCTTTCGCGCTGATGGCCCTATGCACCATGTTCACCATTATCGCGCTCTCACCCAGAGTGAAGCGCTTGATGAAGGAGTATTTCAATAACAAATAACATTAGTTTACCACTTAACACACTGACATTCATCTAATTATAATACACAAAGCTTTGGAGGGTGTGTCATAATTGATCTGCTGGATTTATAACCGCCCTTCGGGCGGGAAATTAAAACAAATTTTGTATTAAAATTAGAACAAATAAAATTTTTATTTATTTTTTTAAATAATTTGTTTAAATTTCTCGGCCGTAGGCCGATATATGTAGCGACATTGCAATTATGACACACCCGCTTGTTGGGCGCTACTAACACACCTCACGGGAGACGCAAGATATTGCGTCTCTACTCATTATAAACAGGAAACAAATAGTTTTTTATCGGCTGAAGTGACGGGCGAAGTGGGCCATCTTGATGGCCGCTTCGGCAGCTTCGGTGCCCTTGTTGCACAAGGCTCCACCGGCGCGATCCAGTGCCTGTTGCATGTCGTCACAGGTGAGGACACAGAAGATGACGGGCACGTCCTGTGTGGCGTTGAGGTAGGCGCAGCCCTGTGTGGCATTCTCACACACATAATCGAAGTGAGGCGTGCCGCCACGGATGACGCAGCCAATCATGATCACAGCGTCGTAGCGTCCGCTGTGAGCCATCTGTGCGGCGCCAAAGGTGAGTTCCACTGTTCCGGGCACGTGGGCAACGGTGATGTCCTCATAACCTTCCTGCTTGAAAAGGTCAATGGCACCCTGAAGCAGGGCTCCTGTTATCTGGTCGTTCCACTCGGCGCAGACGATGCCCACAGTAAGACCATCCACGTGGGGTAGGGTGTGGAGGGCGGTATTGCCCTCGATTTTATTGAGTTGGGTTGACATTTCTTGATGGATGTTATAGTCCTAAAGGACTATGAAAGTTACAGTTCGTTGGGGAAGCGGGCATTGGTGGTGATAAAGTCCACGCCCATAGCCTTGACACGCTCAAAGTCCTCGACTTTATCGACAGTCCAGACATTGACCTTTAATCCCGCTTTATGCATGGCATCAACGGCCTCCTTGGTGACGATGGTGTGCACCACATCAAGGTCCATGTGATACTGCTTGCACCATTCCACCCACTCCATAATCGAGCCGTCTTCCTCTCCGGCTAGAACCTGCACGGTGACGTCAGGATAGTGGCGGTGGATGAAATCCACCACACCAGGCATGAACGAGATGATAACAGCCTTGTCGGTGAGCCCCTTCTGGTCGATGAGGTTGATGAGGGCGGGAATGCCGTCATAGACGGGATCATTCTCGGCTTTGGTGTTGCTATGGATATTGGTGCACACCTTGACCTCGATGACGGGCACGACGTTGTACTCATTGCAGATGTCAAGGAACTCTCCCAAGGTGCAGGGCGTGCCGGCATAAGTGATACCATGACGCTTGTGGGTGAGCTGCATGGAGAGTAAGCTGGCGGTGCTCATGTCGGCAATCTTTGTCTCGGGTCCGCCCAAGCGCTTGTAGCTGTCGTCGTGGCTGATGATAAAGGTGCCGTCGCCGGTGACACGGATGTCACACTCCAGACCCCATGCGCCCGCATTGGCGCCGTTGATGAAAGCTGCGCGGGTGTTTTCCACGCCCCATTGCGAGCCGCGGTGGCCAACGATGAGCTGAGCCTGAGCCCCTAGTGTGCCAACGATGATGAGAGCGACAGTAAAAATACTCTTAAGCAGTGTCATGATGTTCACGTTTTTATTCTTGTTGTTCAATAAGTCTTGGATTTCGTGCACCTCGGCTGTCGCGTCAAGGCGCTGGGCCAGCGGTAATAACGAGCGGAGCAGTTGTTCGGCAGCGGCACGACGGTTAATAAGGCGCATGAGCGCCTTGGCCAAGCTGATAGAGAGCGTCAATTCGCGGTGCCCCATCTTTTCGCCCAGCTTCTTTTGGTAGCGCAGTGCCTTGGTGTAATATTTCACGGCATTGCGGCCATTGCCCATCTCGAGCATGATGTCGCCCTCCTTGCCCAAGGTATCCACGAGGTTGGACATCGCCGTGCGGGTGGCGTTGGCATCGTCGCTGTTGAGCTCTTTCATGTAGAGCTCGCTGGCACTCTGGTAATGGGCCAGCACGTTCATCTGCTTGGTCTTGGACTTGATGACCTCGGTCGAGGCTTCGACAGCCATGAGCAGCATGGCCGAGAAACGTGCCTCGTTGCGCTTGGCGAGACGTTCCAGCATCTGCTGTGCCTTAGTCAGCTCTTTGGCGGCGCGGCTATTGTCGCCCATGTCATGGTGGGCCAACGCCAGATTATAGAGCAGTGACGCCACGATGGCGTGAAAATCCTCGGTCTTCTTGCCGTGATGATCCGATAGCACCAGCAGAGCGTTCTCGGCAGCGCCCAGCGATAGGGACGCGTTGCCGCTGTCGATAAGCAATGCCATGCGCGCGAGCCATAGCCAAGCGGCATAAAGCTCGGGAAGCGCCATCATGCGGTCGTCATCATAGATGAAGCCTTCAATGACCTGCTCGGCCTCAAGGTCACGTTTTTCGGCAATGAGGTATTCCGCATAACACATCTGCATCTCGGTGACGATGCCTTGTTCCAGCCCCTTGACAGTGGGCATCGTGCCCGACGTGACCATTTGAGCACGGGCTATGGTCATGTCGTTCTTGAAGCGAGGCAACGCGACGCTGATGGGTAGCGGATTCATTCTGTTATGATGAGTGATTAGTATTTCGTTCCCTTGGCGATGCTGCCCAGGTAGCCGCCGTGGTGGCGCAGGGCGTAATCCTCCTTAGTGAAGCCCGTGGCACGCATGGTGTTGACCACCAGCACGTCGCCAATGACGGTCATCATCGTCGTCGAGGTCGTGGGGGTGAGCCCTAGCGGGCACACCTCGGGAGCGTTACCTGTCCACAGGCAGATGTCGGCCAGATGGGCCAGTTCGCTATCCTTATTGCCCGTGATGACCACGATCTTGAGCTGCGGATACAGGTTATGCGCCAGCTGGACCAGCGCGCAAATCTCGTTGGTGCGGCCCGAGTTAGACAAGAGCAACAGCACGTCGTGGGGTTGCACCACGCCTAAGTCGCCATGCTGGGCCTCGCTGGGATGCAGGAAAATGGCGGGAATTCCCGTCGAAGAAAACGTGGTGGCGATGTTATCGGCGATTTGGCCACATTTGCCCATGCCTGAGGTGACGAGTTTGCCTCCCTCGTGCTTGACTTGTTCCACGATGAGGTTCACCGCCTCCTCATAGGCGTCGGTAATAGGTATGTTCAGGACGGCCTTGCTCTCGACCTCCAGAATTTCTCTCATTGATTGTTTTACGTCCATATTTCGGTAAAAGATGGTAATTGACCTGCAAAGGTAAGAAATAGTTTCTAGTTTCTTGTCCCTTGTTTTCATTTTTTGGTCATTTGGTGTAGCTTTTTGTGCCACAATTGCATCTAATGGGAAAAAAGATTTAATTTTGCATTAATCTAAAGGATAGAAGACAATGGACAAATCGCAGATAAAAGAAAAATATAAGCATTTCAAGCAGTGGCAAGAGAAGCCTTATAATTACAAACTCCTGTCTGACGAAGTGCAACATTGCAACAACTGCGGGAATGACTTTACGGGCAACTACTGTCCTATCTGTTCCCAAAAAGCCGGTATGGGTCGCATTGGGTGGCGCAGTGTTCACCAGGGTGTCATGGATATATGGGGCTTGGGCACCCGCTCGCTGCTCTATTCTATCTGGCAACTGCTATTGCGGCCAGGCCACATCATCAGCGACTATATTGATGGCAAGCGCCAGGTGAGTTTTCCACCGGTGAAGATGCTGTTTATCGTTACGATAATCTACTCGTTTGTGGTTTTGTGGTTGTTACCTAATGTGTTCCATTTGTCGATTGAAGAGGATGCCACCGATGTAACCGAATTAGGTCAATGGATTAGAGACCATTACAGCTGGGCCATGTTAATAACGTCAATGTGTGCTATCTTGCCCACGTGGGTGATGTTCCGTTACTCGCCGCGTCACTCTCACCATACCATACCTGAGGGATTCTTTATTCAGGTGTTTTTCATGGTTATTTGGGTTGTGCTGTCGTTCCTATTTATTCCGCTTGATCACGCCAAATCACCTTTCCTCATATTCTCATCTACCTTGGTCACGGCGGTCTATTACGTCATTGGTTACAAGCAGCTGTTCGGGTACAGTTTGTGGGGCACTTTATGGCGGCAGGGATTTGTGTTGCTCTGCGGCCTCTTAACGCTGAGCTTTGTGGTGATAGCAGCATTTCCCTCATTAATCAAAGATTCTCAACCCGATGACTCCCTATACATGCAAAACGGCTATCTTTGGGGTTGGTTTTTTTTGATAATGTGTCCTCTGTTTATTTTGGTCATTGGCCATGTGGTCAATCTTCTTGCCACGAAGACGTATCGTCAAGAGTACAAAGAGTCATCTGCAAGAGAAAATACCTGATTACTCGTGCCCCTCAAACGCGATGATCGCGTCACGCCACACCTGGGGAATCGGGCTGGGCTGGTTGGTCTGCGGGTCCATGTTGACCATAACGGTGGCACAGGTGCATTTCACCTCGCGGGTTTCGCTATTCACTAAGTGTTGCAGCAGCGTCAGGCTCTTGTTGCCCAAGTGGGCACACTGGGTGAGCACCTCGACCGTCTCGTTAAACAGCGTGGGGACCAGGAAACTGCAGTTCACGTTGGCGATGATGACTGTGGGCCGTCGCCAGTCGATGTCGGTTTGCACATTCAATCCCTTGAAATACTGTGTCTTGCCTAAGTCAAAAAACTGGAAATAGACCGAATTGTTGACGTGCCCCAGCGCGTCAACGTCGTTGAAACGCAGTTGTAGCGGTGTCGTACACTTGAAAGGATATTGGGCTTCGATAGCGTGATTCATTTTTTAGTTAACAGTGAATAGTTAATAGTTAACAGTTATTTTGCTGTTGTTGATTATTTAAAGATGATTTCGTGGATGATTTCGCGGCCTAGGGCTTCGTTGATGCGGGCGATAAGGGCGGCGCGGTTCAGCATGAGTTCGTTGGCTAGCGAGGCCGACGACAGGTGCACCGTCATCACACCATTATTGACATAGCGCTTAATGGTGTAACGGTTGATGCCATCGCCCACGATTTGTGGCCATAGGGCGCTGGCGCGGTGCTCGTCGAGCGCCACGTCGAGTTTTTCTTTCTTGAGCAGGTCGTCTATAATCTGCCCGATGTTTTTGGCCTCGGTACGTTTCATGCCGTTTCTCCTCCTTTCATGGTTGTGATCACGCCGTTCTCGACGTGCATCAGACAGTGCCCTCCACCATGGCGGGCGACAATCTCGTCGAGGTGGGTGCGGTTAGTGTCAGTGATGAAAATCTGTCCGAAGCGGTCGCTTGACACCACATCGATGATGCGTTCCACACGGCTTGCGTCGAGTTTGTCAAAGATGTCGTCGAGCAGCAGGGTAGGCACCGCAGGATTGTTCGCTTTGAGGAAATCAAACTGGGCAAACCTCAAAGCGATGGTGTAGGTCTTGCACTGGCCCTGGCTACCCGTGCGGCGCATGGGATAATCGTTGAGCAACAGCTCCAGGTCGTCGCGATGGATGCCACGAGTGGTATAACCCAAGATAAAGTCGCGCTCTCGCGTGGCCGCCAAGTGGTCTTGCATCGTGCCATCGTTGAGGTGGCTCTTATAGTCAAGCCTCACAGTCTCACCGTCACCGGCCACTGCAGTGTAGTAATGCATGAAGATGGGCAGGAACTGCTCCACCCATTGGCTACGGCGCTGGTGCAACAAAGCGGCGTGACGCGCCATCTCGGCCTCGACGGTCTCATAGAGCAAGGCGTCGCGCATCTCTCTCTTGATCATGGCGTTGCGCTGCTCCACGGCTTTGTTGTAGCGGATGAGTGCATCAAGGTACTCGCTGTCGTTCTGTGAGATGATGAGGTCCATGAAACGACGGCGCTCCTCGCCACTACCGCGCACCAGGTCCCAATCCATGGGTGATACCATTACAACGGGCAGCAGGCCGATGTGCTGGCTTAACCGCTGGTACTCCTTGCCGTCGCGGCGCACGACCTTACGCTTACCACGTTGCAGCGCCACACTGATCTCCAATGGCGTATCCTGACGGGTGTAACTGCCTTGCAGCATCATGTAAGGCTCGCCGTGGCGTATAACCGCGCTATTGTCGGTGGCTTGGGTAAAACTGCGGCACATGCTCAAGTAATATATCGCGTCGAGCACATTGGTCTTGCCCTGCCCGTTGTTACCGATCAGGCAGTTCAGTTTGGGCGAGAACTCCAATCGAGCCTCAGCGATATTCTTGTAGTTGAGTATGGTGGCGGTATTCAGTGTCATGCTGCAAAGTTACTGCAATTTATCAGAATTATGTGTATCTTTGTCCCAAAATAGTGAACAATGGAATTGGAGAAATTGGCATTTGTTAGGCCTGTAGAGGGTGTGGCGGCTTTCAGTACCACACGCGGTGAAGTAGATGGGCGCAACCCCTATTCGGGTGTGAACCTGTGTGATTATGTGGGTGATGACGCGTTGCGGGTGCTCGACGCGCGGATCATGCTTGCCATGCAGTTGGGTGTGGACTTGGATGCTGTGGTCATGCCGCGGCAGACGCATTCCTGCAACGTGGCGGTTATCGACACTCATTTTATGGACAGTGACATTGACCGGCAGGAACAGGCGCTGGAGGGCGTGGATGCCCTTGTGACGACTTTGCCGGGTGTAGTCATCGGGGTGAATACGGCCGATTGTGTGCCGATTGTGCTTGCCGATGAGGCAGCGGGTGTCATTGCAGTAGCCCATGCGGGATGGCGTGGCACTGTGGGCCGCATTGCCCGTGCGGTAGTCGAGGAGATGTGCCACCATGGTGCCCGTGTAGAGTGCATTCAGGCCTCGATGGGTCCGAGCATCTGCCAAGATTGCTTTGAGGTGGGTGATGAGGTGGTAGAGGCCTTTGAGAAGGCTCGATTTGACCTGGATGCCATCGTGACGAGGGATGCATCCACTGGTAAGGCCCACATCGACCTGCGTGCCGCCAACCGCGAGGTGCTCGTGGCAGCAGGCGTTCCTGCGGGCAACGTTGTTCTGTCACAGCATTGTTCGCGCTGTGAACACGGGCGCTTTTTCTCGGCCCGGCGTTTAGGCATTGACAGCGGCAGGACCTTCACAGGAATCTACCGCAAGTGACAATAGAAACAGAGATGTCCGCTTCATGTGAGGCGGACATCTCTGTTGATAAGGTTGTCTTGAACCAGTTTTGGCTTACAGGGTGGCGTCGCTTTCCTGGAAGGTGGTGGCGCGACGTACATCGCCCGTCTGGTAACCCAGTTTGAACCACTTCATGCGCTGAGCGCTGGTGCCGTGGGTAAAGGTCTCGGGCGAAGCATAGCCCTGTGCTCGCTTCTGAAGGTAGTCATCACCGATCTTTTGAGCGCAGTCGATAGCCTCCATTAAGTCTTGATCACTGATAGAGCCGAACAGCCTGCTCTCGTAGTGGGCCCATACGCCGGCATAGAAGTCGGCCATGAGCTCCAGGCGTACGCTGTACTTGTTGGCGTTCGTCTGGTTGGTGGCTTGCATGCGCTGGTGAGCCTGGTCGAGGGTACCCATCAAGTACTCAATGTGGTGACCCACCTCGTGGGCGATAACGTAAGCCTTGGCAAGGCTGGAATTGTCACCCTTCACGCCGAGTTGCTTGTCCATCGTCTGGAAAAATGACAGGTCGATATAGACGTTCTGGTCGCCCGAGCAGTAGAAGGGACCCATGGCTGCTTGACCCTGGCCGCAAGCGGTACGGGTGCCGCCACGGTATAAAACCAACGTGGGAGCGGGATACTCACCGATGCCATACTCCCTGAAGATTTGTGTCCAGACATCCTCGGTACTTGCCATGATTTGTCTCGAGAACTTGTCGAGCTGCTGTTCCTCTTGAGTGTACTCAACCTGGCCTTCGGCTTCACCACCATCCTGCATAGCCATGCCTAACACGTCGCCGATATTACCACCCATGAGCAGGGTGATCAATCCAGCAATAATCAAACCGCCAATACCGCCCAAGCCCACTTTGGTGCCTGTGCTCATACCACGGCGATCCTCAACATTTTCGCTTTCGCGTCTTCCTTCAAGTCTCATAATATAAATGATATTTTAGTTGTTAATATTCTCTCAAAGAGTGCAAATTTAATGATTTTTTCAATAATCCATCAAAAACTGAGGTTTTTTTCTCATAAATTGCAATCGTTTTCAAGGTCTTGCTGCAAAAAAAATGGTAAAAAGAGCGTTGAATAACAGCAAATTTGTACCTTTGTACTCATCACAATCACCAATCAAGAACTGACCGATTATGAGAAAGAAAAGTAAAAATCTTGCAATTATCAATGATGATCCCTGGCTGGAGCCATATAGCGATGCCATCAACGGGCGTCACCAGGATGCAGTGAACAAGTTGGCTGAACTCACAGGTGGCACAGGTAATCTTGAAGAGTTTGCCAATGCCTACAACTATTATGGCCTGCACCGTACGAGCAATGGTTGGGTATTCCGCGAGTGGGCGCCCAATGCCACCGAGATTTATCTCATTGGCCAGTTCAATGACTGGCGTGAATGTGCTCCTTACCGGCTTAAAAAGCTTAAAGACGGCAATTGGGAAATCAAATTGCCGTTGCGAGCCATGCGCCATGGTGACTTGTACAAGTTGCGCATTCACTGGCAGGGTGGGGAAGGCGAGCGTATCCCGGCCTATGCTACCCGTGTAGTCCAGGACGACAAGACTTATATCTTCTCGGCCCAGGTTTGGGATCCCGAGGAACCCTACCAGTTCAAGGTCAAGAAATTTATCCCCAACACCTCGCCGCTGCTCATCTATGAGTGCCACATTGGCATGGCTCAGAACCGTGAGGGCGTGGGCACCTATGATGAATTCCGCTTGAACGTTTTGCCGCGCATCGTCAAGGACGGCTACAACGCCATCCAGATCATGGCTATCCAGGAGCATCCATATTACGGCTCGTTTGGTTATCATGTGTCGAGTTTCTATGCTGCCTCATCGCGCTTTGGCACTCCCGATGAACTCAAACATCTCATTGATGATGCCCACGCTGCCGGATTGGCAGTGATCATGGACATTGTCCACAGCCACGCGGTGAAGAACGAGGTGGAGGGCCTGGGTTGCTTTGACGGCACTGGTGACCTGTACTTCTATGGCGACGACAAGCGCGAGCATCCCGCATGGGATTCACTGTGCTTTGACTACGGCAAGAATGCGGTGCTGAATTTCCTGTTGTCCAACTGCAAGTTCTGGTTGGAGGAGTATAAATTTGACGGTTTCCGCTTTGATGGCGTAACGTCGATGCTGTATTACAGCCATGGCTTGGGACAGGCCTTCGGCAGCTATGACGACTATTATAACGGCAGCCAGGACACCAACGCCATCACCTATCTAACGCTGGCCAATGTGCTCATCCATGACATCAATCCGCATGCCATCACTATCGCCGAGGAGATGAGTGGTATGCCGGGCCTGGCCCGCACATTTAAGGATGGTGGCATTGGCTTTGACTACCGCATGGCGATGGGTATTCCCGACTACTGGATCAAGACCATCAAGGAGCGTAAGGACGAGGATTGGCATCCCACTAGCATCATTTGGGAGCTGACCAATCGCCGTGCTGACGAGAAGACCGTCTCTTATGCCGAGAGCCATGACCAAGCGCTCGTGGGCGACAAGACCATCATCTTCCGCCTCATCGACAAGGAAATGTACTGGCACATGATGACAGGCGACAACGATGGCACTGTGGACCGCGGTATGGCGTTGCACAAGATGATACGCCTGGTGACCGCTTCGCTCATCAACGGCGCCTACCTCAACTTCATGGGTAACGAGTGGGGTCATCCCGAGTGGATCGACTTCCCGCGTGAGGGTAACGGCTGGAGCTACAAGTATGCGCGTCGCCAGTGGGATCTCGTGGACCGAGAGGACCTGAAGTATAAGTTCCTCAACAATTGGGACAACGACATGATTCACCTCATTGGCGGTATCAAAGGCTTTGAGTCGCTACCGGTGCGCAAACTGTGGGATAAGGACGATGACCAGGTACTCGCCTATATGCGCGGCGACTTGGCGTTTGTGTTCAACTTCAGCCCCAACCGGTCTCATGTGGACTATCCCATCCTTGCCCCTGAAGGTGAGTATGTTGGCGTGTTTGACAGCGACAACGAGCGGTATGGCGGCTATGGCAACATTGACGAGGATGTGAAGCACCTCACCGAGCATGATGGACTATATGCCGCCCACCACCTGGGTTGGCTCAAACTGTATCTGCCGGCCCGCAGCGCCCAAGTGCTGCGTCTCAAGCCTGCACGTGTCCGCAAGCCTCGCACCCAAGCAACGGCCCCCAAAGCGCCTGCCAAGAAGAAAAAATCCTAAGAATTCGTTACAGATCACGAGTGGCTATGGACAGTTAGTTTCCATAGCCACTTGTTTTATTCAATAATATTTGTATTCGGTAAAAAACTGGCAACACTCAATAATTAACTGAATATCACCACATTGAAAGTGGCTTTGTGTTAAGTGGCTTACTCTTAAGCTCGTAGAGCTGACAGGGTATAGGCAGGGGTGTAGCGTAGTGGAACCCCTGTAATCGAATGCTACACAATATCATTAGCCACATTAGTGGCGACATGCTGTGTATCAATAATTTACTGCCGCCCCGGATGGGGCTAAGACAAGTGGAGTCCATTATTGCAGGGGTTGCACTCGGCTTCGCCTCGTTGACCCCTGCCTATGCTCTGGCCGCTCCTAACGGAGCTTTTACCTGACATTAATGATTCAATAATGGAGTTTGATATGAATTTACTCTCTTTATTAGTAGTTTTATTGAGAAAGAATGTTTAATTTTGCCATGTAGATAGAAAACGATGGCGTATTGTTCCAGCTTTATTGACGGGCAATTCAGTTCACGCCTTTAAAGTATTAACATAAATGGCCAGAGAGGACTGCACTGGCACACACTAAACAATATGGAAAAACGAAATCAATTCTTGAAATCAATCCTTGCATTGATTGCCTTGATTTGTGTATCGGTAACTGTTTCGGGGCAGAGTATAAGTTCTCCTGCCAGCTACACCGCCGATGAACCGCAGCCAGTTGTCCTCAGATCAACAGAGTTATCGGCGCCGATGTTGCCTTATCCTGGCGATGTGAATGCTGACGGAACGATCAGTATCACTGATGTAACCGAGTTGATTGACTTGCTATTAAATGGTTCATCAACTTATTTTTCCAATGCCGATGTGAATAGTGATGGTTCAATCAATATCACCGACATCACCGTATTAATTGACTTGCTCTTGAGCGGTTCTTCATCCATCAGCTATAGTACGGGGTTGGTTATACTGAATGGTATCTATCGTTCTATGTTCAATGCTGGTTGGACCACTACAAGTAACTCCCACCAGACCTTTGGCATCAGTGCTTATAACTTGATGGCTGAGGTGATGGGTGACGACATGATCATGGGAGCTGCCGGTTCGGGTTGGTTTTGGTATGACGCTGCCTACAACGTGAAGACCCGTTACATCAGCACCTCATGGCGCAGCTATGACTTGTGGAATGCTTACTACACCTGGATTGCTCACGCTAATTATATTCTTGCTGCCGAGGAGACTATGACTGGTTCCAGCGAAGATGTAGGATACGTGATGGGTCAGGCTTATGCTATCCGTGCTTACAGCTACTTCATGTTGGCCCAGACATTTGCCCGCACCTACACGGGCCATGAGAGCGATCCTTGTGTGCCCATTTATAACGGTACGACATTCACTGGGTCAACAGGTCAGCCCCGCTCGACGGTGGCTCAGGTGTATGCCCAAATCGATGCCGACATCCAACAAGCAGTCAATTTATTGAATGGCACCACTCAGCGTAATCCCATCCACATCAGTTATGCTGTGGCTCAGGGTTTGCGGTCGCGTATCTACCTGGTCGAGGAGAAATGGAACAACGCATATATTGCCGCGAGGAATGCTATCACAGCAGTTGAGGCCGAGGGCAAGGGCATCCAGGAGGTGTCGGACTTCACCGGCTTGAACGATGCTACAGCAGGCAACGTGATGTGGGGCGCCGTTATTCCTGATGACCAGTCGGGCCAGTATGCTTCGTTCTTTTCACATATAGATGCTTTTGGTGGCCCGACTTCGGCTTACGCTCAGTCTGCTCCCAAACAGATCACCAAATGGTTGTATAACAAGATGAGCGCTACCGACGCTCGCCGCGTTTGGTGGGATCCCAACAGTAGTTATAGCACTGGAGGTTATGTCACCCAGAAATTTAGAATGAGGGAAGGTACCCTGTCGGGAGGCGATTACATCTGGATGCGTGTCGAGGAGATGTATCTTAACGCTGCCGAAGCACTGGCCCACCGCGGAGGAATGGACACTAATGCAAGGAATTTGCTTAATCAGTTCATGGCCAAGCGTGATCCCAACTACACATGCACCAAATCAGGTAACTCATTGGGCGAGTTAACCGACGAAGAGACAGGCTCGCTGCTCGAGGAAATTCTCATTCAGCGCCGCCTTGAGTTGTGGGGCGAGGATGGCCGCATCTACACCATCCGCCGCCTGGGTCAGGGTTTCGAGCGCACGACCGAGAAAGGCTGGCCCGCAGAACTAAAGTTGTCAGGTAAGGCTTTGAATGATCCTGACAGCTATGCATGGGTCTTGACCATTCCATCGAGCGAGTTCAGCGGCAATTCCAATATGAATCCTGAATTCATCCCCCTGGGTGACCAGAACCCGCTGGGAGATGTTACTGGTGAGGGACAGAATGTCTCGTTTGAGACGATGTCCTCGAGCATGACCACGGCCCGTACCGATTTCTACTATGATGTCACTTTGACACGAGCCTCCACCCAAGGAGAATACATCACGACCATTGACTTTAGTACAACTCATGATTGCCTATCTGCCCCAACGACAGTGACCTTTGCCAATGGCTCGAATACCGTTATAGTCAGGATTTCATGTAATCCGTTGCAGTTGGGGCAAACCTATAGTGGCACGTTGTACCTGTCATCCTATGATAGAGCCTGCTATAACGGAGGTGGACAGATTACCGCTCACTCGTTCACCATCAACTGCCAGAACGGCAACCCTGACGGGCAGGAAATATCGTTTGAGCAGTCATCCCTTGTTCAATCTACCACTTCTGCTTATTTCTCGACGCCCATCTTCCTCACTCGTGCCACCACCGAAGGAGAGTACACAGCCACACTCACTATTAGCAATAACCAGAGTAATGTTACTTTAGGCAGCACTAGTGTTTCTTTTGCTGATGGGACCGATAGGGCCAATGTATGGCTGTATATCAATAATATGGAAATCGGGCAAACCTATGGTTGTGTGCTGACGCTCTCGCCTCAGGATGCGGCCACTGGTGGCGCAATCACATCCATGCAGGTTTCCGTAATCCGTGAGAACTGGATTGACCTGGGTTGGGGCGTCTATGAGTCTGGACTATTTAGCCAATCGGTAGACGTCTATTTCTACCAGGTCGAAGGAACCAATAAATACAAAATGGAACAACCGTTTGATTATGATTACGATATCATTTTCACTATCGATAGCAATAACAAGGTTTACATCCAACCTCAACCGTGTTATACTTCCTCCAACTATGGCGTTATCTCGATGATGGGTTATGCCAATGAGGATGATTCGGGCTATGCGGGCACTTATAATCCCGCGACCAAAACGGCCACATTGCAGATGAGGTATTACTGTGATGCTGGTGTTTTCCCCATTCAACAAGAGTCCTTTACCATGCCGTAACCTTTTAATAATCTGATAGGATGAAGGGCGCCCGATTCACGGAGCGCCCTTCATTATTTCTCAAAGTGGAATGTGGTATTGCTTAACAATCAGCCGCCGTGGGTGGTGGTGATGCCGTATCCTTGGGGGTAACGGGCATCCACAGGTAGAGTTTGTCGCTGGGGCGGATTTTCTCGGGCACAGCGATAGAGAAATGTTCACCCTTGACGGTCTTCTCGACGGGTTTGAGGTCGACGCGTATTTCCTCGATGGTTAAGGGGATGGCACCTGTGGTGGGGCCGATAATCCATGCCTCGTCACCCACGTGCAGTTCGCCTGCTTCCATGAGGAACTCGGCAACACCGAGTTTGCTATAATAGCGGATGCCCTTAGCGACATAGTGCTTGACGCGGGTGGCGCTGGAGCCGTATTTTGCCGACCATTCTCCCAACCTTTGCCCCATGTAGTAGCCGTCCCAAAAACCGCGGTTAAAGACCTTAGCCAGCCTCTCGTTCCACTCCTCGATGCGCTCCTCGGTATAAGTACTGTCACAGATGGCTCTTAACGCCTCGTCGTAGCAGCTGGCCACCGTGCGCACATACTCGGCACCGCGAGCCCGGCCCTCAATCTTGAAGACGGTCACGCCCGCATCTACCATCTTGTTGATGAAGTGGATGGTCTTCAGGTCCTTGGGCGACATAATGTACTTGTTCTCAATGGCAAGTTCATCGCCGTTCTCGCGGTCGGTGACAATGTAGCCTCGACGGCAAATCTGGCGGCAGGCCCCACGGTTGGCACTCGTGTTCTCCTGGTGCAGGCTCATGTAGCACTTCCCGCTCACAGCCATGCACAAGGCGCCGTGGCAGAACATCTCCAGCCTGACACGCTCGCCATGCGGGCCACGAACGTCATTTTCTTCGATGAAACCATTGATTTTCTTCACTTGGTCGAGGTTGAGCTCACGAGCGAGGACCATCACGTCGGCCCACTGGCTGTAGTAGCGCACCGCCTCGCTGTTGCTCACGTTGACCTGGGTGGAGATGTGCACCTCCACGCCGATGGAACGGGCAAACAGGATGGTCGCCATGTCGCTGGCGATGATGGCGCTCACGCGGGCATCGCGTGCGGCAGTGACAATCTGGCGCATGTAATCCATGTCCTCGTCATAGACGATGGTATTAACCGTCAAGTAGCTTTTCATGCCGTGCTCGTGGCACCACTCGGCGATGGTGCGCAGGTCGTCAAGGGTGAAATTCACGCTCGAGCGTGAGCGCATGTTTAAGCCCTCAATGCCAAAGTAGATGGCGTCGGCGCCACCCTGATGGGCGGCATATAGTGATTCCCAAGAGCCCACAGGGGCCATGATTTCAAAATCGGAGCGGTTCATATCTTGCTTCATTTGATTAAACAACGAATTACACAAATTTAGCTAATGGTATTATAGTTTAATTAGCGAAATTCGTAGTTATAAGTTAGCGTTCTTTTTTGCCCGTGAGGATGCCCTTGATGTCATAGAGTTTGTTGAGTGCCTCGACAGGCGTCAGATTGTTGATATCGATAGTGAGGATCTCGTCGCGGATTTGGCTTAGCACGGGGTCATCGAGCTGGAAAATCGACAACTGGTAGCCTGAGCGGTGAGTGGCGACGTCGGCCAGGTCCTTGGTGACGGCATTGCCGCCCTGGCTATTGGCCTCAAGTTGTTTGAGCACCTCGTCGGCGCGCTTGACAATGCTAGGAGGCATACCTGCCAGTTTGGCGACATGGATACCGAAACTGTGCTCACTGCCCCCCTTGACCAACTGGCGCACAAACACCACCTTGCCGTTGATTTCCTTGACGCTGACGTTGTAGTTCACGATGCGCTTGAAGGATTTTTCCATCTCGTTCAACTCGTGGTAGTGGGTAGCGAATAGGGTCTTGGGGCGAGCGGCGTGCTCGTGGATGTGCTCGACGATGCTCCAGGCAATGGAGATGCCGTCGTAGGTGCTCGTGCCGCGTCCTAATTCGTCAAACAGGATGAGGCTTCGCTGGCTCATGTTGTTGAGGATAGCAGCCGCCTCGGTCATCTCGACCATAAAGGTTGATTCGCCCAGCGAGATGTTATCGCTGGCGCCCACACGGGTGAAAATCTTGTCCACCACGCCGATGCGCGCTTGCTCGGCAGGTACGAAACTGCCCATTTGGGCCATGAGCGTGATGAGGGCTGTTTGCCTCAGCAACGCCGATTTACCCGCCATGTTGGGACCCGTGATAATCATGATCTGCTGGTCATCGTTGCTCAAGCGGATGCTGTTGGGCACGTAGGTTTCGCCTGGCGGCAGCTGACACTCGATAACGGGGTGACGGCCCATAGCGATGTCGATGTCCAGGCTGTCGTCCAGCACGGGACGATTGTAGCGGTTTTCCATCGCCACGCGCGTGAGTGCGTTGAGGCAGTCGAGTTGAGCGATGATGGCGCTGTCGTTCTGGATGGCGGGGATGTACTCGGTAACGGCGGTAACCAGTTCGTTGAACAGGCGGCCCTCGATGATGAGGATTTTCTCCTCGGCACCAAGAATTTTCTCCTCATATTCCTTGAGTTCCTGGGTCACGTAACGCTCGGCATTGACCAGCGTCTGCTTGCGTATCCATTCCTCGGGCACTTTATCCTTGTGGGTGTTGCGTACCTCGATATAGTAGCCGAACACGTTGTTGTAAGCAATTTTAAGGCTGGGGATGCCGGTGGCATCGCTCAGTGTGCGCTGCATGGCCACTAGATAGTCCTTACCGCTGCTTGAGATGTCGCGCAACTCATCGAGCTGCGGGTCCACACCGCGGCAGATGATATTGCCCCGGTTGGTTTGGTTGGGGGCGTCAGGGTTGATTTCGCGCTCAATGCGGTAACGTATCAGGGCGCATG
>JAEEGH010000851.1_pt1 | contig 94186 bp, 79 predicted proteins | sample 9134181 | NCBI WGS metagenome assembly JAEEGH01 (sample SAMN16246544, study PRJNA631951) | gut metagenome | biome: gut microbiome; feature: rumen; material: DP-attached | host: Bos | place: Iran: Karaj | collected 2018-10 | reverse complement strand
GGCAGTTCGCCGACACCTGCTCCGACGAGCATCGGGGCATCGTGTCCGGCATTGCAGTAGTGCAGACATCCTGTGGGAAGGTCGAGTACACCGACAAAGAGGGTAACGAACATGTCCAACTTGTTCATGTCGGCAATCGTCTTGTTCATGACGGTCACGATGCGGTCGGGCATCGACTCGTGGGCAGACACCGTGCGGAAGGTAGAACGGGTGACTGCCATGAAGAGCGAGGCAGGTACACCCTTGCCCGATACGTCGCCGACGCAGAAGTAGAGTTTCTCGTCGCGGAAATAGAAGTCGAACAGGTCGCCGCCCACCTCCTTGGCCGGGGTCAGCGAGGCAAAGAGCTGCACGTCGTCACGGTCGGCCTTCGTCGGGAAATTCTCGGGCAGCATGCCCATCTGGATACTGTTAGCAATACGGAGATCACTCTCTATCGAAGCCTTCTGGGCGGTTGTGACCTTCAGCTCGTCGATGTATTTCACCAGCGACTGCTGCATGTTCCCGAACGAGTGGCTCAGTTGGCCTATCTCGTCGGTGCGCTGGAAGTCGGGCAGTACGGCATCGAACTGTCCAGAGGCGATGGTCTCGGCCTCATGGGCCAGTCGCCGCAGGGGACTCAGTTCGCGGGTGATGATACGGATGAACAGGAAGAGCATCAGCAGCAGTCCGATGGTGACGATGGTCATAATCGTGCGGCGCAGACGGTCGAAGCCACTGAAGATGTCGCCCTCCGGACAGACGATGGCCATCGAGCAGCCCGTCTTGCCGAGGGGTTTGTAGAAGACATAGCTGTCCTTACCGTCGATGTTCATGCGCTTCATGCCCTCCTCGCCCTTCGTCATGGCATACCCCAAAGCAGTCAGGGCCGTATCAGGCGTCTCGATGGTCTGTGTGAAAATGGTCTGGCGGGTGATCATCGTTGTGTCGGGATGTACGAAGTAGGTGCCGCCACGGCCTATCATGATGCTGTAGGAATTGGGATAGGGTTTGACGGCAGAGATGGTCTGCGACAGCCAGGTAATGGAGAGACTGGTATTGATGACGCCTATCACCTGGCCCTGCCTGTCCTTGATGGTCTGACAGTAACTGGTCACCATCTCGCTGGTATTGGTAGCCACGTCGAGATCCATATACGGCTCCGTCCAGCACGGTTTTTCCAGCAGCTTGGGCATGAGAAACCAGTCCACGAAGAAGTACTGGTAGTTGACACTTCCGCCCTGTATGGTGCGGATGCTGTCGCCTACATGTTTGGTGTAGGCTGAAAAGTATAGGCCCTTCTCCTTGAAGTAGTAAGGCTCGAAGGCGATGGAACAATTGTAGAAGTCAGGATTGTTCACCAGCATGCCCCGGCTATAGACGAACATCGAGTCAGCCTTGTCGGGATGGCGTTGTATGAGCCACTTGGTCATGTCCGAGGCAACCTCCACACGGTTCAGAATGCTGTCAACGCGCAACGAGGTCTTATCCAGGATCTGTGTGGCGCGGCTGACAGCCTCCTGCCGCACAGCCTCACGGGCCTGATAGAACAGGAAGCCGAGGGCTGCTATGAATATAACGGCGGCAAAGAACACCACCCACAGGCTGACCCTAATTGATAGTTTGCGACGGATATATGCTAAGATTCTTTTCATAATTGTCAATTATCCATTATCAATTATCAATTGTCAATTAATTCTTTGTACGTCACTTCACGGCTCAACATCTGGTTCTCCACCATCAGCCGGCTGGCCTGCTGCACCATGTCAGGGCGCAGCCGGAACTCGCGCTTCTTCGACTCACGGTCCACCTGCAGGCGCAGCACCTCCTTGAGCATCTGCCGCTGCATCACGCGGTTGGTGGCGATGCGGTTCATATCGACATACTGCATCACGATGTCGAGTGTCTCGTCGGGATGTTGGGCAGCCCATTCCCAGCCCTTACGGCTGGCCTGCGCGAAGCGGTGCGCCTGCTCTTTATGCCGGGTATAGTAGTCGCGTGTCATATAGACACCGTCCTCCTGCACGTTGTAGCCATGGTCGCAGAAGCGATATACGTTCTTGTCGGTCATCTTGATGCCTGCCTGCACCAGCTGGTAGTACTCGTTGTAGCTCATGGCCAGCGTGGCATCGAAGGCTCCGGCCACGAACAGGTTGATGTTCTGGGCGAAGCGCACCCACTCGTAGTCCAGATGGTCCTTGATGCTCATGCAAATGGCCAACTGGCCGAAGCCCACGCTCCAGATGCCGACACGGGCCCCCTTCTGTGTCAGCGGGTCTTTGTCGCGGGCTGAGACAATGACCATCGCATTGTTCATCGATGTCTGCAGGATGTTTACCAGGGGGATGCCTCCATCAACGATCTCCAGCGCCTGACAGAGCTGTAGTGTTGTGGCCTGACATTCATTGTTGCGCAGGCGACTTATGGCGGGCTGCGTGGCCGACGGATGTTCTATCTTCACCTTCACCCCCGCCTCGCGATAGAATCCCTTTGCCTCAGCCACGTAATAGCCGGCGAACTGTGCCTGCGCCGTCCACTGGGGTGTGAACACGATGGTCTCGTCCTGAGCCGTCGCCATACCGATGGATAGCATGAAGCAGGCTATCGCCATCCATCGTCTTACCATATTAAGCATCACGCACCTCATAATTCTTTACTTCTCTAACTTCTTAACTTCTTCTTCATTTCCCTTCCCTTTCCGTCACGAAACAGGCCACGAGGCCATAGGTGATGGTCGGTCGGATCCAGATCTCCGTGAGCATATAGTTGGTGTACTCGTTGAAGGGTTCCAGGTAGATGTCCCAGTTGTAGAGTGAGGCTATGAGAATATCGATGATGCAGATAGCCCACAGGTTGCGCTTGGTGTAGCTCTTCCAGTTCTTGCGCGCATAGAAAAAGGTGAGCATGCAGAGCAGCAGCACCGAGAGCGTGAGACACACCAGATGAAGCGCATAGAAGGCCAGTGGCGGCGCGAAGAGAATGTCGCGCAACAGCACCGTCATACCCACTAAGATGGAGCACCAGTAGTTGAACTGCTGGGTGGTGATGCGTCGGTAGTTGAAGAAATACATCCATATCATCGTCAGGCTGGCAATGTAGAACATGTTGAGGACCAGTTCGGGCCACGCCTCAGCCTGTCCGAAGTGGAAAACAGCGTAAAGCATCACGCCCACAGACACTGTACCGCCGACAGCGGTAATCACAATGTCGAAAACCTTGGCATTCTTCTTGAATCTTGTTTGCATAATTATTCCGTCATTATAATGTTACAAAACGGGTGACTCATTTTCTTTCTTCTTGAACATCCGGCTCATGCTGCTCAGATAGTCAGCAGGCGTGATGCCGAAGGCAAATTTGAAGGCATTGTTGTATGCTACAGTATTCCTGAAGCCACACATGCAGGCAATGTCATCTGCCGGGCAGTCTGATTTCTCCATGAGTATCTTTGCAGCGTACTCTGCTCGTAGGGAGTTGATGTAATCGAGCGTCCTGTCGGGATCCTTATAGCGAGGCGCCAGTTTGCAGAACGTCTCATGACTGACTCCCATAAACTTAACCAGCGCGTAGTGGTCGAAATCTGGATCCGTGAAGGGCTTCTCCTTGTTGACACGGGCATCCATCTTCACGAAGAAGTTCTGCTCCTCGTCCTTCGGAACCATCTTGGCTTCTTTCGGCTTCGACAGCTTTTTCTTCAAGATCTCTTCCTGCTCTTCCAGCGACAGCGCTCGACCTTGGTCGCTTGCCTGAGCAAGAATCTCGTCGCCTACTATGGCCCGGTAGTTGTCCAGCGCAGTCAAAATGCGTCTGAGCTGCTCGTTCCGCTGACAGATAACCCTGTTATGATATAGACTGTAGCCACCCATCCCGATAAGTACTATCACGATGAAGATCAGTACCAAAATAATGTGGTTGGCATCGGTCAGCGTGTATCCGTGGGCGTGGCAGAAAGGTGTCGCCAAAAACAGCAACGAGGCGCTTGTAAGAATTCTCTCTTTCATAATCTTTGTAATGTTTAGTAATTGTATTATCATATCATTCACTCTCTTCTGATTCCAGTTCCTGCAACGTCTCCACGCGCCAAAGCAGGAAGACGATGATGACGATGGTGTTCACCTGGGCAAGATACTCCATGAAAAGAGTACCCTCATTATTGGTATAGGCCATGTGGACGAACAGGATGAATGCCAGCAAAAGCAGGCTCTGCCAAACTTCCTTTCGCTCCAGATCGGCATAGTTGTCGAGCAACCAGCGCCCATATTGTCTTAGCATGCGTACATAATATATAATAAACAGGACAGCCAGTAAGACCGTATAATACTCCATCACCGACCAGAAGACGTCGACATGGGTAACGATGCACACCACTGCCAGCACGGCGATGGGCGCAAACAACGGGATGAGCGGCCAGAGCGGCCGGCGACGATCCTGCAGCATACGAATGAGCACGCACATCATCAGCGGAACAAACGTGATGTGGTCGAGTGTGATCGCGATGATGTTACGCACCAGACGATCGTTGGCCAGGAACTGCGTTCCCAACAATACCCACCATACGTGACTCGCGACAACCGCTGCCATGAAAGCCGCCGTCCACCGACGCAGCACGCGACTCGACTTGATCTCCTCGCCCACGAACGCATTGCCCCGTCTGAAAAGCAGATACAGGCATGCCAGCAGGGCAAAGAAAGTCACCCCACCGTAAAGCATCATGAAAAACATGTCCTGTAGTCCTCGGTATTCGTACATATAAATAGCTGTTGACAGAAGTAAAACACAATTTTAACTCCACAAAGTTACATATTTTTTTCCAAACCGCCAAGCCCAAAACGCCCAAAACGAAAGATTTTGCAGATTTTGAAACAATTATTGCATATTTTGAAAGTCGCCCTCCGATTTTTGCATATTTTGAAACTCCGATTGCAGATTTTGAAAGTCCACCTCACCCCGATTACGTCCCTTCACCCCGCCAGCGCCAGTCTCACTTGCCCACCGATGAAATGGGCAAAAATGAAAATCTGCCGAAACTCCATCTGGAGTTTGAATTTACACTAAGAAAGAGGTGATAAGATCAAGGAACGTGAATATGCACAAAAAAAGTCCCGAATTTGACTTCGGGACATAATATATACGAGATCTATAGCCGTAATAATTATTCTTTTGATACCACAGCAGTCATTGCTTTTCCTGGCAGAAACTATGACAGCCTTCCTCATAGAATCAAAGCTCAGCAGATTCTTTATGACAATCTGCTGGAAAGACGGGCGACAGGAACCTTGAGCCAATACATATAATTCTTTTCCACAAGGGTAACGATGACAACATAAGCAATAGGTTTGTTTGTGGGTTGAAGTTCTATTATATTGACCGTTTGAATATTTCAAATTTGAAAATAAGTGCGTTTAACACCTATAAAAACAGATAAAATGGTTTTTTAATTGCAAAAATGCATATAACAAAATTGCAATATACTTGTGTCAGACTTGGAACTACGTAGCATAGCTGACAACGAAATACAGAAGAATTGTGAGGGCTACATCCGCATAGATATCTCGGAGCAGACCTAAGAGTAGGCGGCAAGATTAAAGCTGCAATGGAAGCGAAAAACAGGTTGACAAGTAGAAATCTCTAAGGTCTTTTCAACTTTTAACCTCCCCAAAAGGATGAAATAATCAAGAATTACATAAATAATTATAAATTTTTTGATTAACATTTTGTGTTTATCAAAATTTTATCTACCTTTGCAACGAAATTCAGAAAAAGAATGAAAATCTACTTTAAGAACAAGAAATTGGAGAAGTTATGTAACAATCCTGCAAAGCTTGTCAAAGCAATGGGTTCTGAAAGAGCTGAGAAGATACAACTGCGACTTAATGACTTGGATTCCGCCTTGACTCTTGAAGACACCCGTCACTTGCCAGGCCATTATCATGAATTGGTAGGTGATAGAAAAGGGCAGTGGGGATGCGATTTGGATCAACCTTATCGCCTTGTCTTTGAACCCACAGAAAAGCCAATTCCTACTGATGAAAATGGCAAATATATCTGGAGTGCAATAACAATTATAGATATCATAGAAATAACGAACTATCACGGCAAATAATAAAACTCAGAAACTATGGCAACAACAATTCAGAAACCCTTTACTCCTCGGGTGGCATATCACCCTGGTGTTACCTTGGCAGAAAAGTTGGAAGAGTTAGGCATGAGCGTGAAAGAGTTTGCACTTCGCGTGACAAAGCCCGAAAAAACCATCATTGCCGTATTAAAAGGTAGCAGTGCGCTTACTCCCGACATGGCTGTGGCCTTCGAGAGTGTAACTGGCATTCCTGCTCACTTCTGGATGCAGAAGCAGCAGAAGTACAATGAGTATGTGGCAAGACTAAAACGGGAAAAGGCCTTGGAAGAATCTGTGGCTTGGAGCAAACAATTCCCTTTGTCTGAAATGCAAAAACGTGGATGGCTTAAACCAGAGGATAAAACCCCTCAGGCTAAGGTCATAGCTCTTTTCAGTTTTTTTGCCGTCAGTTCCAAAGAGGCATGGGAGGACTATTACTTTAACCAGCAGTTAAAGGTCGCTTTTCGTATTTCTCTTTCTCAAACGAAAAATCCATATGCAATTTCTGCATGGCTGAGAAGGGGTGAACATCAAGTTACTTCAATTCCCTCATTAAGTGAATATTCTTCTGAATTGTTGCGCAGATATATTCCAGAAATGAAAAGCCTTGTAATTGATGCAAGTCCTGAGATGCCTAAAAAACTCCAAGCTGTTTGTGCAAAATGTGGCATTAAGCTAATATTTACAGAGTGTCTACCCAAGGCTCCAATAAGTGGTGCAACTCGATGGATTCAAAATGTGCCTTGTATTCAACTCAGTGGACGTTACAAAACTCAGGATCGTTTCTGGTTTAATTTCTTCCACGAAATAGGACATATTCTACTTCATGGAAAGAAAGAAATCTTCCTTGAAGACATAGAATACTCAACTTATCAGAAGGAGAAAGAGGACGAAGCAGATAAATTTGCATCAGAGACTTTGCTTGACTCCAAGCAGGAACGAGAAATCATGAACACGTCCCATTTATCAAGACAGGCTATTCTCGATTATTCAAAGAAGTTTGGTACAGCTCCATCAATCATTATTGGCCGTCTACAGCACAATTCCGTTATTCCATATCAGGCCTACCATGATTTAATGCCAAATATTGATTTGGATTTTAGTTGAGTTCACTCTAAGGTGTACGAAGTCCAGCCTTTTCTTTTTCGAACCAAAGAAAGGGTTGGATTTTGAGTACTTACTCAATTAGTAATAATAGATAAGGATAACATTATGAACATAGAAGAATACAAGAAAGAACTAGAGAATTGGAGGAAAGAGCATACTAGCTTTTATAATGAGTGCCTCCATGCAATGAAAAATCGCAAGGCAACCCTTGGAGCCTTTATGCATATATACGATTATGCAATGTCTGAACTCCCCAATCTGCCTGAACAAGTAGAACTTGGCGCTTGTGAAGATCTTTTCATGATATATCACGAGAAGAGTAGCTTTAATGGTATGTCAGGTATGTTGAACCTATTATGCTATTACGATAAAATCTTTTATGCTAAGTGTTTGCTGCAAAAAGAAAAACTGAAAATGGCCCTTTTAACTTGGCTCGTAATAGGCGATTTGCACACTTGTATAATCAACAAGACCGCCAGACACCCCAATAAGGATGATTATGAAGAAGGTTTGCGTAAGCTCCAATACCGATTGATCAGAAATAGTCTCATTACCGAATTGAAGAATGCGAATTATTGGAGTTCACAACGCATCTTCGATAAACTTCTATTGTCAAAAGAAGAGCTGAAACAGTGCTTAGAAAGTCATGTATTAACCATTCCAGAGGCCCCTAAAGAGATTCAGCAGTCTACCAACAAACGTGGTAGAAAGTCGAAATTTGAAGACCTTAAGGATAAATCATTAGAAGGATTCATCGAATATAGCACGGGAAGCCGTAATAATGTAGATGCTTATGTCGAAAAAATCGTTCAGCAACTTGAACATTGTACTATGGGAGAAGATTTGGCTGCACTAACCATAGCATTGGAACATTGCAAAATAATCAAGTGTGTTGATAATGGAGGTGTAAGACTGTTCTGGAATATGTTACATGACAAGTGTAATACAATTGTTGGATATGAGGCCATGAACGATAGTTATAGAGGTCTCGTTTCATTCCACAATGGCGGAAAAGTAGCCTCTAAATTTGCCACTGGAAGGAAGAAAATTTCAGAATACATAGAGATGTTTCAGGAAATGAATAATCAGTCCGGAGAATAAGTTCAGGAAACCTCTATAGAGGCCAATTAATTCAATCAATTCAATTAAATGTCGTAACCTATTTAGTTGGCCTTAAACCCATTCCAGGCCTGATAATAAACTCATAATTTTGCCCTCGAATTGAGAAAGACTCAGTTCGGGGGCTTTCTATTTGCCCCATAGTTTCGAATTAATTTATTTGTGAATTATGGAAAATATTGTTGTATTAAACGAAGAACAGTTCGAGGATATTCTCTATAGAACTGTTAGCCGATGCCTCGATGAGAAAAACATCGGCAGCCATGTGGAGAAGCCTGAAGATGAAGGCTTCTATGATCGTGACGAGATATGTAACCTATTGCATATCGCGTATCCTACTCTCTGGCGTATTGAGCAGTCTGGCATTCTGAAAAGTCAGAAGGTCGGGCGCAAGAACCTCTATTCTAAACAAGATGTCAATCTGCTTATCAAATCGGGCAAGTTGGCGAAGTATAACCGATATAGGAAATAATCTATGATGAATAATGTGTTGTTTCCTGATGAAATCACCGGAGAAATGCTACTGAATCAAAACATCAATGAGATTCCGACGCTGTTGGAACCACTGTTGCCGAAGTCAGGACTTGTCTGTTTGGCAGGCAGTTCAGACACGGGGAAGTCGGCATTTCTCCGTCAATTGTCAATGTCAGTCTCTGCTGGATTGAAGGCTTTCCTCGGGATGAAACTGAACGTGGAACATCGTAGTGCTATCTATGTTTCTACTGAGGATGATGAAACTGCCAACGCCTACCTGATAGCAAGACAGAATGCGGATATGAAGCTAAGTCCGATATCTTTGAGAGGGCTACGCTTCCTCTTCGATAGTGAGAACGTGGCATTAGAACTTGAAAAACGTCTCTCCAGTCATCCTGCAGATCTGGTCGTTGTAGATTGCTTCTCCGATCTCTATACAGGTAGCATGAACGAGGGTAATCAAGTACGTCAGTTCTTAATGCAGTATTCTCAGCTTGCCAACAAGTACAAATGCCTGGTCATTTTCTTGCATCACTGCGGCAAACGTACAGAAATGTTCATGCCGTCGAAGCATAATCTCTTGGGGAGTCAGGCTTTCGAGGCAAAGATGCGCCTGGTATTAGAACTGCGTAGTGATATTGCCGACATAAGCTGTAAACACCTGTGTTGTGTGAAGGGCAACTATCTGTCTGCTGAATATAAGTCGGAGTCCATAAAACTCCGTTTCTCTGAGCATCTCACCTTCAAAGAGACAGGCGAACGTGTCCCGTTTGAGAATTTGGTTCCCGTAGATACGAGCAAGGAAGCCAAATATCAACTGGCTATTCAGTTAAAGGAAGACGGTCTGACTTACGAACAGATAGCCCAGAAACTTGGCTACAAAGACAAGTCGAGTGTTACCAAACTCATTCAAAGTTACGAAAGCAAAAAGAAAAATCAAAATGGATAGATACGATTATCAAGCCTTGGTAAACGAAGTCTTAAACCGAGGCATCAATTTGTTCGAATCCTTCGATGACTGGACGAAGGGAGCATTCGCCCTCTCTAATCTTGGGGAGAACGGACGGACTATGTTCAAAAATATCAGTAAACTCAGCACGAGTTATAACGAGGCAGAGAACAACCGTAAGTTCACCAATGCCTTGCACACGAACAATAAGGTAGGCATAGCCTCTTTTATTTACATGTGCCGTCAGCATGGTATTGACACTAACAGATTCTATATCAAGGATGGCGTTGACTATGCTCAACCTGTAGTCACCAATATCAACCTTCATCAAAAGGATGTGACGCTTGCGGTTGTTCAGAGCGAGTATGTAGACAGGAGCCTTGATAAGAACCTGCGATCCGATTTTGTGTCTTACCTGAAAACTCTTGTTGCAGATGTTGACAGAATCGTTGATTTAGTCAACACATACAAGTTAGGCATAACTAAAGATGGACACGTCATTTATTGGTATATTGACAAGGCTGACATCGTGAGGATGGGAAAGGTTATGGCGTACAGACCGGACGGGCATCGCTACAAATCAATTACGCCACTGAGCATTCCCAAGGAACTATCAAAACGTGGTGAATTGTCTGCCGATTATACTATTAAGCAAACGCTGTTTGGTGAGCACCTGTTACGGCAACCTCAAAACGCAGATAGAGTTATCGGTATCGTCGAAAGTGAAAAATCCGCAATCATCTGTTCACTCTGCATCCCTAATGTCCTGTGGATGGCTACTGGGTCGAAAGGAAATCTACAAGATGAACGAATGACTGCTGTTAAGGAACGTAAGGTCATTCTATTTCCTGACACAGACCCTAATGGGCAGAGCTTTGGCCAATGGTCCAAACGGGCAAATGAACTTAACGCCAAAGGTTGGCATATCCAAGTCTGTGACTATCTCGAGAAAAAAGCCACCGAGGAACAGCGAAGAACTACAATTGACATCGCTGATTTGATAATAGATGACCTGTTGTACATGCGAAAGACCCATATAGCGGCTATCGCCGACATATTGCAGGGAGAGTCATGCATCCGTAGGGAGCAAGTTTATGTTTTGAGCAACTCAAAACCCATGCTCCCCACTGATGGCGAGCATTCAGCATCCCGTTGGTCTCACTCACATATATAATAATGGTATATACGGACATGAACAATACAATGAAGAAAGGCGGTCGTCCAAGACTGCTGAATACCGAGAAGAAAAAATACAAACTGCCCCCAGTCCGTTTAGGAACGGTTGACTATGTGACGGTGAAAAACCGTTCCAAACAAGCCGGACTGACTTTGACAGAATACCAACGTCAGATGGTACTACATGGTCAAGTCGTTAAACGTGTCAGTGCCGAGCAGATGGAACTCTATAGGCAGTTGGCTGGAATGGGCAATAATATGAACCAGTTGGCCCACCAAGCAAATAAGTATGGCTATTACAAGGATGCAGAAATGTATCATGAGAATGTCATGCAAGTTAGTAACCTCATAAACAAAATTATCCATGATGGCAAAGATAACTAAAGGACGTGATTTTGGCGGCGCAGTCCGCTATGTCACCCAAGACAAGAAAGATGCGAAGATCCTGGACTCGAAAGGAGTGTTGACTACGGACAAACAGTCCATCATCAACTCTTTCCGTCTACAGAGTCAACTCCGTCCGGATGTCAAGGTGATGGTTGGCCATATATCTCTCGACTTCTCTGTTGAAGATGTTGACAGAATGAGTGATGATTTCATGGTTAAGATTGCATGGGAGTATATGCAGCGGATGAACATCTTGAATACTCAGTTTATAATAGCACGTCACTATGATCGTGAACATCCTCACTGCCACATCATTTTCAACCGCATTGGCAACAATGGCAGGGTGATATCAGATAGAAATGACAGAGTACGGAGCGCAAAGATCTGTAGGAGTCTGACCGAGAAGTATCACCTTCATTTGGCAAACGGCAAAGAGCATGTGCATCGTGACAGACTTCGTGGAGCCGATGCCGTGAAGTATCGCATTTATGATGCTTTGGAAGCAACCGTTCCAAAATGTAGAAATTGGGATGAATTACGCACGGCCCTTGCTAAACAGGGTATAACGATCTCTTTTACCTGCCGTGGAACGACAAAAGACATTCAAGGTGTTGTCTTTGAAAAGGAAGGACTCCGTTTCAATGGTTCCAAGGTTGACCGTAAGTACAGCTTTTCCAAGATTAGTGCAGCCTTACGTCAGAATGAAATGCGCCAAAGAAGGGAAACCGTTAATGGCAATTTCGGTCAAGGAGATTATTATGATTACGGGAGCCATTCGCAGCGAAAGAATTCTCGGAACGGGCAGAATTCGTTTGAAAACGATGGTCATTCCTATGATCCTGAGCCTTTTGGCAGTTCCCATTCAGGTACTTCTGTTGCCAGTGATCTACTAACAGACGTAGCTTCAGGCGTAACAAATGTTGCTGGTGCTATTGCTTCTGGCATAGCCAACGCTATGATGGCAACTCCTTCTGAGCCAAGCGTTTCTCCTGGTGGAGGTGGCGGAAACAGTAGTTCTGATGACCTTGCCGATGATGAGTATATTGATGAATATGGTGTACGTCGCAAGAAACGTCGCGGCATGCGCCGATAGAAATAACAACAAACTAAATACAAATTATTATGGATACATTTGACAAAATTGAAGCCATGCTCGCAGAATTACTCGAGCAGGCAAACGACCAGAAAAAGAATTCTGGCAAGTTGAGTAGTAAACTGGATGGTATTGACGGCAGATTGAGTAAACTTGAAGCTGTCAGTGCCAGTCCGCAAGTTACAGAAAGTGTTATTACCTTGGTTGACCACGACAAGAAGATGGGTGAAGTTCAAGGTCAGTTACAGAAGTGGTATGGTTGCTACGAGAATTACAAGCAGTTGTACGAAAAGCTTCAAGCTGAACAACCTTATTGGGCTACAAAAGAATGGCCCATCAAGGCATTCCGTTGGATTCATGACAAGCGTCACCAATGGATATGGATTGTCTATATCCTGTTTACCTTGATTCTCTCGCTGTCAATCTGTAATTCTGTTTTTCAGCGAAGGAAAATCATTGAACTTCAGGATACGCAGATGAAATATCGTTTCATCAAGGCAATAGGTGCAGCACCTAAAGAAGTGCAATTCCTTGAAGATGCATACGAACGGCATTGGGTGGATAGACTAGACTTCATTGAGGGTACAGTCTCAGACTATGAGAAAGCCCTGAAGCACAAGGCAGACAGCATAGCCAGGGCAGAACGCGAGAAGTTGGAGCGGTTCTAACCGCCGCTCCATTCTCACAGAATAATAAACTAACATTTAAGATTTGTAACAAAATAGTAAAGTCATGAAATCGAAGAAGAACAAAATCATTGTTTTTGCTAATCAGAAAGGCGGAGTGGGTAAATCCACACTCTGCATCCTTCTGGCAGACTATCTGGCGTATTGGAAAAAAGATGTCTGCATCATAGACACCGACCTCCAACAGTCTGCCACCTTGCAACGTGAGCAGGATAAGCAGACCTTTGGGGAAGAAGAACCATACAGCATCCAATCGTTTGAGGTCAGCGACCCCAAGACGATGCAGATGCTGATGGAGAATGCACAGTCGCAGGATGGCTTCGTGCTGTTCGATGCACCTGGCACCATCAAGGATGACGGGCTGGCACCGATGTTCATCTATGCAGACTACATCATCTGTCCATTTGAGTATGAATCGAAGTCATTATCCTCGACCCGAACCTTTATTCAGGTCATCAACCGCCTTCGCCAACTCAATCCGCAGATGAATGCCCAGATTTATTTTGTGCCAAACAAGGTTGATGCCAGAATGGGAACACGTGAAGAGTTGGAAGAATGGAAGCAAACAGATGCTGAGTTTGCACAAAGTGGAATCGTTGCCCCACCTGTTGGCTATCGGGCCCAGATGAAGCGAGTCAACACCTACAATGTCCCGCTTCCGCTTAAACATGCTGTCTATGAGAGTTTTCGATTTATCGTGAAATCTATTTTGCGATAATGTGAGTCTGTTAATAATCAACAATGAGATATGGAAAAGAAAAAGTTCAGCATAGAATTGCCAAAGGGTGGTATGAGCAATCTTGCTAAGCAGACAGTCAGCAAACCACACCAAGAGCCATCAGCGAATGCTACAGAATGGCAGCGATTTACCCACTATCTTGATGAGTTCAAAAACGTATCAGAGCATGGTGAGTGCGTCTGGCTACTGAAAGAGGTAAAACGTGAGATTGAACGAGTTAAGTTCGAGTCCAATGTCAAACTCAATATTCGCCAGTTAGTAAATTCCATCATACTTGCGTTTATCAAAGAGCATAGTGGTGATTTGAAAAACATTCGTTCTGGATGATAAGGAAAATTACAATTATTTGGTGAGCCTGTCGCAGACTCGCGATTAATATGTTGTTTTCAGTTTATTGCGATTCTAGTAGACTGAAATAGCCAGGAAGGGTAGTATTTAGAGAGCACTTATCTCCTGTCATTTGGGAGATTATTGAATAGGATCATGTCCCCTGCAGCAAAGAAATGTATATACCAAGTCTGCAATTTCCTTTCTGAAGTTTTCTAATTCATCTGTAGGATAAATGTCCGTGTTATTATTGATATAATCAGATAACATATTCACATTCAACTTAGGGAGCAGATTATCTGTTGCCTTCTTATGAGCATAAAAAGCGTCAAACCCATTTCGATTATGTGGAAACGCACCCTCATATATCTCTTTTGCAAATTCTTTATATTTAGGTGATTCATCTGTCTTATTCTTCACTATTCCCTCTTTTATATCATAATACGTTAAGTAGTGTAATATGCCTCTTTTCTCCAATTTTTTTAAGAAAATAGTCCCGATTGGATTCGAATGTGCCATCATAAACGATACAGGTACTAAATTTTCCGCTTCATGCACTGGTAACACCTTTACCTCTATATTAACCTTTATAGCATTATAATTTCTATTAAATCTTCCTGCTGTTTCGCCCAATTCACATTCAGGATACTTAATATCCGAATCGATAATTGTCAAACAAAATATTTTCTTATTCTTAAGTGAATTAAAAACATCATAAGTAGTTCCTCCACCCCCGTGATACTTATTAACCGCCATTGGACTGAAGGGATGAAAACATCGTGCTTGTTTAAAATAGAATGTAATATCATCCAGGTTTTCACATAACATAGAAGTTGGTTGAATAGACTCTGTGGTGTTAAAAAAGTCTATGGATAGTTCATGATTTGCTAAGTTTGGCTGATCAAGAACCACCTTAAAATGCCATAGTACATTGGGGTGATTTCCATTTCTGTTTAATAAATAATGAAGAGATCTTATCTGTCTATCTCCTTCCACAAGGTTGTGTGCTAATATAAATCTGCATAACGCATTTGACGCAGACAGGATAAGATTGCCTTCATAATATCCAAGTAGCAAATTGGAGAGGCATACAATCAGCATCTCTCTTTGATTCTGATTATACCTTGCCAATCCATCTGTCAATTCTATAACCATAACATTTAATCTAGAAAACCAATAGGCCAACTCTCAATCCTTCCTGTTTTATCATATTTTGTTTTCGCAATTGAAGTTACACCATTTTTTTTATTAAAAAGATAAACCGATATGTCATTTTCACTCATTTGAACATCACTATGATCTTCTGTTTTATAAAACTCCACAAGTTCCTGTACTTCTGGCGGATTTCCATTGGCTACAAACTTTCCTAAGCGTTCTATTAATGGCTGACTATGTGTCTCCACTATGAGCTTAAGTACTTTATTTCTAGACTTGGCAATATTTAAAGACTCAACAAACAACAATGCCAGTTTTTTCTGCATCGCAGGATGAAGATGAACTTCTGGCTGCTCAATAACAATTGTATTCTCGAAATCGACCTGATCTCTTTTATATGCCCTATCCCATAGTGTTGTAGCAATAGGTAGAACTTGGGAATAGCCATAACCAACATCTACTATATTATCTTTCTCACCATCTTCTGTCTTGATAAAAATACTTTTGTTATCTTTTCCTTCAACTTCAACTTCTATACCTAAAGTATCATGTATGAATTTAATATAACTTTCACGTTCTGTTTTCTTTAACGATAATATATATTCCATCACGTTTTTCCCTGTTGATTCAATATATTCCACAGCCAAATCACGATTTCTCATATATCGTTGAAAATTATAGCGCAAAGGGGTGATATAATATGTGTGCTTAAAATACTCTGAGATATTGTCATCAATATAGTGTAATATAGTATTAATGTGAATAAGATAGATAGAATCTTCTACTTTCTTCCGATATCCCTGATTGTCATTAACAACTCGCACTTTCTTCCTTTTATTACTTTTCAGAAATTCTTCCTCAACATATTTCCAAACAATCTCATCATCCACTTTTACCAATTGTGGTATACGGAAGTATATATGTCTATCTAATATAGAATCGCCATACAATGCCCTTAATGAAGCTATCAATACGTCATATACAGAATTATCGCCTAAAACATGTAACTTGGGCAACAAACTCGCAGTGCTATAGTCCCATTCCAATTCAAATGAAGATATTTCTTTTTCATTAACAATCAAATTTAGTTTGTTACTGTTTTTCTGTTGTTGTATACAAACTGTATAATTATCTATTGTAATTGTAAGTTCCTCAAGAGCAACATCCTCATGATGCTTACCAATACCCAATATCACATGTATCTTCTTAAAACCATCAATTACAGATTCAGAGAAAGTTCTTGATGAATAATAATAGCGTGACATCATGCTGTTCTTGGTTGGTGACCAAGAAAAATCAAGTCTCATAATACCATCATTATCAGATGCATGCCTACTAAGAGTATTTGCGAAACCGCCAAAATCATAATTCTCATCAAACCAAAGAATAGGACCCCTAAGTTCATTTCTGGCAGACTCTTTTAACATCGGAAACAATCGTAAGAATGAACTCTTCCCTGAAGAATTCCTACCAATAAGAATATTTATCTTACTTAAATCGATATCGCCAGAATCTACAATGCTTCTTACATTTCTTATTCTTATTCCATCCATGATCGTTAATGAATTATATAAATCTATTATTCAACTAGCATCAAATGTACAATACATCACTTCATTATTTAAATTTCATAGGGCAAAGATACAACTTTATTTTTGATTATCCAAACAATTATTCAAAATGATTGTATAGAAGTACTTCTTTCTTGCCTATTTTCTTCTTAATATGTCCTTTTCCGAATACTTTTTCTCTGTTAGTTCATTTTAGTAATTGGTCTTTAAAAGAGCTGATTCATACAACCGAGATGGCAAAAATGAGTATTTTCTTTACAATTATTTCTCAAATTACATAATTCTCCCAGATTTTTTGTATCTTTGCACCTGCATAACAGCCTAACGGCTGAATTGCGCTTTGACATCGTGGGTTCGATAAGATATTGTATCTGATTCGAAAGTGATTCTAAAGCTCGAAGGTCCCTACCAATGACTATCGACAACGTACAATGAATCGCAAACGGAGACGATACGCCTGTATGGGCGTATCCGTTTGTGCATATTTCATTGTACGGGTAACTGTGGTAGGGACGCCTGAGCTTAGGAATATGAACGGCGGGTGCGCTTTCTTTATGTCCCTCGATAACTATAAATAATTGATTAGTCCCTACCACAATGACCGATCAAAAACTGAAAATAGAGGTTGGCAGTATCGTGTCTGGCCTCACGCCAACTGAATCTGTGGAGATAACCAAGATTCAGGCATTGGGTTCGAAGTATTCGCTCTCATATACTGGAGTGAATACGAAAAAGGCTGGCTCCAAGATTGTTACTCTTGAGCAGATAGAATCTTTGGAAGTCCTGACTGCTGAGGGTGAATTCAATTTCAAGGGAGACCCTCAGCGCTTTGTGCTTTATGCAGAAGCAGAACGCATCAAGTCTGCCTATCAGTTTGACCCGCTTTTTGCCATTAATTGTAGCGTAGTTGATCCTCTGCCTCATCAAGTAGAGGCCGTCTATAAGTTTCTCCTGCCTCAGCCCAAGATTCGTTTCCTCTTGGCTGATGATACTGGTGCAGGAAAAACCATCATGACCGGCCTTTTGCTGAAAGAACTGCTGATGCGCCATATTGTTGAACGCATATTGATTATAACGCCTGGTGGCTTGACCAAACAATGGCAAGAGGACGAGATGGGTGTCAAATTCAACGTCCCCTTCAAATTGGTTAATCGCAGCATCTTCTCTTCTGAGCCTACAGTATTCCAGAATAGTGACCGCATTGTGGCCAGTATCGATTTTGTCAGCCGTGAGGATATTATGAATGTCTTGTCGAAAACCAGTTGGGATTTGGTTATATTCGATGAGGCACACAAACTCTCTGCCTACGAATATGGTGAGAAAACCTACAAATCCAAACGCTATACGGTTGCGCAGATGTTGTCTCAGCAATGCGAGCACATGCTGCTTCTGACAGCTACGCCACATCGTGGGCGCAAGGACACCTTCAAGCGACTCCTTCAGTTGCTCGATGAAGATATCTTTGCCACAGCTGACTTGGTAACAGAGCGTGTTCGAGAACTAAGCGAGACGGGTGCCAACAAGTTCTTTATCCGTCGTCTGAAAGAGGACATGAAGGATTGGGACGGCAACCCTCTTTACAAGAAACGCTTTACCAAAACCGTCAGTTATAATCTGACTCCAGACGAGAAGCATCTTTATGATGCTGTTACCAAATATCTGACCAAGAGAAAAGAAGAGGCAGCAGAGTCAAAGAATATCCATGTGTCATTGGCATTGCAGGTGATGCAGCGCAGACTTGTAAGTAGTATCTATGCTATTCGCAATACATTGCAAAAACGTTGGATGGCCTTGCAAGGTCTTACAGATGAATTAGAGCGTAATCCATCGCTATGGAAACAGCGCATTAAGATAGATGAAGTCGATGATTTGAATATTGACGACCTCGACGATTTGGATGACGATGAGCGTGATGCCTTGGATAATATCCTGTCTGACCCCAAGAAACTCAAGCTCTTCACCACTTCTAAGAGCCCTGCTGAAATTAAGGCAGAGACGCAGGAGGTGAAAGAACTCTACTTGATGGCAGACTCCCTGTATAACCAGCAACAAGAGGAGCAGAAATATAAGGAATTGAAACATCTGCTAACCTCGCAAGGTGTGGTTGATGGCGAAAAGCTGGTCATCTTTACAGAGCATAAAGATACATTGCTTTATCTTCAGGAGCGACTTCATAATAATGGCTATACAGTAGCCACGATTCATGGTGGTATGTCTGTAGATGAACGTCGCCAATCTCAATGCCAGTTCATGCAGCCAGACACTCAGATATTAATCTGTACGGATGCAGCTGGCGAAGGTATCAATCTGCAATTCTGTCGCTTACTCATCAACTGGGACATCCCCTGGAACCCCAATCGCTTGGAGCAACGTATGGGACGTATTCACCGTTATGGTCAGAAAAGTGACGTGATGGTGTTCAACATGGTGGCAGACAACACTCGTGAAGGTCAGGTGTTGAAGAAACTCTTGACAAAACTCGACATTATTCGCGAGCAACTTGGTGACGATCGTGTTTACGATGTCATTCAGGATGTATTGAAAGGCGTGGCACTCGACAGCATCATCGATTCTGTGTTGAATGGTCGTGAGAGCGATTTGGATGCCTTCATCGACAAATCTGCCACAGATTTGGCAGGGATATTCAAGCAGAGCATAGATGAACAAAGCAAAGCGATGGCCCATACCACCGTTGATTACAAGGAGGCACGCCTGCTGAAGGAAGATAGCGATGAGCGTCGTTTGCAACCTATCTATATCCGACTGTTCTTTGAAAGAGCTTTCAAATACTTGGGAGGTCAATATCGCGAACTCTCTGACGGCATCTATCAGATAGACGTTATTCCAGAAGTGATTGTGAAACGACTCAAGGAGAAATACAATATCTATGCAGAGAACCTGACACAACTCTATTTCTTCTTCGACAAGCAGAAGTTCTTGGACTATCAGACTTCCACAGCGCAATACGGACGTGCCCACTACATCAATCCAGGCAATGCCTTGTTCGATAGTCTTGTGGACGTAGTCAGCGACCTCTTCCACGATGAGATGTTGAAAGGAACGGTGTTGGTTTCTCCTGAAGACCAGGAACCATATTTCGCCTACTTTGTGAAGAATCAGATACAAGACAATCATGTTAATCAGGATGGCGAACCTAATGTTGCCAACGAATTGTTGTCTTTGGTATGCCAGCAGAATGGTGAGTTCCGTCAGACTTCACCTGCCAAGCTTTTAGATCTCTGTCCTCCTACAGCGTTTGCCAAAGAGATTACACCTCCAGATGTGGTTAATGAAGCCGATGTTGTCAGTTGGGCATACGACAAAATCACAGAGCCACTACTACTTACGACCCAGCAGACTGTCGAGGAAGATACTGCCAGACGAAGAGAGTACCTACAGTCTGCATTTCAGCAGATAATCCTTGACATACAGGGAGAAATCAACGAATTGCAGGGAAAAATCTTCATGGCAGATGACGAGAAAGCCCAGCAAAAACTTGCAAACAAAGAAGCACAATTGCAAGAATTAATACAGCGGAAACAGATACGCCTACAGGAATTGGATGAAGGAACGGAGTTGTTCCCAGTAGCACCTGAGGTTTTAGGCTGCGCATACGTGGTGCCACTTAATCAAGTGGAATACAAACAAAGTTTTGGCATGAGCCGCGATGACGAAGTAGAGGCTATTGCCATGCAGACAGCAATGGACTATGAAAAGGATAATGGTCGCAATCCTGAGGATGTATCTAAAGACAACGTGGGCTATGACCTGAAGAGTATTGACGCTCAGGGCCAGAAACGATATATCGAGGTGAAAGGTCGTGCTTGTACTGATGGCGTGATGCTCTCAGAAAACGAGATGAACCGTCTGGCCCAGCTTGGCTCCAAAGCCTGGCTCTATATCGTCACCAATTGCAAATCAAATCCGCAACTCAATATCATCAATGATCCTGCCAACAGAATGACCTTTGAGCAAAAGACCAAAGGCATTCAGTTCTATCTTCCCTTGGAGGAGTGGCAGCATAATACTACAGAATTATGAAAGCAAAGAAACTTATAGAGGTGGCATTGCCCATCAAAGAAATATCAGCTGAAAGCGTTCGAGATAAAAGTATCCGTCATGGTCACATTTCAACGCTTCATTTGTGGTGGGCACGTAGGCCATTGCCAGTATGTCGTGCCATCGTTTTTGCCAGTCTTGTCCCAGACCCTTTAGATGAAAACTGCCCAGAGGCTTTCAACTATGCTGTAGAGATGCTGCTGAATACTGGATTAGGAAAACTGCACTATAAGCCATACAAGGACATTCCCTATACCAGCATCGTGGACGAGATGGAGGATAATCGTCGTAACCGACTGATGATGTTTATTGGTAAGTTCTCTGAAACTTGCCAGACAAACATGAAAGCCGGCAAATCCACATCGCCAAAAGAGCAATTGGATGACTGGTGTCTCATTAAGTGGGAAAATAAGAATAACCCACAGATTCTGCGTATTGCTCGCGAATTAATCTTTGTAGCCTATCAGAACGACAAACGACCTGATGCTACATGGGAACAATTGCATGGAGAGTTCAATCGTCTCTATGATGCTATACCTAAAGCAGAAGAGCAACTATACTCTATCCCCAATAGACATATTGAAACTGAACAAGTAAAGCAGGCAGAGGCATCTTTGCAATCAGCAATTGAAGCCTTCCAAAATGAAATGCCTTCCGTCTTTGACCCATTTGCTGGTGGTGGCGCTATTCCATTGGAAGCTGCACGCTTAGGTTGTCGCAGTTATGGTAACGACATCAACCCTGTGGCCCATATTATTGAACGTGGTTCTGCTGAATTTCCACAGAAGTATGGCAAGCCTATTGTCTATAGCAAAGCAGAATTCGAAAAGAAATATGGTGTGGAAGGTATTGAGATAGCCCAAGATTCTGAAAAGAATGTAATATTTGATGGCAAAACATACAAGATTCCTAATCGCTTGGCTTTTGATGTTGAATATTATGCCAAAAAGATGTATAATGAATTGGAGAATCTAAGTTCCTATATGTATCCATCTGTCAATGATAGCACCCCATTAGTATATAATTGGGCCAAAGTTGCTAGATGTTCAAATCCTACTTGTAATGCAGAAGTCCCATTACTAGGACAATTTTATATCTCAAAGAGAAGAGGAACTCCCAAGAAAGATTGGGTATTTTTAAAACCACATATTGAGGGTAATAAAATAACATTCAGCATTGAACATGGAGAATACCAAGACGAAGGTTGGATTGGAAGAGCAAATTTGAAATGTCCTTGCTGTGGAAATGTTACAGAAGCTAAATTGCTAAAGAAGCAATTTCTTGGATACAAAGACTCTCGAAGGCTAATGTATGTTGTTAGTGAAAACAAAGGGAAAAGGACATACACTATACCAGACTCGAATTATTTAAATGCCCTTCCCCAAATAGATAAAACTCCTGTACCGCAAGAGCCTATGCCAATTGAATATACTCAGGCATTGCCTTCTTGTACATGGGGAATAGAAAAATGGGGGCAATTGTTTTCTACTCGACAGGCTTATGTGATAAACCAGATTAAAGATAAGGTATTATCAATAAAACAAGATCTTGATGTTAATTTGGAGTATAATAAAGCTGTAATAACCTATTTGACATTCTTGTTGGATAGGATAATTGTTCGATATACAGAATTTGGCGTTTGGCATGTTTTGCAAGAAACTGTCGAGCATCCGTTTGGACGGCAAGCTATTCCGATGAAATTTTCTTATCCTGAAATGAATCCCTTTTCTGAATTATCAGGTGCTTATTGGGGACAACTATCAGCGATAACTGCTTACATTAATGAGGAGGATTCTTTTGCTTCTCATTTTGCGAATTCCTCTAGTGGTGAACAAGAGCAGTTCGCAAGGAAGTCTATGACTTCTGTTGTAACAGACCCGCCATATTACGATGCAATTGCATATGCCGATCTTTCTGATTTTTTCTATGTTTGGCAAAAACAAATACTATCAGACATATTTCCTGAAATATTTGCAACCCCTCTTTCTCCCAAAGCAGAAGAATGTACAGCTCTTAAACATAGGCATCAAGGCAACTACGATAAAGCAAAAAAACACTTTGAGGATAAACTTACAGAAATCTTCGATGCGATAGAACTGCAAACGACAGATATTGTGAGTGTTATGTTTGCTCATCAAAGTACAGAGGCATGGACAACTCTTTGTAATTCAATACTGGATGCCAGAATGAATATTACAGGTTCATGGCCAATGGATACTGAAGTTTCAATTGCACTAAAAGCAGACAAGGCTTTTCTTGAATCGTCAGTTACTGTAGCTTGTCGTCCCTCCGAACGTAAAGGCTATGCAGACTTTGGTGACGTGAAACATAACATTCGCCAGTTAGTAAAACATGAAGTTGAAAAGCTTTATGGCTTGGGCTTCCGTGGGGCAGACTTGCTGACGGCTTGTTTTGGTCAGGCTGTGAGTGTGTTTGGACATTACAAATTGGTAGAAACAGCTGAGGGCGAACCTGTCAGCGTTGGACAATTGTTGGAGTTTGCACGCGAGAGTGCAGCTCAGGCTTTGCTCGAAGGAGTACCAGGCGAGCCACAAACTAAATTCTATTGTGGTTGGCTACAGATGAATGGCATGGGCGAATGTGACTTTGATGACGTGAACAAATACACTCGTGTAGGCGTGAATGTAGAGATACGAAGTCTGCAAAGTGATAAACTGCTCATTACCGAAGGCAGCAAACAACATCTGGCAACGGCTGAAGAACATGTTGGCAGCAATCCAAACTGGGGCACACAACCAACAGATTATATGATTTCTCAGGTGCATCGGATGATGTTGGCCTATCGTGGTGGTAATCAGGAACTGTTATATAAACTAGTACGTGAATTATGTCCACAAAGCGATGCTCCCCAATGGCGAGTTTTGGATTTCCTGAGTGGTCATTTGCCTGAGGGTAAAGATTTGACTGATGTAAGAGGCTTGTTGTCGAGTGCTGAGATGCTTAGACAGAAGTGTAAGGATGCCATTGTGCACAAAGTGGGTGAACTGCAATTTGAAGATTAACAAAAACTATGGATATGGAAAATCAGCAAGGTTTCAATGGGAATGGCCTTCCCGCATGGTTTAACGTGGTTGTTCCACAAAGCGATATTAGGGATGGTGTGCTCGACGAGAGCATTTTTGCCGCCAATATTGAGGAGGTGGCCTCTGGTACGGCACCTGTAGTCTATCAAGATATCAGGTATTTCTTTGAATGTACCTACGTGACAGAGGGTATCAAAGAGCTGATTCGTCGAGTGGTGCAAGCCTTGAATGGCCAGGAGAGTCAGAACAGAGTTATATCCCTGCAAACAGGATTTGGTGGTGGTAAAACGCACTCCTTGATTTCTCTCTACCATGTGGTAAAAGATAGCAGTACTTTCAAAAGACTGGATACAGCGTCAAGTATCTTGGAACCTCAGGATATGCCTCAATTTGATAATGCGAGAGTGGCTGTATTTACCCAAAATACTGTTAGCGTTGTTGATGGTCACAAGGTTTCAGACGACATCATTACACATACACTATGGGGCGAATTAGCTTGGCAGTTGGGAGGTCGCGAGGGGTATGAAAGAGTGCGCAATGCTGACATCCAGATGGTAGCTCCAACGGCTCAGGATATTAAACCAATTATTGAAGGCGCGAGCCCAGCTCTGATATTGATAGATGAGTTGGCAGACTACTGCAACAGAGCGAGTGGCAAGGTTGTGGGAAGTGGTACACTATTCACGCAGACCAATAGCTTTATCCAAACCTTGACAGAAGTAGTGGCCTCAGTTCCAAAGACTGTTCTAATCTGCACCCTGCCTGCAAGTGCCAGGGAGGTGGCTTCGAGCGAGATAGGTCAAGAGATTCTTTCTGCATTGGAAACACGAGTGGTTCGTGTAGGCAGTAGCGTGAAACCTGTTGATGATGAAGAAATCTACGAGGTGGTTCGTCGTAGGTTGTTTGATCGTATCACCAACTATGATGTCATTGAGCAAGTGGCAAGGAAATATAAGGATATGTACCATAATCGTAGGGATTCTCTGCCAGCGGAAGCGGATAGAGTGGCCTATGTAGAGCGTATCAAGAAAGCCTATCCTTTCCATCCTGAGTTGATTGACCTGTTCCATATCCGCTGGGGAAGTGATTCTAAATTCCAGCGTACAAGAGGTGTGTTGCGCCTGTTAGCGAGTATTGTGAAAGATTTGTGGAGCCGTAAGAGTTCACTCGCAGGTACGCAGGCATTGATCCAGACAAGTGACGTGAGACTTGAAAACCTGCCAACTTTGCAAAGCCAGATAACGAGTTTGATGGGTTCGCAATGGGATTCTGTGATGCATGCTGATGTGTTTGGAACTATCAGCAATGCCTATAAATTGGATGAGCAGAATGTGGGTAATCATATTGGTGAATACCACCTTGCCACAGCTGTCACTACGACTGTGCTCATGGCTTCTATTGGTTCATCTTCGCAAAGAGGTTTGACATTGAAGCAACTGAAACTATGTCTGCTGAAGCCTGATGCCTTCCAGCATATCGACATTGATTCTACTGTGAATCAGCTGGAGAACGTGGTTCACTATATGTACAAAAGCAGCATAGGTGGAGAACAAAGTTTCTGGTTCCAGTCGAAACCCAACATCAACATCTTGGTAAATCAGGCTAAGGGTGATGTGAAGGAAGAGGAAGTGAATGCTGAAATCATGCGGATGGTGAAGCAGTCTGTTGCGAATTTGGGACAGGTGAAAGTGTTGGTAGATCCAACAGGCGACGTGCCAGAACAGAAACAACTCACTTTCGTCGTGATGCATCCTAAATACACAGTAGCAGCAGGAGGTGATGTCAGTCGTTCTGCACAATATGCTATCAAACAGATGGCACAGATGAAAGGCTCATCTCAAAGAGTTTATCGTAACACGATGCTGTTCTTGGTTTGCTCAGAAGCAGGAAAGGCAGCTCTTAGCATGAAACTGAGAGAATATCTTGCCTGCGATAAGATTATGACAGAGTACAGCAGTCAGTTGGATCAAGACCAGCGTAAGGATATTGCAGACAGAAAGCGATTGAGCGCAGATGCAGCCAAAGAACAATTGATACATGCCTACAATACGGTTGTTAAATGTGAGCGTGACACATTGCGTACTCATGAAATCAGCACGTTTGCTACAGACTTTGCTGCACAGATAACTGTGAAAACGCTCTCTGAATTGCATGAAAATAGCGTTGTACTTCGCAAGATAGGTCTTAATATCATCAATCGTAATGGACTGATGCCAACTATAGAAAAACCTGTAAAGGTGAATGAACTCTATGAGGCATTCCTGCGTTTCGATGATAAACCCATGATTCTGAATGTTGATGCTGTCAAGGATACTGTAAACAGATACTGCGAAGAAGGTATGTGGAATGTGGGTACAGGAGAGCCAGAGCATTTCTCCAGAATCTATCATAACGATACAATACCTTTCCTGAATCCTCAGGAAGATGGTTATTGGCTGCTTGATCCTTCTGTGATGCCTAAGCCTGCAGGGGGAGGTGCAGGTCCTTCACCAGAACCTGAGCCAACACCTACGCCTGGGCCTACACCAACTCCTGGCCCTGAGCCAACACCCACACCTGCCACCAAGACCTATAAGAGGGTGACAATAAGCGGTAGTGTGCCTATTGAGAATTATAGTCAGTTGTTCTCCAGCTTTGTCAATACGCTGAAGAATAATCATCTGAAGATAGAGGTGAAGTTTACGGCAAGCAACAATCCTACGAATCCGCTGACAGATAATTCACCTATCGTCAAGAGCGTCAAGGAATCTGCTTCGCAGTTGGGATTGGAATTCGAAGCTGAAGAATAAAAAGAAGGACTGCCCTGATAAAATTGGTAGTCCTTCTTTGTCCCTTTCTTGCATTTGTGAATTGTTATCCTATTTTTTGGATAAGATTTCGACAGATTGCATATGGACTATTTGTTTTGTTATTAATCTCGCAATAATGCTGATATTGTCCTACTACAATACTTATATTTATCCTTTGCTCTATTGCTATCTGCTGCAAGAAACGACTTGCAGCAAATGGAACATGTATGTTTCTAAATGCAGTCTCCTTGGTAAAACCCTTCCATAATGAATCCTCAGCAAACTGATTAGCTTCTTTTTCGCGTGGATCTTCCTTTAGACCATACATATCATCCAAGAACTCCGATTTTCTTTCCACATACAAGTGTTTCACGATATGGCCTAGCTCATGACATAAAACAAACGCAAAGTTATCGATTCGATTCATTCTTTCTGTCATCACGATAGTTGGATTATTCCCAGACCAAAATGAAACTCCATCAACAGCCATCCTGTCAAGTTTTTTTTCTACCAAGAATTTGATACCATAGGAATTTAGCAAGTTAGTAACAGTATTTTCTACATCTTTGTTAATATAAAAGACCTCGTTTAATTCCGACACCAACTTACCCACCTGTGAAATATCAAACACGATATCAAGTTTTTGGTCATCACTACGATGACGCACAACACACAGCCAAGTCAATAAGTTTATGGGGTCTGTGCTGGACTTCTCAGATTTCTTAAAATAAGCCATAACAGAGTCTTGTTTTGCCTTTAGTTCTGAGACTTCTGAAATTCCAAGATAGCCGAATATCGCATTTAAAGATTGCCCAAGATCATCAGCCAAATGCAATTTCTTTTTCATATAATTAAGATTGAGATACTCTTTTAGAGTATTCCATTGCTCAATCAAATCCTTTTGCTGCTGAATATCTTCTTGTCTTTTGAGATTTGAAATATCAAACTGATTCTGCATGGACATCCAATCTGCAGCTGAGATTTCGGGTAGAACTGCTTCTAACAGAACAGCAAACTCCGGGTTGATATTTCTCTTTTTTCTTATAATGTCATTGATAATGGGAGAGGGCTTGCCAATAGCTACAGCCAACTCTTTCTGCGACATACCATAATCCTCTAGTACACTCTGTAATATTTCACCAGGATGTACAGAAACCATGCCGTTTAGCAACTTGTTTTCGCCGTTCATTGAACTCCCATTTCGAATTTTGGTGCAAAGATAAAAAAAATAATTGTAATATGCAAACATATTCATTTGTTTATTATCATTTTTGATAATTTTTATATTTTTCATGATATCAAATTCGTTTTTAGTTAAAAAACAAAAAATATCATTGAGTCTTTTGGAATCTCTTCAGAAAAGTATTATCTTTGCACTCAAATTTTAAAAGAAAGGAGTTCAAAGAACAGGAAGGTATTATTATAGAAGAGAATGAGCGATACAAGCTGCAACTCATATCGCTCCAAATTGTTTGATTAGCTGTGAGGGCTATACTACTCAAAGTCAACTGCAATTGACAGAGAGCAATCAATTTGATTTTGCAAATATAGCAAAATTTCTCCAGATGACATTGAGCTGCGAAAAATTCACGTCATCCTTAGGATGATTTAAGTTAAATTTAAATGATTTTAGTTAAAATGAAACCATTTTACTTAAAATTCTCTGTTGACAACAGAATGTTTGAGACAGACAAGCAGTTTCTCCTCGGAGAAGAAATAAAGAGAATGGCACACGTGCCTTTAGAGTTCGACCTCTATTTGGTTATACCTAGATTTCAGGACGAACTTATTGAGAACAGCACTAGGGTTAACATGGCAAGGCCTGGCATTGAAAGGTTTGTTTCTCGTAAGCACAAGCAGACCATCACGATAATCGTGAACGGCCAGCCAAAACCTTACAGTGAAGAAAAGGTTAGCTATGAGCAAATCGTAAAGATAGCATTCCCTAATCCTGCTCCTGGGACTGAAAGAGGTTATACTGTCAGCTATTCAGATGGACCTCATCAGAATGTTGACGGGGTGATGACACGTCATAGCGTAGTATTTGTTAAACATAACATGAAATTCGATGTCACACCTACTCATAAGTCTTAATCCCGTTTTGCAGAAACTGCATAACGAAGGATTTGATATAGAGGTTCGCGGTCAGTACCTTTGGGTACACCGCGTACCTTATATTAATGCAAGCATAGATATTGCAAGTGGAACGCTTGTAATGGCACTCAACATTTCTGGTGACAAAATTCTTGCACCGAGTGATCATACCGCTCTTTGGATTGGTGAAAAGCCGAGATTTCAAGATGGTGCCTTCATACCATCACTTGTCAATAGTGAACGGAAGGACAACCTTGGAAATGGCATCTTCAGCGACTATTTCTTTTCATGTATGCCAGACAACAATGGAGGCCGATATCTGGATTACTATGATAAGGTGACAACCTACTATCATATGATTTCCGATGCCGCTTTTCTCTTTGCTGAGGACAAATGCAAGAAAATAGCAAGAGTCATTCTTTTGGAAGACGAAGATAGTCCACTGGTGTACACCGACACAAATAGTGGCCGCGCCTATATCGTTGGTATTAACGAACGAATGAGAGGAAAGAAAGTTGCCATTGTCGGGCTTGGTGGAACAGGTTCATACCTACTTGATCACCTCGCTAAGACATGTGTCGACCAAATACATCTGTACGATGATGATGACTTCAACACACATAATGCTTATCGTGCTCCTGGAGTACCATCAAGGGAAGACCTGAATGAGCTAATGAGCAAAGTGGACTATTATTATCGTCGCTATTCAGGTTTCCACAAAGGCATTATTCCTCACAAAGTAAAAGTCAAACCTGATAATTTCTCTGAGTTGGATAATATGGACATGGTTTTCATCTGTGTTGACAGCGTTAGTGCAAGAAATCTGATTGCTGGATACTTGATAGAAAAGGGGAATCCGTTTATCGATTCTGGAATGGGACTCGAAAAGATCAATGAGCAACTCGTTGGACAAGTGAGAGTAACCACAGGATTGCCCAGTCATCATCTTCACGTCAAAGAAGCATTTGGAGATTCTACACTAGATGACGACATCTACGCAAGTAACATACAATTATCAGAATTGAATTGTCTTGCTGCGAACCTCATGCTCATTAAATGGAAAAGACTGATTGGCATCTATAACGACCAAGCTGAGCACGACTTCAATAGTGTTTATTCAATTGGAAGCAACAAGATACTTCAGGCACAATATGAGGACGACACAATTCCAACCGATCTTCGTTAAGTACATTCCAGAAAAACTGGAAGAGGGAAAATTCTATATCTCTATGGAATATGCAACGGCATCACACCTCTGCGCCTGCGGATGTGGAGAGAAAGTTGTCACGCCCATTTCTCCAGACTTCTGGCAATTGAATTTTAACGGCAAGGAGATTTCATTGTATCCTTCTATTGGAAACTATGAGTTTTCTTGTCAGTCCCACTATTTCATACGAAAGAATAAAGTCGAATGGTGTTTGCCTATGCGTTCCAAGAAAAAACGGAAAAAGAAGAATTGGTTGGGATTGAGTATTTGGAAGATATTTTGATTTTAGGTTCGAGGCAGTAATTATATCTACCTCGAACTTTTTGGTACAGAACCAATAAATACAATGTTGACAGTTGAAACACCATAAGCATTTTCAACTTGTCAACGTTAATACTTGACAACGCTCTGCAAAGATTATCTTTTGCAGGATTATGGATTGTTAATTCTGCAAAGGAGTGGGTGCAAGCCCTATATGGGACATGAAATTGGGTGCAAAATGGGTGCAACTTTGAAATGTGAGGAAAAGAAAAGTCCCGTAAATCATTGATTTACAGGACTCTTTCTAAGGCGCTTCAGGATGGGCTTGAACCAACGACCCCCTGATTAACAGTCAGGTGCTCTAACCAACTGAGCTACTGAAGCATGTTTTGCGGCTAAGCGGGTGCAAAAGTACGGCGAATTTTTGAAACCACCAAACTTTTAGGCGAAAAAATTCAAGGAAACCTAAATTTTTTGCAAAAAATACGAGGAAATGCGTGTTTTCTTGAGAGAAACGTGTAATTTTGCACCGACAAATAAAAGGTAAAAAAGTAAAAAGGTAATATGAAAAGATATATCGCACCGTTGCTTATGTTCCTGGCTCTGTCGCTTACGACGCAGGCTCAGAAGAACAGTGACCACAACTTTGAGGTGGCCAAGCATCTCGACATCTTCAATCAGTTGTACAAGAACCTGGAGTTGCTCTATGTGGACACGATCAGCCCGAAAGAAACCATCGGCACGGGCATCAACGCCATGCTCCGGAGCCTGGACCCCTATACGGAGTACTATGCACAGGAGGACACGAAGAACCTTCGGATGATGCTCACAGGCAAGTATGCCGGTATCGGCTCCCTCATCCGCAAGCACCAGAAGCTGGACCGTATCGTCGTCGATGAGCCCTACGCCGATATGCCTGCTGCCGAAGTGGGCCTGAAGAAGGGCGACGTCATCCTGAGCATCGACGACTCGATGATGACCGACAAGGCCGTTGGCTACGTTAGTGAGCGTCTGCGCGGCGAGCCTGGCACGACCTTTCTATTGAAGGTGATGCGCCCCTCAACGGGAAAGATGATGAGCTTCAAGATCACCCGCAGGAACATCAAACTGCCCGAACTGCCTTACTACGGCATCCGTGAGGGAGATGTGGGATACATCAACCTTAACTCGTTTACGGAGGGCTGTTCCAAGGATGTGCGCCGTGCGCTGATTGACCTGAAGAAACAGGGGGCAACGTCACTCGTGCTCGACCTCCGAGGCAATGGCGGCGGATCGGAACAGGAGGCTGTGGACATACTGAACCTCTGGCTGCCGAAGGGCATCACGGTGGTGGAGAACCGCGGTAAGATCAAGCAGTCTACGAAGGAGTACAAGACACGCGTGGAGCCTTTGGACACGGTGATGCCGATGGTGGTACTGGTGAATGGCGAGACGGCTTCGGCCAGCGAGATCACCAGCGGCGCTATTCAGGATCTGGACAGAGGAATTATATTAGGTACGCGAACCTATGGAAAAGGATTGGTTCAGTTACCCATCGACCTGCCATATAACACAAATATGAAGGTGACGACCTCGAAATACTATATCCCCAGCGGCCGTTGTATCCAGGCCATCAACTACAAGAAGGGAAGTGGCGGCTATCGTGAGCATATACCCGACTCGCTGACCAAGGTGTTCTATACCCGCAACGGCCGCGAGGTGCGTGACGGCGGAGGTATCAAGCCCGATGTGGAGTTCAAGGGCGACACCATCCCCAACATCGCTTTCTACCTCTCTGCATCAGGTCAGGACTCTACGGAAGTGATGTTCGACTACGTGGTGGACTATATAGCCCAGCATCCCACGATAGCCCCTGCTGCCGAGTTCCACGTCTCTGACTCCGACTGGCAGGAGTTCAGGGAGCGCGTCATCAAGAGCGGCTTTACCTATGACCCCGTCAGCAAGAAACAGTTTGCAGAACTGGTGAAGACGGCCAAGTTTGAGGGCTACTACGACGATGCCAAGGCTGCCTTCGACAGCCTGGAGTCGAAGTTGAACCACGATGTGGCCTACGCGCTCGACCGCCATGAGGAAGTGATACGCCATATTCTGGAAGCAGAGATTATCGCTGCCTATTATTATCAGTCAGGCGCCATTGAGGCCAGCCTTAACTACGACAGTCAGTTGAGGGAAGCCGTCCGCCTGCTGAAGAACCCGGAGGAATATAAGAAAATACTGGCTCCCCAGAAAACCAAAGAGACTTCTTCTCTGATACAGTTAGAGAAGAAGCCTGTTGGTCCTGTCTCTTCGAAGAAACAGGAGATACCTGTGTTCAGCGCTATTGCTTAGAGTTGACGACGAACTTGCATGATGCCTTCTGGCCGTGCTTGTCTGTGACGCTTGCGATGTAGACACCTGCAGGCAATTGTCCTGTGCTGACTTCAGCACAGCCGCTGTTCAACATGACGGGGACGTTCATGAACGTTTGTCCGGCAAGGTTCACAACCCTCATCTGCAGGTCATCCGACAATGTACTTCTCACGATGAGGTTGCTCGCAAGATAACTGACGCTGACCTCGTCGGCGCCATCAGCCATGATATTCTGGATAGCCGTCTCCTGTGGCACCGTCGTCACATAACTTGAGTAGATATTGGCCTGTGCGATGGTGGGAATGTTCATCACGAAGATGTCTGAGGTCCCGTCGGGATAGCGTCCTACTGTCTCATCTTCTTTCATGAGGCCATAAGTGACCTTGTCTGTCCACGACCCGTCGGCAGCCGTGAGCATCACGATACCGCCGTCGGCATCCAGCTTGAAGTTTGCATGCAACAGCGTCTCCGTCTCCAGTTTGTCGCACCAGACGATCAGGTGTCCGTGGGCAGGGATGACGGTCTCTGCCTTTGTCTCGCCCTTGGTAATCTGGTATTTCTTCGGATCGGCCTCGTTGTCACTCAGGAACATGCCTTCCACATCGACAGGCTGGCTGGTGGTGTTATAGAGTTCCACCCAGTCGTTGCGCTTGAAGTAGTCGTTGACATAGATACCGTTGGCAGCGCTTATCTCGTTGATGCGTACAGGGGTGATGCCTTGTTCGGCCTGCGCTTCCTCGGAAAGAGGCGTGAAACAGGCTATGAGCGACTGCTTGTTGTTTTCTTCCTTAAGGTCGATAACAGGATCTGGAGATACAATCTCATCGGAGGCAGAGCCGATGGTGGTCAGAAGCTCGGCATCCCAGAACTGGTCGCTTGAGGTATAGCTGTTGTTGTGGATCTCTACGGCAATGGTGTTGTCGCCACTCTTGAACAGCGAGGACGACAGTTCCATCGTGCCTGTCAGAGGTGTGTCGCCAGCGTAGGAGCTTGAAAAGCTGTTGAAGGTGATGTTGCCATTAGGCATATTATAGCGTCCTGCCTCCTTACCGTTCACATAGACCACGAATCCGTCGTCCACCTGATAGTTCAGCAGGAAATAATCGCTACGCGAGGGCGTGGTGCTGAGGTTCACCGTCTTGCGGAAGTAGGTGGCAGGATTCTTCTGGTTGGCATTCGAGCCGTAACTGACTGTGGTCTTCACACCAGTCATCTTATAGCCTAGTGGTGCCTGGCCAGAGGCCCAGCTGCTGTCATCAAAGCTGTCTGATTTCCAGTTGGATGCAGGAGCGCCCTTGTCGTAGTATTTCCAGGTCTCGTTGGTCTTGATGAGTAGGACAGAGGCGGTGGTACCTTTCTTCCAACCTGCAAAAGTGTATCCTGCGGGAGCCTGAGCCTCGATGGTGACGGGTGTGAACAACTGTCCGTCGAAGGTGGCATAGGGCACCTTCAGGCTGTTGATATAGATGTTGGCCCCTTCGGTATCGGAATTGAGTGCTACAGACAGTTTCATCGCACTTGACAGTTTCATCGGACTGTACTGCTGCAGCAGGTTTACCATCGTGGCCATCTGGGTCTTCAGATTGCTTTTGATGGTGTTGGTGGCGTTGTCAGGCACATAGCCGTCGAGTTCAGCCATCGGGCTCATGGCCTCTGCCAGCTCGTCAACGATACTCGATGCTATCTGCTTCTCGAAGACGCTGCCACCCATCATGCAGAACGTATCGATGAACTTCTTACGGTATTCGTCGTGTTTGATGAGATTCAGGAACAGGCTGATGATGGCAATATTCTTGCCGTCATCGAGTACCTGTCCAGGGCTGCTTTTTAAGCCTCGACCGTAGAAGGCGTAGTCGAGGTCGAAGAGGATAAACCGGTAGCGGCCGTTGTCCTGGCTGCGATAAGCCTTGACATTGTTATCGGGCCAGTCGTCATGACCAAGGAAGAGTTCGGCAGCCATATAGTTGGTGAACTCGTCGATGTCGAGCAACGCCTTTACCTCATCGTAGACACCTGGGTCGTTGATACGTTTAGCGAGCTCACAGAGTTTATTGAAGGCCTCATCGGTACCGTTCTTGAACTCATTGTTCTCAAACATATCTATCTCCTCATCGTCATAGCCGAAATTAGCATAGACAAACTTGTCGTTAGTCGGCTCACGCAGGTTAACCACACCACGGAACCTGCCGTTGATGTATTCCGCCACCTGCACCGTGCTCTGCACATCGAGGTCGATACCTGAGCGCTGGACGATAGCGGTAAGGGCAGGATCCATGAAACGGGCATGACTCCGCCAGACATCGTTGCCGCCATTGCGGAGAAGAAGAACCTTGCTGCGGATATAGGGTTTCTGAGGGAAGAAGGAGTAGTCGAAGTGGTTCTGCCCGTCGAAAATCTTATTCGACTTCAGTTTCATGGAGCGAGGATCGATCATTCGTGTCCATCCGCCAGACACGCTGATGTTCACATCCTGGTTAAAGAGCATGCCTTCCGTGGGGCTGATATAGCTGAAGTTCACAGGACGGTCCCAGTCCATATTCCAGTTCACGGCATCACTACGGCCATTGCCGCTCTTGCCGTTCTTGCCCTCTACATCGATACCCCACATAGGGTCGGTGAAGTATTTCTCATTGCCGACAATGGAGATGATGGGTATTGTGTAGTTGTCCTTGGTCTGAATATAGCTTCGCGTGACGGGCACACTGGGCAGATAGCCATCCTTGAAAAGGCGGAATACGAAGTTGGTAGTGCCCCTGGCAAAGAACACCCCATCTGTACTCTCCTTGCTGGAGGCGTTGGTTGTTGACGGCACACTACCGTCGGTGGTGTACAACAGGGTCGTGCCTTCAGGAATGTCAACCTGGATTTTCAGTGAACCTTTGAACAACTGACTGCCCTGGTCGACAACAGGTGCTGGTAGCCGTTGGTCAGCGAACACTGCTGTGGCATTCGTAGCACCAGGGGTAGCTATGGCCGTCCACCCCCATTCGTCACCACCATCGCTCTTGCGGGCATAGGACGTGCGGCTCATCGCCTCGGGATAGTCCTGGCTGACAATGAGATTGCCGTCCTTGTCACTCAGGAGAATGGTACCACCGTCACAGTCGAGTTTAAACGGAGCCTGGGTGTTCTTGATGTCGTTAGAACCCAACCACACCACCTTGAAGCCCTTTGCCGGAACAGTCCCCATACCATTGGGCATTTTCCATAATGTGAGGTTTTCCGGATCATTACTCAGGTACATGCCGTTCAGACTGACATCCTCGTCACTCGGATTATACAACTCTATCCAACTGTCGAAGTTGGTAGCGGGACTCATCACCTCTCCCGCATTGGAGGACATCATTTCATTAACAATCAGGATTACAGAGAGTACAGTTGACCACATTTTTTAATTTAGTTTATAATTGGGCTGCAAAGGTACAAATAAAACACCAACAAACGTCCGGATTGTGCATTTTTTAATGAAAAGATTAATTTTTTAATAAATTATTTGGTGATTTGACGGAAAAAGCGTACCTTTGCACCCGTTCAGCGGAATGAGAGGCTCGAAAGGGTCTCTCATTTTCGATATTAATTAGTATTAGATGATCAATAAAGAGACAATTCAAACATTGACGGAAGAGTGGTTGAAGGACAACGACTACTTCCTTGTAGACATCAACTTTGGTGCTGATGACAGGATCGTGATTGAGATAGACCATGCCGATGGCGTGTGGATTGAGGACTGCGCAGCGTTGAGCCGTTTCCTTCAGGAGCAGCTGGGCGACGAACTTGGTGATTACGAACTCGAGGTGGGTAGTGCTGGCCTTGGGCAGCCGTTCAAGGTGGCTCAGCAGTATGTAAACCACATCGGAGACTCTGTCGAAGTGCTTGAACTTGATGGCAAGAAGGTGCAGGGTGTGTTAAAGTCGGTAGAAGGCACAAACTTCACTGTCACCGTGCATGAAAAACAAAAGCAGGAAGGCAAGAAGCGTCCCGTTTTGGTGGAGGTCGACAAGACCTATGCCATGGATGGTGTGAAGTATGCCAAGTACCTGCTGGCATTCAAATGAATAATTAAAAATAAAAAGTAATATTAATGGCAACAAGAAAAGATGCGAAAGGCCCCTCCATGATTGAGACCTTTCAGGAATTTAAAGAGAACAAGAACATCGACCGTACCACGCTTGTAAGTGTGCTGGAAGAGAGTTTCCGCAATGTGATTGCAAAGATCTATGGTTCTGACGAGAACTTCGACGTGATTGTGAACCCTGACAAGGGTGACTTCGAGATTCACCGTAACCGTGTGGTGGTAGCCGACGGTGAGGTGGTGGACGAGAACAAGGAGATCGCACTCTCCGAAGCTCAGAAGATTGAGCCTGACTACGAGATTGGCGAGGAGGTCAGTGAGGAGGTGGACTTCCAGAAGTTCGGCCGCCGTGCCATCCTGAACCTCCGTCAGACACTGGCATCGAAGATTCTGGAGCTGGAACACGACTCCCTCTACCAGAAGTATAAGGACAAGGTTGGTCAGGTGGTCAGCGGCGAGGTTTACCAGATCTGGAAGCGCGAGGTGCTGCTGATGGACGATGAGAGCAATGAGCTCCACCTGCCGAAGAGTGAGCAGATCCCCTCAGACAACTATCATAAGGGAGAGACCATCCGTGCTATCGTGAAAGAGGTGCAGAACGAGAACAACAATCCCCGAATCATCCTCTCGCGTACCAGTCCTGTGTTCCTGGAGCGTCTGCTCGAGGCCGAGGTTCCTGAGATCAACGATGGTCTGATCACGATCAAGAAGGTGGCTCGCATGCCGGGCGACCGTGCAAAGGTGGCTGTGGAGAGCTACGACGAGCGTATCGATCCTGTGGGAGCCTGTGTAGGTGTGAAGGGTAGTCGTGTACATGGCATTGTCCGTGAGCTCGGCAATGAGAATATCGACGTCATCAACTATTCCTCTAACGTGCAGCTGTTTATCCAGCGTGCCTTGAGCCCTGCCAAGATCTCAAGCATCATTCTCGACCAGGAGAATCGTAAGGCAGAGGTCTATCTGCAGCCGGAAGAGGTCAGCCTGGCCATCGGACGTGGCGGTATGAACATCAAACTTGCCTCTATGCTGACAGAGTACACCATCGACGTGTTCCGTGTGGTCAGTGAGAGTGAAGCCGACGAGGATATCTATCTGGAAGAGTTCAACGATGAGATCGACCAGTGGGTTATCGATGCCATCAAGGCCATCGGCCTCGACACAGCCAAGGCTGTCCTTAACGCTCCCCGTGAGATGCTGATTGAGAAAGCAGACCTCGAGGAGGAAACTGTAGACCATCTGCTGGAAGTTCTCCGTGCGGAGTTTGAGTAAAGGTAAAAAAGTAAAAAGGTAAAAAAGTAAAGAATGGGAGTCAGATTAAATAAAGTATTAACGGAACTGAACATTGGTCTTCAGACGGCAGTCGACTATCTGAAGAACAAGAAAAGCCTGGGTGAGATCAAGGACGACGCCAACATGAACACCAAGATCAACGATGCGCAATATGAGGCATTGGTGAAGGAGTTCAGGGGTGACAAGGACGTGAAGACCCTGGCTGGAATGATGTTCCCAAAGAAAAAGGAGAAGACTAAGACTCCACCTAAGCCGGAGCCTGTAGTTGAGGTCGTGAAGGAAGAGCCGCGTGTGTCATTCAAGCCCCTTGGCAAGATAGACCTGAGCCTGGTGGGGAAACCCGCTCCCAAGGTGAAGGAAGAGCCGAAGCCAGCAGTTGAGACCAAGGTTGAGGTGTCAGAGCCAAAGGCTGATGTCAAGTCCGAACCGGCTCCTGAGCCAAAGCCGGAGCCTAAGCCAGAGCCAAAGGTTGAAGCAGAGCCGAAACCCGTGGCCGAACCAGAGCCTCCTGTAGTATCGGCTCCTGAGACACCAGAGCCTCAGGAAGAACTGGAGGGTCCGAAAGAGCCTGAGATCTATAAGCTGAAGATCGAGACGAAGGCTGTACCCAACTTGAATGTCGTGGGAAAAATCGATCTCGACTCACTGAACCAGAGCACTCGTCCTAAGAAGAAGACCAAGGAGGAGCGCAAGAAGGAACGTGAGGAGAAGCAGGCCCAGATGCACGGTGGCAACGGTGAGAAGAAGAAGCGCGAACGTATCCGTGGCGGTAAGGAGCGCGTGGATATCGAGGCTGCTGCTAATCAGGAAAAGAACCAGAATAATCAGAAGAAGAATAAGAACAAGGGCGGCAATCAGAACTTCCAGGACAATAACCAACAGCAGGGCGGCAAGAACAAGAAAAAGAACCGCCCTGTGAGGCCGCTAGAGGTTGATGACGAGGCTGTGGCCCGTCAGGTAAAGGAGACACTGGCCCGTCTGACCTCAAAGAATCAGAATAAGAAGGGTGCCAAGTACCGTCGTGAGAAGCGCGATGCCGTAGCAGAGCGCATAAACGAGGAAATGGCAGCAGAGGCAGCACAGAGCAAGGTGCTGAAACTGACGGAGTTCGTGACGGTGTCTGAGCTGGCCACCATGATGAATGTTGGTGTCAATCAGGTCATTGGTACATGTATGAGCATCGGTATCATGGTGTCTATCAACCAGCGTCTGGATGCAGAGACCATTAATATCGTAGCTGAGGAGTTCGGATTTACGACAGAGTATGTCAGTGCTGAGGTTCAGAACGCCATTACCGAAGAGGAGGATGATGAGAACGATCTGCTGAATCGCGCTCCTATCGTGACGGTGATGGGACATGTAGACCATGGTAAGACCTCACTGCTTGACTTCATCCGCAACACCAATGTGATTGCCGGTGAGGCAGGTGGCATCACCCAGCACATCGGTGCCTATAACGTGAAACTGAAGGACGGCCGTCGGATTACGTTCCTCGACACGCCTGGTCACGAGGCTTTCACTGCCATGCGTGCCCGTGGTGCTCAGGTGACGGATATCGCCATCATCATCATCGCTGCCGACGACTCCGTGATGCCTACCACCAAGGAGGCCATCGCACATGCCCAGGCAGCCAACGTGCCGATGGTGTTTGCCATCAACAAGATTGATAAGCCGGGTGCAAACCCAGATAAAATCCGTGAAGACCTGGCCAACATGAACCTGCTCGTTGAGGACTGGGGCGGTAAGTACCAGTGTCAGGAGATCAGCGCCAAGAAAGGCATAGGTGTCGACGAACTGTTGGAAAAAGTGCTGCTGGAGGCCGAGATGCTCGACCTGAAGGCCAATCCTAACCGCAAGGCTACCGGCTCCATCATCGAGTCATCGCTCGACAAGGGCCGTGGCTACGTCAGCACTGTGCTGGTATCGAATGGTACACTGAAGGTTGGCGACATCGTGGTGGCTGGTACCAGCTATGGACGTATCAAGGCCATGTTCAACGAACGTAACCAGCGCATCGAGCAGGCTGGTCCTGCCGAGCCCGCCATCATCCTCGGACTGAATGGTGCTCCGACGGCTGGTGACTCATTCCATATCATGGAGACGGAGCAAGAAGCCCGTGAAATTACCAACAAGCGTACTCAGTTACAGCGTGAACAGAGTCTCCGTACCACGAAGACCCTGGGTCTCGACGATATCTCTCATCGTATTGCACTCGGTGAGTTCCATGAACTGAACATCATCGTGAAGGGTGATACCGACGGCTCTATCGAGGCTCTTAGCGACTCGTTCATCAAGCTGTCTACAGAGAAGGTACAGGTGAACGTCATCTCGAAGGCTGTGGGTCAGATTTCGGAGAACGATGTTATGCTGGCTTCGGCTTCCGATGCCATCATCGTCGGCTTCCAGGTGCGTCCTTCTGCCGATGCCCGTCGTGCCGCTGAGCGCGAGGGTGTGGAGATCAACACCTACTCTATCATCTACGACGCCATCGACGAGGTGAAGTCCACGATGCAGGGTATGCTCGACAAGGTGAAGAAGGAGATTGTCTCTGGTGAGATTGAGGTGAAGCAGGTGTTCAAGATTTCCAAGGTGGGTACCGTGGCCGGTGGTCTCGTAATCGACGGTAAGGTACACAACAAGGATAAGGCTCGTGTTATTCGCGACGGTATCGTGATCCACACGGCTCCTATTGATGCCCTGAAGCGCTACAAGGACGATGCCAAGGAAGTGGCAACAGGCCTGGAGTGTGGTATCTCGCTCGTCAACTTCAACGACATCCAGGTGGGTGATATCATCGAAACCTTCACTGAGATTGAGGTAGAGCAGAAGCTGTAGATATGAGCAAGAAGCCCAAGTTCCGTTCCTTTTCCAAACGGCTGACACGATGGATTGCATTCACGCAACTCATCGTGATGGGACTCGCCTCGTACTGGATTTTTATGATCTCCAAGAACTTCGTGCTCTTGGAGGAGGCCAGCAATCACAGAGGCTCTCTGACTGCTGTCAATGCTAAAGTGGGAAAGGCACTCTCAGAGGTCTCTACCGCTACGAGTAATCGTGTGGACGAGATTGAGAAGAACCTGGACCGTCCTGACAGGCTGGCCGATATCATGAGTGAGGTGGTTGGTCAGAATCCCACCATCCGCAGTTGTGGTATCAGCTTCGTGACTGGTTATTATCCGCAGAAGGGGCGCTGGTTCTGTCCTTATGCTGTCAGGGTTGAAGATGGGAAGATAGAGAAGCGCATTATTGGCAGTGCCAGTCATGACTATCTGAAGGCCAAATGGTTTACGGAGGCACTCGAAGCCGACAGCAGCTACTGGTCAAGGCCCTTCTTCGATGCTTCCGACTCCATCACTCCCTTGGTATCTTATATGATGCCTGTCAAGGATAAGCAAGGAAAGACGGTTGCTATTCTTGGCGCAGACTTGTCATTGGAATGGATTCGTGAAAGACTGTTCGGTGGCGTTTACTCAGATAATGATTCTGTCCATATCAATCTCAGGGACAACTCAGAAAGGCGTCGCAACGACGGTGGCTTTGTAAACATCGACTGGCGTGGTGTGACGAAGAAGTTCATCATTGACGATGACGGTACGTTCATTGTCCATCCTGACAAGAATCTGATTATCAAGAATAATTATTTCGAGCTTGCCAAGACCACGCCCGACACGATAGATGATCACGTTGGTCATCGGATGATTGCTGGTAAAACGGGAACTCATACGGAAGAGCATGGTATATTAATCAAGTCGTTTAAGTTCTTTGACAGCGATTTCATGCCTGTCTATATGTTTTATGAGCCCGTTAAATATACCAATTGGAGCATTGCCTCAGTCGTACCGAGCGTGATGGTGGATATCTTAGCCATTGGCAATGGCGTCATCATGATCGTGCTGATTGCCATAGCCTTGTTCATTACCCGTTTTGTCGGACGACGTGTCATCAAACGGGCCACAAAACCGTTGAAACAGCTGGCAGAATCAGCCGATGAGGTGGCAAAGGGAAACTTCTCAGCACCTCTTCCCCAAATCAAGCACAACGACGAGATACACCAGTTGCGCGACTCGTTCGAGAGTATGCAGCACTCTCTGAAGAATTACATTGAGGAACTGAAGGAGACCACCGCCTCGAAGGCGGCCATCGAGAATGAACTGAAGGTGGCTCACGACATCCAGATGTCCATGTTGCCGAAGACCTTCCCACCTTATCCGGAACGCAACGACATCGACATCTATGGTGTTCTCACACCTGCCAAGGATGTGGGTGGTGACTTGTTCGATTTCCACATCCGCAACGAGAAGCTGTTTTTCTGCATCGGCGATGTATCAGGCAAGGGTGTACCGGCTTCACTGGTGATGGCCATGACACGCTCGTTATTCCGTAACATATCCTCTCACATAGAGGAGCCCCATCTCATTGTCAAAGCCCTCAACGCTGCAATGGTCGACGGCAATGAGGCAAACATGTTCGTTACGCTCTTCCTGGGTGTTCTCGACCTTCATACAGGACTGATTCGCTATTGCAATGCCGGCCATAACTCGCCGCTGGTTATCGGCAGAGATGTCAGCATACTGAACTGTCATGCCAATATGCCCATTGGCGTGTTAGACGACTGGAGCTTTACCTGTCAGGAGAAGCAGTTAGAATCACAGAACACCATCTTCCTCTATACCGATGGGCTCAATGAGGCAGAGGACACTGGTCATGCCCAGTTTGGCGACAGTCGCATTTTCCGTGTGGCTAGCGACTGTCTGGCCAACGGACAGATAGAAGTAGCGACGCTTATCAACAAAATGTCAGAGGCGGTCCATCGTTTCGTCGGTGATGCCGAGCAGAGTGACGACCTCACGATGCTGGCTATTCAATTTAAGAATTGAGGAATAAGCAGATGGGAGATAACAATGAATTTGTCCGTCAGGTGGCCGAGCAGAAATATGAGTTCGGCTTCACGACTGACGTCCATACGGAAATCATTGAGAAAGGACTGAACGAGGACATCGTACGGCTTATCTCTTCCAAGAAGGGTGAACCTGAGTGGATGCTCGACTTCCGCCTTAAGGCCTTCCGCTATTGGCAGGAGCAGACAGAGCCCAAATGGGGACATGTGCATGTGCCTGAGATTGACTATCAGGCCATCTCCTATTACGCTGACCCTACGGCGAAGAAAAAGAGTCAGGCGTCAGGAGACGGGAGTCAGAAGATCGACCCTCAGCTTGAAAAGACCTTCGATAAACTAGGCATTCCTCTGGAGGAGCGTCTGGCGCTTTCTGGCAACACGGCTGTTGATGCCATCATGGACTCTGTCAGCGTGAAGACCACTTTTAAGGAGAAACTGCGTGAGAAGGGCGTCATCTTCTGCTCCATCGGCGAGGCTATCAAGGAGCATCCCGACTTGGTGCGTCAGTACTTAGGTACCGTCGTACCCTATAAGGATAATTTCTTTGCAGCTCTTAACTCGGCCGTGTTCAGCGACGGCTCCTTCGTCTATATCCCCAAGGGCGTGCGCTGTCCGATGGAACTGAGCAGCTATTTCCGCATCAATGCCCGCAACACGGGTCAGTTTGAACGCACGCTTATCATTGCCGACGACGATGCCTACGTCTCCTATCTCGAAGGCTGTACGGCTCCGATGCGCGACGAGAACCAACTGCACGCCGCCATCGTGGAAATCATCGTAATGAATCGTGCGGAAGTGAAATACTCCACCGTCCAGAACTGGTATCCTGGCGATGAACAGGGTCGAGGTGGTGTGCTGAACCTCGTCACGAAGCGTGGCGACCTGCGTGGTGTCGATTCCAAGCTCTCCTGGACACAGGTCGAGACGGGTTCTGCCATCACTTGGAAGTATCCTTCCTGTATCCTGAGAGGCGACAACTCGCAGGCAGAGTTCTATTCCGTAGCTGTCACCAACAACTATCAGGAGGCCGATACGGGCACGAAGATGATCCATATCGGCAAGAACACGAAGAGCACCATCATCTCCAAGGGTATCTCGGCTGGTCATAGCCAGAACAGTTATCGAGGTCTGGTTCGTGCGGCATCAACCGCTGATAATGCCCGCAACTACTCCTCATGCGACTCGCTGCTCTTAGGCTCGGATTGCGGTGCGCATACCTTTCCCTATATGGATGTGCACAACGACACCGCCATCTTCGAGCACGAGGCTACCACCTCGAAGATCTCCGAAGACCAGCTTTTCTATTGCAACCAGCGTGGCATCCCAACGGAGCAGGCCGTCGGCCTCATCGTCAACGGCTATGCCAAGGAAGTGCTCCAGAAACTGCCGATGGAGTTCGCCGTTGAGGCTCAGAAACTCCTCTCCGTATCCCTCGAGGGCACGGTAGGCTAATCACAATTTTCAATCTTCAATCTTCAATCTTCAATGTTAGAGAAACTATTTGGATTTGATTCCTCCAAAATGACCTTACGCAAGGAGGTGATAGGTGGCATTACCACCTTTTTGACGATGGCCTACATCTTAGCCGTCAACCCCAGTATCCTCTCAGCGACTGGTATGGATGCTGGTGCCGTGTTTACCACCACGTGTATCTCGGCAGTGGTAGCCACCCTGGTGATGGCGCTCTATGCCAAGTTGCCTTTTGCCCTGGCTCCCGGCATGGGACTGAATGCCTTCTTTGCTTTCACCGTCGTACTGACCATGGGCTATTCGTGGCAGTTTGCGCTCACCGCCGTCATGATAGAAGGACTCATCTTCATCCTGCTGACCGTTACAGGTCTGCGCCAGCATATTGTCAATGCCATCCCTCTGGTGATGCGCCGCGCCATCAGTCCTGGCATCGGACTCTTCATCGCCTTCGTTGGCCTGAAGGGTGCCGGCATTGTCACCTCGTCGGAATCCACGTTCATCACCCTGGGCAATCTGCACAACCCCGCTGTGCTGCTGAGTATCTTTGGCATCATACTGACGGCAGTTCTCTTGGTAAGGGGCGTGACGGGCGCATTGCTCATTGGCATCCTGACGACCACCGTCGTAGGTATTCCCCTGGGTATTACCAATTTTACGGGTATCTTGTCGACGCCCCCATCCATCAGCCCCATCTTTTGGCAGTTTGAGTGGCACAATATCCTCACGGTGGACATGGTGGTGGTGGTACTCACATTCCTGTTTATTGATATGTTCGACACCATCGGCACCCTCATTGGTGTATCCAACCGTGCAGGCATGGTGGATGAGGACGGCAACGTGAAGAACCTGAATCAGGCCTTCATGGCTGATGCCATCGGCACCACGTTAGGTGCCGTGCTGGGTACATCGACGGTAACGACTTACGTTGAGAGTGCCTCTGGCGTGAATGTGGGCGGACGCTCAGGTCTGACCAGTTTCACTACCGCCGTCTGTTTTGCTGTGGCATTGCTCTTCGCGCCGCTGTTCCTGGCCATTCCCGAACAGGCCACGGCGGCGGCACTGATATTGGTGGGTGTGATGATGATGTACGACATCCGCAAGGTTGATTTCTCCAATTATGTGACGGCTATCCCTTGTTTTATCTGCATCGTGCTCATGCCGCTTACCTATAGCATCTCCGACGGCATCCTCATGGGTGTGATCTCCTATGTGCTGATCCACCTGCTGTCAGGCACGTTTAAAGACAAGGATGCGCGCAACAACATGAACTGGGGCACTATCCTGTTAGCCGTACTGTTCATCTGCCGCTACGCATTCTTGTAATAATGTTCAATCTTCAATCTTCAATTTTCAATGTTCAATCTTCAAAGATGTTAGAAGTACGAAACTTACACGCCAGGATTGGCGATAAAGAGATATTAAAAGGCATCGATCTCGTCATCAACGACGGTGAGACGCATGCCATTATGGGACCTAACGGATCAGGTAAAAGTACGCTGAGTGCCGTGCTTGTTGGCAATCCACTCTATGAGGTCACAGAGGGTGAGGCTTGGTTCAATGGCAAAAACCTGTTGGAGATGAAGCCTGAGGACAGGGCCCATGAGGGATTGTTCCTTTCGTTCCAGTATCCTGTGGAGATTCCTGGTGTCTCGATGACCAATTTCATGAAGGCAGCCATCAACGAAAAGCGTAAGTATCAGGGCCTGGATCCGATGAATGCCGCCGAGTTTCTGAAGCTGCAACGCGAGAAGCGGAAGATTGTCGAGCTCGACTCGAAACTGGCCAACCGCTCTGTGAACGAAGGCTTCAGCGGTGGTGAGAAGAAGCGCAACGAGATTTTCCAGATGGCGATGCTGGAGCCGAAGCTGAGCATCCTCGACGAGACGGACTCCGGCCTCGATGTCGATGCCATGCGCATCGTGGCTGAGGGTGTCAACAAGCTACAGACGCCAGAGACCTCCTGCATCGTCATCACCCATTACGACCGTCTGCTGGAGATGATCCGTCCCCAGTTCGTCCACGTACTCTATAAAGGCCGTATTGTGAAGACGGGCGGTCCTGAACTCGCCACGCAGATTCAGGAGCACGGCTACGACTGGATTAAGGAAGAGATCGGAGAGGAATAATGAACGCTGAACATCAATATATAGAACTCTACGAGCAGGCACGGGAGATGATCTTCTCTCATGCCCCTGAGGCGATGAATACCGTTCGCGACGAGGCTTTTGAGAACTTCCGCAGGCAGGGCTTCCCGTCGAAAAAGGTGGAACGCTATAAATATACCGATCTCCAGAAACTCTTCGCCCCCGACTATGGCGTCAATCTGAACCGCCTCGAAATACCCGTAGACCCCTATCAGGCTTTCCGTTGCGATGTGCCCAATCTGAGTACCAGTCTCTATTTCGTGGTGAATGATGCTTTTTATAAAGGAGTCAGGAGTCAGGTGTCGGGAGTCCTGTACGGACAAGGGAATTTGCCTGACGGTGTTATCGTGGGTTCCTTGCGGGAAAATCCCCATTTCATCGAGAAATATTACGCTAAGTTGGCGAAGACTGGCGAAGATGCCGTGACTGCCCTCAACACGATGCTGGCTCAAGACGGACTATTGGTCTATGTGCCCAGGAACGTCAAGGTCGATCGCGCCATCCAAGTCATCAACATCCTCAAGGCAACGCCAAGTAATGCCCAGCGGCAGGTGCCTGATCTCATGGTTAACCGTCGTGTGCTAATAATCCTCGAAGAGGGTGCAGAAATAAAGATGCTCTTCTGCGACCACGCCGCCGACGACCGCAACTTCCTCGCCACACAGGTCATCGAGGCCTATGTGGGAGAGAACGCCTCACTCGACCTCTACTGTCTCGAGGAGACGCATTATAAGAATGTGCGCCTGAGCAATGTCTATATCGACCAGCAGGCCAACAGCCGTGTGAACCACAACGTCATCACCCTCCACAACGGCGTCACCCGCAACCGTCTTGACCTCACCTTCAGCGGCCCGGGAGCCGAGTGCGGCTGTTATGGCTGTGTGATTGCCGACAAGCAGCAGCATGTCGACAACAACACCCTCATTGTTCACCGTGCGCCCCACTGCACCTCGAACGAACTCTATAAGTACGTGCTCGACGACAAGGCCGTTGGCGCCTTTGCGGGCCGTGTGCTGGTGGAACACGGTGCCCAGAAGACCGCCTCGCAGATGACCAACCAGAATCTCACGGCCACCCGCGAGGCCCGCATGTACACCCAACCCATGCTCGAGATCTATGCCGACGACGTGAAGTGTGCCCACGGATCTACCGTTGGCCAGCTCAACGATGCCGCCCTCTTCTACATGCGCCAGCGAGGCATCTCGCTCGATGAAGCCAAGCTGCTCCTGCAGAACGCCTTCATCAACGAGGTCATCGACCACATGCGACTCACGCCCCTCCGCGACCGTCTCCACCATCTCGTGGAGAAGCGCTTCCGTGGCGAGCTCAACAAATGCGAAGGTTGCAAACTCTGTAAATAGAATCACATGTGAAAGGAAGAATCATCATCTGCTGCCTGCTATGCACACTGAAGATATCGGCCCAGTCCGATAGCACCGTGTCCATCATGGACAGATTCCATCAGCTGCAACAGTATCTCGACAACAAAGCCAAGTCGAAGGTCGATCCCAGCTATATCGAAGTGCCCGACAAGCCGTGGCGAGTGATCCTGCGCTATAAGGAGAACGGCGTTGACGTGGACTACAAGCACAGTGCCGACTTTCCTGATACCCATGAGCGCATCGAATGGCAGCTCTGCTTCGAGCCGCCCGTAGCATCCTCCATCGGCTTCTGGGTGGGCTATCGCGGATTGGGATTCTCCTATGCCAAGTCACTCACCAAGAATGCCGGCCGCTACTACTCCTTCAGCAGCACAGGCGCCAAGTACGGCATTAACTTCCGCCTGAGGCGGTTCCAGACGAAAGACGCCAATTTCTCCGCAGCAGCCTACAAGGACGGGCAGATGGACGGTGAGCCCTACGACACGGCATTCAGCATGCCCAGCCCCGTATGGATCCGCTCTGTCTATGTCAACGGTTACTACGTCTTCAACGGCCGCCGCTACTCTCAGGCAGCCGCCTACAACCAGTCGGTCATCCAGCGCCGCTCCGCAGGCTCCCTCCTGTTAGGTGCCACGTGGTACCAGTCCTCCTTCGACTATGGTGACATCGCTAACGGCTTTTTCATGATCTTCGGCGACGGCACCAGCTGCATCAAGGTCCACCAGGCCAACCTCGGTATCGGCTATGGCTACAACTGGATACCCCTGCGCGGCCTTGTCGTCAACGCGATGGCCATGCCAACCATCAGTGTCTATAACCGTGTGAAGGTCTACAATTACGACTTCAACTACTATCTAGGCCCTGAGGATCCTGTCGATGACTATGGCGAATGGGACAAGGAGACCAGGCTCTGGGCCAACGGGAAGAAAGACAAGCCCCTGACCATGCTCAAACAGGGAGACGATGACATCCATTATTGGGATGAAGCCTCACAGACGAGCTACAGTGCCCTGCAGCTCAACCTCGACCTGCGCCTCGGCATAGCCTACAACTGGAGCGATTATTTCATCGGCCTTCAGGCACAGTACAACAATTTCATCTACAAGAAAGACCAGACCAAAATCAACATCTTCGACGCATACGCCCGAATCGCCTTTGGCGTGAGACTGTAAAGATAATCAATATAACGTCATCCAACTGGTGATACTGTATTTGTATTCTCCTGTCACGCGTGACTCGGTGATGTTCTGGATGTCGTCTCTAATCAACTCCGGGTAATACCAACCGATGATCTCCCGTATATAGAAGTTAATCAGAGCAAGGGAATATCTCGAGAAGTCCTCCTGTTTGGAGTAGGCGATGAGGAACGAGCGGCAGAAGGGTGAATTGTCCTCGGTAAAGTTTTTGACCTGACCATAGTTCACATAGCCCTCATACATTCCGGTAGCATCCATATTCCACAGGAACTCCTCGGGGTATTCGACGATCTCAGCATATTGGCCGCCTTTGCGTTTCACCCAACGATAATCCGTCAGGTTCTTCTTGGCATGGGGCGGAATGGCTATCATTCTTGGCGTGGGAAGCGTGTCTGGCCGTTTGCTGGCGTCGTAGTAACAGTATCTGCTACCGTCGCTGTCCATTCTGTAACAAAGGCTTCGGTCGATGTAAATGGTGTCGGAGGTCTTGTTCTTGATCTGCACGAAGTACACGCGATCCTCCTTGTCGTCATAGATGGGATTTTCGACCCATTTCTTCAGGAAGTTTATTTCGATGTCATCGTTCGACATCAGCGAATTGGTCTTGACGCCGAAGATGGCGGTAAAGTCTTTCGCCTTGGTGCCGTATCTCACCAACGGCTGCACCAATTCGTCGCGGAAATGGCAGCGATTGTATCTTCTGATGACTTTCTGGTTGTTCTGGTCCGGCCCCACGTAAACCATTTCCCGCGACTGTTGCTGCGCCACTGCTGTCGTGGCGCATAACAGGCAGAATAGGATGGTCATGAGCGTTTTCACCTTGCAAAAATACTGCAAAAACAGGAACCTGCAGGGGGGAAAAACCCTACTCTTAGGAGGGAAATCCCTAAAAATGGTGTATCAAAGATGGCGAAATTACGCCGTCTCGACAAAAAAAGAAACGAGTTTCTTTGTTTTGCGCTCGACTTTTCGTAATTTTGTAGCCCAAAAGCGTGACTCATGAGAAAACTACTTGTGTTCTTGGCTGCGTTCCTCGCAACTGCCGTTTATGCACAACCTTATACTGGTGTGCATAAGTTTGACGGCAAGTACAGAAACGAGGTTTCTGCCTACGGCATGTTTGGCGGGAACATCGTCAGTGGTACGTTTGGGGGACTGGAACTGTCCTACAAACGTTACCTGGGCAACCGCTGGAGTGCGGCAGCGGCAGGGCAGGTTCAAATGGGCAAGCAGCAGTATTCCGGCTATGTCATGGGAGGCTATCGCCTGCCTGTTTCGTGGATGGACTTCTATCTCGACGGTAAGCTGATGTACAATCGCTATCACCGTTGGAACACTGACGAGACCGTAGCTAACCTTTCCTTGACATGGGAGACGCCTTATGTATTCTTGAAGGTCGGTGAGTCGTATATCCATTACCATGTCCTGGATTTTGACTGCACGGAGCCTCTGACACTCACTTTCGGCGTCGGCACCAGCATCCGTCCGCGCTGGAACTCCTGGAATATCGGACTCTTCTTCCGCAACTACGATGAGTTCTATTATGAGAACTGGAACATCAACTGGGGATTCAATTTCTATGCGAACCTGAGACCTCAGATGCAACTCTTTGGAGAGTTCAACGTGCGACCTGCAGGCAGTTTGAGCCAGTTGGCCAGCAGATACGAGACTTCACTCAAGTTAGGACTTAAATACAATTGGTAATGATGAAGAGGTTTTTTATATTATCAGCTGTTGTGGCGTTGGTTCTTACTTCATGTGACAAGGTGAGCCCCACTGGTGTGCTGGTCTCCGGTACTGGTGTGGAAGACCGTGTAAAAATGTCGCGTTTGTATTTCCTGGATCACAAAGGTGACTATAAAGTGCTCGTGGCCGCCAAACAGAATGAATACACCTTTCTGGTGGGGGCCGACAGTCATCTGACAACGGATGACACCCGTATGCGTGAGATGCTGCAGATGGGCTTGGACAACAACGATCTGCTGGTGGCCCACCTGGGCGACATCGCCGACACGAAGGCGGAGTATTACATTACCCTCGAGGACCTCATCGACGAATATCGCGTGAAGTATGGCAAGAAGTACTACCAGGAATTCTTCATGGGTGACGAGAACAGTTCTGTACAGGTAGAGGATCCCAAATATTACGTTTATAAAGACACACTTACCGGAGAAATATTCACTGCTTCGACTATACCCTATCCTTTCTACCCCGTAGTGGGTAATCACGATATCACACACAATGGCTGGGCGCTGTGGTCAAACATTTTCCACTCTTCGTTCTATAATGTCTATGTGTTTGCGGATTATGTGGATGACCGCATCATCTACGACCGCTTTATCTTCCTCGACACGGCTAACGGCACGCTCGGTGAGGAGCAGGTGAAGATGATAGAGGAGGGCGTACTCGAGGACCGCCAGAACGCAGAGATGGGCGTTGTGGTGCGCAACACCTTCGTGTTCAGTCACACCAACATCTTCCGGCCATCGTCTTTCCAGTTTTCCTCTACCTTTGTGCGCGAGGAAGCTTACTTCCTGCTGAATCAGTTTGTGAAGTGGAATGCCAGCATCGTGTTCTGTGGGCACGTTCATAAGTGGGACGACCAAGTGGTGGGTGGTGTGACTTATCTCACGCTCGACTCGATGTGCGAGGAAAATAATCCTGAACCCGGTGACTATCTGGTACGCGTCCATGTGAAGAAGGACGGTACGGTGACCTGGGAGAAGGTTCACATGAATACAAGAAAGAAATAATGTACGATATGAATCAATTACGGGCAGATTTCCCGATTCTCTCGAGAGAGGTTTACGGCAAACCGCTGGTTTATCTAGACAATGCGGCCACGACACAGAAGCCATTGTGTGTGCTCGATGCGATGCGCGACGAGTACCTGAACGTGAATGCCAACGTGCACCGAGGTGTGCATTACCTGTCGCAGCAGGCTACTGACCTGCATGAGGCGGCTCGTGAGAGGGTACGCCAGTTCATCAATGCCCGAAAGACGGAGGAGATCGTCTTTACGAGAGGGACGACGGAGGCCATCAATCTGGTGGCGCAGTCATTCTGCGAATCGCAGATGCAACCAGGCGACGAGGTGATCGTGACGGAGATGGAGCACCACTCGAACATCGTCAGCTGGCAGCTTCAGGCCATGAAACGGGATATTGTCGTCAAGCATATCCCTATCACGGATAACGGCATTCTTTGCACTGATCAGCTGGAAGTGCTGATTTCCGACCGCACCAGGATGATCAGCGTGGCGCATGTGAGTAATGTGCTGGGAACCGTCAATCCCGTTGAGGAGATCATCCGCATTGCCCACGGGCATGGCATCCCCGTGTTGGTGGACGGAGCCCAGAGTGCGCCTCACTTCAAGGTGGACGTGCAGGCGATGGACTGCGACTTCTTCGCCTTCAGCGGCCATAAGATGTATGGACCTACAGGCATTGGCGTGCTCTATGGCAAGGAGGAGTGGCTGGAGAAGTTGCCGCCGTATCAGGGTGGTGGCGAGATGATCGACAAGGTGACTTGGGAAAAGACCACCTTCGAGCGCCTGCCGTTCAAGTTCGAGGCAGGCACCCCCGACTATGTGGCTACCCACGGACTGGCCAAGGCCATCGAATATATCGATTCCATCGGTTTCGACGCCATCCAACAGCACGAGCAGGAATTGACACGCTACTGTATGGAACAGCTGATGACGATAGAGGGAATGACGGTTTATGGTCCCGCCCCCAAAGGGCGCGATGCTGTTGTAAGTTTCAACGTAGGTAATATCCACCACCTCGATATGGGCACCCTGCTCGACCGTCTCGGCATCGCTGTGCGAACAGGCCATCACTGTGCCCAGCCGCTGATGGATCGCCTGGGTATCTCGGGTACCGTGCGTGCGTCCTTCGCCCTCTATAACACAAAGGAAGAGATCGACGCCCTCGTGGCCGGCATCCGCCGTGTCAGTCAGATGTTCTAACAGGTATGCTCAAGAGTCATTATTACGAGGGAAAGATTGAGGCCGGCTGCGACGAGGCTGGGCGAGGCTGCTTGGCAGGGAGTGTGTATGCCGCAGCGGTCATTCTGCCTGAGAATTATCAGAATGACCTGCTCAACGACTCGAAGCAGTTGACAGAGAAGAAGCGTTACCAGTTGCGAGAGATCATCCAGCGTGATGCCGTGGCCTGGGCTGTAGGCATCGTCACGCCTGAAGAGATCGACAAGATCAATATCCTCAATGCCTCGATCCTTGCGATGCATCGTGCCCTTGACCAGCTCCAAGTGCGTCCAGAGGCGATCATCGTCGATGGCAACAGGTTTAAGAAATATATGGAATTGCCCTATACCACTATTGTGAAGGGCGACGGCAAATATCTCTCGATAGCCGCTGCCAGCATCCTTGCCAAGACCTACCGTGATGACTATATGAACGAGCTGGCGAAGGAATACCCCCAATACGACTGGCTGTCGAATAAGGGCTATCCCACCAAGAAGCATCGCGATGCCATCCGACAATACGGCATCACCCCCTACCACCGCAAGAGTTATAATCTCTTAGGCGATGGACAGTTAAGCCTCGATTTCGGAGATTCATTTTAGACATAAAAACAGTTAGTATGTTAATATGTCTAATATTTGTTCTTATGTCTAAAAAAAAATGTAACTTTGCACCCCAAATAAGAACGTACGTTTAAACAAGTAATAAAATTATGGCAAAGAAAGCACTTTTGATGATTCTCGACGGATGGGGAATCGGTAAGCATGGTAAGGGTGACGTCATCTTCAATACGCCTACGCCTTATCTCGATCTGTTAACAGCCACTTCGGCTCACTCTCAGTTGAATGCCAGCGGTGAGGACGTAGGTCTGCCCGACGGTCAGATGGGTAACTCTGAAGTGGGTCACCTCAATATCGGTGCAGGACGCATCGTGTATCAGGATCTCGTGAAGATCAACCGTGCCTGCAAGGACGGCTCCATCATGGAGAATCCGCAGGTGAAGGCTGCCTACACCTACGCCAAGGAGAACAATAAGAAACTGCACCTGATGGGTCTGACCTCTGACGGCGGTGTACACTCCAGCCTTGACCATCTGTTCAAGCTCATTGAGATCGGTAAGGCTTACGGCCTGAAGAACCAGGTGTTCGTACATTGCTATATGGATGGTCGTGATACCGACCCCCGCTCTGGTAAGGGCTTCATCCAGCAGGTCAGCGATGTCTGTGCTGCCAACGATGCTGCCATCGCCTCTATCGTAGGCCGTTTCTACGCTATGGACCGCGACAAGCGCTGGGAGCGTGTGAAGGAGGGTTACGACCTGATCGTGAATGGTACAGGCAAGCAGGCTACTGATATGGTTCAGGCCATGCAGGAGTCGTACGACGAGGGTGTGACGGATGAGTTCATCAAGCCCATCCACAATGCTTCTGTCAATGGTTGCATCGAGGAGGGTGACGTTGTTATCTTCATTAACTTCCGTAATGACCGTGCCAAGGAGATGACCATCGTGCTGACACAGGAAGATATGCCTGAGCAGGGCATGAAGACCATCCCAGGACTGCAGTACTACTGCATGACTCCTTATGATGCCAACTTCAAGGGTGTGAACATCTTGTTCCCCAAGGAGAACGTTGAGAACACGCTGGGTGAATATCTGAGCAAGCAGGGTAAGAAGCAGTTGCATACTGCTGAGACAGAGAAGTATGCTCACGTGACGTTCTTCTTCAACGGTGGTCGCGAGGCTCCTTATGAGAACGAGGACCGTATCTTGGTGCCCTCTCCGAAGGTGGCTACCTACGACCTGAAGCCTGAGATGAGTGCCTACGAGGTCAAGGACAAGCTGGTGGGTGCCATTAACACTCAGGAGTATGACTTCATCGTCGTGAACTTCGCCAATGGTGACATGGTGGGACATACGGGTGTCTACAATGCAATCGCCAAGGCCGTCTGGGCTGTCGACAACTGCGTGAAAGAGGTGATTGAGGCTGCTAAGGCCAACGACTACGAGGCTATCATCATTGCCGACCACGGTAATGCCGACAATGCCATCAATCCAGACGGTTCACCCAACACGGCTCATTCACTGAACCCTGTGCCGTTCATCTACGTGACGAACAACAACAGCGCCACCGTAAAGGACGGTCGTCTGGCTGACGTGGCTCCCTCCATCCTCCATATCATGGGTCTGGAGCAGCCGTCAGATATGACGGGTGAAAACCTGATCAGCGATAATTAACCGGTATCAGTGACCAGTCGACAAACGGTATTCCAGTAGTTTGTTCTGGTAGTCAGCAAAGGCATCCGTGTATTTGTCATGGGCCTGCTGATAGAATAATTGGGCTTCCAGCAGGTCGGACATCCTGACGGTACCAGCCTTGTAGAAGTTTTGATTCAGGCGGAGGTTTTCCTCCGCCTGTTCTATACTCCGACGGGCGATGGCAAGTTGTTGATTGGCTTCCTCCACATCGTTCCATGCCTTCTGCATCCGGATCTTCAGCAGTTCTGCGTTGTCTGTCAGTTGTTCCTCGGCCTTCTGCTGTTCGATCTTCTTCCGCTTGATGGCATGAGAGCCACCCCACCAGTCGCTGATAGGGACGTTGACAGTGGCAAAGATCATGCCGAAGGCGTGATCGTTATCAAGCAGATTGTGGTAGTTGTAGCCAGCACCGATGCCGACTGTAGGCAGGTTCTGGCCGATGGTCAGTTTCTTCTGCAGACTTGCAGCCTCCACCTGTTTGTCCAGCAAACGGTACTCCGAGGTGGAGAGAAGTGCTAACTGGTGGTCCTGACGCTCGGGCAACGTCTCAGAGAGGTCTGCTACGCTGACGGTGAAGGTCGTATCGCTCAGCCCACAGTACTGTGTGAGGAGAAGCTTGACGATTGAGATGCCATTCTGCAGTTTCAGCTTCTGACTCTCTACGTCGTTCTGGCGTAGTTGTACTTGTAACAGGTCGTTACGCAGGGCGACTCCAGCACGTACGGCCACATCCACATCCTTGGCAATATCTGTCAGCAGTGCCTCCACCGCTTCCACCGTATGCATCTTCTTCTCGAGCGATACGAGTTGCCAGTAGTATTGCTCTGTGGTCTTCTCTACTTCGTTCTCCGACAGTTGGAGTTGCAGGCGGCTGACATCCTCGCCGACTTTTGCCAGCCGATTGCCGTTGATAATCTGACCTCCGGCAAAGAGAGGCTGTACAGCCGTAATGCCAGCAATGGTGCCGTTCTTCATCATCGAGATGCTGATGGGATTGGCCAATGCCATCAACGCATCAGTAGGCAGGACTTGTGCCAAAACGGGAGTCAGCGACGACGGGATGACCTCAGATGGGTTGATGCTGGTCTCAGCCATGCCCTTGTTGGCGTTGAACCAGAGCCCCGTGCCACTGATGTTGGGGAAGTATTTGGTAAATGCTTCCTTGCGCTGTTGCTGGGCAGCCTCGATACCATGCTGAGCCGAGCGAATGGCGATGTTATTGTGTAAGGCGGAGTCCTTCAGCTGCTGAAGGCTGTATGTTTGAGCTACGGCGACACCGCAGCAGACTGAACAAACGATAAGGGATAATATCTTTTTCATTGCGCTAGCAAAATTTTATACTTTTCAATAATCACTTCAGGTTGATCTTAACTTCATTGAGCTTTCTTACGTTCGGAAGTGAGCGTATGCTCTTACTTCTCTCACTTTGTCGAAACCTTCCAATAAATGACTGGCAGCATGGTAACCACCATGATGAGTGAACCTATACCACCCGCGAAGATGGTGACACCCACAGGCATCCAGAACGAACTCTGGGCGATAATCATCGGCACCACACCAACAGCCGTAGTGGCTGTCGTGAGGAAGATGGGCACCATACGACGTTTGCCTGCCTCGTAGGCCGCCTGACGGACTGCCTCGTTATAGGCCTCGCGATTGACGGTCCAATCCCCATGATCTGCTACATATTTATTGATCAGGTCGATGGCGTGCTCGAAGATGAGAATCTCGTTACGCATGATCATTCCCATGAGCGTGATAAGTCCGAAGATGGAGGTAAGGCCGAGGGCACGATTCATCAGGCCCAAGCCTATAAGCGCACCAGGTATCATCAGACCGAGAGCCGCCATACAGACGAGGGTGATACCGTACTTCTTGAAGTTGAACAGCAGGAAGAAGAACACGATGACCTCCGCGATGGCAATACCGCCGAATATCTGTGGCAGAGCCTCATCGCCGTATTCTATCTCGCCGCCTACCTCCGTGCGGACACCCTGAGGCAATTGTATGTCCTCCTGCATAATGCGGGCTATCTCCTTCTCTATGGGAGCGGTATAGACACCCTGTGCAAACTGAGCCGTTACGGTGATACAACGCTCGCCGCCACGGTGCAGGATGCGACTCTCGCTCCATTTGGGGTTCACCTTGGCAATCTGGCGAAGCGGAACCGTACTATTCGTTTTGTTGATACCGCCAGAGAGTATCGATACTGGCGACGAGACACCCAGGTTCTCAATATCAGAGAAGGTCATATCCGTATCGTCCTTCACCACAATGGGCAGTTCGTAGTTACCCTCCCAAATCTGACCTACTCGCAGGTCACTCGATGTGGCACTCAGGGCCAGCTGGGCGGTGGTACGGGTGATGCCGAGCTGTGAAGACACTACTGGATCGAGTTCGACATTGATGATGGGATAGGGTTGCAGGTAGTCGGTATGAACCCACTCTACTTCCGGCATCTGACGCATGCGCTCCATCAACCGCTCTGCCACCACATGCAGAGAGTCGAGGTTGTCGCCATAGAAGCGGTATTCCAGTTCGTTGACCTCCAGATAGTCCAGTCGTTTGAACTTCACATAGGCATTGGGGAAAGCCTCACTCAACTGTGGCTGATACGCTGCCAACAAATCGACAGTGGCCTTATCGCTCTTGGTGTTAACAATGAACTGCGCATAGTTGTTGCCTGCTATCTGGGGGGCGTATGCGTCCATGAAACGAGGCGAGGAGCAGCCGATAAATCCGGTAATGCCCGTGATACGCTCATCTTTCTCCAACACATGCTGTACGGAGTCGGCTATCAGCTCCGTCTCTGCCAGGCCTTTGCCGTCTGGCAGGAAGATCTCTACGGCAAACTGGTCGCGGTCGGCGTATGGGAAGAGTCGTATCTTCAGCGTAGGGGCAATGAGACACGACAGCAGGATAAGGCCAATGCCACCACCGATGGTAAGCCATGGGTGCTGGAATGTCCATCCGAGCACGCGGTTATAGGTGTTCTGTACCCAATTCGTAATAGCATTCCCACCCGTGCTTACCTTTCCCGGTTTTATAATGTGAACTTCCAAGAATGGAATCACCGTCACCGCCAGTATGAGTGACACCATCAGGTTGATGGTAATCGTCACAGGGAAGTCCTCCAGACAGTCGTGGAACACGCCCTTCATCGTGAGGAGAAAGGGGAAGAAGATGGCGCAGATGCAGATGGTGGCCAGCAACATCGGCATGAAGTACTGGCGTGCCGACTCAATGGCGGCATCGAAGGGCTTGAAGCCCTTGCCAAGATATTCCAGATAGCCGTCAATCACCACGATCGAGTTGTCGACAATCATTCCCAATACCACAATGAGTGCCGCCAGTGTCACGATATTCAGTTCGATGCCCATCATATACATGATCGCCACGGAAACGAAAGTACTCAACGGAATGGTGATGGCAGCCACAATGGCTGATCGCAAGGGGAAAAGCACCATCATCACCAGGATGATGACCACCATTGAGATGAGCAGATCGCGCAGAAACGATGTAATACTCGTCGATACCACCTTCGGCTTGTCGGCAATTCGGGTCACGTTCACATCGGCGGGCAATTCGTTGGCGCGGAATGTGTCGAGCACACGGTCTACCTCCTTGCCGTACTGCATCACATTATTGCCTGGTGTCATCTCCATCGACAGGAGCACACAGGGATGACCATTCTGCTCGATACGACTGGACATCGGCTCATATTCGCGAACCACACGGGCAATGTCCCTCACACGCACGACTTTTCCGCTGACAGGATCAGAGTAGATGATCTGATTGGCTATCTCCTCCTCACTATTCTCCATCGTCTCAAGATGGATGGGTATCTGCTGGTCATCATCGCTGATGCTACCACTCATCGTGGTGATACCCTGAGCCTGCAATCGTGAAAAGAGCATCTGCTGACCAATGCCGTAGGCTTGCAGGCGCTGACGGTCGATATAAAGCGATATCTGTTCCTTCTGTTCGCCGAAGAGTTTCACATTCGCCACAGACGGGATGCGGCGCAGACGGTCGCTGAGGTCATCGCTATACTGTTTCAGTTCGCGATAACTGCGCTGGTCACTCTCAATAGCAATAAGTAGTGCTGAGGTATTGCCAAAGTCATCGTTCACCACAATGGCAAGCACACCTGAAGGCAATTGCGGCTTGAAAGCGTTCAACCCGTGTTTGATCTTCGACCATACCTCGTCCTTGTTGTTCACGTCGTCGTTCAGACGTACCATCACGATGCACATGCCGTTCTGTGAAGTGGTAGTAGTCTTCGTGCGGTTCACCTCGCCATAGGTGAAGAGGTAACGCTCCAAAGGACGTGCTACCTGCTGTTCTATCTCCTCGCTGGTAGCACCTGGATATACCGCAACCACCACGCCCTGTCGGATGGTGGCATGGGGAAATTCGTCCTTCGGCATCACGTACATGCCGTAGACACCCAGCACTAACAGAATCACTACTATCAGTAGTGTTATGGGGTAATGCTCCAATGGCCAGCTGAGCCAGTTCATATTCTTCATGATTCTTCGCTGTTTTGTTATTTCGATTTTTCGTTATAACGTTACAACGTTATTTCGTTATATCGATTATCTTGATTAAAAAATCACTTTAGTCCCTTCACTCAGCTTTTGGTAACCTTCCGTCACCACGCGCTGTCCCATATTGAGACCCTCGGTGATGGACACATGATTGCCATTTGTTGCACCAATGCTTACTTTAGAGCGATGTGTTGTACTGTCCTTTGCTATTGTCCAGACAAACAGCGAGCCGTCGGCTGCCTTCTGCACCGCTGTGACGGGCAACGACTTGCCAGCAATACTCTGTGAACCTTCGGCGGTGAACCTCACGCTAGCAACCATGCCAGGCAACAGTTTTCGGCTGCCATTTGGCACGTTGATACGCACATCATAGGTATGCGTGAGCGCATCGGCCTGGATACCTTTCTCTATTCTGCCGCCACTGACTGTGGTCTGGGCAGCCTCTACAGCAATAGTCGACGGTGTCGATGCGTTGATGGTGCTGATCTCGGCCTCAGGAACAGCTACTTTCACTTTCACGCTGCTGATGTCGAGAATCGTCACAACAGCCTGCGAGGGCATAGCCGTCTCACCGGCACCCACCAGTTTCTTACCGATGATGCCGCTGACGGGAGCCGTCAAACGACAGTCGGCCAGATTTTTCTTGGCGGCCTCATACTGCGACTTAGCCTGCGCCACCTTACTCTGTATCTCCACCCACTGCACCTCGGGCAGCGAGCCGTTGTCGTGCAGCATCTTATAGCGCTCCAAGGCATCGTTAGCCTGATTCATGGCAGCCTCGGCACCGCTCAACAGGTTACGGGCCTGTGTGTCGTCCATCTCGGCGATGAGCTGTCCACGACCTACGGCCTGACCCTCATTCACCAACACACGCTTCACCACACCCATAGCCGTAAAGCTGACGGCAGTTCCCTCGCGTTCCTCTACAATACCCACATATGTCTGGGCGTCGTCCGCAAAGGCAGGAGACACAATCTGCGTCTTCACTCTCGTCGGAGCCTTTACTCCGTTCTCTTTTTTCTCACCACAGCTGCATATCAGCATCACGCCCAGCAGCATCATCATGTTTTTGTTCATGTATAACTATGTTTTGTTTTCTCGCAAATTTATTTGCAAAGGTAATGTAAAATCAGATATTATTAATGTTTAATTTCGCCTTTATTGTTACTAATTTGATATGAATAGGTGAAATAAAACATAAATAGTTCCAAATATAACATCATTTTTGCAAAATAATAACTACTTTTGCAACATGAAACAGCAGGAAGAGATTACATTTCAGACATTGGCCAACAATGATGTTATCCAACTGGGCTATCTTGACAACGAGATAGCCATCGTGGATAGCATACAGCAGTTTACGCAGATAAGCACGGCCCACGTAACGATGAATGCAGTAGTGATATGTACCAAGGGCAAGGTGCAGGCGCAGATGAACGGCACACAGATGGAACTGCACCAGAATCAGGTGGCAGTAGTGCCGCAAAACGTGATAGTGACAGATGTGATGGTGAGTCCCGACTTCGACCTGAAGGGTTTATTCCTCTCCAATCGCATACTACGTAGTTTTCTGCGCGAGAAAATCAACATCTGGAACGATATGATGTACATAAAGCGCCAGCACATAGTGTCGATGCACGAAGACGAGATACTCTTCTACACCCACTTCTACGATATGCTGACGCTAGCCATCGAGCGTGGCAAGGACAATCCCTATCACACCGATGTCATCGAGGCCCTGCTGCGTTCAGCCATTCTGGCACTTTGCGGAGCAATGAAACAGATGCTGCCAGAGGTAGACCATGATATCAGTTCGACTGACGCTCACTTCCAGCGGTTCCTCGACCTGTTGCACACCACCAAGGTGAAGCACCGCCCAGTAGAGGCCTACGCCAACGACCTGTGCATATCGCCCAAATACCTAACCGCAATATGCAAGAAGAACTCAGGCAAAACGACCAACGAATGGATCACAGAACATGTGCTGGAGGATATACGCTACTATCTGAAGCATACCGACCTGAGCATCAAGCAGATATGCGACCAACTAGGTTTCCCCAACCCCTCCTTCTTCGGCAAGTACGTAAAGGATCACTTCGGCCTGACGCCAATGGAGTTTAGAAATAGCTAGCACTATTAAAAGGTCTGGTACAAAAAAATAGTGGCAGCGATTAAACCTTTTGAGCGTCTGAACGTCTAATGTCTTGATATTATTACCTAATCAACTGTACAATTGATTTAAATATCTTATGAAAAAGTTACTATTACCGCTTCTGCTTTTTGTAGCAGTGTCTGCACAGGCTGCAGAAAATCCAGTGTTAACGATCGAAGGTGGTCAGGTTCAGGGTGTTTTGGCCGATGACCATCCTGATGTGTTTGTCTATCGTGGCATTCCATACGCTGCACCTCCCATCAGGGAGAACCGTTGGAAAGCCCCGCAGCCCATCGTGCCCTGGAAGGGTGTGAAGATTTGCGACACTTTTGGTCGTCCGAGCTACCAGGCCATCCAGTACACTGGTGGTTATTACACCGAATGGGGCTATGGCAAGGAAGCTGCATTCAGTGAGGACTGTCTGTATCTGAACGTATGGACCAAGGCCCCTGGACAGGTTGGCAAGAAACTGCCCGTTGCCCTGTGGATTCACGGTGGCGGCTATCGCGAGGGCTTCGGATCCGAGCCTGAGTTCGACGGTCAGGAGTGGGGTGCCAAAGACGTGGTACTTGTTTCTATCAACTATCGTCTCGGCGTGTTTGGATTCCTCGTACACCCTGCTCTGACGGAGGAGAGTCCCAATCATGTGTCAGGCAACTATGGCATCCTTGACCAGATAGAGGCATTGAAGTGGATTAAGAAGAACATCGAGCAGTTCGGTGGCGACCCCAATAATGTGACCATCTTCGGACAGAGTGCAGGTGGTGGCAGCGTTCGTACGCTGTGTGAGTCTCCCCTGGCTCGTGGCCTGTTCCACAAGGCTGTGATCATGAGTGCACAAGGTCTCGCCATTCCCGATGCTAACGGCAACATGATGGGTGCCCGCTACGGTGGTGGCAGCTTTGCTGACGCCGAGGCCAATGCTAAGAAGGTCTTCGATTGGGCTGGTCTGACTGACCTGCAAAAGATGCGTGCTGCCAGCACTGAGACCGTTTTCGCCCTGCCTACCCTCTATTATCAGGTCAATGACGACGGACAGCAGCCAACGGGTCCCATGGCGTTCATGCGCAGGGGACTGCCATTCATGCCGATGATCGACGGCTATGTCAGCGAGAAGAGTTTTGATGACGCCACACGTGGCGGTACGCTGGCTGACGTTCCTTATATGATTGGCTTCACCCTTAACGATATGGGCAACATGTCGCCCAACATCGCCGAATTCTGTAAGGTTCGCGAACAGAAAGGCGGCAAGGCCTGGGCCTACGAGTTCGCCCGTCCGTTGCCCGACGATGGTTCTCATCCTGAAGTAACCCAGCGTCTGAAGGGTGCTTTCCACAGCAGCGACCTCTGGTTTGTATTCAAGAGCCTGAAGCACTGCTGGCGTCCTTGGACCAAGGGCGACTGGGACCTTTCTGAGAAGATGCTGACGGCCTGGACTAACTTCGTGAAGTACAGCGATCCTAACGGTCCTCAGGGTGGTGCATGGGCTCCCTGCACGGAGAAGAATACGAAGTTTATGGTGTTCAAACTCGACGATAAGGACGCTGAGGCCTCCTACTTCGGCGAGCCTGAGATTGCTCCTCAGCCGCAGGGCTTCCCCTTCGGTGGTCCTGGTGCCCCCGGACGTCCCGCTGCCCCTGCCAGAAGATAAGAATATCCCTCTCATCATAAAAGCCCCGCCAGAATGAGGTGGGGCTTTTCCATGCATAGACGGATGACTCAGATATTGATGCCGTGGTTCTGCTTGACTTCGCTCATGACGAAGGTACTCTCGATGGAACCTACGGAATCAATATCTCCGAGTTTGGTGAGCACGAATTCCTGATACTGTTTCATATCCCGGGCACGCACCTTTAACAGGTAGTCGTAAGAGCCTGAGGTGTTGTAGCACTCTGTGACTTCCGGGATGCGTTGGATACGGCGCGTGAAACTGTCAGCTATCTCGTGGTTGATCTGTTTGAGTTTCACCTTGCAGAACACGAGCAGTCCCTGTCCGAGTTTCTCCGGATCGAGCACAGCCACGTAACGTTTAATGTAGCCCTGTCGTTCGAGACGCTTCTGTCGCTCGAACACCGGTGTGGGTGTCAGGTGCACAGCGTCGGCCAGTTCCTTGGTGGTCAGTTTTGCGTTCCGCTGCAGGGTCTTCAGGATCTGCATATCAATTTGGTCTAATGTCTCTGCCATAGTTTGGTTGTTTATTCTTATTTTTGCCGCAAATATAGACATTTTTCCCTGAATATGCAAGATATTTGTGAAAAAGTGGTATCTTTGCACCAATAAAACAGTAGAAATGTTATGAATATCAGGATGGAGGCGTCGTGGAAGGCGCATCTTGCAGAAGAGTTTGAGAAGCCATATTTCGTACAGCTGACCGATGCCGTACGAAAAGAGTATAGTCAGACGGTATGCTATCCGCCTGCCAGGCTGGTGTTCAACGCTTTCGACCTGTGTCCTTTCGACAAGGTGAAGGTGGTGATTATCGGACAGGATCCGTATCATGAGCCGGGACAGGCTCACGGACTGAGTTTCTCCGTGCTTGACGGTGTGCAGTTTCCACCCTCTTTGCAGAACATCTTCAAGGAGATCCACGATGATCTCGGCACACCCATCCCCACCTCTGGAGACCTGACGCGCTGGGCTGAGCAGGGCGTGTTGTTGCTGAATGCCTCCCTGACGGTGCGTGCCCATCAGGCTAACAGCCACTCGACATTGGGTTGGCAGAAGTTCACCGACGCAGCCATCCAGGCTTTGGCCTCTCAGCGTGAGCACCTGGTGTATATGCTATGGGGCGGCTATGCACGTGGTAAGGCTTATATGATCAACCGTCAGAAGAACCTCGTGTTGGAGAGTGTACACCCGTCTCCCCTGAGTGCAAACCGTGGCGGCTGGTTCGGTCAGCACCAGTTCTCCCGCTGTAACGCCTATCTCGAACAAAACGGATCAAAGCCCATCGTATGGTAAACCAACTGCCCCCGATCTTGGAAGTGGGCGGAGTGCTGATTTCTTCCGACCTGCTGACAGAGCTTTTCTGTTGTGACTACGAGAAGTGCAAGGGTGCCTGCTGTATAGAGGGCGACGCCGGGGCTCCTGTCACACTCGACGAGATTGCCGGCATTGAGGATGCACTCGATACGGTATGGAGCGATCTCTCCGCCTCAGCCCAGGCAGTCATCGACAAACAGGGTGTAGCCTATACCGACAAGGAGGGCGATCTGGTGACGAGCATCGTCCGTGGGAAAGATTGTGTATTTACCTGCTACGACGGCGACAGTTGTCTGTGTGCCTTGGAGAAGGCCTACCGTCAGGGGAAAACACGTTTCTGCAAGCCTGTGAGCTGCTCGCTCTATCCCATCCGTGAGAAGAATTTCGGCAATGGTGTGATCGGTCTTAACTACAACCGCTGGGACATCTGCCGTGATGCCGTCAAAAAGGGCCAGGCGCTAGGCCTGCCCCTCTATCAATTTCTGAAAGAACCCCTTATCCGCCGTTTTGGCGAGGACTGGTATCAGGAACTGCTCAATACCGTCAGAGAACTGAAGAATCAGGGTTATCTATAGCTTCCTGCGTCCCCCGTCTTCTTTACCAAGTCTTGACGTTCTGTGTCTGTCCGGCCTTCAGCTTGATCGTCTTCTGCTGACCATTGTATTTCAGGATGACTGTCCCGCTATTCCTGGCCTTGATGCTGCAACCGCGCACATATCCCCCCTTCCACTCAAAAGACACCTCGTATCCACCCCGGGCACAGAGTCCGCTGACGCTGCCCTCGTTCCAGGCCTCAGGCAATGCCGGGAGTAATTCTATCACCCCGTCACCCGATTGCATCAGCATCTCACAGACACCGGCCACACCGCCGAAGTTACCGTCGATCTGGAAGGGCGGATGGGCATCGAAGAGGTTGGGATAGGTGCCGCCACCCTTACTGTAGTTGGGCATGCGACTCTTCTCAGGAGCTACGGCAGTGAGCAGTTTGCGGTATATCTGATAGGCTTTCTCACCGTTTTTCATGCGTGCCCAGAGGTTGATACGCCAGCCGGTACTCCACCCCGTTGTCTCGTCGCCCTTGATTTCGAGCGTCTTCTCTGCAGCCTTCTGTAAGGTGGCATCTGTCAGGTGGTTGCCTGGGTAGAGGCCGATGAGATGGCTCTGGTGACGGTGCTTGAAGTCCCTGTCGTCCCAGTCGTAATACCATTCGTTGAGGTCGCCCATGTGTCCGACGGTGTAGGGATGCAGCTGCGCAAGGGCCTTTTCCATCTTCTGATTCTTCTCGCCAAGGATCTTGCCGGCGGTGATGGTGTTGATGAACAGTTCACGGATGATGGCGAGGTCGGCAGTGCCGCCATAGCAGGTAACGCCGTGATAGCCTTTGTCTGTGATATACTCATTCTCCGGCGAGGTACTGGGGGTCGTGATCAATTCCCCTGGCATCCTTGGATTTTCCACGAGCCATCGCAGGCAGAACGTAGCTGCACCTTTCATCAGCGGATAGACCAAGGTCTTCAGATACTGCTTGTCCTGGGTAAACTGATAGTGCTCCCACAGCGTATTCACCAGCCATGCTCCACCCAAGTTCCAGTTGGCCCACATCGGACTCTCACGTTTCTCCCCCACGGGATTGGTCATCGCCCAGATGTCGGAGTTATGGCTTGAGCACCAGCCTTCGTCGATGCCGTAGTAGTTGCGGGCTGTGTATTGGCCGTTGGTGGAGAGGGCCTGTATGAACTCGTCGAGGGGTTGTGCCATCTCTTCCATATTGGCCACGAAGGCAGGCCAGTAATTCTCTTCGAGGTTGATGTTCACAGTATAGTTCCCGCGCCAAGGTGACCAAAGGTGGGGTGTCCACAGGCCCTGAAGGTTAGCTGGTACACCAGGTGTACGGGAGCAGGAGATGAGCAGATAGCGTCCGAACTGGAAGTAGAGCTCTTCAATATATCGGTTCTGCCCGCCGTCGTCAGTATAGGCCTTCAGCAGATCACTAGTATTCCTAGTCACGCTAGTCCGACTAGTTTGGCTAGTTTGGCTAGTCTCACTAGTCTTACTAGATAGCCTGATCTTCACTCGGTCGTAGATGGCCTTATAGTCGGCGAGGTGACGGTCGTAGAACTGCCCGTAGCTGTAGTTCTGCGTGTGCCAGAGGTCGTTGGCAGCATTTTCCAGATAAGGTGCCCCTTCCATGACTGGGTGTTTGTCAAAGCCATTGAAGCTGGTCTCGTTGACGATATAGAGGATGGCCTGTTTGGCGTTGGTAATGGTCAGGGAGGAGTCACTGGCAGTGGTCTCTCCGTCGGTCTCCACACGGATCATCGTACAAAAATGGATGCTCTCCTGCGCATCGCCAGTGGCGTGGCCTGTCATCGTCAACTGTGTGGGGATGGACTTCACATGATGTGGTACCTGAGCTGTGAGGGCGATACGGCAATTGATGTCGCCACGCATCCGGATAGCGATCAGCTTATCAGGGTTCGAGGCAAAGTACTCACGCTCTATCCTTTTCCCGTCACGCAGATAGCAGTCTTTCACGATACTGCTGTCGAGGCTGAGGCTACGGTGATAGTCGCTGACGGCTCCCAGTCCGAGGTCTTTGATATGCAGCGTGCCGAGGGGCTGAAAGTACTGACTGTTCGGCCCCTGCACATGTAACTGCAGAGAGTCAGCCCGTGCATAGTCCTCGTTGAACAGTGCCTCGCGGATCTTCGGTATCCACTGGTGGGCATCTGCGTCAAGCAGTCTGTCAACAGGCTTTCCGGTCCAGAAAGTGATGTCATTCAGATAGATTATATTATCGTCAGTACCCCCATAGACGAGTGCACCGATTTTCCCGTTACCTATGGGCAGCGACTCCTCGAAGAAGTCGGCAGGACGGTCATACTGCAGCACCATCGGTGCCTGTTCTGTCTGGGCTGTAGCCATCAGACAGATCATAGATGATAATAACAAGTAATTCCTCATAAGCTTGCTGTTTCTAATTCTTTGCGGATGACATCATTGCCTGGGAAACCGATACTCTTGTAGGTCTGACGGCCTTTGGTGTCGTAGATGGCGTAAGTGGGGATGCCTTTGGACTCGAAGTGATTGAGGATGTAGTGGTTTTGTTCTTCCGTCAGGTAGTAGTGGTCACCGTCGATATCCTTAATCATTTCCTGCCAAGTGGTCTGAGGCGACGAGGGCGAGGTGATGTAGACAAACTGGATGTTCTGGCCTTTCATCTGCTCCTTCATGGGTGCCATTGCCTTGTGACCAGCACGACAAGGCCCGCACCATGTGGCCCAGAGGTCGATGAGCACGACTTTACCCTTATACTTGTCGAGGATGGTCTGGAGGATGTCCTCTGGGGCCACGTCGTCGTATTTCTTGAAGAACACACTCTCGTTGCTGGCAAACTCCTCGACTATCTGCTGTTCATCCTTCGCATAGACATAACTATGAATCTCTGCCAGCTGCTCTTCAAATCCTTTTGGTGCATGGGCGGCGATAGTCTTTTCCAGCTCTTTCAACTGCTCCATGTGCGGAAAGTCCTTGGTGTATTGTGCAAATTTGGATATGCCCAATAGTGCACGGATGGTGGCGGCATCCACTGGGAGTGATGGCAAGATGTCCATCTGTTGTTTCATCCATTCCATCATAACGGAGTCTCTTTTTTCCCGAGGTGCATTAGTCAAGTCCATCTGCATTCTTTCTGTCAGCACGTCGCGGCAATACTCCGTCAGACGATTCTGGGTCTGCTGCTCAGGTACCGGGCTCTCCACCTTCCATAAGGGACTAAGGCAGTCATTGCCCGTCACTTTCACAGTTACGCCAGGCTTCAGGAAGATGGTCATATACATATTGGGACAGCCTTCGCCAAAGAAAGAGAGGTTGCTCTCGGTGAATCCCTCAACGGGCAGGGTATAGGCGAAACGTCCTGCCTGCACGGTATCAACAACAGTTCCGCTAGTACCAATACCAGCAAGTACCAGCGTGCCATCTTTCAGAGCCGGTGAATATCCAGCGACTGTTGCTGTCTGGGCAGTAGCCATCAGGCAGATCATAGATGATAATATCAAATAATGCCTCATAAGTTGGTCATATTAATCAAACTGCGTATTCGTCGGCAAATTTAGCAAATAATATTGGATTGTCGAAATGTTTTCATCAAAAATTGATAGTCATCTCACATCCATAGGCCGCATTCTGCGCGTTCTTGTTCTGATAAACGTCATAAATGAAACCCTCTTGCGACGAACAATAACTTCTCAGGGAGAGAGCCGTAACATCTCTCCATTTAATCAGCAAGCAGGCTATCCGTGAGCACGTCATTGTCTCTGGAACTTTCTCAGTTTCTCACTTATGACAGGAAGGTTTTTGTATTCCTGCAAAATATTCAAGTATTCATGTATTCAATTAGGACAAGAAGGTTTTATACTTTTGACGGACAAAGAGAGTTTATGTGCCAAAGAAGAAAATTCCTTTTTATTTACATATCTATATTCATTATTTATATATTATTATTATAATAATATTATTATAATATATTAATATATAATATATTATATTATATAATATGTATAATAAAATGAATAATATTTACTTATCATAATTACTTACAAATTCGTTTGAATAGGATCTGATAGGACAAAAACCAAAAACCTTCTTGTCATAAGTGAGAAAGTGAGAAACTGAGAAACTTTGTACTACGTCAAGTACATATAAAAACCTTCTTGTCCTAGTTGAATACTTGAATAGATGAATAAATGAGTGCAGAGCCAAACGCACCCCGTCCGCAGCATGCGCATAAGGAATAAAGGGCGAGAGAGATAGAAAAGCTAAAGAAACAGCTAAAGGCAACGATTACTTTTCCGACATCATTCGGAAAAAATGGAGGATCGGACGTTTTGCATATTACTTTTTGATATAGCTGCACGGGCATCTATGGTCAGAGATAAAGACGATGCCAAAATCTCTTTGGGACAATCGACAGCGCATACTGATGGATCGTCTGCTCTTAGTTTCATTACAAAGACACTTGGGCCTGTCGTGATGCTTCCTACGAATGAACGACTATGGAGTAGCAAATCAACCGATATGATTAACTTAACAATAGCCTCATGTTTACTTTGGGATGATTTCTGACTGAAGGCCTTATGAAGGTAGCCCCTTTCATCTGGTTGACAAAGCGTTAAGAAATGAACATGTGGATAATTTGCCTGTAGATCCTGATACTGGCGGTAATCATCTGTAAGAATGAACACACAAGCTTTATCCATATGATTAAGTACTTGCATGATACGCTTGCCGCTGATTAGTTCTGTCTCTGTTACCTTATCCCCACCACGGATATGAATACCGTCAAATATAGATGGGAAATTCAGTTTGCGTTTATAGACATTCTCTTGATGCAGAATGTCTGGCTGCAGGTTCCATATCATTCTTGCCATTATCCCATATGTATCAATGTAGCTGTCGTTGATTCCCAATTCAGGGATGTAATAGTGCCGATCAGGGTCTGAAAACACATCCTGTCCTAATAGCACATATTCCTTGTATGTCAGGAATGCCACCAAATGCCCTAATGCAGTCTTCATAGCGGATTTAAGTTTCCACGCTATTGGGGAAACAGATTTCTGATGTTTACAAAGTTTTATAATACGTCGCCAAGATGGTAAACGGTGGAAGTTATACCTTTGATGGAAAGGCTCGTGTACTTCCTCGCAAAACGGCAAGAAATACTCTTTCCATCCTATGCCTGTGCTGAAGTTGGCATCGTCGGAATAGAGCTGGAACCTGATACGACGGGCCAGGCAATAGAGCATCGCATTCACCATATAGTTTATCTCGACGAAGAAGCCGCAGTTAACACCGATATGGTACACCATTCTCCTACGAAAGGTTTTATTAATCTTCTGATATGAAGTTACATCGAGTTGTTTCATACCTGATGCGTGTTATTAGTTCATATATAGGGATGGCGCTCCACGGCAAGTGTTCCTTACCTATGATTGTAATGATGAAGCAGGTTTAGATTTAATGCCTTTGAAGCGCCAATTGATCAAAGTCTGTTCTTCTCGGCATTACCGGCACCAGTACCCTTGTACTTCGACGGAGTGACGTTGAAGCGGTAACGCAAGGAGAGTTGGATGCAACGGGAGTCGTTGTCCTCCATCTTTTGGAACATCATGCGATTACTATAGAGCGTGAAGCGGTTGATGCCACTATTGAAGAGATCATTGCCTGTCAACTTGACGTTAAGCCGTCGCTTAAAGAAGTCCTTGCTAACGCTAAGCGACAGCATCGCATTAGTGCTGTTGAACCAGACATTCTGCTGATAGCCATAAGTGTGCATATTGAAGTCGGCTTGCAGCAGCCAGTCGTGGGGCAGCGTAATAATGTTGCCTAATTGAAGTGCCAGCATAGGATGGTTGAAACGTTTCTGCTCACCCAAGAACTCCGTCTTAAACCAGGGTTTCATCAACGACACGTTGTACTGAGGTGTCCACGTGGCCTCATCACCCAATTTGACATTCTTCTGTGCACCCAGCGTGACGGTAAGCCAATCGGCGTGGTCGTAGTTCTTGTAGGTCACGAAGTTTACCTTCGAATCACCTGGCAAACTGTCTGCTGTATAGAGAATGGGATCAACACAATGGGCGAAGTTCATCGTCAGGTAGAGCCATTTCCACATGATTGTCGTATTCAGGTTGTGGTATTTGATGGGTTTCAAATAAGGATTACCCATCTGTAGGTTCAGACGATTCTCGTAAGTGACATCACTACTCAACTGCCAGTAGGAAGGGCGTGTGGTTCGCTTGGAATAACTGATAGAGAATTGGAAGTCTTTAACTGACGTTGATGCAGCAACCGATGGAAACAGGTCGTTGTAGGTACGGCACTGATCGTTGCGGCGTAAACCATCGACGAAGTATTCCGACTCCACATGTTCGTATCGCAAACCTGCCGACAACTGAACACTACCCAAACGCTGGCGCAGTTCCATAAAGGGCGCAATGGCTTGTTCGTGCTGCTCGTTATTACTATTGTCGATATACCCCTCCTGATTGTCGAATCTGTTTTTCCAGTGCGTATTGGTATATTCCTCGCCCACCTCTATCTGACCTTTCCACAGCGGATGGCTCACAAAAAGTTTCTCTGCCAACAGTTTACTGCGTGTCAGGTTCTCCGTGTTCACGTCACGGTCCATATCTTTCTCGCTCAATTCCTGTTGTTGGTTGCGGTTGCGTTGCTTCCGGAAAGTATAGTCAGCATTGAAATCGATAGCAAACTGGCCTATCTTACCTGTATAATAGAGGTTAGCCTGATGCCTGGGTGTGAGTTCACCTCGCTTGACACTGTTATTCTGTAAATGGTCATATACATTGCCATCGAATAATATATCATCGTCGTACACACTGCTAATCTTCATGTAGTCGTAAACATGCTGGTAGAAACCACCAAAGGAATTGTTGTCATTGACTTGGTAGTTGAAGCCGAGACGTCCTTCAAAATAAGGATTTCGCTCAGTGTTCTCTTGTCTATTAGTAATCGTCCACAGCGTGTCGGCATAAACAGTCTGTTCGAACTCACCACGACTCCAGTTCTTGTTGTAGGCCCCAAAGAGGTTGGCAAAAAGTTCCAACCCGCCTGTGCGGTAGGTCAGGTTGATGCGCTCATTGTTGGCGTAGCCGTGCCCCTTGCGGCTCCACGATGTCAGTTCCACACCTAAGCCTTCGCCTGCTGCCCGCTTGGTACGGATGATGATGACGGCATTAACAGAAGCATCATAGCGAGCACCAGGATTTTGGATGACCTCCACACTGCGGATATTGTCCGATTGTATGTTTCTCAGTTCGTTCAGGTCGGTCAGTTTGCGGTTGTTTAAATAGATAAGTGGTGTCCCTTTGCCTAAGATTTCAAAGCCTTCGCCCCGTTTGGCAATCATCGGAACACGTGTGAGTACATCTTCTGCTGTACCTAACCGTTCCATGACTGTTCCTTCCACATTCATCATCAGCGAATTGCCCTGTAGAACTACCTTTGGACGCTCACCCTGTACGACCACACCTTTCAGCGTATAGTTATCAGGCTGCATTCTTATTGTACCCACCTCGGGCTGATGGCAAAGCCGATAGATGGTCTTGTAACCGACATAGGAGACACGTGCAAGAAGACTTTCTTGTTCGTATGGAACAGCGAAGTAACCGCTCTCGTTAGATACTCCACCACAGAGTAAAGTTGAATCAGACAAGCTGAGCAAAGCAATATTGGCATAGGCTACGGGATGGCCCTGCTCGTCGATGATGGTACCCGTCAAATGACGATCAGTCTTATGGGTACACTCTACGAAGATTTCGTTGTATTCAGGCTTTATAATCATTCGAATGGGATAAAAACCTATCATCTGCTGTATGGCGTCAGGAAGAGTCTTACGATTCACTGAGGTGGAGATGCGGAAATCTTCCAGTTCGTTGTAAATGAAGCTAATGGTATAGTCGTTCTGCTCCTGACTTAACTGAAATAATGCCTCGCTAAGCGACACATTATTATATTGTCGGGTGATACGTTGAGCCTGTGAATTACTAAATGCCAGAAGAAGGATCAGCAGTAAGTTCAATCGTCTCATTTTACAATCAGTTTTTCGGGTTCACAAATGATATTTACTGCCTCGAAGTTATTCAGTCGTTCTACGACCCGATCGATGCTTTCACTGAACTTCCATTCGAAATGAAAGCGGAGTTGGCGACTTTCTTCCCGTTGGAATTCAACAGTAAGATGGTAGTTGCCTGCTATTTCATTAAGCATCGTATCAAGCGACACGTTGTTGAAAATACGAGACTCCACAGCAATGGTATCAGTGGTAATGTCAACTGGTACTATGCTGGCGGGAGCTTTTTCGTATGTCGTTTGTTCGACCCCAGGTGTCTGCGGTTTCTGATAATGACGCACAAAATGAATAGCCGCAAAAGCAATGCCCGAAGCCATGATAACACCTATGATAGATGCAGCAACTTTCAGCCATCGACGCGACGAGTGCATAGTAATCTGATGCTGATTCTCTTCGAAATCATGCCACGCTTTATACACATCGGGCAAACGATCGAGTTCATCCATGATGGACTCCAACTGTTCTTCTGAGTATTTTTCAGGATGTTCCTGCATGTCAAGAAACATTTGTGTCTTTTCGTTTGGGGTTTGCATAGTCTTTACTTGTTAAAATAGTTTCTAATCTGGTTCAAGGCGTGTGAAAGATGTTTCCATACGGCTACCCTGCTGATACCCTCGACAGCGGCAATCTCCTCGTAACTGCATCCGTCAGTGAAACGGAAGCGGAAGATACGTTGCTCCTGTTCAGTCATGTGGCAAGCAACAAACTCGTCGATATCAGTCAGCCGCTCATCTTCTACATCTGAATCGTCAGTTGGTTCAGTATAACCGCTCTCTTCAATGGTACTTGATGTGTGGCGTAGCCGCTTAAGACACCGGTTTCGGACGCTTGTCAGCAGATAGCGTTCCTCTGTTTCCGGCTTCAAGATCGTTTGCCCGTGAAGCAGGTCTTCGAAGATGTCGCTGACCACATCCTCGCTTTCCTGCTCATCGTAGAGAATGGTACGTGCCATCCTGTACATCTTGGCATAGTGCTGCTTGAACAGCCGTTGGATTTCTATTCTCTCCATCACGTCTTTTTATTATAATACCCATTAGACGTTCAAAATGCTAACCTTGTATCCCATCTTTTTCAAAAAATAGGCATAATTAACCTCTGTTTATTTTGGAGATTCGGAGTATTTTCGTAAATTTGGCTTTGCCGAACTTACTATGCACTCGGAAATGCAAAGAAAAATGGGATTTTTCTTTGCATTTCACTCGTTTTTTCGTAAATTTGCAGCATAAAAACCAAAATTATATTATTATGCAATCAATCAGGAACTTGAACGACATGATTGTGTTTCTCCAGCAGCGGGGAGACAAGAAACGTGTGGCTGTGGTCTGTGCCAACGATGCCAGTACCCGCTATGCCGTTGAGAAAGGCGTGGAGATGGGGTTTATAGAACCTATCTATGTGGATGGTGACGACAAGGAAGAGTGTGCCCGTAGGGCTGTGGCCATGTGTAAAAGTGGTGAAGCGGATATCCTCATGAAGGGACTCATCAATACCGACGTCCTCCTGCGCGCGATATTGGATAAGGAGAAAGGCATTATCCGTCCTGGTCACGTGCTCACTCATATCGCGATGGCCGAGATTCCCAAATATGAAAAGCTGTTGTTCTTCACCGATGCCGCAGTCATTCCTGTACCGACAGAGGCGCAGCGTCGTCAGCAAATACACTATGTGAACTATGTCTGTCACGCCCTTGGCATCGAGGAACCGCGCATCTCACTCATCCACTGTGCTGAGAAAGTCAGTGCCAAGGTGTTCCCCTATACCGTCGACTATCTGGAGATCATCGCCGAGGCGCAAACGGGAAAGTTCGGACGTTGTATCATCGACGGGCCTTTAGACCTGAAGACCTCTCTCGACTCCGTGAGCCTTCATGAAAAGGGTATCCGCTCCGTCATCGACGGACAGGCTGACGCGCTGATATTCCCGGATATCGTGGCAGGAAACGTGTTTTATAAGACACTCACCCTCTTTGGCTATGCAAAGACTGCCGGTGTGCTGCAGGGTACACAGTGCTGTTGCGTGCTGCCCTCAAGGGCCGACTCCCCCGACTCGAAGTACTACTCTCTGGCTCTGGCCGCCATCTAACTACGCCAGCAGGCGCTTGGCGAAGTAGCGAACGGGATACCACACGGCGAGGAATCCCACAATCAGCACGGTGACGAAAATGAGGATGATATCCTCAGGATGCACGCTGACGGGATAGGCGTTGACGACGAACGAACCGCTGCTGGAACCGAGTGCCACAAGTCCGAACTGTTGCTGAGCCCAGCACAGCAGCAGGCCGATAATGATGCCCAAGATGGCTCCGATGGCAGAGATCATGCGTCCTTCAAACAGGAAGATGCGCACAATCTGTTTGTCAGAGGCTCCGAGGTTACGCAGGGTGACGACATCATCCTTCTTGTCGATAATGAGCATCGAGAGCGAACCGATGATATTAAAGCAGGCCACCATCAGGATGAAAGTCAAGAAGATGTAGGCAATAAACTTCTCGATCTTCATGATCTTGAAAGTGTCGTCCTGTTGCTCGAAGCGGTCCTTCACGACGAATTTCGTGCCACACAACTGTTTGATCTCTTTCTTCACGGCATCAAAATTGCTGCCAGGCTTCAGTCGCAGTTCAAGCGACGAGAGCATGCCTTGCTGGTCGAATATGCGACGGGCAAACCCGATGCTGGTGAGAATGTAGTTCTGGTCGTATTTTGCCTGTTTGACGTTGAAGAGTACGCCAGGCGAATAGAGCTCATCTTCCTCAAAGGCATCCTCTGGATTCATCAGGTCGAACTGGCCCTCTCGTCGTGGCGCGTAGATTTTCATCGGCTCGGTGTAGGTGTAGCCTGTGGCGAGTTGTTCAGCCAGACGTATGCCCAGGATGCCATAGTGGAGGTCGGCGGCATGGAGGCAGAACTCACCGTCGCCAACAAGTATCTCGTTGATGTGGGTCAGCTGTGAGAAATTATCGTCAACACCCTTGACGACCACCATCGCCTGACGACCATGATAGATGGCAAGCGCCTGATCCTCGACACACTCCGTAGCCACCTCAACCTGTGGCAACTGGCGTATCTGTGTGAGTATGGGGTCATCGGCAGCAACCGTCTTCCCCTCTGCTGGCTGGATCTTCAGTTGCGGGTCGAAGCTCGTGAAGAAGGTGGCCACGAGGTCGTGGAAGCCGTTGAACACGGAGAGAGTGACCACCAATGCCATCGTTGCAGTAGCCACGCCAATGACGGAAATGGCGCTGATGACGTTGATGGCGTGAGTAGACTTCTTCGAGAAGAGATACCGACGGGCAATAAAGAACGGAAAGTTCATTTCTTGAGCAATTCGTCGATCCTATCAATATAGTCCAGACTGTCGTCGATGAAGAAACGCAGTTCAGGAACAATACGCAGCTGGTTTCTTACGCGGGTTCCCAACTCGTATCTGATGGACTTTGCGCTGGCATTGATGTTGGCCAGGATCTCCTCACCCTTCTCCGAAGGGAAGATGCTGAGGTAGGCCGTGCAGATGCTCAGGTCTGGTGATATCTTGGTACGTGTCACGCTGACCATTGTACCGTGCGTGGCACGTGTCTGCTGCTGGAATATCAGTGAGAGTTCCTTCTGTAGCAGTCGTGCGATCTTGTTTTGTCTTGTTTCTTGCATATCTTTTCTATTAATTGACTACAGCTTTTGTATTTTTGACTACAACTTAGACAACATAGACAACTTTTTTCAGGCAGCTGCCTGTGGCGACAGTCGCCAATAATGTTATCTTAGTTGTCATAGTTGTCGTTTATATTCATTATTGTTTTCTTCCTTATCATGGTCAGGCCATCGCGGAGGGGCAGGATGACCTGCTCTGTTCTCGCATCCTGAGCCACGTAGTCATTGAAGGCAAGGATGCCCTGTGTCTGGTGGTCGTGGTCATAGGCAGCATCCACCACATGACCGTCCCAGAGCGTATTGTCTGCGAGGATGAAGCCTCCAGGCCTCAGAATCGAAAGCACCATCTCGTAGCACTCGCAATATGTCCGCTTGTCGCCGTCGATGAAGGCCATATCGAACGCTATGCCGAGTTTCGGAGCTTCCTCCAGCGCGTCGCCGATGATGAACTCTATCTTGTCTGCCACCGCCGAGCCCTCGATCCACGGACGGGTAAAATCCTCCATTTCATCGTTGATTTCGAATGTATAGAGCCTTCCGTCCTCAGGTAGTCCCTCTGCCATCGAGATGGCGCTGTAGCCGCTGAACGTCCCTACTTCGAGAACTCTTTTCGGCTGGATCATCTCCACCAGCATCTTCAACAGCCGCCCCTGCAGGTGTCCGCTGGCCATCCGTCCGTGAATGGTGTGGATATTCGTTGCCCGCCACAGTCTGTACAGATACTCGGGCTCTGGCTCCGAATGCCTCAGGATATATTCCTCCAGATCGCTATTCACTTTTTCTTGACTACAACTCTTTTTCTTACTACAACTTAGACAACATGGACAACTTTCTTTTTCAGGCAGAACTTCTGCCTGTGGCGACAGTTGTCGCCAATAATGTTGTCTCAGTTGTCATAGTTGTCGTTAATCATTACTTATCTTGTCGTTAGCCAGTGCCGCTACAGCCAGGCGATACGAGTCGAGTCCGAATCCGCAGATCACACCCTTACATACAGCCGATATCAACGACTTATGACGGAACTCCTCACGCTGATGCACGTTGGAGATATGCACCTCTATGACAGGACACTTTAGCGAACGGATGCAGTCGTGGAGGGCTACGCTGGTGTGGGTGTAAGCTCCGGCATTCAGTACAATACCGTCATAGCCTCCAAAGAAACCCGTCTCCTGCATCTTGTTGATAAGTTCACCTTCAACATTGCTTTGGAAATAGTCGATCTGTACCTCAGGGAAGCGCTTGCGCAACTCCGGCAGGTAGTTCTCAAACGACTCTGAGCCATAGATGCCTGGCTCACGCTGCCCCAGCAGATTGAGGTTCGGTCCGTTGATAATCTGTATCTTCATACCTATCTTTATTATATAGACGCTGCAAAGGTACGAATAAGCAAGCAAAAATCCAAATTTATTGGGGATTTTTCGATTTCGCAGTCACCTCTTTATCATTGGCTCAGACGTTTCAGGTGGCAGAACAGCAACTTGCCCTCTCCGTCGCGCAGATGCATACCATTGCCCTGGCAATAACGGAAATACTTGCATTGGGCGCAATCGTCTTTACGCATCCATTCGCGATAGCGGTATTTCAGATAACGGTTCTCCCATACTTCCATGAAGTCATCTTCGTAGATGTTCCCCTGATTGTAGTCGGCACGGATACTGGCACAGGCAGCAATGGAGCCGTCGGCCATCACGGAACCAACGCTAATGCCTGCCTGACACGAATAAAGACGGTTGCGCACCTCACCCTCATAATTACCAAGGAAACCCTCGCAGCCATAGTCGGCACGGATACTCCCCTCCTTACGAACAGTCCTTATAAACTCGAAGACACCCTTGAACTCCTCATTGGTCAGCCTCATCATCGGATCAAGGGCAGCCCGTCCGACAGGGAAGACGGTGAACAGTCTCCATCTGGGGACACCCTTCGCAATCAGAAATTCCTTGATTTCATCGAGTTTCTCATAGTTACGGCGAGTGACACAGGTAACAATGTCGAAGACGAAGCCCTCAGTAGCGACAAGCATATCGATGGCCTGACTCACCATCTTGAAGCTATTGTCGTTGCCTCGCATCCAGTTGTGGTCGTCCTCCAAGCCGTCGAGGCTGATGGTCATCGAGTGCATACCTGCCTTTAGCAGTCCTTGAAAGCGTTGTGGCGTGAGATGGAGGGCGTTGGTCACCATGCCCCAAGGGAAGCCTCGTTGGTAGATGCCTGCTCCACATTGTTCGATGTCCTGTCGCATCAGGGGTTCACCTCCGGAGATAATAACAAACACCTTATGTGGATCCGTTTTTTTCGCGATTCCATCGAGCACTTGAAAGAAATCTTCCTTGGGCATGTCCTTGCTTTCGGACTGCATCTTACAGTCGCTGCCACAATGTCGGCACTTCAAATCGCAGCGCAGGGTACACTCCCAGAACAACTGACGCAGAGGATGTTCATCACGTGCCATCTTCTGCTGCTCCCGCCACAGTTCAAGGGCTATTTTCTTCTTAAAGGTCAGCGGTGTCGGTTTCATTTCTTCTGCATTTTAATGTCCTGAGTGATTTCAAAAGACCCCTCATACCATCTTTCGCCCAACATCGACAGCAGGACTGTCAAAACGGCGTTGTACCAACGATAGATTCTTACTTTCATATCTTTTTTAATTAGTTCTTTCTTATATAAACCCCTAGGGGTCGAAAATCTTGCATCAAATCCCGTTAAATATTCTTAACCGGTACCATATTGTTTGCAAGATACCCCTCATGGCAAGGTAAACGATCATCGCAAGCCATAGAAAATGATTAGTGAAGAGTGAAGAATGATGAGTGAAGAATATGCTGCCGCCACAGATGGTGAAGAAGGTGAGGGTGGAAAGGAATGAGGAGACGAGCATGCCACGAGTAGCGGTCAGGCCGATGAAGACGCCGTCCCAGATAAAGGCAACACATCCTGCTGCCGGTATCAGCCACGCCCACCACAGGTATTCGCAAGAGGTTTCGAGTACTTGTGCCTCATCCGTCAGCAGACTGACAATCCAACGGCCTCCCACTATATATAACAAGGTATAGGCCACGGTCACCACGAACGTCCACATCCATAGCCTTCGCAGGGTCTCGTGGAAAGCTGTGATATTTTTGGCTCCGTATGTTCTTCCACCCAAGGCCTCACCAGCATATGCAAAACCATCCATAAAGTAGGAGAAGAAGAGATAGAGTTGCATAAGCACGGTGTTGACGGAGAGGATGACAGCCCCCTGACGGGCACCAGCGGAAGTGAAATAGAGGTTCACAGCCACCAGACAGAGTGTACGGAGGAATATGTCACGGTTCACGTTGAAAAAGCGTCCCATCGCCTCACGCACAAACGTCCCCTTCATCACCAGATGTCTGCGCAGGCGGCCATAATAGCGGAACAACAATCCCAAAGCCACGATGAAACCGGCATATTGTGCAATGACAGTACCCAAAGCCACACCCTCGATCCTCATTCCGAAGCCATAGACCAGCGTCAGAGAGGTGAGGATGTTCACCACATTCTGCATGATGCTGATGAACATTGGGAAGCGCGTGTTCTGCATACCGATAAACCAGCCCGAAAGGCTGTAGAGTCCCAATACGGCAGGAGCGCCCCAGATAACGATAAAGAAATAGGTCTCTGCATAAGGCAGGACATCAGCCGTGGGGCCTATCAGCGCAAAAGAAACCCATTTCATCAGTATTTGAAGGATAATAAGCAATAAGGCGATGCCCAAGGCGATTGCCGTCGAACGTACCAATATCCTTGTGACTTCAGTCAAGTCACGTCGCCCCAGTGCCTGAGCCGTCAGTCCGCTGGAACCCATCCGCAGGAAGCCGAAGAGCCAATAGACAAGGTTGAAAATCATTGATCCGACGGCTACGGCGCCAATATAGACAGGACTACCCATATGGCCCACGATAGCCACATCGATCATCCCCAGCAACGGCACGGTGATGTTCGACACGATGGAGGGCAGGGCAATCTGCAGAATCTGACGGTCTCGGATGTTCATTTCGTCTGCAAAGTTAAACATTTTTTGCCACAGATTGACACGGTTTACACAGATTTTATTTAATTTTGCAGCCAATTATGACGATACTCCTGACCATACTCGCCTACTTTGTTGTACTGCTGGGCATCAGCAGGCTCACCAGTCGCAAGGCCAACAACGACACGTTCTACCGAGCCCGCAAGAGGGCACCTTGGTATATGGTGGCTTTCGGCATGGTCGGTGCCAGCATCTCAGGTGTCACCTTCATCAGCGTCCCTGGCATGGTGCTCACATCGCAGATGACCTACTTGCAGATGTGTCTGGGCTTTATTGCGGGTTATGCCGTGATTGCCTTTGTATTGCTGCCGCTCTATTACCACCTCCAACTGACGAGCATCTACACTTATTTAGGTCAGCGATTAGGCAATCGTTCCTATCAGACTGGCGCCTGGTTCTTCCTGCTTTCAAAGATGGTGGGTGCGAGTGTCAGATTTTATGTGGTCTGTATCATCTTGCAGCAATTCGTGTTCGATCCATCAGGCATCCCATTCACCGTAAACGTCATGGGAATGGTGCTGCTCATCTGGCTCTATACCCGTCGTGGTGGCATCGGTACGTTGGTGTTCACCGACACTTTTCAGACCCTCTGTCTCTTTACGGCATTGGTACTGATTCTCTTGGAAGCCATCAACCAGATGCATCTCTCTGTTGGCGAGGCTGTCAGAGTCATTGCAGACAGTCCGATGAGCCGTATCTTCGTATTTGATGACTGGGTGTCGCCGCACAACTTCTGGAAACAGTTCCTGAGTGGTGCCTTCATTGCCATCGTCATGACAGGTCTTGACCAGGACATGATGCAGAAGAACCTCACTTGCAAAACCCTGAAGGATGCCCAAAAAGATATGTGTACTTACAGTTTCGCATTTGTACCAGCCAATCTGCTGTTTCTGTCGTTGGGCATTCTGTTGGCGCTGTTGGCAGGAGACACCTCGGGACTGAAAGGTGACCTGCTGCTACCCAACTTTGTGCAAGCCTCAATCTTACCCCAGATTCTCCTGACAATCGGCATCGTAGCAGCCTCGTTTTCCAGTGCCGACTCCGCCTTGACATCGCTGACCACCTGTTTCTGCATCGACATCCGCCGCCAGCCGGACAATGAACAACTGCGCAAACGAATGCATCTGGTGATGTGCTTCATTTTCATCTTGTTCATCCTGTTGTTCAGGGCAATCAACTCCACATCACTCATCGATGCCGTATATATCCTTGCATCCTACACCTACGGTCCTCTGTTAGGTCTCTTCACCTTTGGACTGCTGACCCACCGACAGCCCAATGACCGCCTCGTGCCATACATCTGTATTGCCTCACCAATCCTCTGCTACACTTTCGACGCCATTACCCAGCAACTTTGGAACTATCATTTCGGCTACGAACTGCTGATGCTTAACGGCATGCTCACATTCGTTGGGCTTTGGATGACAAAAGTGAAGAGTGAAAAGTGAAAAATAGGCTCCTGCCAAAAATTTATGCATAATGCATTGTGAATTATGCATTATTATTCGTACCTTTGCACCCAAATTTTAAAGATATGAATATAGAAGCATTGATCAGCAAGGCTGCACAGGAGGCCGTAAAGGCTCTTTACGGTATGGATGCTACAGAAAAGATGGTGCAGTTGCAGAAGACGAGAAGTGAGTTTGAGGGTAACCTGACATTAGTCGTTTTCCCCTTTGTTAAAGCAGCCAAAAAGAGTCCTGAGCAGACGGCCCAGGAGATTGGCGAATACCTGCAGGCAAATTGTGTTGCTGTGGAGAAGTTCAACGTGGTGAAAGGTTTCCTAAACCTCAGCGTGGGCGACGGTGCCTGGCTGAAGTTGTTGGAGGCCATCGATCAGGATGAGAACTTCGGCATGAAGCAGGCTACAGACGACTCACCCCTTGTGATGATTGAATATTCTTCCCCCAATACGAACAAGCCCCTCCATCTCGGTCATGTACGCAACAACCTCTTAGGTTGGTCACTGGCTCAGATTATGGCTGCCAACGGCAACAAGGTGGTGAAGACCAACATCGTGAATGATCGCGGCATCCACATCTGTAAGTCTATGCTTGCCTGGCTGAAATGGGGCAATGGTGAAACACCTGAGTCAAGCGGCAAAAAGGGCGACCATCTTATTGGCGACTACTACGTGGCCTTCGACAAGCACTACCGCGAGGAAATCAAGGAACTCGTGGCTCAGGGTATGGATGAGGAGAAGGCCAAGCAGGAGGCTCCGCTCATCAAGGAGGCTCACGAGATGTTGGTGAAATGGGAACAGGAAGACCCCGAGGTGCGTGCCCTCTGGGAAAAGATGAACAACTGGGTATATGCCGGCTTCGACGAGACCTACAAGAAAATGGGGGTTTCATTCGATAAGATTTACTACGAGTCGCAAACCTACCTCAAGGGTAAGGCCAAGGTTGAGGAAGGCCTCGCCAAAGGACTCTTTGAACGTCACGAGGACAACTCCGTCTGGGCAGACCTTACCAACGAAGGCCTTGACAAGAAACTGCTGCTGCGTTCTGATGGCACCAGCGTTTATATGACACAAGACATCGGTACGGCAGAGATGCGTTTCCAGGATTATCCCATCGACAAGATGATCTACGTGGTGGGTAACGAGCAGAATTATCACTTCCAGGTTCTCAGTATTCTGCTCGACCGCCTCGGCTTCAAGTGGGGAAAGGAACTGACACACTTCTCCTACGGTATGGTGGAACTGCCTAATGGTAAGATGAAGAGCCGTGAGGGAACAGTTGTTGACGCTGACGACCTGATGGAACTGATGGTGGAAGATGCCTACAAGACCTCGATGGAACTGGGCAAATTCGACGATATGACTGAGGAAGAGCGTCGCGAGATTGCCCGTATCGTGGGTATGGGTGCGCTGAAGTACTTCATTCTGAAGGTCGACGCCCGTAAGAATATGCTCTTCAATCCTGAGGAAAGTATCGATTTCAACGGCAACACAGGTCCCTTCATCCAATATACCTACGCCCGCATCCGTTCGATTCTCCGCAAGGCGGAAGGACTTTCTAGTCAAACTAGTCTGACTAGTCTAACTAGTACAACTAGTCCAACTAGTACGACTAGTCTCAACGAGAAGGAAGTCGAGCTCATCCAGAAGATGAATGAGTTTGGCGCAGCTGTAGAGCAGGCTGGTAAGGACTACTCTCCCTCTGGCATCGCCAATTACTGCTACGAACTGACGAAAGTATTCAATCAGTTCTATCACGACTACTCTATTCTCAATGAGCCCGATGAGCAGAAAAAAGCTATCCGTCTGGTCATCGCCAAAAACGTTGCCAAGATCATCAAAAACGGCATGGGTCTTCTCGGCATCGAAGTTCCTGAACGCATGTGATATAACGACAACTTGGACAACTAAAACAACATTTCGGCCTTGGCCGAGTTAAAAAGTTGTCCGAGTTGTCAATGTTGTCGTTAATAAAAATAGTTGTATTAATGTCCCAACAGAATCCTCCCGACTATCGCAACGACACCGTACTTCCTCTTCCAATGGAGGTACGGGCCGATGCTTGGGCGGTAGATGCTGCCTGTTCAGGTAACCCGGGACCGATGGAATATCAGGCGATAGACCTCCAAACGGGGTATCGTGTATTCCACTACGGGCCTGTACACGGCACGAACAATATCGGAGAGTTCCTCGCCATTGTCCACGCCCTCGCCCTCTGCTGGAATCAGGGTCTACACACGAAAACCATCTATTCTGACTCCTACAACGCCATCTTATGGGTTACCAAACGCAAGTGTAAGACAAAACTCGAGCGTACGCCCCAGACAGAACAACTCTTTCAGATTATTGCCCGTGCCGAGAATTGGCTCCAGACTCACAACTTCCGCAATCCTATCATTAAGTGGGAGACTCAGAAGTGGGGTGAAGTTCCTGCTGATTTCGGCCGTAAATGATAATCTGATTATTACCATAGACATGACTCCCGATAACGATGGAATCGGCAGGAACCTGCGGAGCGCGGGTGCCGTCGGTGACGGTTATCGAGAGGTTGGTCTCTATCCGCAACTCATCCCAAAGACCTTTTTCCATAAACGACTGAAGTGTCTTGGCACCACCCTCAACGATAAGCGACTGGATATTGTGTGCATGAAGACTATCCAGGTTCAGAGGGTGTGAATGGTCAATGACGAGTCGTTTGGGATTCTGTCCTTTCCAGTCACGGACCGTCAGTTGTGGATGTTCACGCTCATTGGTGACTCGTCCCACGAGAATCGCATCTTCTTCGGCACGGAGTTTATGGGAGAGCATCTTCGTAAAGTCACTGGAGATCTGTATTGGCTTGAAATGATCGTCAAGGAATCCATTGGCCGTCTGGGCCCATTTCAGAATGATATAAGGTCGTTTTTCCCGATGGAATGTGAAGAATCGGCGATTCAAATGCTTACATTCCTTCTCCAGCACACCCACCTCGACCTCAATGCCAGCCTCACGGAGTTTTCTAATGCCTCGCCCTTGAACTTCAGCGAATTCATCGATGCAACCTACAACCACACGCCGTACACCTTTCTTTATAATAAGGTCGGCACAAGGTGGTGTCTTACCATAGTGGGAACAAGGCTCCAACGAGACATATATCGTTGATCCAGGTAGTAAAGCCTCGTCTTCAGACCGAACGGATGCAAAGGCATTCACCTCGGCATGGCCCTCGCCACAGCGCACATGGTATCCCTCACCGATAATTCGTCCGTCAGCACTCACTATTACTGCCCCAACCATCGGGTTAGGCTTCGCATTCTGTCGTCCATTACGGGCCAACTGAATACAGCGATGCATGTATTTTTCGTCGTCACTCATAAATTTTCAATTTTCAATTTTCAATTCTCAATTATTATTATTAATTTTGTACCCGCTATGACATACGAAGAACTCTGGCACAGACTGACTCACATCTACGATGCTGGCGAGGCGAAAGCCATCGTCCGCTGGGTGTTGGACGTTCGCTTCGGCCTTTCCTGGGCAGATATTCTCTGCGGCAAAGTTACACAATTATCCGCAAACGACCAAACGGAACTGGAAAAAACCATACTCAGACTGGAAAAAGGAGAGCCTGTGCAATATATATTAGGAGTAACCGATTTTTGTGGACGACCATTTCATGTAGCCCCAGGTGTACTCATCCCAAGGCCTGAGACAGAAGAATTATGTCGTTGGATAACTCAAGAGACTGAAGTCAGGAGTCAGGCGTCAGGACACTTCACCATTCTGGATATCGGAACAGGTAGCGGATGCATAGCCATCACATTGACATTAGAGATGCCAGAGGCCAAGGTAACAGCCTGGGACATCTCCGACGATGCCCTCCGCATCGCACAAGAAAACGCCAATTCCCTTGGTGCCACCATCATCTTCGAGCATCGTGACGCTCTCGATTCTTCACTCTTCACTCTTCACTCTTCACTTCCCAAGTGGAACATCATCGTGAGTAACCCTCCCTATATCTGTAGCGGCGAGGCCACTGGTATGACGAAAAACGTGCTCGACTATGAGCCTCATGAAGCCCTCTTCGGGCCAGATGAAGATCCTGCTTTATTCTACAAGCGCATTGGCGACTATGCTTCAGAGCACCTAAGATCTGGCGGACGGCTCTATTTCGAACTCAATCCCCTGACGGCAGAGGAGGTCAGCAAATATCTCGAGAATATCGGTTTCATCGATACGGAGATCCGTTGCGACCAGTTTGGTAAAAGAAGATTCCTTAAAACTATGAAGATATGAAAAAAGAAATGACGGAACAAGAAGCCTATCTCCAACTGGCAGCCCTTTGTGCTCAAGCAGAGCATTGCCAACAGGAGATGCGCGACAAGATGAGACGCTGGGAACTCGATGAAACGGTACAAAACCGCATCATCGCACGTCTGGTAAAAGAACGATACATCGATGATGAGCGCTATACCCGTGCCTTCGTTAAGGACAAGATCCGCTACAACAAATGGGGACGTCGTAAGGTACAGCAGGCTCTCTGGATGAAACATATCGACACGGATATCCAGCAACGGGTTCTCGATGAAATCGATGAAAAAGAGTATCTTGATGTGCTCCGTCCGCTGCTGAAACAGAAGCGGAAGAGCATCAAGGCCGCTAACGACTATGAACTGAACCAGAAGCTCGTACGCTTTGCCCTCAGTCGCGGCTTCACCTTCGACATCATCCGTCAATGCCTCGATGTCGACGATGAATCTGAGTTTTCTGAGTATTCTGAAGACTCTGAGTAATAAATCGTAAATCGTAAATCCGTAAATCGTAAATCCCCATGGTTATTTCCTTTTGGCACAGGGTGCTTGACCTGATCTCCCCTCGGCTCTGCGTCGTGTGTGGTCAACGGTTAACGGTCAGCGAGGAGATTATCTGCTCCAAATGCAACTTCCATCTGCCTCGGACACACTTCCAACAAGACCCCTACGAGAATGAGATGGCCAAGTTATTCTGGCACCAAATACCAATTGAGCGTGCAACAGCCCTCTTTTATTATGAAGCCCATTCCGAGACCGCTAATATCCTTTACGAACTGAAATACAAGAATCGTCCTGATATTGGAGAGGTGATGGGACGGCTTGTGGCTAAAGAACTACAGCCCTCGGGTTTTTTCGATGGAATCGACGGAATTGTGCCCATACCATTGGCAAAGAAGCGCCAACGGCAACGTGGTTACAACCAAAGTCAGGAGATTGCCTGTGGCATCAGCGAGATTACAAACCTACCTATATATAATAACGTGGTTAGGCGTAATGTCTTTGAAGGGAGTCAAACCAACAAGGGTCGTTGGGAGCGCAACGAGAATGTGGAAAAGGTGTTTGAAATGACCGATGAAACTGCCATTCGTGGCAAGCATTTACTAATCATCGACGATGTTGTCACCACAGGTGCCACAGTCATCGCCTGTGCCAAGGAACTCTGCAAGGCCGGCAATGTGAAAGTCAGCGTCCTCGCCCTCGGCTTCGCCAAAAGCTAAAAAACTATTAAACTATTGTCCTTTAACTCCCTTTAACTCCCTATAACTCCTTAAACTCCATAAAAAGTCGTACCTTTGCACCCACATAATATATTAAGGGATATGGATATCAAGAATCAATTTGCTAAAAAGCTGATGGATATTCAGGCCATCAAGCTGCAGCCGAACGACCCGTTTACCTGGGCCTCGGGCTGGAAATCGCCCATCTATACCGACAACCGCAAGACGCTGTCGTTCCCCAGCCTCCGCTCGTTCGTGAAACTGGAGCTTTGTCATGCCATCCAGGAGTATTTTCCTGAGGCAGAAGCTGTTGCTGGCGTAGCCACAGGCGCCATCGCTCAGGGAGCACTCGTAGCAGACCAACTGGGACTGCCCTACAGCTATGTCCGTCCGAAGCCGAAGGATCACGGCATGGGCAACCAGGTGGAAGGTGAGATCAAGAAGGGCGCAAAGGTGGTTGTCGTCGAGGATCTGATCTCTACTGGCGGCTCGTCGCTGAAGGCTGTCAAGGCCCTGCGCGACTATGGTGTGGAGGTCATCGGTATGGTGGCATCATTCACCTATGGTTTCCCTGTGGCAGAGCAGGCTTTCGAGGAGGCTGGCGTAAAGCTCATCACATTGAGCAACTATGAGGCCGTCATCGAGGAGGCCGCCAAGACGGGTTATATCAAAGAAGAAGACAAGGCTGTGCTCGCCGAATGGCGCAAGAGCCCGGAAACGTGGAAACAGACAGAGTAATTTTTTAAAGACAGAGTAACATACTAACATATTGATGAGTATATGTCTCAGGGGATAATTTGTTAGTTTGTTATTATGTCTTTTAACAGTTAATATGTATTATTTATGGGATTATTCGGAGGAGAATCAAAGTTTGAGAGTAGTGTAAAGCAGATTCCTTATCCACAGGAGGCTGTGTATCGTAATATCAGCGACCTGCGTAACCTGGACAAGGTGAAGGATCGTGTACCTGAGGACAAAATCAACGACTTCACGTTTGACGAGGACACGGTGGCCATCAACGTCGCCCCTGTGGGAGAGTTGAAGCTGCGCATTTGCGACCGCGAGGAGCCGAAGTGCGTGAAGTTCGAGACAGTTCAGTCGCCTGTGCCTTTCAACGTGTGGATACAGGTTCTGCCCGTCGACGAGCAGAACTCGAAGATGAAGGTGACGGTGAAGGCTGAGCTGAACCCGTTTATCAAGGGCATGGTAGAAAAGCCGCTGATGGAAGCTGTGGAGAAGATCGCCGACGCCCTGGCGCAAGTACAATATACTTAAGTGAAGAATGAAGAGTGAAGAGTGAATAATTTGCTACCGCCATGATAACGTGCTATAGAAGAGAAGGTGGACCTCTTCATACGAAGAGTTACAATTTTGCGGTTAGGATAGTGAAAATGTTCCTTCATTTCACAGAGAATGATTGGAAATTGCAAGCTATCTATAAGCAGATTTTACGGTCTGGTACTTCTATTTCTGCAAATGTTCACGAGTCGGAATTTGCACAAAGCGCTTCTGATTTCGCTTCAAAACTTCACATTGCTCTTAAGGAAGCAAACGAAACAATGAACTGGTTAAACTTATTGCATGATACAGATTTCTTGGATGATAACGGGTTCGAAAGTTTGGCAAATGATTGTAATGAGGTAATAGCCTTATTAATTTCATCAATAAAGACAATTAAAAAAAATAATCAATTAGAACAATGAGTGATTATTGAAGTCTGAGGAATAGCGGTAGCAAATTCTTCACTCTTCACTCTTCACTCTTCACTTTCATTATGAAGCTTTGGGAAAAGAACTTTGAGATCAACAAGGAGATTGAGCGGTTTACCGTTGGACGGGACCGTGAGATGGATCTCTATCTGGCGAAATACGATGTATTGGGCTCGATGGCCCATATCACCATGCTGGAAAGCATCGGACTGCTGGAGAAAGACGAGCTGACGCAGCTGCTGGCAGAGTTGAAGAACATCTACCAGTTGGCAGAGCGTGGTGAGTTCGTGATTGAGGACGATGTGGAGGATGTGCACTCCCAGGTGGAGATGCTCCTCACCCGTAAACTCGGCGATATGGGTAAGAAGATCCATTCGGGCCGCTCTCGCAACGACCAGGTACTCGTTGACCTGAAGCTCTTCACCCGCCACGAACTCAAGGACATCGCTGACGAAGTAAAGATCCTCTTCGACGAGCTCATCCAAAAGAGCAACCAATATAAGGATGTGTTGATGCCAGGCTATACCCACCTGCAGATAGCCATGCCGTCAAGCTTCGGCCTGTGGTTTGGTGCCTATGCAGAGAGTCTGACGGATGACATGCTTTTCCTTCAGGCTGCCTATAAGATGACCAACCGCAACCCCCTCGGCTCTGCTGCCGGCTATGGTTCGTCATTCCCGCTCAACCGCACGATGACCACCGAACTGCTGGGCTTCGACTCGATGGACTACAATGTCGTCTATGCCCAGATGGGTCGTGGTAAGATGGAGCGCAACGTAGGCTTCGCCATTGCCACCATCGCTGGCACTATTGCCAAGATGGCCTTCGATGCCTGTATGTTCAACTCTCAGAACTTCTCGTTCGTGAAGTTGCCGAAGGAGTGTACGACGGGTTCGAGCATCATGCCCCACAAGAAGAATCCCGATGTGTTTGAGCTGATTCGCGCCAAGTGCAACAAGCTCCAGTCGCTGCCTCAGCAGGTGACACTCATCATGAACAACCTCCCCGTGGGCTATTTCCGCGACCTGCAGATCATCAAGGAGGTCTTCCTACCTGCCTTCGGCGAACTGAAAGACTGCCTGCAGATGGCTGCTTACATTATTAATAAGATAGAGGTCAACGAGCATATCCTCGACAATCCGATGTACGATCCGATGTTCTCTGTCGAGGAGGTGAACCGCCTCGCTGCCAACGGCATGCCCTTCCGCGATGCCTACAAGAAGGTGGGTCTCGACATCGAGGCTGGCACGTTCAAGGCCTCTCACGACATTCACCACACCCACGAGGGCTCCATCGGCAACCTCTGTAACGACCAGATCCAGGCATTGATGCAGCAGACGCTCGATGGTTTCCACTTCGATCGCATGACCAAGGCAGAAGCCTCTCTTCTTGGATAGACAAAGTATTTTTTGAAGACATAGTAACATATTAACTATAATATAAAATGAAAGCAAGGGGTGTCAAATATATTTGTTATTATGTTACTATGTCTTTAATTGTTCTTCTGTCTTTATCAGCCTGCAATGCCGAAGACTCCGTCTATCGTGGTGCGGATTGTTTCTTTGTCTTCGACACCCAACTTCATCCTCAGCCTTGTCATTTGACTGGCATCCTAGGTAACCCTGGACATTTCTGCAAGATAGAGACAAACCTTGATCAGGGTGTGCGCCACCTGAAAACCACCCGTAATTATGACGGAGCTACAGAAAACATTCGTCTCAGTACGGATCGCGAGAACCAGTACCGTTGTGTCTTGGGGGCAGGCAACTGTATCATCATCGGCACCAGCAGCTACGACAACATGCTTATCGCCTACGAAGGACAGTGTCCCAACTGTCTGAACCAATATGGCGGTACGCGATACCCGCTGACTTGGCAGAAGGGCGGCAACCAACTGTCATGTGCCAAGTGTGGCCGTTACTATGATGTGAACAACGGCACCGTCGCCTCAGGTGATGGCGGCAAACAACTCTACCGCTATCAGGCCGCCTTCGACGGTCAGTTCATCCGCGCTTGGAACTGAGTAACGACTCGTCGTATGGATGAGATTCTAGGGCATCAACAGCGCGTGCTGATAGCCATCAAGAATGGCAAGATCGTAGGGACATTGATCGTCTCTGCGGAAACAGAGGCAGAGGGCGTCGGGAACGTAGGATGTACCTGTGTTGCTTCCAACGAGACTCATCAGGGGATAGCCACAAATATGGTCAAACTTGGCACGAGATACCTGAAGGATATCGGACTGAAAGAAGCCAGCCTTTCATATACCTATTCAGATCTGGATGTCCTATATGGCGCCTCAGGCTACGAAATCAGCACCTATTATTTCATGGGCGAAAAGTAATTACAGCACTATGCCCAATGCGCGAGCTACGGCGTTTTTGATAAATGCATTGATGGTTATGCCGGCTTTTTGGGCTGCCATAGCCGCACTACTATGAATCTCCGGTGTAAGCCTTACATTAAGCACACCCGAATATGGTTTGCGTGGCTCTATCCCTTTTTCTTCGCATAATGCCAGGTAATCATCAATGGCTCCCTCAAAGTCTTCTGTCAATTCCTCAACAGTAGAACCTTCGTAGGTGATACTGTCCTTAGCCATGCCCTGCACCTTTCCAAACAGGCACTTGTCTTCTTCGCTATACTCCACACTTCCTGTATAGCCTTTGTACTTCAAATATCCCATATCTTCGTCCTCCTTATTTTATATAATTGTTCGTTAAAAGAAAATTCAATATGTCACGCATCAGATACCCCTTTATGATATTACTTGGATGGGGCTTATGCATGATGTACGAGTTCTTATCCTTGGCATTGTAGAACTTGACGCGTGAACCTGATGTTGATCCTTTGTTTTCAAGTTCGAAGCCATAGCCTTGAAACAGGGTCACAACCTCATCGAAAGTAAAATCTCGAGGCTGGGTCTTGAATCGTTTTATGAGTTTATCTTTCTTGTTCATCGCCGCAAAGGTAACTATTTCTAGTTACATGTACAAATAATTAATCAATTATTTTATGAATATTGCATAAAATCAGTCGAAATACATCGTTTTGAGGTAAAATTTCAAAGCCAGACGATAAAACGGATAGTCAGGATAGCAATAGTCATGGGGACAGGTACCTGGGTTGTGTAATAATTCTTAAAATTCACAAGTTTGTGATTCACAAGTTTGTGAAGTTGTGTTTATTTTGCTACCTTTGTCCGCAAAAGCTTACAAATACAACATGTAGCTACGCTGATGTTCTGCTGTGCCGCCAATGTCCCGGCCAGCACCCGCGGCATCGTCATCGAGGGCAGTCAAAAGGTAGTTAGAAAATGAAAAAGGTCAGACTATGGATACTCGCCGCCATCCTGCTACTATGCGGCACAGTATCGTTTGCATCATGCACGTCGAATGATGACAATCCCTCGGCGGTGCAGCCTACCATTGAGCGCATCCAGGAGCGAGGCAAGCTGTTGGTAGGCACCACGGGAGACTATCGGCCACTTTCGTATCGCGAGGCCGACGGCAACTACTGGGGCTTCGGCATCGAAATGGCAGAGAAGATAGCCAAGTGCATCGGTGTAGGTATTGAATATGTACAAACCTCATGGCCTACGCTGACTGCCGATGTGCTGACCGAACCACAGACTTTTGACCTTGCCATTGGAGGCATCACCATTACCGACACGCGAAAGGAGACGATGCTGATGAGTGACGGTTATTTGGCCAATGGCAAGACCATCCTCTGCCGTGCCGCCGATGCCGACCGCTACCAGTCGCTGGCCGACATCGACAAGCCAGAAGTGCGCGTGATGGTAAACCCCGGTGGGCTGAACGAGAAGTTTGCCAATGCGAACCTTACTCACGCTCAGATTATCGTTTATCAGCAGAACGAGGAAATCCCCAATCAGGTAGCCGAGGGCAATGCCGACGTGATGATTACCGAAATTACCGAGGCTCCGTGGTATGTGCAGAATGACCCACGCCTCGCTGCACCGTTGCTAAACGCTCCCTTCACCCACGGAGAAATCGGTGTGCTGATGCGCAAGGGGCAAGACGATCTTCTCGCCCTTGTCAACGTTGTCATTGCCCAAATGAAATCCGACGGCACCCT